>Ga0214919_10013278_pt1 | contig 9996 bp, 7 predicted proteins | sample LL1503_MetaG_FD_177994 | JGI IMG/M metagenome (GOLD analysis project Ga0214919, IMG submission 177994) | Freshwater microbial communities from Lake Lanier, Atlanta, Georgia, United States - LL-1503 | ecosystem: Environmental > Aquatic > Freshwater > Lake | place: USA: Georgia | collected 2015-03-15 | reverse complement strand
TTTCGTGTATCCTACCAAAAAGAAGAGGAAATCTCCATGTCTAATATCATTATACGAAATGTCACGCAAAATTGGACTCAAACTAAAAAGTCTTTTCGATATATAAATCGCGTTACATTCGCACACGACGATTTGCCAATCAACGTCGATATTAGTATTGTAAAAAGTTCACATCGTGAAGGTTGGGATTTAAAAAAGACGTATACTACGGACGAAGCAGGTGTATTCTCCAACACAGAAGTGTATGAAATAGAACTTGAGTTAGATAACTCAAAGATAGGCCCGGGCACAAGGTTCAGTGGCGCTGAGACGATCCTAGTCGCTTTGCGAAAAGCCATTAAATATGTTCTTATGGGTCTACAATCCACCAATTATCCGGTTTCAATATTTGAACAAAAGAATGCGCTTCAGTCATATATGAAATTATTGCACGGAGAATCATACGATGTTGAAAAGCGCATTTATCCCAAGAATTTTATTGGTCCATCGTCATATACGTTGCAAATTGAAAATGTTATTCCAGTCGACGACAATATGAATGTCCCCAATATTCGCAGGAATTATGTCGTCACGGATAAAGCCGACGGAGAAAGACATTTAATGTATATTTCAAATACTGGTAAAATTTACCTTATTAACACAAATATGAATGTCATCTTTACAGGTGTAATAACGGATGAAAAGACGATGTTTAATTCTCTATTTGACGGAGAATTGATTTTGCACAACAAATCCGGACAATTTATCAATTTGTTTGCGGTATTTGACGTCTATTATATTGCAAAAGACGACGTCCGTGCGCTTGGATTTATGGCTGAAAACGACGACCAAAAAACTCGTTATCGGTATCAAATTATCAAGACTGCTTTGAATATCTTGAAACCCAAGTCTGTTATAAAAGACGAAGGTATTCCCATGCGCATGGAGGCAAAAAAGTTTTATCCCGAGGTTGTCTCATCGTCTAGTAATGGGTCTGACGTATCTATCTTTGCTGCGTGCAAACATATTCTTACAAGAGTAGATAATGGATTATTTGAATATAACACAGATGGACTCATCTTTACACCCGCATTTATGGGAGTTGGTGGTGATGCCATTGGTAAAACTGGAAAATTAACAAAAACCACCTGGGAATATTCGTTCAAATGGAAACCACCGCAATACAATACGATTGATTTCTTGGTCGTAACCACGAAAAAAAACGGGGAAGATGTCATTACACCCGTTTTCCAAGAAGGGGTAACTTCGTCAGATTTCAACGAATACAAGACGATTGAATTGCGATGTGGTTTTAATCAACGCGCTCATGGTTATATTAATCCATGTCAAGATGTGTATGATGACAAACTACCTGATTTTGGAGATAAGGAAGACGATGAGCAATATAAGCCAGTATTGTTTCGTCCGTCAAATCCATACGACCCCGAGGCTGGAATCTGCAATATTATGTTGAAAAAAGATGACACTGGTGTGATGCAAATGTTTTCAGAAGACGGCGAAGTGTTTGAAGACAATACTATCGTTGAATTTAAATATGATATGACACGAGACCAAAAATGGCGATGGATTCCGATTCATGTCAGAAATGACAAAACCACTGAATTGAGACAAGGTGTTAGTTTGAATTTCGGCAACGCATATCATGTTGCCGAAAGTAATTGGAAATCCATTCATAATCCAGTGACACAAGAAATGATTACTACAGGCGTAAATATTCCCGAGGTGGAAGGCGACTCTGATGTATATTATAACCGGCTGGTATCTTCAAACAAAACGATGGGTCTGCGTAGTTTCCACAATTATATCAAATATAATTTAATCAAGGCGGTTTCAAAAAAGGGTGAAACACTCATTGATTATGCATGTGGAAAGGCCGGAGATTTCCCCAAGTGGATTGACGCGCAACTCTCCTTTGTATTCGGTATCGATAAATCCAAAGATAATTTGGAGAACCGAATTGATGGCGCATGTGCTCGTTTCTTAAATTATCGCAAGACGCGTAAGAATATTCCGTATGCATTGTTTGTAAACGGAGATTCGTCATTGAACATACGCAACGGCTCGGCCATGTTAAATGAAAAAGCAGTTCAAATAACCAAGGCAGTCTTTGGGGAAGGAACAAAAGACGTAGCCAAACTTGGTGCAGGAGTAGCAAGACAATTTGGCAAGGCTGTTGATGGTTTCAATGTATCATCTTGTCAGTTTGCCTTGCACTACTTCTTTGAAAATATAACAACTCTTCAGAGTTTTGTACGCAATCTTGCGGAATGCACCAAGCTGGGAGGGTATTTCATTGCTACTTCTTATGATGGCAAAAACGTATTTAATATGTTAAAAAATAAAGCAGTCGGTGAAGGAGTTAGTATTATTGATGGTGGAACAAAAATATGGGAAGTTCAAAAACAATATCCTAGTGCGAATTTTGCAAATGATTCCAGTTGTCTTGGATATAAAATTGATGTATACCAAGAGTCTATTAATAAATTAATCCCTGAATTCTTGGTTAATTATGATTATTTCACACGCGTCATGGAAAATTACGGATTCCAAGTTATACCGCGCGACGAAGCAATTGAGTTGGGGCTCCCAGAAGGCTCAGGTTTGTTTAGTGATTTATATACATCTCTTACAAATGAGGTTGCAAAAAATAAATCGTTTGCCAAAGAATACAAGGGTGCGTTGAATATGAATGCCAATGAGAAAAAGATTTCATTCTTAAATAGATATGTCGTATACAAAAAAATTAGAATAGTAAATGCTGCAAAGGTAATCCTAGAAGAAACTGAAACATTGGAAGTGCCACAAGTCCAAGAAGTAATTGAAGTGGAGGTTCCCGTTCCAGAGAAGAAAAAACGTGCGCGAAAAGTTAATGCGACGACAGGCGAAGCTTCCAAACCTAAGCCCAAGGGTGCGAGAAAACTAGCTACAAAACTAGTCATAGTAGAAGATATTGATACCAGTGCGTCATCAAATGGTTCCAACCCCACTGCACAGGCACAAAAGAAGAAACTTGTTTTACAAGACGGATCAGATTCTGATTAAAAATATCACGTATACGTAAATCCATACATGTAGATTATTACTTAAATAAATCGTGAATTAGTATATAATACTCAAATGAGTTATTATATATTACCGAAAATAAATACAGAACTTATCCTAGATCCATGTGTTCATCTCAGTATGGATAAAATAACACCCTACACTTCTCAAAGCTTGGTGAATTATTTAACTAAGGCTACCATGAGTTTAAACAATCTATTAACATTTGATACAACATATACATTTAAATTCCTCAATCAATTAATTAATCCATATGAATACCTTTTTTCTAATGTTCCGAATTCAAACCTCTCTATTTGTAAGATGAAACCTTCTTCAAAAATATATTATGACATTTTGGAAATTTATAACACGTTAAAATTATCCGAATGTTTACCAGAAAATAATATGACTGCATTATATCATGGCATTAATGGTTCGTGTGTATTAGAATATATAAAATCATTTCGAGAAAATTACAACGATACAAATATTTTAATTGAACCAATAATATGTAAACAGCATATTACTCCTTTGAATAATGCAACCGCGTTACAAGATGACAACGCATATACACAAGTACCCGATGACATACTATCTATATGTGATTACATGTATTTTGAATTACCCGATAAGGTATACACGGATACGAATAAATACATATTAGGGTTGTTGAAAGCTGTTAAATTTATACTTAGCTATCAATCATCAAATGGATGTATGATATTAAAGCTCGGGCATACATATTATAAACCAGTGATAGATATTTTGTATATTATAAGTAGCCTATATAATAAGACTTATATTATAAAGCCAAATACAAGTAACAACATTTACGATGAAAAATATCTGGTTTGTAAAACATTTACATGCACACCACAAAAAAGGGATACATATCTTGATAAAATTGATAAAATGTATACTATTTGTTATAGAGAACAAAATGAAATAAATATTCAATCCATAGTTAAGAATGAAATAAACATGTATTTTTTAAATAAGATGGAAGAGTGTAATATAATAATTGGCCAACAACAAATCGATGTTTACGACCAAATGATCAATTTGATTAAAAATAAAAATAAATTAGAGAAGATTGAAACAATACAAAAACATAATGTTCAAAAATGTATCAATTGGTGTGATAAATATAAACTTCCGTGTAATAAGTTTGCAGACAAAATTAATATTTTTTTACCAATAACCGCGCACGATACAGAATTTACGAAAAATACAGAGGCCTCTTCGGACTGGGTTGATAATGATACGTCTGATTATAAATCAGAGACAAGCGAGGAACGACAACTCTATATTAGCAGTAATAATGTTGATGATGAAGAAATGTTTGACAACACCATTATCAACAAGGATTTATTGCATGAAATTGAATATGGCGTGGAATAAGACAAATGTATTTAATATAAAATTGAAATTAAATATTACAAAAAACAAATCTGTATAAGATATAAATGGATGCCTACACGAATAAAACACGCGACGAATTAATTGCGATTTGCAAAGAACAAAAAATTAAAGGTTATAGTAGTCTCAAAAAAGATAAAATAATTCAATTACTACAATTACATATAAATAGTAGTACACCAACTACATCTACTACACCAAGTATATCTACTACACCAAGCATATCTACTACACCAAGCATATCTAGTGATACAAAACAAAAACGAATAGTATCACTATTTGCTGGGTGTGGAGGTCTTGATTTCGGTTTTATTAATAACACAAAATATTCACATGTGCTTGTAAATGATTTTGATTCAGATTCATGTGAAACATATGAAAAAAATTTCAATATAAAACCTATGTGCGGTGACGTAAAAGAACTTAAGGATATACCAGATTGTGACTTATTAATAGGTGGATTTCCGTGTCAAGGGTTCTCTATGGCTAATCCGTATCGTACAGAAAATGATAAACGTAATGAGTTGTATTTAGAAATTCTACGTATATTAACAATGAAAAAGCCATCATACTTTATACTTGAAAATGTTAAGGGTCTATTAAATATGGGCGGTTATTCTACGCCAGAGGATAAAAAACAAAAAACTGGCAAAATTATGAAAATAATATTAGAAGATTTAACAAAATGCGGATATAATGTAACACATAAACTATTTGAGATTAAAAAGTATGATGTACCTCAAAAAAGAGAACGTGTCATAATTGTAGGTGTAAGAAATGATATTAATTTTATTCCAACCTGGCCAGAACCATCTAAAAGTATTATTACATTAAAAGATGCTATTGGTGATTTGCCACTTGAGTATGATTCTACTATTCAACATGTTGGAACTAAACATAAATGCGCTGTAACTGGATTTCTTGGTAATAGAGAACTAAAATGGGATGAACCATCACCAACAATTACCGGAAGAGGTGGAGGTAGTGGCGGTCCAGTGATTCATAATCACCCTTCCTTAAAACGTAGATTGACTATTCGCGAATGTGCAAGAATTCAAACATTTCCGGATACATTTAAATTTTCAGGTTCAATATCCTCAATGTACAGACAACTTGGAAATGCGGTTCCGTGCAAGTTTTCTGAATATTTGGCTACAATTTTCCAAGATGCACCTTAAATCGTGGCTTTCCCAGTGTGATTCTTTCAAAACATATTTTATCTTTTATATTTGAACATAAAACATAATATCCTTTTTCATTTACAAATATTAATGTGGATGAATTGAACATATCACATATACCATTTAGTTCACCATTCATTTTTGATGGGTCAATTATATAAGGATGATTTAAACACGTTAATAAACGTACATTATCAAATTGTTCTCCTAATTCTTTTTTAATATCTAATTCTGATTTTCCTTCTGCAATCATTACTGCATAAGCAATTACTATATTTACTTTAGTTGGAAATCCTGTAATACTATCAAATGTGTTCATATATGGCAAATCTTTGTATTTTTGCTCTTTTAAATCATGTAAATATTTACAAATGTCATTAATTAATGAAATATTTGATTTGCAAATTTCATCAGGACTTATGTTTAATATACGAACCATTTTATCTTTAATGTCAACATCAATGTAATCTGAACTTTCGTATGCCAAATTATTTATTATATCTAATAGTTTAATTATATGTGTTTTTATAGGTCTAAGATTATCCCTCCCATCACGCCCTACCTGAAACGTATTTGCGGTATCTAATTCCTTTACTTCGCCTTTTCTGTTTTCATAATAAGAAGGCAGGTCAATATCATACGGCACATTTTGACCTTTTGGTTTAGTATTAAATAAAGAAGCAATACGATCTTCACCTGGGCCTTGACCTTTGATATTGGTTTTATATGGTATTTGTTTTGTTTCTTCACACCAATTGTTCCATTTGTCATTTTCAACAAACGATGAATCTATTTGCGTTGCATCCATCGTGAATATATTATGGATTAGTGCTATATTTTTACTTTTATACTTGTATTTCAATTTTATTATATAAAAATGTCATTTAAATGTAAAAATCTTTAAAACGGAGTACTATTATATATGACTATGTCATTCGTTTTTTGATGACACATTCTAGGATTTTGAAATGTGCCAATGTAATTTCCTGCTTGACATGTAGGTGCTTTGTTTTTTAATATGATATTCTTTGATAAATGAGCTAGATTTTTCTCAATCGTAGTAACATTTAACTTCAAGTTCAACGTACTGCTTGACACCGCACCTTGTTGCGCAAACTGGAAATTGTTGGGTTTGTATACAACCAATTTGCATCCAAGTGGGTTGGTTGGACCAGTAATCGGCACACCAGTATACGGGTTCAATACAAAGGCATCGTATATTAATATTGCGCGTTCCTTTTTTGGCTGAGGAATTTTATATTCAATAAAATTGACCAACTCTTTAAATGTTGTAATTTGCTTATAAATAAGTTTGTCCGCATCGGTTGAGGGAATAATCCCTTGAGTTTGAAGAATTATCAATATTTCCGCCACAAGAGCAGCTTCACTTGCAGTATATATTTCACCATTCGGTTGACAATTCGCGACATAGGTGTTGTATTCTGCAGCAGGACTTCCAGGCTTTGCTTCAGCGTCGCTAAATGGAACGGCTGGGCGCACGAAATTAAAGGCACGTTGTTCATATGTCTTGCATCGGTTTTCCATGTATTGAATATGCGTAGTGTAATAATTTTGTTTTAAATTTGTTGATGCAGGAAGCACACGTCTACGCGCTTTTCTTTCCGCATTACAACAGAACATAGGTGATGTTGTAACTGGTTCAGGATTTTCTGTCAAATATGGAATGTTCGGATACAAGTTTGCGGATACACATATTCCTTGACAATTTGTTGGTGCATTTAATAAGGTATTTTGCTTGACACTATAGCTTCCTGGATTATCAATCATCTGTTTGACTAAAGTTCCCGGAGTAGAAGATTTAACTTCGCGATTGAGGTTTCTATCTATTTGAACATACTCTTGGTAGCTACTCGCACCTTCAACCGCAACTCTAGGAATTGCTCCCTTTCGCGCATGTTTTATTGGCCGTGCCTTGCCCCAGAACCCAGAAATACCTCTACGAACAAATTTACCATCTACATACACATCAAATGGTGAGCCATATACGGCATTATTTCCATAATCTAAATTTGTTAATGGACGAATAGTACCTGCAGTTATACCTACAGGTGTTTGAGATAGTCCAGTTCCCTTCCAAGTAACATATTGTTGAGGAAATGAACTACCATGATTATAACCAGACGCCGGGCTTGGTCTCATTCCCAAGGGATAAAATGCAGAAGACATTATGTATACTATTATTATAGAAAATAAAGTATTGGTATATTTTATATATGTTGATTAAGTCGCTTCTTTTATTTTCTATCATTTTATTTTTCATCATTTTAATTGGTTATCAAATATATTCATCCAAGACTATTATTGAAGGGTTGTGCCCCGATGATTCCATGAGAGACCATGATGAAATTATTAAAATACAAGCGGAATTAAACAATAAATTTAGACCGCTAATTACAGATAGTGAAGGCAAACCAGTAAATTTATTATCTAGAGTAGCCAAATTAGAATCAAATGTACAAATAATTACAGACCAAATGGTGCAGTCGAGTAAGGCACAAGCGGAAGCAGTTCCCCCACCCCCACAAGTTGAGCCTCTTCCACCGGGCAACTAAATACAAAAATGCCAATATGCCAAAATATTATATATAGATTAAATATATAATGTCTTTTTATGCAAATGCCAATTCAAACCCTCAAGGAGTTCAAGCTAGTTTACTTGGGCCCTCTTATAGTTATAAAGACCAAATTAAAACACCAGGAGAATTAGGTATGAGCGATAGAGGAACCATGACCGCATTAGGCAATGACATTACGGGCTTGATTGGATATGTTTCCGTATTGGTCGATGGTGGGGGGAAGGCGTCCAAGTCTGGAGGACCTTTAGGAAATAAATTTTTTATGAAAACGGGGGCAATGTGCAATGATGTCAATACAAAAAAGGACGTTGACAGATATATTTATGTGAACAATGTGCCAAATGCACCATTGCCTGGATTAATCAAGGGAGTTACAACGGGGTTAGGTACATTGAACCCGTTTCGGATTATGGGAGCCTTTGCAGAAGGTTCAAAGCCAGACTGCAAGGAAATTACACTACAAGTCATTGATAACAATAACCAACGTTCGCAAGAAACCCACTTTGTAACTCTCTCTGATATTCAAAGTCTAGAGGGTTTTCAAAACAAAAATTTACAAAATTCTGCGCCGGTTGATATGCCACATGATCTTGGCATTCAATTGTATTTTGTTACCTTGTCTGGGTTGGGTTTGTATTTAGTATATAGACTCATGAATAAATAATATATAAGTTATTTATAATAAATAATTTTATTTATTTATTATACAATGGATGAAATAAATAATATGTATCATTTGTTAACTATAAACAATGCTCCAAATAAGCCTTCATCAGATATTTTTGAACATTTAGAAACTTTATATAAGTATTCAAAAGAATGCGATAGTGTATTTGAAACTGGAGTACGTGGCTGTGTATCATCGTGGGCATTTTTAAAAGGATTGTTAGATGGTGAAAGTAAAAATAAAAAAAAATTATTTATGAATGATATAAATACATGTGATATAAATGAAATATTATCAATTGGTAAAAATTTTGATATTGAATTAACATATGAATGGAAAAATAATTTATTGTTAGAATTCAATCAAAATTATGATATTACTTTTATAGATACATGGCATATATATGGTCAATTAAAAAGAGAATTAGATAAATTTTCAAAAATAACAAATAAATATATTATTATGCACGATACAACTGTTGATGAAATATATGGTGAAACTATAAGAAATGGCTGGGATGCTGTAGAACAAAGTAAAGAATCTGGGATCCCGGTTGAAGAAATTAATAAGGGTTTATGGCCTGCAATTACTGATTTTTTAGTGAATAATCCTGAATGGTATATTAAAGAGAGATTTACAAATAATCATGGGTTAACAATTTTAGCTAGAAAATAAAGATATTCATTGTTATAATTGTTTAGCATTTTACACCTTTTCTCATTTCAAACGCCCATTTTATTAGGCAAAAAATAAGAAAAAATGTAAAATCAATAGTAGGAATTTCACCTACGATGGTCTTACTTTTTCCTGTTCTTCTTTTGTAGTGGAACAGGTGAAAGACGAAATATGAGAATGAAATGCCGTTGGACGAGTTTGGTTATCTATCCAACAACCTGTTAATTTCATTATATTTATTGAGGAATTAGCATCTCTGGTTCTAAATACGATTTTTTTGTTTTCGCAACTCACGCAGTTAGAACACACTAAAAGACGAAATACCTTCTTGTTTTCTGTATCCTTGTAATATTCAAGGTCTTTATTACAATCGCAACACTTTTTGCTTGTATTACATTCATTGATTGTTATT
>Ga0214919_10013277_pt1 | contig 9996 bp, 14 predicted proteins | sample LL1503_MetaG_FD_177994 | JGI IMG/M metagenome (GOLD analysis project Ga0214919, IMG submission 177994) | Freshwater microbial communities from Lake Lanier, Atlanta, Georgia, United States - LL-1503 | ecosystem: Environmental > Aquatic > Freshwater > Lake | place: USA: Georgia | collected 2015-03-15 | reverse complement strand
TGTGGGCTGGTGACGTTCAGAATTTAATACTAACTCATAACTTGCAAAATGCAAGTTACTAGCCTAGTGTTTCAACGTCCTGCAATTCACACAGATGGAGATATAGAAAATGAGTGAAGATATAAAGCCTGCCTATGGCCTAGTTCAAATAAACATTACAAATCAAGCAGAGTTCATGGAGCGCTATGCCCAGCACGTCTTTCCGATCCTCGCAAAATGGGGCATCGAAATGATTGCGGGATCTGACACTCCAGTCACCAAAGAAGGAAACTTCAAAGGAAATTGGTCAGCGGTGCTGCGCTTCCCAAGCATGGCCTTGGCAGAGGAGTGGTACGACTCAGATGACTATGCCCCATACAGAGACATCAGAATGAACGAACTCACCGATTCTGGCAGTCTTGTATTTGTCCAAGGAATGTAAAGACGCATCCAGCTTATAGGGCGACTCTTCTTTTAACTGAATGAGCGCAGGTTAAAGCAGCTCTTATCTTACTGCATTTAGTTAGTGTAGGTTCTGAGATAACTTGTCGTAAATATATTTTTTCAAAATCAATTGATGGACGGATTTAAATAGGCGATTACAAAACTACTTCAACTAAATATTTTCAATAATGAACTAATTGGCTTGCTTGCCTCAGATGGATGACGGAATTTGAGTCTTGTATTAACGGTGTAACTATTTCTGCGACCAACGCGGGTAATAGCGACATAACCAGATTCCTCTAGATCAGCCAAAATCGCTTGCGCACTGCGCTCTGTGATTCCAACCGTATTGGCGATATCGCGAACACGTGAATCGGGGTAGCGACTGAGGTGAATTAGTACGTGTCCATGGTTAGACAAGAAAGTCCATTCTCGGACCATCTTAGATGCCGCAGTCATGACAAAACTATATCAGCAATTTGATACCTGAATTAGACTTCTGTTATTGTGTCCCACATATAGTAAAGGAGCCCAGCTTGAGTTCGACCTCCATAGCAATCACTAATCTGACCTCAGTAGCGGTGTTGGTCTTTATTCTGGGATTTATTGGGGCAAGAATGAAAAGCGATGTCCGTATTCCAGAGCAGATCTATCAAATGATCTCCATTTTTCTCTTATTTGGAATAGGTCTAAAAGGCGGTCACGCACTACAAGGAGTTTCCTTTGGCGCTTTTATAGCCCCAGCAGTCGCAACTTTGGCATTAGGAACTTTAATCCCCTTCATTGCTTTTCTTACTCTCAAGTTAGTTCGCACAATAAATGACCTTGATCGAGGAGCTATTGCGGCTCATTATGGCTCTACATCCCTTGTGACATTTACTGCTGCACTTCTCTTTTTAGAAAATAGTGGAGTAGAGGTTGAAGGTTTTGCCACAGCACTTCTGACAATTATGGAAGTGCCAGGAATAGTAGTTGGCGTTTATTTGGGATCGCTCCATCGTGACAAGAGTGTGCAATGGGGCAAAACTCTTCGGGAAGTGGTTACCGGAAAAACTATCTTGCTTTTAGTAGGCGGACTAGTAATAGGAGTGATTACAAGTCAGGCTGGATACTTGAAAGTTGCGCCGTTCTTTATTGATCTGCAATCTGGCTTCTTAGCGCTGTTCTTACTACACCTTGGCTACTTGGCTGGAAGCAATTGGGGAGAGATTAAGAAAGTAGGGGTAATGGTTGGAATCTTTGCGCTCATTTTTCCAGTCTTCGCCGGAACCTTAGGAGTTGTAGTTGGAAATTTAGTGGGGCTCTCTGTGGGAGGTGCAACCATTGTCGGAGTCTTATGTGCAAGTGCTTCATATATTGCAGCCCCAGCTGCCGTTTCAATCGGATTACCTGAGGCAAATGCACCACTTGCACTAATTTCTAGTATTGGTGTCACTTTTCCATTTAACCTAATAATTGGAATTCCACTCTACCTAGAAATCGCTAAGACCCTTTCTAATTTGTAGCAGTATCTGTATTACTTAATTGATCTCTTGGCTCCTAAGAACCACACTACTCCGGCAATGATGTGGTTTGAAGCAAGAGCTAAGGCAGTTTTGGAATCATCAGATGCAGTAAATGGTGCGATAGCTGTAACTACGCCAAAAATTAATCCAATTAATGGTGATTTTCCGATAAAAGATTGGGATTTCTTACCAATTAAATTAACTACATAGGCTGCGGCAACTAATCCAAAAAATGTCGCGCCGAATACCATCGCTAAACCAATTTCTCTTTCACCGCCTTGGTTTACCATCATTGAGGCATCAGCTGATTTTGCTATCAGGTATATTACTGAATTTATTACAGCAGCAATAAGGGAAAAGTTAGTAAATTTTCTTATGTTTATTTTTGGTGACATATTTATCTCCTAGATTATTGATCATTTAAGATTTAGATGATCAGGTTAACATCAGATATTTTACCAATTCTAAGCTTTAATTTCTTAGAAAGAGTTAACAAAAAGTATAAATTTCAGCCCAATGGACACTTTTATGAGGCATAAAATTATTTTTTTATAGCCCTTGCTATCCTTTGTGTATGTCAGGAAAAAGTAGTAATTCCAACCCAGTAAATATTGAGTTACTAACAGCGGATCAGTGGGCCAGGCTTCGGGATGTTAGATTACGAGCTTTAAAAGAAAATCCAGAAGCGTTTGGTGCTAAGTATGATGATGCAGTCAACTTTAATGAAGAACAGTGGAAAGCTGGTTTTTTAAAAGAGGATTACCTAGTTGGCTCTGTAGGCGGCGTAGATGTCGGCATGTTATACATCGAAGTACTCAATGGAGATCATGGCGCCACTTGTTGGATTGGCGGCTGTTGGACCGATATAAAATTTCGAGGCTATGGTGTGATGCGAGCACTCTTTGATTTTATTAATAAACATGCTTCTGAAAAGGGATGGCAAAGGCAAGGACTCGGTGTTTGGACACATAATCAATTAGCAATTGCTGCCTATGAATCACTTGGCTTTTCAAGAGCTGGAGAAAAAATGGCAAGCACTAGTAATCCCGGCATGTATTTTCAACATATGGTGCGAGATTCAATTTAAAACTTATTAGTTAAAGTAAGTAATTATTGCTCCTGCAATGGTTAAATTAATTGCATCATTTGCTGTTTCAATTATCCAAACCTTAAGACTTTCACCGCCAAATAATCTATGAGATAAAGAGGAGAACATTGAAATTCCAACTCCTAATGCCAGGCCAATACCAGCACCATCAATTAGGCTCAAATTACTATTTTTACCAATTGTGTTAATGATAATTGCCAAAATAAAGGTTTGGATTAATACTCCAAGGATTGTGCCACCAAACAATAGCGCTGGTTTATTTTGGCTGCTGCTTAATTGGCCTGATGAATTGCCCTTAGCCTTCATCCAGATTGGATAAAAAGTTTTAGGCCCAAACCAAATGGCACCGCTTATAAATGAGACAAAAAAAGCAACAACTACGCCAACTAAATTCAGATCTGTAAGTGTCATAGCTAAATTTTATATCCCAATGCGCAATAACTATCGGATTGAAAGCCTATTTTGAAAGCCACCGCTTACGCTCTGCGGGAGAAAATTTCTCAATTGCATAGCGCAAGGTTGTTCTAGGCATAATTTCAATATTTTGGCTTAAGTAATTACGTAGCAAGGGACCATCCTTCTTGCCCACCTCACGAAGAGCCCAACCAACTGCTTTATGAATTAGATCATGTTGATCTTTAATTAAGATATCTGAAATCTCAAGCGTGGTGTTCAGGTCACCTACTTTTTGGAAAGCAAAGGTGAAAATTATCGCCATCCGGCGTTGCCATAGATCTTTACTTTTCGCTAGTTTCCTCAGAACTACCAGAGCATCCTTTTTATCAACTAAGTAGCCACCCATTCGCACACCAGTAACATCAATTAGATCCCAATTATTGATGTTTCCAGATTTGAGCTGGCGTAAATAAAAATCAAAGTATCTTTTTCTTAAGTTTTGATTTTTAGCTTTCTCAAATTGTGCAATTAAAATTAGTAATCCACAAAATCTAACCTCATGGTAATCCGAGTTGGTAAGTTTTTTTATTTCTGAAAGTGGTAATTCGGCATATTTTTTGGCAATCTTTCGATTAGCAGGAACCATGACACCAAGAAAAACATCGCCTTCAGCATAATCACCTAGGCCAGTTTTAAAAAACCTTTGCATATTTCTTGCTTGCTTAGAACTTGCTTTGGATTTAAGCTCTTTAACGAGCAACAAAGCGGACATATTCAAAGGCCAATTAAGAATGGCAAATTAAGCACATGGCAATAGTAATATATTGATGGTTTTGTAGATAGACTTGTTAAGTGCGTAGGCGAATAGTTGATGACCAATTCTCGCTAATTACCGGCCTAGGCCTTGGATTTACTTTAACTATTCAAATAACGACTTTAACCTCATCAGATTTTGCTGATATCTACTCTCAAATTACAACTGCATCTAGATTTTTTGCATTAATTGGTTCCTACCTATCCATTGTTGGCTTACTACTAATCGCTCGTATCGCTTGGATTGAAACTGCAATTGGCCATGATCGTTTAGTTACTTGGCATCGCAAATCAATGCCATACGCTCTCTACTTCATCACGCTACATATTCTTCTGGTAGTGCTTGGATACGCCGGTGGTGATCAGGTGAGAGTTGGCGCTGAGCTTTGGACAATGATTACCACCTATCCTTGGATGTTGCCAGCTGCACTGGGATTTGTATTTTTGTTATCTGCTGGAGTTAGTTCCTATCGAGTATTTAGAACTGGTATCAGTTATGAAACCTGGTGGCTAATCCACCTTTACACCTACCTTGGCGTTTCCCTCTCATTTATGCACCAGATATTAACTGGGGCAATGTTTATCTCTCATCCATTAGCAAAGTACTACTGGATATCACTATATGCATCGGTAGTAGTTGCAATTTTGTACTGGCGAATTTTGCTGCCACTGACAAACTCTTTAAGACACCGATTAAAAGTAGAGAAGGTAGTTGTTGAAGGCCCAGGGGTAGTTTCTATTCACATCAAGGGTGAAAATGTTGATGGCTTAAATGCCCAAGGCGGACAATTTTTCTCATGGAGATTTATTAATAAGAGCCTTTGGTATCAATCTCATCCATACTCACTTTCTGCATCACCAACAAAAACATCACTTCGTATTACCGTTAAAGCGTTAGGTGATTCATCCACGCAATTAGCAAATTTGAAACCAGGAACAAGAGTTTTTATTGAGGGTCCATACGGTGTCTTTAAGGCTGACTCAGCTAGATCAGGCAGACATATAGTTTTAATTGGCGGCGGAGTTGGCATAACACCCCTTAGAGCGATCATGGAGGAGTTTCCAAATAACACTCAAATAGATGTCCTATACCGTGCCTCAAGTGAGACAGATTTAGTACTGCGCAAGGAGTTAGATCTACTAGCAGATCGGATTGGCGCAAGAGTTCACTACTTAGTTGGTTCTCGGACCATTCACACAATGTCTTATGAATATCTTAAGAAATTTATACCAAACTTTCAGGATGCAGAGATTTTCATTTGTGGACCAGAGGCATTGGTCTCAACTGTTAAAGCGGCCGCTAAGAAAGCTGGAATTCCAAAAAATCGATTCCATGATGAGGCATTTGCTTTCCATGGCGAGTGAAAAGGTAAAAAATGTTTAGAAGAGCGGTAATGATAATTACCGGTACCGCAACAGCTGTTACAGGTGTTTTGGTTTATCAACCACCAAAGTTAAGTTCAGTCGCAACTAGCTCAAAGCCAATTCCTGATGCCCCTGCACCAACTCAAAGTAATAACTCGCCAAGTACTAAACCATCAAACAAACCAACCACTAAGCCATCTACTACACCTTTACCCTCAAATCCATCAAGTAAAACAACTCCTACGCCAACTCCAACTTCGAAAACAACATTAGTCTCAGGTGTTTTTGCTGGAAATACTATTCAAACTCAATTTGGGCCGGTGCAGGTAGAAATTACGGTTAAAGATGGTGTCATTACTAGCTCGAAAGCTTTGCAATATCCAAATGGTGATAGAAGGTCACTTTCTATTTCTCAGCAAGCTATTCCATACCTAAATGAACAAACTCTTGGAGTAGTAGATGCCTCACAGGTTCAAGGAGTAAGCAGAGCAACCTATACTTCAAATGGCTGGCGCCACTCATTACAATCTGCATTATCGAAAGCAGGCCTTTAAATGAAGCGGATTTTATTGATAGCGATTCCACTTGCACTATTTGTCGGCTTCTTATTTGTTAAGCCACCAGATCTTAATGCCCAAAATACAACAGTTGTTAGCAAATCTGATAAGGGCACATCAGATGCAACAACAACTAGTAAACCTGGGATAATTAGTAAACCAAATAGTGGTAAAGCACCTGTTATCAATGGTGAAAATGAGCGCGAAGATCACGATGAGAATTCTAAAAAGCATAGAGAAAAGCCAAGATACACAGGTCACGATGATGATGACTACGATGATTAATCTGAAGTAATTATTTATGGCCAACATTCAACATGAGAATGTATGGGGTACAGTTGTAAGTATTGAATCAGAAAATTTAAATCTCTCCTATAAACCTCAAATTGAATTTCTTCACAAAATAGACCAAATATTTTCAACATATATTCAAAACTCTGAAGTGTCTAAACTACGCACCAATCAAATTCAAATACAAGAGTGTGATCCGATGTTGATTCAAATTTGGCAGCTATCTTTAAGCGCCAGGGAGTTAACAGATGGTGCATTTGATCCATGGGCAGTCGCCGGCGGTTTTGATCCATCTGGGTATGTGAAGGGTTGGGCAGCTGATGAAATTTGTAATCAATTACAAATTTTGGGTGCAAAGCATATCCAGGTAAATGCCGGTGGTGATATCTCACTTCGCGGCGGCTCATCAAATCAAAAACCATGGCAGATAGGCGTTGCCCATCCACAACTTCCAAATGAGATCTCAAAGGTATTTCAAATTACAGATGGCGCAATAGCAACTAGTGGAACATCTGAGCGAGGTGATCACATTATCGATCCGCAGAGTAAAACAATTGCCGTTGGGGCTAGATCTGCAACAGTAGTAGGGCCAGATGGGGGATTAGCAGATGCTCTTGCTACTGCGTTGATAGTTGCTGGTCGGGATGGTGCAAAATGGTTTACCAAGAGTGAATTAGAAAAGTACTCCTGCTGGGTAGTTGATCGTCATAAAGATACGACCTGGGAAATTGTTAAATAACTTATTTATTTAAAAATATCTTGTATTGCACCCTATCTGTGATTGCAACTTTGTCATATAACTTTCGAGCGGTTTCATTATCGGGTGCGGTAGTCCAATAAAGTCGCTTAGAACCTTTTGCACTAGCAATCTCCTCTACAGCTTTAATTAAAGCTCGTCCAACTCCACTCTTTCGATTTTTTGGATCAACATATAAATCTTCTAAGTAGCAAAAATCTTCGACCTCCCAGGTACTTGGGCGCCAGATGTAGTGGGTAAAACCGACGATTTTGTTATCAACTTCAGCAACTAAGCCCTTGATATTAAACTCCGAGTTTAGGCGTTTCCAAGTTAATTCAAATTGCGCATCAGATAAAGAAGATTTGTAAAAAACAATATACTCTTTAAATAACTCAAGCCAGCGCTCTTTGTCGCCTAATTCGATCGGACGAATTTTGATTGACATGAACCAACCCTACTCTAGATCTATTCTCAGAAGAGAACTTAATGTATAGGCTCTATCCATGACCGTCTTAGTATTTGGCAGCTTAAATTTAGATTTAGTTACCTACGCCGATAAATTACCGGCGATTGGTGAAACTATTATTGGTGAAAAACTTCTTAGGTTTCCTGGTGGCAAGGGCTTAAATCAAGCAATAGCGGCGCGTAGAGCCGGTGCTGAGGTTTTGATGGTTGGCTCAATTGGAAATGACTCTGATGGAGATTATTTATTTGATATTTTAAAGAGTGAAAGTATTGGTTCTAAATTTATTACCAAAACTAAAGAGCAAACTGGAATTGCAGTTATTGAGGTGTCAAAAAGTGGGGAAAATAGAATAATTATTATTGCTGGTGCTAACTCTAAAACTAGATTTTTAGATGAGATACTAACTAGTTCGCCCTCAGTAACTGTGGCGTTAGCCCAATTAGAAACACCAATTGATGAGGTTGCTAAGTTCATTCATAAGAGCAAAGCAGCTGGAAAAATAACTATTTTAAATCCAGCGCCAATTCAAAAACTTGATGAACATTTACTCGAAGATACCGACTATTTAATTGCAAATGAGACCGAAGCATCGTTTTTAGTAGGCAACTCTGTTGAAACTTTGAGTAAAGATGAGGCAAATTCGATAGCAAAACAATTACAAAAAAGTGGTGCGAAAAAAATAATAATCACACTAGGAGCGCAAGGAAGTATTTATTTAGATCATGAAAAGAGCTTATTTACCCCTGCATATAAAGTGAATGCGGTGGACACTACGGCAGCCGGAGATGCTTTTTGTGGGGCATTTGCCACCGCTATTTCTCAAGGTCGACCAATTGAGTATGCACTCGACTTTGCTTCAGCAGCGGGAGGGTTAGCTGCAACTAAGGCGGGGGCGGTTCCATCCATTCCAAGCCAGCAACAAATATTGTCAATGATTACATCTTTAGACTAGGTTTTAATCATGATCAGGAACGGAATTTTGCACCCGCAGATCGCCTCACTACTTGCCAGATTTAGGCACATGAATTCAATTGCAATTGTTGATGGACCATTTCCAACCTATCCAGGCGTTGAGACAATTGAATTGGCTATCACCATGGGCTCGCCAACAATTCCACAGGTTCTTGATGAAATTCTGCCATTTCTAGATGTCACTTCTCTAGTTTTAGCAAATGAGTTTGAAGAAAAGGTTGACAAGCAAATAGTTGAAAAATATATAACACACCACAAAGCAATTCCTACGACAAAGGTTGCTCATTCTGAGTTTAAGAAATTAGTTGGACAATCTCTAGGAGTAATTCATACCGGTGATGGCGTTCCGTATAGTTCAGTAATCTTAAGGTCTGGTTTCTAAAATTATGAAGAAAAAAGCTAGCGATATCTGCATTGGTGTAATTGGCGCTGGAATTATGGGCAGCGGCCACGCACTTTACATATCAGAGAGTGTTAAGGGTGCTCGAGTAGCTGGTATTTATGATGCAAATGCAATCGTTGCAAAAAAAGTTGCCAGTCAGGTAAAAAAAGCTAGTAGTTATCCTGTTGCCGTATTTAACTCTATTGAGAGTTTGTTAGCAGATAAAAACATAACAGCAGTAATTATTGCCTCACCAGATCACCTTCATGCCGAACATCTTTCTAAGGCATTGAGTGCCGGTAAAGATGTGCTCTGTGAGAAACCGCTTGCTTCAAATGATTCTGATGCTAAAAAAGTGGCACAAATTGCAAATAAATCTAAATCGATAGTTGGCATTGGATTTATGCGTAGATTTGATCCAGCTTATTTAGAACTCAAACGAGTAATACGTGGTGGGAAATATGGAAAAGTTTTACAAATTCGCTGTACTTCAAGAAACGTTAGCTCACCAACAGCGACTACTTCTATGTTGCTTACAAATGTTGCAGTCCATGAGGTTGATGTCATTAGATGGTTGTTAGAGGAAGAAATTAAGTCAGTAAATGTTAATTTAACTAAGGTTACCTCAAAGGCAAATTCAAAACTTTTAGATCCAATATCGGTAAATTTTTATACCTCATCTGGCGTCTTAGTGACTATTGATATTTGTGCAAATAGCACCTACGGCTACGAAGTAGGTATGGAGGTCATTACCGAAAAAGCTTCACTTGTAATTGAAAATCTAGGGGATTTAACAATTGTTAAAGATTTTTATCTACCAAATCGAAAATCTGGAAGGTTGCATAAAGATTGGATGGGCCGGTTTAAGCCAGCTTATATAGCTGAACTAAATGCATTTGTTCAGTCCATTAAAAAGAGAAAGCTTCATCCAAACTTTGCAACTGCAAATGATGGTTTAGCTGCCAGTATTGCATGTGGA
>Ga0214919_10013273_pt1 | contig 9999 bp, 11 predicted proteins | sample LL1503_MetaG_FD_177994 | JGI IMG/M metagenome (GOLD analysis project Ga0214919, IMG submission 177994) | Freshwater microbial communities from Lake Lanier, Atlanta, Georgia, United States - LL-1503 | ecosystem: Environmental > Aquatic > Freshwater > Lake | place: USA: Georgia | collected 2015-03-15 | reverse complement strand
CAACCTCGGAAAGCTGATCGGGGCTCACAATTAGAGGCGAATCAATCGGGTCGAGATTGACTTGCGAGGCAACTGCAGGGAAGTCCTTGAGCCAGCCCTCAAGCTGCTCAATCCCACACAGCATGATCGACGGCTCTGGTATGCCGCACTCTTTAGAGATGCGCGCGCGAATGCTGCTCTCTGCCCCGCCCGTCAGCTTGCGATTGGCGAACAACATGTAGTGATCCAGTTGCTTTGCCACCCTTAGCTTTTTGATGCGCTGGATTTCTTCGCCGATGATGTTATTTGTTGACTTCGGATTGAAAAAGTCGGTCTCGGAGAAGCTACGGTTGTAGCCGTAGGTGTGCTTGGCCTGAACGATTACGGTTCCGCTCCACGGAGCTTGGCTGCTTGGCAGCAGTTCTGCGGTACCTACGAATTTGGCATCGCGTCCGCCGTCGGGGCCCTTCGCAAAGCCTTGGGTTGCCATACCTAGAAGGCGTCGGCACAGCGCTACGACAAGCTCTTCAAACCGTGTGTCTCCCAAGTCTTCGTAAGCGTACTTCATGCGATCGCGGCTTCTGCCGTCCTATTTCCCGGCATCAGGCAGACCTCTTCGTTGTTAGGGCAAGTGTCTCAATCTTTTGGGCCAGAACTTCGCCCGGATGGCAGGCTTTAGCAGTCATCGGGTACCTTTTTGGGGAACCGTGCAGTCGCTCTGGCTCCACCTTTAGTTTATGTTTTAGTTGAAAATACGCCGTCACGAAGCACGTCATTCGTGAATTATGCCTAAGTGCTTGAAGCGCGAGAAGTCGCCAAGCTTTGAATATCGCGGTGCCCATTGGGGCCGTTTCTATTGGTGCATTCGCTTGGCGCGTGAATTCGAAGGCGCAGGGCCTGGGTCCGATCGCTGGCCCCGCAGTTCACCGGCTCATTCAGTCGTCGGCGATGGCCTGAAACTTTGCATGCTGCTCACTCCATAGGGCCGGAATGGTGTGTTTGGTGAACCAATGTAAGTTCAGCCCCTTGGGCTGGGTGCCTTGAAGGATGCTGTCAATGATTTTGGGATCCAGCAGCGTCAAGCGCATGCATTCGTTGACCGTGGCCTGATCCAGGCCCTCCTGCCTGGCAATTTCAACGCCACTGCGAACGATGCCCTCGTCGATCAGCCGCTGCCAGTAAAAGGCCCGCGTGAGCCCTTCAACCAGTTTGGTGTCCGGTAGTTGAGCGTGGTCTTTGATCACCTGGGCGACGTTTTCCGGGGGCTCAACAACGCTGCGCCCACCGCGTTTGACGAACTTCAGTGGGATGAAGGTGCTGAACTCCACGTGATTCGAGGTGGTGGCCACGCTGTGGCTCACCGACTGTGCGTTATTCATGCAATCTCCAATTCACGCAGGTCATATTCCAGTTGTTCATATCCGGCCAGGTTCTTGGGCGGAAGGCCGATCAGTGCACCCCAGGCTTCAAATCGCCAGTCCACATGCAAGCCTTCCGGGGCGACGGTGATGCGCTTGATCAGCGTGCGCACGATGTCTTGTTTGGCTTGCGTGGCCAACTGGTCCCATATGCCCGCCGTGTTTTTGAAGAACAAGACCATGGCTTCAGGTTCGGTCAGCTTGGGGTTGAGGCTGTACACCTGCTCCCAGCATTTGTGAACCATCTGACCGGATCGCAACACTTCGAGCACCTTCTCCATCACGGATTTCTCAATACCCGCCGCAGGCAGATTGGCAAATTCCACGGTGCCAGCCCCCATTTTTTGGTTCTTGTTGACCACGTAGTAGCGGTACAGCTTGCCGCTGGTCTTGCGGGTGGCCATCGGCAGGTAGAGGTCTCCATCGGCCGTGAACATCATCCCGCGCAGCAAGAAGCCGTGCCTGCACTTCTGACCGAAGGTGTCGCGAGCCCGATCTCGGCTGTTCTGGGCCATGATCTCTTGCACACGGTCCCATTGCGACTGGTCAATCAGGGCCTCGTGTTGGCCTGGATAAAAGTCGCCCTTGTGCCCAATATCGCCGATGTACAGACGGTTGTGCAGGATGGTGTAAAGGGCCTGCTTGCTCAGTGGCTTGCCGTTCTTGCTCGTGACGCCTTGCTCTACGAGCTGCTTGACCATGAGGGTGGTCGAACGTGTTGCAACAAACGAGTCAAAGATTTGCTGCACCACCTGGGCCTCCTCTGGCACCACCACCAACTTTCGGTTGTCCACGCAGTAGCCCATCGGCACTTGTCCGCCCATCCACATGCCTTTGCGCTTTGAGGCAGCGAATTTGTCGCGGATGCGCTCGCCGGTCACCTCACGTTCGAATTGCGCAAAAGACAGCAGGACGTTGAGCATCAGGCGCCCCATGGACGTGGCCGAATTGATCTGTTGAGTGACCGAACTGAAGCTGGCCTTGTACCGATCAAAGAGCTGAATCATCTTGGCAAAGTCAGCCAGTGACCGCGAAAGTCGGTCGATCTTGTAGACCACCAAGATGTCGATCTTGCCGTCCTGGATGTCTTGCAACAGGCGCTTGAGGCCTGGGCGGTCCATATTGCCGCCGGTGAAGCCCGGGTCTTCGTAGTTGTCCTCGACTTGCTCCCAGCCCTCGGCGCGCTGACTGGCAATGAATGCCGCGCCAGCTTCACGCTGCGCATCAATGGAATTGAAGGCTTGATCTAGCCGTTCGTCCGAAGAGACGCGGCAATACACCGCACAGCGCTTGGGAGTAACTTGTTGCGTCTCGCTCATGTCTTCTTGCCTTTCAAGCCAAAGAAGGCGGGGCCTGACCATTGCGTGCCGGTGATCAACTTGGCAATGGCCGACAAGCTCTTGTACCGCTGGCCGTCGAATTCATAGCCGCCAGTGGGTAGCACCGTGACCTTGTATTTGTGGCCATCAAATTCACGCATGAGCGTGGTGCCCGGGAGCAGAGTCCGGGTGGATGGGGCAGCGGTCTTGATCTTTGAGAACCGGGCACCGTAGTCGGCCAGCATGTCGCGGGTGCCGCTGGGCAGTGCGCCATAGGCCTGCTCTTGCAGCTTGTAGATCAAGCGTGACTCGATGTGCGTGCGGTTGGGCCGGGCAGGCCGATGCACAAAAAATTGATCCCACAAGGCCCATAGCTCGGGCATTTTCATGTTCGGGAGCGCGTGAAGTTGTTCGGATATTTGGCCGGTGCGCAGGATGTCGCGCATCGGCGGGGCGGTGTTTTTCAAGGTTGTGACTCCATGTGTGTAGACGGGTTTGCATTGACGCTCTGGTAGGCATGGAAGTCGAGAAACTTGTCTCGATCAGTCGCATATACCCAACTGCTGTGCGCTTGCGTGAGAGCCTGGTGTTGATCGACGACCGCTTGTGCGATCAGGTGAGCGATTTGCGTGAGGGAGAGGTACCCACTTTTCTCGGTCGGATTGCCTTGGACTGGGGTTTGGAAGTGGTTCATTGAGGGGCTTTGATTGATCAAATCTGACCTCGGAAATCGTAGCCAAAACACCCAAATTCGAGTCGTTGTTTTAGAGGCCCATCAACGCGCTTGAGAGCACAAAGCCGCATGAATCCTGGCTTTTTCTGAAACCTCCCAGCATCCATGCGGCTTGGAGCGACGGTTTTGACAGATTTCTGAAAGGCTGTATATTTATCCAGCAATCCGGCAAAAATCACCAAAAGCCCCAGGACGAAGGACCAAGGGTTCAGACGCCTCATTGCCCAACGAAAAACTACTTGGAGACATTCGTGAGCCGTAACCAAACCTACGCCGACATATTGCTGAGCCTGCCTGTCGACGACACCCTCAAAACCTTCATCGAGCGCCATGCCTTGCCCATGCCCGAGGGCTGGGCATGGAGCGACACGGTGCAGACCTCAAGACGACTGATCGGGCTGATTCAGGCGCACCCCGTTGTAGCCATGCGAGACCGCATCGTGGCGGGGTTGCATGCCAGTACGCTGCTGGCTTACCCACTGGGCAAACAGGCCATGTTCCAAGCCGCCCATGACCGCCCGGCCGAACTGGTGGGTCTCATTGCCTGCAAGAGTGATCTGCACCGGGCCTTCTGGCTGTACGTCCACCACCCGGCACTGTTCGAGGCCGCAGCGGAAATCGAATACCTCGACCACCATGGCCAGCAAGCCCAGCAACATGACCTGGGCCTGAAGCGAACCATCAAGCGCGACGAGGTGTCGATCGCCGCATTCGGTGATGCCATCAAAGGCTTCTACCAGCGGGAGCTGGGGTGTGGCGAAGTGTGCGTGGTCAATGTGCTGGACCGGGCGCGCGGCACGCAGCTGATCTCCATACATGCCAAGGACCTGGCCACGGCCAAGTTGGAGTTCGAAGGCAGCCAGTTACAGCGGAGGGTGGGAAGTCCGAACATTCACATGGCGCTCGAGTACGCGCAGGCCACCGGCGTGGCTCGCACCATCATCCGTGGCGGGGCCAAGTACCACGCCATGCTGTGTGAGGCCTTTGCAAGGCATTTGCTTGGTGTGGATGCCGATGCTCAGCGGATCCAGACGCCACGCCTGAACCTGTCCACGCTGCGCTTGGGGCTGAACATTCCGCAGGCGATTGATGACGGATTCGTTGGCCTGCAGGTCAAGAGCGTGACTGTGGTCAGTGAATGCCGTCAACTCAAGATGGAGTGCACGTCCAGTGCGGCCAGCGATCAGCGCTGCGTGACGGATCTGCTGCACGATTACTTCGGCGCAGAAAACCCACTCGCACGCGGCTGGACCATCCAGGCAGCGGTGCTCAACTTCTATCTGGCGCCGATGCAGGGCAAGAGCCGATGTCAGGTGGTCAGTGTGGAGATCACCAGCAAGGGGCGACTGAACCTGCACAAGTTCGATGAGAAGCTCCGTGCGCAACTCGAGGGCTATTTGGTCCAGTTGGGCATCCTGAAGGCGCAGCAGGTGCTCAAACCCGACCGGGAGCAGGAACAGCCTGAGGTCATGGCCAGCAGCTTGTTCGAATGAGGTGTGAATGGAGTTGACACCCAATCAGCAGGCCATCAGCTTGGCCGCCTTGATGTTTCTGCGGGGCAGTGCATCATTCGAGAGTAGCCTGCACGATGAAGAAAAAGCTGCACTGCAGCTTCTCAAGCAAGCGAAGGCTGTGGTGGCTGTTGTGGCCAACAGCCGGGATGCTGAATGCGCATTCTGCGGCATGTACCGTGGTCCGATCTTCAGGAGTGATGAAGGGCTCATGGTGCAGTGCCCGGACTGTGGCCCGTTTGCGCTGGATCCGGCCAGTCAGCGCAGTTGGCGGCTGGACGACGAATGGTTGATCCGCAAGTTGCGCGGCGCTTTGGAAATTTCGCCGCATGCCGCCTTCACGCAAATTGTCGATGGCGTGTGGGACATTGGGCGGCACAAGAAGCGGCCGGTGGTGTTGGCACGCCGTATTGATCTGGTGGAGCGCCATGGGCTGCGGATTTTTCATGGACCCGAGCCGCGCAGTCAAAGCTGGGTGATCACGCCACGGCCTTTGGTGCGGGCACCACTGGAGCCGCTGGCTGGAACAGCCACGTGGTGGCAACTGGAAGACCGGTTCGCCTTGCACGGTTTGGCATTGCGATTGCTCGATCCGGATCATGGTGAAAAAACCGATGACTTGCAGGACAACACACCAGGCGAGGCTTTCCATGGGCCGTTCACCGAAGACTTCACCTGGGTGCATCTGGAAGGGTGGCCGTACGGCCCCATTCGTTTGACCGAAGCCCAGGCACATCTTTTTTCGGCACTCTGGAAGCACCGCAATCAGCCGCAGTCTGCTGAGTTCCTCATGAGAGAAGCTGGGCTCGCCAGTGAGCGGCCGATAGATGTTTTCAAGGTGAAGGCTGCAAACCGTGGTGACCCGGTATATGAGGGACCGTTACAAGCGTATGAGCTGTTGGTCAGTAGGCAGCGAAGGCATGGCCTGTATCGCTTGAAACTGTGAGCAGATGAAAACAATCGCGCTAGCTCTTGCGGCACTTCGATTCAGCCAAAGTTGACGGGCAGTGGACGCCTGTGGGGCATAGTCACCGTAGAAACCAGTGGAGAAGAAATGAATCGTTTTGTTTAGTCATTACCGTAGTCGGGCTCGTACTTAATCTCGATTTCTTTGGTTTCAATGAAGTCATCTATGATTCCGGCGGCATTGACGGCCGCATCTCCAACCAAAGACAGGCCGCAAGTGGGGCAATGAAATTCAGAGGGGGAGTAAGCTCGTTCGATGATTTCATAACCATAGTCGGCCTCATCTTGATCTTCGGCCTTGTCTTCCCATGTCAAGTCGCCTGCTGCCACCCCCCAGGTCTTACATGCAGGGCACTCGTGCGACTAATACTGCGAGTACAAATAGTGGAAGTCGTTGTAGTTGGCTGGCAGCTTTAGGGTTTCTGCGCGGAAGAGCTTGAATTTGTCGCGCCCTAGCTTGCCGTTCTCGGTTTTTTTGAATTCAGAGGCGTGGTGGATCACCCGTTGTTTTGCAGCATTCGTCTCTGCCTGTCGGTGTGCTTTGAGTAGCGCCTTGGGAGCTCTAGCATCTGCTCCCAGCCACTCCTGAAGGTCCATGTCCATGCTTTTTAGGATCAGGTCCGCCGCATTCCAAAAGTCACCTTCCCATCCGTCGTATGGCATGGCAGCGCAAGCTGCCTCGCCAGAGTGTAGTTCAGCGTTTCGGCGGTCAGCCAGCTTTTTGCAACTCTCGATCACAGGTGTCGAGAAGTGCGGCACCGTATGATTGAGGCGAGCATAAGCTACCGAAGCATTGATGGTGCGTACTTTGGTGCTGGTAGTGATGCCGCAGGCTTCTAGCAGGCTGTTGGTGTTCTCGGATTCAACCACCAAGGAAGGATGAATTCCCGCAAGCTGCGCCTTGGCCAGTAGCTCCAAGGCACCAGCGGCCCACAGCTGGCATTCTGTTTCGAGTGAAGCCTGCTTGGCGTCAACGCTTCGCTTGGCCAAGAGCTTGGATTTTGCTAGCAGAGCATCGTACGATAGGGCTATGGGGATTGGCAGCCTAATCCCCTTTTGGGAATTTTTAAAGAAGTCCTTTTTAGTGATGCTGCTCATGCGGTTCCTTCCATGACACTGACCCGATACAGAATGCGATTAGCAGATTTGGTGGCGTCGGCTCGACGGTGAAGCATTTTCCAATTGTCAATGACCAGCACTGAGCCTGGCCCCCAATTGTGGGTGTGACTCGGTTCCAAGTCTTGATCCAAGAGCTTCTGCATCAGGGCCTTAGCCCGTGTCGTAGCTCCCTCCATGCAGCCTGGATCGAATCGAGGAAATGATTGACGTTTGGCTGTTATCGTGGCGTAAAAAGACTTAGACCCAGTACGTACTAAGAAGGGCTCCGACTGGGCTTCATCTTTCAGGATTTTTGGGATTAGCGTTGAGGCTTTCAGAAGCTCGGTGCAGGCTGTTTCGGTGGTACTCTGGTGCATGCCCATAATCAAGTAGCGAGCAGGTTCTATCCTGTGAGCCAAGTCCATATGCCAGGGCTGTTGGCCAGTACCTGTGATTCGACTCAGGGAGCAAGGGGTGGCTTCATGCTTTTTTAAGGGTATGAGCTCGTCCACTAGCCTTCGGTTCCGGGTGGGCACCGGTATCCCTAAGGCACGTCCAAGTCCTAGCAATATGAGCTTAAAGTCATGGCTCTTTGACGCTTGGCTATACAGAGAAATCCATCCACGGGCATCCAGTGTTGCTCGTTCTTCTTGAGTTAGTTGACCAACTGTATGAATAGTTGCGGTCACACTATGCCCTTTTTCACGCGCTCCCACTCGTGCTTCAGGAGCGTCTGCATGTGCGCAACTACCTTGTCTCGGGCAGCGTAGAAATCCTTTTTTGCTTTCTCTTTTTGCTCTGGCGTTTCGTTGGGCGGTGGGTTCGCTGATGCATCGCTAAGCGACCCTAGCAGCGATACGAGCTTGTTGTGTTCTTCCTCTTTGGGATTGAGTCGCAGCTTTATGCGAATGCCTAGCTCAGTGCCCCGGAAGTTGTACTGTGCTATGTCCTCAAAGTTCTTCGCTGCGTCCGCTGGTGAAATATCTTTGTTTGGTCGATTTAATTCATTCAACCGTGCCATTACGGTCAGAAATTCGGACATGTCTTTGCGCAGCTCATCAATCCAGATCTGTCGCTTCGCAGATACGTTATCGGCGGCTGTTCGCTGCGCGATAGTTTTTTGAAGGTCTGTCTGTCGCTTCGCGATGAGCCACTGCAGAATAGGCCCAACAATCATTGCAACAAAAGCGACGAACGCAAGAGTCCCTTTATTGATGACCTCTACCCACCACGCTGGGTCAATCGGTGCCGACATCTCGAATGCTCCTTAAATGTTGACCTTGTATTTTCAATCCATGATGTTCCACAATTTCATTGCGTTCCGAATGCGTAAACCTGTGTGTCAATCTCAGAGTGGGTTATCTGTTAATTCTGTTTTGCAACTGTGTGCAGGTCGAGATGACTTCGTCGAAGCTTGGCTGATGAGTGGATAGCAACCCATCTTCCAGCATGGCGGCGTAGTCCATTTTGAGTGCTTCTAACGCAGCGCCCTCAGGAATGATCTGAATTTCAGTGTTGACGGCTGCCTTGTAGTCGATCAAATTCTTCTCGACATCTTTTTCAGCAAAAAACATGGACTTGTGTTCTGCCACTGCGCGGGCAAGTTCAAGGTCATCGATCGCTACTTGAGCATGTCCCGAGTTGGCCATCGCGGCCAGGTCATACCAGTGTCGTGAATAACGCTCACCGCGCAGACGACCTTGTCGGCAGTACACGTGAGCGGCCGTGGCCTTTTCCCAGAAAGTGCGTTCAGCGGCCATCACCAAGGGTTGAGCCGTTGGGAACACGATCCCATTAATTGCCGGTGTCATGTCACATGCGACGGCGTGTCGTTGGTGAGGTTCGCCCGTGGCTCGGCCACCAAACTCCAGCTGAATGGTGGATGCCGCATAGCCCGTGCCGACCTTGATGGGCTTGTAGGCCAAGATCAGCTTTTCTTTTTCATTGCCAGCAAGTGACAAGCTGGCCTGCACCCCATCACGCTGCAGGGCCGACAGCAGGATCGGAAGCACTTCGCCCTCAATCCATTTGGGCAAACGATCACGAACCCGGTCTGTGATCTTTTTGGCTTGACTCGCTGAAGCCGGGATTGGATTGCCATCGCGCAGCAGCTCCGGAACCACCTCGCGGATGTCGTAGGTCAGGTCGATGTCCTCCGAGAAGCGGTCAATGATCTTGTAGACCTTGGACAGCGACGTGCCACCCTTGAAGGTCAGCTTGTCCGCAAGGGCTGACTCATAGATGGCAGACAGTGTCCACACCACCCAGATATCTTTTTCCAGAAGATGCGGAGGGCGCCCGGTCTGAGCAGCAGCCACTTCGAGTGCTTCAGCCTGGTCTTCGCGGCTGAGAGTGAACCATGAATCAGCCAATGGCCACCTCGCTTACTGCTTTTGCCATCCAGCTTGGCAGTCCCGCTCGAGCCTGGCGCATGGCTTCCCATTCCTGACTGGGCAGTTTGCTCCTGAGGACTTGCAGAACCTTGGGCGCCTGTTCGGGCCCAAGCCAAATGAGCGCACGAATGGCTTTGCCCGCTGGGCGCTTGCCCAGCAGCATTTGCCACCGGTTTCCGTGCTTGAGCTCAACTTCCCGATTCCCCAGTTTCAATCGCCGCGAGGGGCCAGATGTCAGGTAGACCTCACGTGTGGGGACCTGTGTGGTCAGCCCCAGTGCATTGGCTTCGGCTGCTCCGCTGGCCACCACGGTCTCTCCGCTCGTGGACTCGATTGCTTCGACAACGGATTCGGTCGAGGGTGGACGCACACCAAAGCGCCCCTGAATTGGCAGAGAGTAGGCGCCTCGGCCGACCCTCAGCAGCTTTCCTTCACGTGCCAGGCGAGAGAGGGTCTGATCAATCGCCGCCCGAGACCCCAGGTGCAGGAACTCCTTGGGCGAAAGCAACCCTCCCTCGGGGAGGGACTGCGCTTGCGAGAGGATGGATTGGGCGAGTTGGCTCATGATCAGGCTCTGTTTGT
>Ga0214919_10013271_pt1 | contig 9999 bp, 8 predicted proteins | sample LL1503_MetaG_FD_177994 | JGI IMG/M metagenome (GOLD analysis project Ga0214919, IMG submission 177994) | Freshwater microbial communities from Lake Lanier, Atlanta, Georgia, United States - LL-1503 | ecosystem: Environmental > Aquatic > Freshwater > Lake | place: USA: Georgia | collected 2015-03-15 | reverse complement strand
TGCTGCGCAAGAATTTAAGCCACACGCCCTCATCCTCGACGTCATGATGCCCGACATGGATGGCTTTGAAGTCTGTCGGCAATTGCGTAACAGCGGCATCGAAGCTGGTGTGCTCTTTCTTACGGCCCGCGATACCACTGAAGACAAAGTAGCTGGCCTCACGGTCGGTGGCGATGATTACGTTACTAAACCATTTAGTCTTGAAGAATTAGTAGCTCGTATCCGCGCACTTCTTCGCCGCATTGGAGCGGTGCCTTCCGATATTGACGAAGAAATTATTTCATTCGCTGATCTCAAACTTAATGAGGCAACCCACGAAGTGCACCGCGCTGGTGAAATTATCGATCTTTCCCCTACCGAATTTACTCTGCTTCGTTACTTGCTTATTAATGCTGGTCGCGTTGTGAGCAAATCACAAATTCTCGATCACGTATGGCAGTACGACTTCCGAGGAGACGCAGGAATTGTAGAAACGTATATCTCTTATCTTCGTAAGAAGATCGATATTTACGAACCTGCACTGATACACACCGTGAGAGGTGTCGGTTACCGCCTGAAGATGCCAAACTAAGCAAATCATGGCACTTCCCAGACTCTTTTCTCCTCAACAATGGTCCTTGCGTGGACGACTCGTTGCTACCTCTGTCGCGTTAACCGCCGTAGCACTCATTATTGTCGATGTCTCAACAGCAGTTGTGCTACGCAATTATTTAGTACATAAAGTTGATGACCAATTGAGAAGTGTTGCTGGTGGACCAGTACTCAACCTTGGACAATTAGGGCCAGGAATGATGGATGGCGACAGCGATCAAGGTCGCGGACGTCGCGTGCCCAGCACCATCACGGTGACTCTGCTTAACCCCGACGGCACCGTTGCAGGCACGATCGGGGGCGGCGTCAATGAGAAAGCGCCTTCCTTCAACGGATTAACCGTGAAAGCTGTCACTGAACATAAGTCAGAGCCATGGACATGGCACCAAGAGGGTTTTGCCGGCGATCATCGTGTTATTACTCGACTCACCACTGGTGGCGGAATTGTTGTGGTCTCCATTGCACTTACTGATGTCAACAACACGTTAGTCCGCACGGGTCTCCTTCTCCTCCTCTTGGGCCTGGTAGTGCTCGTACTCCTCTTACTCATTGGTCGCCGAGCGGTAAGTCTTGGTTTACGCCCCCTTGATGATGTCGAGAAGACGGCGGCAGCCATCGCAAGTGGAGATCTTTCGGCACGTCTCCCAGATGAGAGCGCTGCCACAGAAGTGGGCCGACTCAATTCTGCTCTCAACCAAATGCTTACGCGCATTGAAGAGTCATTCGAAGTCAAGAGTGCGAGTGAATCACGACTCCGTCGTTTTGTAGCTGATGCAAGCCATGAATTACGTACACCGCTCACCACAGTTCGCGGCTTTGCCGAACTCCACCGCCAAGGCGCTATTAAAGGCGAAGTAGCGACTACCGACGCGATTCGTCGTATCGAACGTGAAGCGATTCGTATGAGTGCACTTGTAGAAGACCTCCTCATGCTTGCTCGTCTTGATCAACAACGCGACCTGGAATTAGAGACAGTCGATCTTCGTTCAGTAGTAGATGAGGTCGTTCAGGCTGCCAAAGTTTCATCTCCGGACCATGAGATCACGGTTGAACTTCCAGCGGAAGATGTTCTTGTTAAAGCAGATGCACGCCGCTTCAATCAAGCGCTTTCAAATTTAATGGTCAACGCTCGTACCCATACGCCGGTTGGCACTCCTATTCATGTCACGCTGCGCAGGGTGGGTAACGACGCCTTGGTGTCCGTCCATGATCAGGGCCCAGGACTGTCAGAAGAACAAGCAGCGCGTATTTTTGAACGCTTCTATCGCGCGGATTCCTCGAGGTCGCGAAGTGAAGGGCAATCAGAGGGAAGTGGCCTGGGGCTTTCGATTGTTGATGCAGTGATGAAAGCACACGGCGGGAGTGCCGATGTAGTGAGCAAACTCGGTGAAGGTGCGACTTTTATTTTACGTTTGCCACTACTGGATCTTGAGTAGACCAGGGAAATTCGATCCACTTATCCGTCTTTTTCCAAGTAAATTCAGGCTTTTCAACACTCCGTGGCTTTTCGTAAAGCACTGCGCACTTCACTTCGGCGACATGGCCTGCACAAAAGGCCTTCACTAACGCGAGAGTAGCGCCAGTATCTGCCACATCATCTGCAACTAATACACGCGCTCCGGTGAGATCCACTTGATTCGGCACGGGGGGAAGAACAACGGGCATTGGCAGGCGCTCATCAACTCCGGTGTAGAACTCCACACTCATCGTGAATGTATTTTTCACACCAAGTGCATAACCCAGTGCACCGCCTATCAATAAACCACCACGCGCAATCGAGAGAATGATGTCGGGTTGGTAACCAGAGTCGGCAATCTGTTGAGCAAGTTCGCGAACTGCGGTGCCAAAGTCTGCATATTCAAGACGTTCGCGCTCGCTCATATGTCCTAAATCTTTGATTGGTGGAAGTTGAGATAACTCTTACTCGGTGTGGGGCCACGTTGTCCTTGGTAGCGCGACCCGTACTTCGCAGAACCGTACGGATGTTCGGCGGGAGATGAAAGTTTGATCAGACAAAGCTGACCGATCTTCATTCCCGGAAAGAGCTTTACTGGCAGATTCGCCACATTGGAGAGCTCAAGCGTGATGTGGCCAGAGAAGCCTGGATCGATAAAGCCTGCAGTGGAGTGGGTGAGCAGCCCGAGGCGACCGAGTGACGACTTTCCTTCAAGGCGTCCGGCGATGTCATCCGGCAGCGTGATGACCTCATAAGTGCTTGCCAAAACGAATTCGCCGGGGTGGAGGATGAAGGGTTCGTCACCGACACTTTCCACCGCTCGAGTGAGGTCGGGTTGTTCCACGGAGGGATCAATCACCGAGTATTTATGGTTTTCGAAGACTCGGAAGTAGCGGTCGAGGCGTACATCGACGCTCGATGGCTGGATCATGGCCTCGGTAAAGGGTTCGACCCCTACCCGCCCGGCGGCGATCTCAGCCCGGATATCACGGTCACTCAATAGCACGTAGTAGACCCTACCGGTGGAGGGCTAAACTTCCACATACGCGGGCGTAGTGAAATGGCATCACAAGAGCTTCCCAAGCTTTTAGCGCGGGTTCGATTCCCGTCGCCCGCTCCACTATTTATGCAGGTGAAAGATAGTGACAGCAGTGACAGCAGCTTCTGAAGTTGTCGCCCTGAAGCGATTCGTGCAACAACGTGCAATAAGCACACCGAATCGCAGCAGTGAATGCTGCAGAAAGCAGGCTTCTATGAGCCGCAAGAAACCTTCCAGCCGCCGTAGTTTCGGCAGCCTTCGGAAGCTTCCCTCCGAAAAGTGGCAAGCCGCCTACCGAGACCAGCAAGGCATCACGCATCGAGCACCGATGACTACCGTGGCGACTTTGGTAGGTCAGCCCGGAGGTCCCAAGTTTAATGCCCCTGACATTGCTGTTTCGGTGATCGAACAGCCCGTGGTTCTTCCTAAAGCCCTGAAGGCAGTGCCTGGCGCAAAGGCTGCGGCAGAAGCAATCAAGTTAGTAGGATTCTTTACTAAAGAAATATGAATATATGTTGGAGGCGGAGATCTTTCAATGAGATTCAAGCGATTCGTACTTGTCGGCACATCAATGTTGCTCCTCCTTGCTGGTTCGCGCGTCGCCCTTGCCGATGAAAGTAATCCAGAAAAAGTAGGGCCATACCTCGCCCCAGACCTTCCGGCCAAAGGGATAGGCTTCATTTTTGACGATGCCCGTGATCCACGCATGGAAGCCGCCTCGTTCCTTGGAGATACGGACCGCTTTTATCCCAACCAAAATTATATTTTTGATTTGCAAAGTTCATTAAACGGTTATTGCGACTCTGTTGACGACGCAGTCTGCTCCAAAGCGAAGAGACTCGAAGCAGTTGCGATTATGCCACCTTGTCTTTCTGCGTCAGATAATTATTGCATTGAATCGGTGTACGCCATCGTTAATGATAAGAAAATTAATGGAACGTATGTTGAAAGTGTTCCGGCAAAACTGGAGCATACGTTTAAGGGAGATTCTAAATTAAATCTTGCCTCTGGCGGAACGGCGAGCGTGTGGAAGATTCCCGGTGTCGTAAACGGTGCTGGAAATGGGAATTATGTTGTGAAGACTTACCTTAAGCAGAAAAGTGTTCGAAATAGTGATGGAACCATTCAACCGTTCTCGGTCAACATGATGTCTTTAGGATTCTTTGCAACCAATCCTGTCGCAGGTAACTTTCCACTTCCCCAAGCCAATAATGGTGGCGGTGATGCATTCGCGAAGTTTGGCTGCTCTACCAATAGTGACATCCTTTGCCAAAGGCGCACATCCTTTGCTGCAGGGGCTCGTTACGGAATTGTGCTGAGGTTCGCAAAATCTCCCGTCTCATGGTTTTACGGCCGGCTGGGGAGGGCCTTCATTGATAGCAAAGTGGAGAGCTATGGCGTTTCCATGACGGTTGAGGGAGAGCCTGTACTTGTCCCTGTGGTGGCGGGCTTCTCCCCATGGGATCAATTGCCAGCCTATTTGCAAACGAAATATCAGCAAGGTGACGGTTTTGGCACTGAGGGAACTAAGAACGGGGAGACCGACCCGACTAAATGGCAATTCCGCGCGCTTCACACGGCCGACGATTTTGGAGCGCTGAAAGCTTGGCTTCCACTCTTGTCCGATAAGGCAACGATCATGACTCCACAGTTTTTCCTCAATAGTGTTCCCGAAAATGCGATGGGAAACCTGCTTTCCTGCCTTACGAAGGGCGGCCAGGTCAATGGTTTGGTTACTTCCAACGCGACGGCTTACACGCCTGGCCCGCCGAATTTTAATCAGCAAGATCAATCGCTGGATTATCAAATTTCTGCGCCCCACTACACGGCAGGTGGAAACATTATGAAAGGAACCTACGATCTTTCGATTCGAGCGGAAGTCGCCCGTTGTATCTATGGTTTCTCAAGTGCTCCGATTAAGGCAAGCATCTCGGTCGTCAGCGAAAACGGTGTTTCTAGCGTTGCAACTGAAAATGTAGGAGAGAAGGAAGGGTGGTTCAGATTGGGCGCCTATGGTTTTACATTTTCCCAACCGAAATTGAGAGTAAAATTAACTCAAGAAAAAGCCCCTGAAGCCCTGCCGGCAAATAACAGTGCACCTTCAACTACGCCAGCGAATATGCCAATGACGAAGCCAATGACTACGAATAAGCCTTCGAGGAGCGTCACAATCAAATGCGTGAAGGGTAAATCCATAAAGATGGTTACATCAAGCTCGCCGAAATGCCCCACCGGTTACAAGAAAGTTTAGAAATCTCATACCCTCAATCTCGTACTGAATGTCAGACTCGAGGGTATATTCGCAACCGGATCCATTGAGGGAGAGCTTTTAGCGCGGGTTCGATTCCCGTCGCCCGCTCCACTATTTATGTAGGTGAAAAGGTCTGCCTAGGTTCGAATCCTGGATCCGCCACTAAAGGTGGGTTCTTCGGGACCCATCCGTTATCTGTGCCAGGTGTGTGAGCTATTCGCTTAGGCGAGGCCAAATTCCTGAGCAAGTTTGAGTAGATCCACCTTTGTCTTCGCGCTTCTTCCTTCTGCCCTGAATTTTGCACGAACTCGGTCAACGTATTCGCTGGCGGTACTCGTGGCAACGCCCATCCGGTTGCCGACCTCTTCCATTGTGAGTCCTGAGGTATAGAGCACGAGTGCTGATTTTTCGCGTTCGGAAAGTTTGAATCGCGACTCTGGAGCGTTGATTATTCCCGCCACTTGTGGTGAGAGGTAAATACCGCCCGCCAAGACTGTTTGAAGCGCCACTAAAAGTTGGTCAAGGGCCGCTGTCTTTGTGAAGTATCCACGCGCTCCTGCGGAAAGTACGCTCTTCACAACCGCAGCTTCGCCAAGTGCGCTCATTACAAGAATTGGAATATTCTTTGCAGCTAGTTGAGAAACAATATTAACTGGTGAGCGCCCATCACCTAGATCAAGATCTACCACTGCGCACACGGGCTTATTCGCTTCGACAGAAAGTAAGGCATCCTCGAGTGAGGCTCCTGCATATGAAATTTGTGCGCCAACAAGTTCTCGCTCAATACGGGATTTGATCGCATCCAGAACTATCGGGTGATCTTCGAGAATGAGAATATGCACGATAATTTTCCTGTCCTGAGAACGAAGGACTAGAGCGCTCTTCGCTATAACCGTATCAGGGTGATGTCAAATCTGGTTACTTTTATAGAGATGAAGATACGCTTGCCGTATGAGTAATCGCCTCTTTGGATTCATTCCCGTGCGAGGCGAACTCGACCGCATGGAGCGGGCTAATCAGATCTTCTTTCATGTGTACACAACGCTCACATTCTTGGTCCCATGTTGGCTAGTGACGTTTAGCGGTGAGCGGAATATCTGGTTAAAAATTATTTGGCAATTAACTTTCTTCTTACTCGTATGCACTATTCCTTTTCTGGGAAAGCACTCACTTCAGATAATTCTGTGGGCAATTCCAACTACTGCGCTCCTCATTTCAGCCTTAGCTGTCCTCATCATTCGCCCATCCCAAGGTAATCGCGACCTCCCACTTACTCTAATTACGCTTTCTGTGGTGCTGTATACGAGCAGCACTTTTCGAGGACTGCGGGCCTATATTTGGATAGGTATCGCCTTACTTTCGGAGTTGGTGCTTCTTCAGTTTGGCGGTCAATGGTTCGCTGCGCGTGGTGGCATAGTGCACACCATCCCTGTGGCGGTTATTTTCCACGCCACCGTTGGAGTGTTAGTGAGTGTCGCCTTGAACCGGTCACGTAAACAAGCGGGAACTCTAGATAATGCGTTGGCCGAACTGGTATCGGTTAAGTCGTCAATGGATGACAGTTTGCAGCGGGAGAGCGATCGTCGAGACAGGATGCAACGAATTCATGGAGACGTACTCAACACCTTGATTGGTTTAGCGAACTGGAGTGGGGAGGTTTCTGCCCAGTTAGCCGAAAGATGCAAGAGCGCAATTTCGCTAAGTTCCGACGTAGCCCCGCCACTAGGAGGATCTTTACGGAGATTGTTAGATGAGTGTTTGAGGAAGTTGGATACTCGAGATTTCAAAATTCGCCTCTCTGCGACAGAAGATCTTGTACTTCCGCAGGGCAGCATCTTGGCTGTGCGCTCCATCGTCGAGGAGTGCATAAGCAATTCAGTTCGCCATTCACAGGGCACATTGATTTCTATTGGCTGGCGTGTCACTCATGGAAATCAAGTTGAGATTTGGCTCGAAGATGATGGCGTAGGTATTCCCGAAATTATTTCACCGCGCCTTGGCTGGAGCGAGATTATTCTTCCTGCTGTGCAACGCCTTGGTGGCACCTCTGCCACGCAGAATCTAGCTGGTTCCGGGGTTCGGTTTTCGTTTAATTTTACCTACTCTGTTGTGGTTGGAATGGAGACAAGTTCAATTGATCTACTTCGAAATACTTTTAGAGAGCAGGATACTTTTCAAGATCACGCGCTGAGCTGGGCATCTCAGTGGACTGCATATATCTTGCTCATTCTGACTCCGGTATATCTTTGGTCGGAGGCGAACTGGCGTACACCTGCAATCATTGCTGGCGCTCTATTTCTATATATGACCGCCCTCCTCCGAGCTCCAAAATTACATACTTTCTCTACCAACTTAGGTGCCATGCTGATAGCGTGCGGACTTCTACTAGCTGCAGCAAAAGGCATCCCCGGATGTTCAAGCGCCCCCAGTTTGCAGTGGTTTGCCAATATCGCCGGAACAATTTTCTTGGCTGGCGTTTACCGTTTTGGTTTTCGAGCGATCTTTATGCAATTCCCGCTCTTTGTTATCACTGCGCTCTATGTAGGATCACAACTCTCCTCTATATGTATTCAAGTAATTTCTGTGCCCCTCTACGGCGCGGGCATCTACGGAATAGCGGCTGCTTCACATTCAGTTGCAAATGTGCGCCGTCGTAGGGTTGGAGAAGAAGCTCTCTCGCAATTTAATGAAATTACCACTCTTGAGGAGCGTCGCCTTGAGCAACGCGTCAGAGATGAAGATCGATGGGAAGATATTCTGAAGGAAACCAATAGCATCTTTAGCAAGGTTGTCGAAGGTCAGAATCTAGACTCACAACTGCGAAGAAATGCTAGTTTGCAGGATGCTCGGCTCCGCGCACATTTACAGATTGAGGCGATGAATCAGCCACGACTCTTTGGTGTCACCGGGCGACTTATCGATCGAATTACTGATCAGGGTTTAGTTCCTACCTTGCAAGTTGGAGTTTTCAGTGATGAAGATATTGACGTTGCCGAGCAAGATTTTGTGGGTCCGCAAGAGGTTGTAGCACTTTTAACCAAGGATCTGGAGAAATTTATCGATCGCGCAGCGTTACTTATTGAACGTCACTTGGGAGATATCTTCTTTGCATGTATTTCTGGCGAAACCAGAGTTAATTTAGACAGTGAATATTCTTTGGGAGCTTGGACCTATAAATCAACTTCCATGACGGAAGGTTTTGGAAGTATTGAAATCACGGTTGCTCCTAAAATACCGAAACTTCATCCTGACGCATTGAAGTTCGCCGAGTAATATGGGTACGTGCGATAACAAGCGGTGAAATAGCGACAAAAAGTGAACAACACCGATTGTTCCTGGTCCTGTTGCCGCAGCTCAGTGGCAGAATAGGGCTTCTGAACTGCATCGTTCATTCCCGATGGCGAGATACCAAACCACTTGTTAGGCTTTCGCGACCCTTATTCAACGAAAGCGGTAAACATGAAACGATCGATTTTAGTTATGGCACTTGTCGCCGCCATTACGGCTGGCGGAATGAGCGCAGCAAATGCCGCGCAAGATATGTTTCTCAAAATTGACGGTGTCCAAGGAGATTCACTCGACCGCGCTCATGCGAGTGAAATCGACGTTCTTTCATGGTCATGGGGCGCGACTAACTCCGGAACTACCCAAATGGGTGGCGGCGGCGGAGCTGGGAAAACAACCTTCAACGATTTAACAATCACCAAATTTGTTGACTCTTCATCCCCGGTACTTTTCGCAAACCTCTCAACTGGGAAACATATGAAGACAGCTACGTTGACGGTTCGTAATGCCGGCCAACGGCCCGTTGACTACTACACGCTCACACTTAATGAGGTAATCATCTCCGCGATCGCCCTATCAGCTAATAGCGGAGATAGTCGCATCAACGAATCTGTGACTCTCGACTTCGCCAGCTACACCTACTCCTTCCTACCTCTTAAGGCAGATGGAACTCCCAAGCCGGCGGTAGTAACGAAGTTCAGCATCATGGAGAACAGACTGCTCTAGTAACGTTGCTCTTATGCGCATTACTACTGAGGACTTTCATACGGGCGGAGAACCTTTCCGTATCGTCACCGGCGGCGTACCCGAGATACTCGGCAACACCGTCTTGGAGCGACGTGAATACGCCACTCATAACGTTGAAGTAGATCGCGTACGCCAACTTCTCTGTCATGAGCCCCGTGGACATGCAGATATGTATGGCTGTTTTGTGATTCCTCCCAATGATAAAGGCGCAGATTTCGGCGTGCTCTTCTGGCACAAAGATGGCTACTCCACCGCTTGCGGACATGGCACCATCGCCCTAGGTGAATGGGCCGTGCGTACCGGACGAGTACAAGCAGGCGCTGATGGTGAAACAGATGTCACGATCGATGTGCCTTCTGGTCGAGTGACCGCTCGAGTGCGTCGCGTCGCAGGAAAGACAGTAGATGTCACTTTTCGAAACGTACCCTCTTACGTAGTTGCGCAGAATATTGAGATTGAAACTTCACTTGGTCGAGTATTTGTCGATGTGAGTTATGGCGGCGCGATGTATGTAAGTCTTGATGCCGCTCTCGTTGGACTCAAGGTAGATGCAGATCATTATTCGCAATTAATTGCTATTGGACGAGAGATCAAGTGGCTCTTGAATGATGCACCTGTTGCTCAACATAT
>Ga0214919_10013268_pt1 | contig 10000 bp, 12 predicted proteins | sample LL1503_MetaG_FD_177994 | JGI IMG/M metagenome (GOLD analysis project Ga0214919, IMG submission 177994) | Freshwater microbial communities from Lake Lanier, Atlanta, Georgia, United States - LL-1503 | ecosystem: Environmental > Aquatic > Freshwater > Lake | place: USA: Georgia | collected... | reverse complement strand
CAACAATCACTCGCACTCATCGACAACGCTTATGAGTTCGTCAAAGAGACCGTTGCCCACGGTGGCAGCATTCTTTATGTCGGCACCAAGAAGCAGGCGCAAGAGCCGATCGTTGAGCAAGCACGTCGCGTAGGTATGCCATACGTCACCGAGCGTTGGTTAGGTGGAATGCTCACTAACTTCGGAACTGTCAGCAAGCGCATTGCTCGCCTCAAGGAACTCGAAGCTCTCGAAGCATCAAACGACCAACTCCTCACGAAGAAGGAGCTTCTCGTTCTTCACCGTGAAAAGGTCAAGTTGGAACGCGTACTCGGTGGAATCCGTGACATGGTCAAGGTCCCTAGCATCATCTGGGTTGTTGACACCAAGAAGGAGCACCTTGCTATCAAGGAGGCTCGCAAACTTGGTATCACCATCGTGGGCATCCTCGACACCAACTGCGATCCAGACGAAGTTGATTACCGCATTCCAGGCAACGACGATGCTATTCGTTCCGTCACCCTCTTGACTCGCGTCATCACCGATGCGGTTGCAGAAGGTCTCAAAAAGCGTTCAGAGATTGCTACTGCCAATAAGCCAGCAGCGGTCGAAGCCATCGCTCAAGAAATTCTCGATGCCGCCGCTCCTGTTGCAGAAGTTGCACCTGCCGAGCCTGTTGCTGCTGAATCCGCCCCACAAGCCTGACCCCGAAATCCTGATAGGAGAGATACATCTTGGCGAACTACACCGCCGCAGACGTAAAGAAGCTGCGTGAACTCACTGCAGCAGGAATGCTCGATTGCAAGAACGCACTCGTAGAAGCCGATGGCGACTTCGACAAGGCAGTCGACATCATCCGCGTCAAAGGGCTCAAGGGCGTAACAAAGCGCGAAGGTCGCTCTGCATCTAACGGTCTCGTGACCGCAAAGGTTGAAGGCGATCTTGGCGTTATTCTCGAACTCAACTGCGAGACTGACTTCGTAGCAAAGGGCGATCGTTTTCAAGCGCTCGCAGAGGAAATCCTCAGCCATGTTGCAAAGACCAAGCTCTCAGATCTCGATGCTCTGCTCGCTTCTGATTTCGGTGGCGGCAAGACATTGGCTGCACATATCGATGAAGGCAACGCAACTCTTGGTGAGAAGATCGAACTCAGCCGGGTGGCTGTTTTCGCTGGATCACCAGCTGCCGTGTACCTCCACCGCACAAGTCCAGACTTGCCTCCGCAGGTGGGCGTCGTGGTAGCGCTTTCAACCGATAATGCCATCGGCAAAGATGTAGCTCAACACATCGCAGCATTCTCACCTCAATATGTTGCCCGTGAAGATGTTCCTGCAGATGTTGTAGAGAACGAGCGTCGCATTGCCGAAGAGACTGCCCGTAATGAAGGCAAGCCAGAAGCTGCACTCGCCAAAATTGTTGAAGGTCGCGTAACCGGCTTCGTGAAGGAAGTTTCCCTTCTCGAGCAGGCATATGCGAAAGACAACAAGAAGAGTGTCGACCAAGTCCTGAAAGAAGCCGGCACGTCAGTGACTGGCTTTGCGCGATTCCGCGTCGGACAGGCCTGATGCCATGAGCCCTTCTCGCCCCGCATACCGTCGAGTGCTTCTGAAGCTCTCGGGTGAAGTATTTGGCGGCGAGAAGGGTATTGGCGTCGACCCAGATGTCGTGCAAGACATCGCAAAACAGATTGCAGATGTGGTTCGGAGCGGAACTCAAGTAGCCATCGTTATCGGAGGAGGCAATTACTTCCGCGGGGCTGAACTCTCCCAACGTGGCATGGACCGCGCTCGCGCCGATTACATGGGCATGTTGGGCACTGTAATGAACTGCCTCGCCCTCCAAGATTTTCTTGAAAAGCAAGAGATCGATACGCGCGTCCAAACTGCGATCACAATGGGCCAAGTTGCCGAGCCTTACATTCCCCGTCGCGCCATGCGCCACCTTGATAAAGGGCGCGTAGTTATTTTCGGTGCAGGTGCAGGCATGCCTTACTTCTCTACGGACACTGTGGCCGCCCAACGTGCACTCGAAATTGGTTGCGAAGCGCTCCTCCTTGCTAAGAGTGGCGTCGACGGCGTTTACTCTGCCGATCCGCGCAAAGATGCTTCGGCAACGAAGTACGACTCGATTTCTTACAACGAGGTCATCACCAAGGGGCTTGGGGTTGCAGACGCAGCCGCATTCTCCCTCTGTAGTGAGAACCACCTTCCCATCATCGTGTTCAACCTCATGGAGGATGGAAACATCGCCAAGGCAGTTCATGGTGAAAAGATCGGCACTTTAGTTCACTGAGGTAGCACTCAGGCCACTGTTAATTGATCGCGACGAAGGAGAAGCCATGATCGACGCAACACTTGCAGAAGCTCTTGCGAAGATGGATAAAGCCGTAGAGGTTGCGAAAGAAGACTTCGGTTCAATCCGCACTGGCCGTGCGCATCCTGCCATGTTCAACAAGATCATGGTCGATTACTACGGTACTTTCACCGCGCTAAACCAATTGGCTTCTATTCAGATTCCAGAGGCACGCATGGCGCTCATTAGCCCATTCGATAAGAGCGCCATGGCCGCCATCGAAAAGGCGATCCGTGAAAGCGACCTCGGCGTCAACCCTGGTAACGATGGCGGGGTTATACGTGTCGGGTTCCCACAACTCACCGAAGAACGCCGCAAGGAGTACATCAAAGTCGCTCGCCAAAAGGCAGAAGAGGCTCGTGTCTCACTTCGTAACATTCGCCGTCATGCCAAAGAAGGTTTAGATAAATTGGCAAAAGATGGTGGCTTTGGTGAAGACGAACTCGGTCGCGCCGAGAAGGAGCTCGATAAAGTCACCGCATCGCACGTTGACAAGATCGATGAGCTCTTGAAACACAAAGAGAGCGAACTTCTCGAAGTTTAATCGTGACAGACATTAATGCCCGGGCCGGGCGCAACATTCCTCTTGCTCTCACAGTGGGTCTCTCACTCTTAGGGCTTGTCATCGCATCCCTTTCGTGGAACCGAATGTTCTTTGCAATTCTCGTTTCGATAGCGATGCTCCCAGCGGTCTGGGAACTCTCTCGTGCTTTTGCACTGAAGAGTATTTTGATTGATCCATACACTTCTGCAATTGCCAGCGTTTCAATTGTGATGTCGAGTTGGTTCTGGGGCCTATCTGGTTTAGCGATTGCAACAGGAATTTCCATTCCGATACTTCTTGTGATCCGGCTGCGTTCTGGCGTGACCTCATTTGTGCAAGATGTAACTGCCACGCTCTTTACCTTGCTCTACCTGCCCATGCCTGCGGGCTTCGCGGTCCTTCTTGCACACCCCGATAATGGACGCGCTCGCGTGATGGCATTTATTGCAGCGGTTGCATTAAGCGACACCGGTGGACTAATTGCGGGGGTGCTCTTTGGGAAGCACCGTATCGCGCCAACCATCAGCCCGAAGAAATCTCTTGAAGGTGTGGTCGGCTCTCTCATACTCGCTATCGGAGGCGCTGGCACGCTTTATATGATCTGGCTTGATCGTCCCTTCTGGCAGGGTGCAGTTTTGGCGCTCATTACGGTGATCACCGCAACCTGCGGAGATCTCATCGAGAGTGCCCTTAAGCGTGATCTAGGCGTGAAAGATATGGGAGCGCTCCTGCCTGGACATGGTGGCATTCTGGATCGTCTCGATTCGCTTCTGCTTACCGCACCTTTCGCATACATATTTATCTCGCATTTTGTGGGGCTCTAATGGCGCTCAAGCCGGGAGAGTTGGTCTTTGCAGCGCCTAAGCGCGGCAAAAAGGCGCCTCAGCACATCGCCGATGTGCCAGCAAAAGATCGCAAGAAGTTTGCCGAAGACCTTGGGCTACCAGGTTTTCGCGCTAAGCAAGTAGCACTTCACTACTTTGAACACTTGAATAAGAATCCAGATACCTGGAGCGATATCCCTGTCGATCTTCGCAGCACATTGAAAGACCTGCTCCTTCCTGAACTACTTACTCCAGTGCGTTCGCTTGAATGCGATCGTGGTCGCACTCGCAAAGATCTCTGGAAGATGCACGACGGTGTGCTCGTCGAGAGCGTCATCATGCGCTACTCCGATCGCGCAACTGTCTGTATTTCATCTCAAGCCGGATGTGGAATGAATTGTCCCTTCTGCGCTACCGGCCAAGGTGGACTCACACGTAACCTCACTGCTGGAGAAATCACTGAGCAAGTAGTCATGGCTGCTCGCGCTCTCGACGGTGGAGAAATTCCGGGCGGCACGATGCGCCTCTCTAATGTGGTTTTCATGGGAATGGGGGAGCCGCTCGCCAATTACAACGCGGTTATTCAATCGATTCGTAATATCACCTCGCCACATCCCGAAGGTTTGGCCATCGGCGCCCGTTCAGTCACACTCTCAACTGTGGGTCTTGTTCCTGCCATCATGAAGTTAATCGATGAAGAGATTCCGGTCACACTGGCTGTCTCACTTCACGCACCCGACGATGAATTGCGCGACACTTTGGTTCCAATAAATACTCGTTGGAAAGTAAGCGAAGTTCTTGAAGCGGCTGACGCCTATTCGAATAAGACTGGTCGTCGCTATTCGATCGAATATGCCCTTATTCGCGACATCAATGATCAGGCATGGCGCGCAGATCTCCTTGGTCGCTTACTCAAGAACCGTAATGCGCACGTGAACCTGATCCCGCTCAATCCCACCCCCGGGTCAAAGTGGACAGCTTCGCGCCAGGAGGATGAGGATACTTTCGTCCGTCTCCTCGAGGCGTATGGGGTGGCGGTGACGGTTCGCGATACTCGTGGCCGTGACATTGATGGCGCGTGTGGTCAGCTTGCGGCTAGCGAAATCGCCATCACGGGCGCTCCTGCGGAATAGGTGGCAGAATTTTCCCATGCCAAAGATTGAGGCTTCAAATGTTGCCGATCATCGCGAGCGTCGTCGTGCTGCTCTTCTTGCTGCTGCTGTTGAATTAGCGATGGAAGAGGGCAGCGGTTCGGTCACGATGTCTGCGGTTGCTGCGCGAGCGGGCCTTTCGAGAAGCTCTCTTTACGAATATTTTGACTCCCGAGAGGATCTCATTGCAGATTTGGTGCTCGATGAGTTAGATCTCTGGGCTGCATCACTCAATGAGCAGGTTTCCGTCACGGCTACAGCGTTAGAGCATGTGGAGGCGTGGATGGTCGGTGCCCTTGACTACGTAATTGCCGGGAAGCATCGCCTGGCTCGCGAGCTGAGTTCTGTGGCTCTGCCTCCGCACCGCGTGCCCGAGGTGCGCGAAGCACATCATCGCCTCACTGGTCCACTCATCTCGGCATTAACCGAGGCAGGCACTGCGGATCCGGTGCGGGTTGCCAATTTTGTCAACGGAATCGTGGAAGCCACAACCCGCAGAGTCGATGCTGGCAACACTGACGCAGAGGCAGAAGTGAAGGCCGCGATTGAATTTGCGCTTGCTGGAGTGCGCGCACAAATTCGCTAATTTGTGTACTTCGTAGCTAGAGAGCTACTTAGCTACTGAAAGCGGATAGACCTTAGATACCTTGGTATAGGAAGCGTTACCAGCCGAACTCACTTGTACGACGCAGTAGCCGCTCCAACCCGCGGCAATCGTGGTTCCAGTGATAACGCAGTTACCTCCTGGGAGTGCAACGATCGTTGGCGTAACTCCGGAGAGCGTCTTGACAACGATCGTTTGATCCACGGATGCATTGATTGCTGTGGGCGCATCGCCAAGGATGGCAGATCCGATGGTGCTGGTAAGTACATCAGGACCGATCGGTGCAGACGTAGCGGCAGCGGAAGGTGCAGTCACGGGCGCGGCTAAGCGAGCAGCGAATGAAATCTTCACGCTGGTATCAAGGCTCTTATCGGTAGGGCCGAGATGATCGCGTTGCACGTAGATCACGCACTTGGAAACCGAGCAATCCACCTCGCCAAAGGCACCAACAACGGGGAGGACGAAGTCAGTGTTTGGCTTACCGACTGTGCCATCCGTTGGATAGATGCCACCGGGGAAAGAAGGAGTGACCCAGACGCCGTTGCCATTGCATTGAGCTGCCGTAGGACGCTTTGAGGTAGCCAGACACTCTCTTACATAAACACCGGTCTTCTTGGGAAGGCCCTTCACTGTGAGATGAATATTGTCACCAGCAAAAGCCAGCGCCTTGAGTGGTCCGCCCACAATTTGCACCTTAGATGTTGCTGCGGAAGCAGGGAGCGCGACTACTCCGATGAGTGCTACTGCAATGATCCCGGTGGCGATACTTCTTAACTTCATGGTGCTCCCTCTTTGACGTTGAGCGATGAGTGGTGGACTTATTTGGCTAGAAAGGTGACTGGGATAAAGATGTCGTAAGAACGATCGTCCCCTCGGGTGTGATCAGCGCGAACTGCAATTGCACAGCTCTTCTTGCGGCAATCGACTTTTCCGATCATCGCCCCGACTTTAAGCTTCTCGTTAAACCCGCCACTCTCGGTATAGGCGGTTGCTAATCCGATGCCGTACGTGGGTGGATTTGAAGAGATCCAGAGCGAAGCACCCTTTGTTCCTGTTTGATCAGCACCGCCGCCGCACGGTGTAGGCGCTGCTTTGTGGGCGAGTACATTCTTATTAACTACGCAAAGGGCTATATAAATGCCCACCGAAGTATCAAAGCCTTCGCCGGTAACAGTGATTACTTGGCCGCCGGGCTTTAGTTTTGTGCTCTTGCTGACGGTAAAAGTTTCGTTGTGTTGTCCAGTCACTGCTGATGCAGGGGAGAGCGGAATCGCCGTAAGGAGCCCGAAGATTCCGAGGAAGACTATGGCGCGGCGCATGAGAAGAAATTAGCGTTCAAATTCGAAGTGCGCTTCGACACGGTGTCGGAGCGTGTTTTCCGACGTGGTGTCGGAAGTCCCCTGAAATGTAGGTGGGAGGATGGCCACATGAAGAGGCTGGCAGCACTCCTTACGCTCGTACTCATGGGTTGTAGCACCTCGGCGCCATCAATCGACCATCAATCGATCGACCATTTGGTCACCATTTCAAAGGCGCTACTGCCTGTGGGTTCCAGCATTCCCGCCAATAATGCGGGCGTAGGGACGAACCTCGCAGGCGATCGAGTGAGCACGTTGGATTCCACTCGCATTGTTTCGCTCGCAAATGGGGCGGCCGAGTCACTGGTAGCGATGGGGCTTGGCGATCACTTGGTGGGGCGCGATATTGCCAGCACTTTTCCTGAGGTCGCGAAGGTTCCGGTGGTGGCAATGGGGCATCATGTATCTGCCGAGAAAGTCTTGGCGACTTCGCCAACCATAGTGATCGTTGATGCATCTACAGGTCCGAAGAGTGCACTGCAGCAAATTGCGTCTACTGGAGTCTCGGTGGTCGTGATTCCCGAGGCCTGGACGGTTACTACTGCACACGATCGCATGCTGGCTCTTGGAAAAGCGGTAGGTGCTGAAGATGTTGCTCGCGGATTACTTCAGGATATTCCCAAGTTCTCTATCGCACCTTCTCCTCGAGTGATATTCCTCTACTTGCGTGGACCTTCCTCCATATACTTACTCGGCGGCAAGGGATCTGGTGCAGACCAAGTCATCACTCTTGCTGGTGGGCTTGATGCCGGCGCAGTGCTCTCTGACAAACCTTTTGCGCCAATCACCGCAGAGACCATCGCGCAAGCAAATCCTGACCTCATCTTGGTAATGACCAAAGGCTTGGAATCCGTCGGGGGCGTCAAAGGACTTATTGCGCTGCCCGGTGTGGCACAGACCTCGGCGGGGAAGAATCGGCGAGTTGTTGCGGTAGACGACTCGTTATTACTCTCCTTCGGTCCACGACTTCCAGACTTGGTAAAGCAGATCAACTCAGCCATGGTTACAGTGATGAAATGAAGAGAGTCACAGTATTTACTTTACTTTCAATAACGCTAGTAGTCCTTGCGGTTGCAGCGTTACTCTCGGGAAGTGTGCACCTTTCATTGGGTGAGTTCATGCATGGAATATTTTCAGGTAATGCCAACGCACGCGAACATGAAGCACTAAGCATCGTTGGGCAGGTTCGATTTCCCAGAGTGACAGGTGCCATAGTGATTGGCGCCGCGCTCGGTGTGGCTGGTGCGCTCATGCAAGGACTCTTTATTAATCCGCTGGCGGATCCAGCATTTATTGGCATTTCGGCTGGCGGGGTGTTGCTCTCACTCCTTGGTACTGCAATCGGTGTTGTCGAATTTGGTTCTCTACCAAATATTGCAGTTGCCGCTATTGGCGCGGTGATAGCTGCTCGGCTCATCCCAAAGCGTTTAGCTCCATTGCCATTTATTTTGGTGGGCTTTGGCCTGGGTTCTCTCTGGAGTGCCTTGAGTTCGCTGATTGCAGCATTGCAAGGGCGCACCAGTGCGCCTGGAACTTCGCTCTGGGCTATGGGTTCACTCTCGCTGATGACGTGGCCTTCATTACTTCGCCTCCTCCCCTTTCTAGTTATGGGAGGCATACTCGCGATTCTTATTTCGGACAAAGTCGATCGCCTTGCTTTAGGCCCCAGAATGGCCACTTTCATGGGTGTGCGTACGGGCAGAGTGAAATGGTTTGGATTAGTTGCTGCCGCCTTGCTCGTGGGCAGTAGTGCCGCGCTCTCCGGAGTCATGACCTTTGTTGGTTTGGTCGTGCCAAATGTACTTCGACCACTCGTCGGTTCACGGTTGCGTGCTCTTATGCCCGCTTCCGCACTCGGCGGTGCGATCTTGCTATTAGCAGCAGACACTCTCTCGCGTTCGCTACTCTCCTCCGGAGAAGTTTCCCTCACGCTTCTCTTAGCGATAATTGGCAGTCCGGTGCTGGTGCTCATCTTGATTCGAGAGAAGGCTTCCTCGTGATTAAGTGCACCGCTACCTCCATTTCTCGAGGGGAACGCAGGCTTATCAGTGATTTCTCCTTTGAGTTTTTAACCGGAATCTATGTGGTTAAGGGCCCAAATGGTTCGGGTAAGAGCACGTTCCTCCTTTCTCTCTTAGGCGAAGTACCACTTGCCGGCGGAAGCGTGACAATTGATCGTCGAGATCTGGCATCCCTCTCAGAACAGGGAAGGTGTGCGACTTACTCTTGGTATGAAGATCAAGAAATAGCTTTTAACTTCACCGCCAAAGATGTCCTTGGATGGGGTGGCTGGAGCATCGGTATGGCTGACGAATTGGTAGCGGAAGAGTTGTTGGATCGGCAGTGGAAGAGACTTAGTCGCGGGGAGCGTGCCCGAGTGCTACTCACCAGTGTGTTGGCAAAGACGTGCCCGCACTACTTACTCGACGAGCCAGCAGCGGGACTCGATGACTCGATGATCTTAAAACTCGCGTCCATACTCACCGAAAAGGCGCGTGATGGTGCTGTCGTTATCATTTCGGAACACGATCTCCGATTGATTAGCGCGCTTGATGCGAAGGTGCTCACAATCCATGGAGGACTTCTTACTGAGTAACGCCCTCCACGTGGGGTAGGACCGGGTAGAAGCTCTCCCAAGTGTCAATCTCGCAGCCATTAACTCGAGAAAACTTGCGGCTCACCTTTTTGCCAAGCCAAGTTCCGGTGATGATCGCGGTTTGATCCCCGCCGTAGATTTCTGTGCACATTTGATCTGCTGAAGCTTTAGCGAATGGATTCTTCAGCGAAGCGAGTTTCTTACAGGCGATTGCCACGCCGGGGAGAGTGCCACTGTTTGGTCTGCAATTAAGGGTCCAGGTCTCTTTGGGCGAGTCCGGTGAATTTTGGAAGACAATCTTGAGCTTGCTAGCCGCGGTCGCTGCCGAGGATGTTTGTGAAGTGAAAGTAAGAATACCTATGGCAAAAACTACAGCCGAGAGTAGACGGGCATACTTCATTGCTCTACTTCTTTTTGTATCCGGCGGGACATGTGGGGTTAGCGCCCACTACTTTCTTCGTCGTCTTCCCCTTCACGCAGGTGATGATGATGGTTTTTGCTTTATTTGGTATTGCCGGAGCCGAGGTTGTGGGAGCCGAGGTTGCGGGAGTTGCTGTTGCGGGAGCGCTCGGGGTGGAAGTAGGGGTAGCGG
>Ga0214919_10013267_pt1 | contig 10001 bp, 1 predicted proteins | sample LL1503_MetaG_FD_177994 | JGI IMG/M metagenome (GOLD analysis project Ga0214919, IMG submission 177994) | Freshwater microbial communities from Lake Lanier, Atlanta, Georgia, United States - LL-1503 | ecosystem: Environmental > Aquatic > Freshwater > Lake | place: USA: Georgia | collected 2015-03-15 | reverse complement strand
CCGATACGGCACTTCCGGCAGTTCGACCGAGGTGTCCACGGGCAGTTTTCAGGAAATGAACGCCCTAGGTGATACCCGATGGCAAGGTTGGGAATGTAACCAAGAGGCCCCAAATAGGGAGACAATAGATTGGTAAAAACAACCTTTTTCTGGCCTTTTGAGCAAAAAGTGCAACACTTATGGGGTGTTAACCCCTCAATTTAACCCTAGTAGGGCGAAATTGAGGGCTGCCCCCCTAATTAATGGTCGATCAAAATTACTGAGTCATCTTTTTTCTGCACACACCAAAACTGCATTCAAGCGAATAACAAACGTAATAACCACGAGCTCTCTCCTTGTATCGCTCTTAGTCGCTATTCCCATTGTTGCATTTTCGGCCGCCCCCGCCCATGCAGCATGTAGTACGGGATATCCAACAATTGGTTGGCAGGCTATTCGAACAAGCAACGGCTCCTTACTCACTGATGCGAGCAATGACCCTGGTGGTTCGAACCTTGCCGATCAAGATATTACCTCGGTTGAAGGCTCGCCAATGGAGTGGTTTTCATCAGGTGGCTCTTGTAATTTCTATTTCAGGATGCGATTAAGAGGCACTCCTGCCCGAACAAATGGTATTGATAATAATATTTACTTAGTAGCCCTTGGGCGAGGAACGACTCCAGTTGCCTGGACCGGCGTAAATGGCGGAGGTAACAACTCAACAACTGAAGTTTACGTTACAGATGGAGCCGGAACTAAAACGTATTCGCGAATTATTGCTGCTGGAGCTGCATCTGCTGGTAGTGGAACCGATTCAATAAAGGTTATTTCCGCTGGCACAAGTGAATACTGGTTGGAATGGACTATTCCTTACACCGCACTCCCCGTTGGAACCACAACTACACCAGTTGGTTTCTTTGGAGGAACCTCACAGTCAAACTCTTTAAGTACAATCAATAGAGACTGCATAAATTCAATTAGCGTTTGCGGTTCTCCTAATTTTACGACAACACAAGCGGTTGATTTGACGATAGCAACTGATAGTGCTGTTCGACCAACTATTTCTTCACCACTTAGCCCTATTAAAGGCAGTACTGCCGGTGGAGATTCAGTAACAATTACGGGTACAAACTTAGCTAACACGTCGCAGGTATATTTTGGTGGTAAGCCAGCAACCGTAGTTTCGAGCACAAATACCACGGTAAATGTCTCGGTGACAACACCGGCTAGCGGTGCCGGGCCGGTCGATGTCTATGTTGTAACTGCGGGTGGAGAGTCTAACAAACTAGTAAGTGCCTATACCTATGTGGCTGCTCCAACGGTTACAACCACCGGCGTTACAGGTTTGGCTTCAACGGCGGCAACTCTTACCGGAACTGTTAATGCAAACGGAGATACAACCTCTGCCATTTCATTTTGTTGGGGCACTTCATCAAGTCTTACAAGTTGTTCATCGGTTACTTCATCACCATCGAGTGCTTCTGGCGTCGCAGCAACATCAGTTTCATATCTATTGACCGGTTTGGCGCTAACCACTACGTACTACTTTAAATTAACGGCAACTAACCCTGAAGGCACAACTGTAAGTACGCCAATAGCTTCATTCAGGACAGCAGCTGCGACACTTGTAATTAGTAATACGTCACCGATAACGGCTGGGCAAGTAGGAGTTCCATATTCGTTTGCCTTACAAGCAACAGGTGGTACAGGCACGTATACATCCTGGGCAAATTCATCAGGAACTTTGCCAGCTGGTTTAACTTTAAATACTTCAACGGGCGTAATTTCTGGTACCCCTACAACAGTTGCAACTAGTACTCCCTCTTTTACTGTCACAGATACTGCTCCAGTCACTTCTGCAGCGAAACAATTAAGCATATCTATTGCCGCGGGATTGCCATCTGTAACAACCTCGGATGCAACCAACTTAGCTTCAACTTCTGCAACGTTAAATGGCTCAGTCGCTGCAAAAGGCGCTGTTGCGCAAATCTATTTTTGCTTATCGAGTTCAGGCGCGGTCTCATCTGGAGCTCTCACATGTGATTCAACGCCGACTTCATCACCGACGGTAACCTCATCAAGCTCATCTACAAATGCCGCTACATCAAATCTGACTTCTTTGATCTCAGGAAAACTATATTTTTATCAGATCTATGCAACAGCTACAGGCGTAGCTGGGACTGCATATGGTGCTGTATTTTCCTTTATTCCAGCGGCAGCCCCTACGGTTACTACAAATGCAGCAACAGCTATCACTATCAGCTCCGCAACACTCAGTACCACGGTAGCTGCAAATGGTTCAAGTACAAGTATAAATTTCTGTGTCAGTACTAGTGCTACGGTTAATGGCTCCGGCGCACTTACTACTTGCTCCTTCACACCTGCGGCAACCGATCTTTCAACTTTAAACTCACTTACAACAACGACTTCTTCAACTGGTTTATCTCCATCTACTACCTATTACTATCAAGGCTGGGCATCAAATACAACGGGCACCACGTATGGAAATGTTGCAAACTTCACAACAAGTGCTAGCCCGCCAACTATCACAAGTCTTTCAATAGTGTCGGGACCAGTTGCTGGTGGAACATCTTTAACAATCACCGGCACAAACTTCACAGGAACCAGCTCGGTAACTTTCGGTGGCAGCGCAGCAACTTCAGTCTTAGTAATTAGTGCAACATCGGTGAGCCTGACAAATCCCTCTGGAACTGTTGGCCTACAAGATGTAGTGCTCACTACACCGGGTGGTTCTGTAACTTCTACTGGAGCTTTCACTTATATTGGTGCAGCGAGGAATCCTACTTTCGGCACACCTACTAAAACTGCCGGAGGCTTTACGGTTTCAATTACAAATTATGACTCCGGTTACACGTGGCCAACTCCTACGGTTTCAGCTGGCTCGATCTCGGTTTCAGCACCATCAGGATCTACTCAGTTATTAACAGTGACTGGTTTAACGTCTGGTCAGTCCGCAGAAATTACTGCTACTACAACCAAGACTAATTACTATGGTGGAAGTGCAACGGTAAGTAGTGCAGCAAAAACAACACCCACATTTTCTTGGTCAGATAGTTCTAAGAACTACGGCGATGCCGATTACTCAGTAACAGCGCCTACTCCATCGGTTCCCGGAACCTTTACTTACACCTCTGCCACTACCTCAGTTGCAACTATTACAAGCTCTGGCACTGTCCATATTGCAGGCGCTGGAACAACGATCATCACGGCGACCTTTACACCGACGGATGCCACCAACTACACATCTGGTCTGACAACGACGATGACTTTAACTGTCGGCAAAGCAAATCAAGCAGTAATAACAGCGGTGACCTTGAGTTCTAGCAGTAAAACCTACCCATACTCACAATCCCCTCTCACGGTTTCATCAGTTGTTGGAGGCAGCGGAACGGGCGCTTTATCCATCACATCCGTAGCTAATAGTTCTGCCACTGGTTGTAATTGGGACGGTACAACGCTTACAGCATCAACTTCTGGCACGTGCACACTAACAATTACTAAAGCAGCTGATAGCAATTACAACGCTCAAACTGCAACCACAAACTTTACTTTTAATAGAGCGTCACCGACTCTTACCTTTAGCAAATCACCAACGACACCTACGTATACAAATGCAGTTACTTTGACTGTTACAGGTTTAGCAAGTGATGCAACAGGTACTGTAACTTTTCAAGATTCTTCAAGTATCACTCTATGTACGGTTACTTTGGTTAGTGGTGCCGGGAACTGCTCTTGGACTCCAGCCGCTGCAGCAACGTATGCAGTAACTGCATCCTATGGTGGTGATACCAGCTATACGAGCACTTCATCTAGCCCAACAAACATAGTGGTCGGCCCTTTGCAGCTGGCAACACCAACTACCCCAACAGTAATTGCGGTAAGTGGATCCACAACTTCTGCGACAGTAACGTTTCCAGATGTTGCCTATAAGAGCTCATACCAGTTACAAATCTATCTCTCAGATGGAGTAACTAGTTTTGCAACTTTTGCAAATTTCACATCAGGAACTGTTGTAGGGGGATTAACCGCAGGAACTCTTTATAAAATAGGCGTTCTAGCGGTAGGAACGGGTAACTACTCAAATTCTGACTTATCTGCATTACGTTCAGTTACAACCAACTCTGTAGCTGTGGCGCCCGTAGTTTCAACTCCTGCAGATGCAGGTAAAACGCATGGACAAAGTGCAACTTTCTCGGTCTCGGCTTCTACATCAGATGCCGGTGTTCTAACTCATCAATGGCAGTACAGCACAGACAGTGGTGCGACTTGGCAGAACGTTGCAAGCGGCTCTGGCGCAAGTTCAACTACTTTCACAACAGATTCACTTACTACAGCAAGCAGCGGGTATAAATACCGATCAGTTGTAGTGAATACTCTCAACGGAACTACTGCAACAACTAACTCGGTTGCGGCAACCCTGACTGTAGCAAGTGCGCTTTCAATCACTACGCCAGTTTCAGGTCTTTCAGGTCAAATAAACTCGGCATTCTCTTTAACGATTCTCGCATCGGGTGGCGCAGGAAGTAATGTGTTCACTATCGTCAGTGGCTCTTTACCGAGCGAACTCACATTGTCATCTGGTGGAGTAATCAGTGGTACTCCAACTACCGCCGCTTCATACCCATTAACTGTCAGGGTGACAGATGCAAATGGTGCGACTGCAACAACTACGAGCTTTACTGTTCAGGTTGCTGGCGTTTACTCGGTTACCTATAACTTAAATGGTGGCACGGGAACTCTTCCGACACAGTCAAGTACTGTTACTGGTGGAACATTTACTTTACATGATGGCTCTGGAATTACTAAAGGTACCCAACACTTTTCAGGTTGGTCCGATGGTACAAATACATATGTAGGAGCTAGCACGTATACAATGCCTGCTCAAAACGTTACAATGACACTCCAATGGGTTGCGAACTCACTTGATGGAGTAACTGGAACACTAAATAAAATAGCAACGCTTACTGCATCAGACACAATTGCATCTTCTTACACCGCAACAAGCGGCGTTGGAACAAACAGTCGAGTTGCTTTAACTTTGCCAGCAGGCTCACTTCCAGAAGGAACCGTTCTAGATATTTATTTGTATGATGATTCATATACTCGAGCAAAGCGTGTGATTTCAGCAGATAAAGGATTCATGGTTTCATTGGTGGTCGCATGGTTAGCTCCCGATGGCACAATTCCGAATACTGCTGCCGGTAAACAGATAACGATGACAATTGGAAACTCCGGCATCAAAATTGGCGATGTGGTGTATGGCATTTTGGGAGGTGCGTATCGAATTCTGGGCACTGCCACTGAAAACAATACAATTACATTTGAGGTGACCGAGGATCCAGAAATTGTCATGGCTCACTCAGCACAGAGCCCAACAATTAGCGGCCAACCAACTGATCAATCTATTAGTGTGGGAAGTTCTGCAAACTTCGCTATTACTGCATCAGTGACTGACGGTGGAACCCTGTCCTATCAGTGGCAAAAATCAGTTGATAGCGGCCTTAATTGGAGCAACATAAGTGGAGCCACCTCAGCAACATATGCAACTGGGGTGCAATCCGATACCACCGCTTCGGGTAATTTGTACAAAGTCGTAGTTACAAATAATAATGGCGGGTCACTGGGCTATTCGACTTCAAATACTGCAGCCTTAACGGTTCTTCTAGCAGCAACTGCACCCACAATTAGCAGTCAACCTGTGAATGCAACAAAGAGCCCAGGACAAACAGCGACGTATTCAGTAATAGCTTCTGCTTCGGGCACTCTCTCGTATCAGTGGAAAGTATCAACAGATAGCGGCGGCACGTATTCGGTCATTAGTGGTGCGACCTCTGCTAGTTACTCAACTGCAACCGTATCTAGCACTGATCACGGCAAACTATATGAAGTGGCTGTGACAAGTACATTAAACGGTACGACAGCAACCACGACTTCATCGGCAGCCTCTTTAACGGTAACTGCTTCAGCACCAACTATTTCTTCACAACCAGTAAATCAATCTGTATCTACTGCCAGTACAGCTAGTTTTAGCGTTACAGCCACATCTGCCGACAGCGGCGGAATACTCTCCTATACCTGGCAAATAAGTTCAGATGGCATTACTTGGTCGACAGTTACCGGTGGAAGTGGTGCCACAACATCTAGCTATACAACTGCTGCCCGCGCATTAAGTGACTCTGGAAAAGTCTACCGAGTTATCGTTACAAATAGCGTCAATGGTTCAAGTAGTACTCTGAATTCGTCAACTGCAACTTTGACTGTTTCGGCCCGTAGCCAAAATAGTTTAGTTATTTCATTAGATATTAGCTCAAAGAGTACTGTATTCACGCAGGCAATTAACCTTTCTGCCAGCGGTGGTTCTGGCGATGGAGCAGTTATATATTCCTTAGTGGGCGGAACAGCCACCGGTTGTCTTCTTGTAAATGCAACTGCAACTAATTCGATAAGTGCAACAACTTCTGGAACATGTCTTATCCGTGCCACAAAAGAAGCAGATAGTAATTATCTTTTTGTAAATAGTAATACCCTGACTTTTACTTTCACCGACGCTTTACCACCTGCCATTACCTTCACTGCTGGTGCAACACAAAGTATCGCGCTAGGTGTGGCAATCACATCGACAGCTACTTCAAATTCCGGAGGAGCGATTACTAGTTGGTCGGTAACAACATTGCCTGCTGGGCTGTCAATGAATGCGGCAACCGGAGTGATCTCAGGAACTCCAACCGGTGTTCAAACGTCTACCAGTTACACATTAACTGCCAGTGGTCCAGGTGGAACATCCGGGGCAACGTTTACATTAGCTGTAGTAGATATGAGTGCAAAAACCGTAACCTTTAATGCTTCTGATGGCTCAGGTCGAACCGCTACCCAAAGCTCTCTAGTTACTGCAACACTTACCGACACCCCGTTTATTTACTCTGGGCATGTCTTTGTTCACTGGACAACAGAGAGTGATGGCTCTGGCACTGTGTATGAAAATGGGGACTCCTATAATTTCAGCGTAAATATGGCTTTATATGCGCAATGGTCTGTTGCCCCACCAGTCATCACATTTACTGTAGGTGCAACACAAAGCATTACTGTAGGCGCTGCAATCACATCAACAGTTACTGCAAATTCCGGTGGAGCAATTGCTAGTTGGTCGGTAACAACTTTGCCTGCTGGGCTTTCTATGGATGCGGCAACCGGAGTGATCTCGGGAACTCCAACTGCTGCACAGGCATTAACTACTTACACATTAATGGCAACCGGCACGCTAGGTGCGACTTCGAGTGCGATATTTACATTAACTGTTACTGCTGTGTATGTATACGTTGCTCCAACAATCTACACAATCACTTATATATCAGGTGCACACGGATCAGTGGCAGGTTCACTTTCACAGTTGATAAGTGCAGGTGGAAATGGAACGGCTGTAGCAGCTAGTGCAGATGTTGGTTATGAATTCAGTAGTTGGAGTGATGGCAGCACTGCTAGCACCCGTAGTGAAAGTTCGGTCTTTGCAACTAGGACCTTAACTGCAACATTTATTTATGTTGGCCCCCGACCACAAACTATTACTTTTGCTGATCCAGGTACTCAAGCCTGGAGTACATCTAATCTACAACTTGTACCTGCAGCAACCAGTGGTTTAGTTGTAACGCTATTAAGCACAAGTACGACCATTTGTACGGTCAATGGCTTTGCAGTGACGCTAATTACCACCGGACTATGTTCGCTCACTGCTTCACAAGTCGGTGGCACGGTTGGATCGATTATCTATCTTGCAGCAACGCCTATTACTCGCACATTTGTCATCAGTAAGGCATCTGGCCGCACAATAACAATTCTTAGTACCTCATATTCTGCAAGCGGGTATGCCTCTTGGAGCTTAACTGGCCCAACAATAGCTAGCCGTGCATCTGCTGGTGATTCAGATACCAAGGTCTATTCAGTAACCTCTGAATCAGAAGGATGCTCTATCTCAATAAGCGGAGCCGTAACGTTTAATGGTGCTGGTACGTGTCGTGTGCAGGTAAGCATTTCGGGAGTCCTCTTTAACGATGCAACGTCGCCAGTAGTTAGTTTTAACGTCGGTAAAAAGTCTCAAGACCTAGTCTTTGGTACCAGCACGTTAGTATTTAATGAGACTTTGCAACTTAAAGCAGCTGCCTCACCTGGTACAGGCGCCATAACTTATTCACTTCCTCCTAATTCATTATGTTCAATAAGTGGAGATAAAGTTACTGCAAACTCTGGTACTGGCACATGTGAAGTTTCAATTACTAAGACTGCCGATAAAGATTATTTAGCTGCTACATCATCAATGACAATTACATTGAGTAAAACTAGTCAGACGCTTACCCTTGCACATATCCAATTAAGTTTTGGCCAACACCTGAGAGTTGCAGCCGTATCCTCAACAGGTACTAGTGGAGTAAATTATTCATTATCTGAAACTACGGCTTGCTCGATCACTGTTAATTTATTGAAAGTGCTTTCCGGTACTGGAACGTGTGTACTCACTGCTTCAAAGCCCGGTACAACAAATTTCTTGCCGGCAACAACTAGTACCCCTGTTGTGCTAACGAAAGCACCACAAATAATTCGATTTACTGCCCCTAGAGAGATGAAAACTAATCAAAGCGCCCAAAAGCTTTCAGGGCGCTCAAGCAGTGATCTGCCTGTGAGTTTCCAAACTACGACCGTAAAAGTTTGTACCGTTATCGAACAAACTGTTAAGGCGATTAGCGCTGGAACGTGCACAGTGATGGCGACCCAAAGTGGAGATCTGAATTATGCAGCTGCAGAGGGTGTTTCAGTTAGCTTTACGGTCTCCTCTGCTACCAAGAGCGCCGCAAGTACGGCAGCAGCAATTACCTGGAATCCACCCGCTTACATGGTTCTAGGTGGGCCATTGACGCAAGCTCAGTTAAATGCACAAGCTAATGTTGCTGGTAGTTTTGTTTACACGCCTGCGCTTGGAACCAAACTGCCAATGGGAACAATCAAGTTGACCACAGTCTTTACACCTACTGATCCTTCATACTCTAAAACCATAGAAAAGTCGGTATCAATCACAGTCGTTGCACCAATTACACCATCGGCTACAGCGATAAATACAGAAGGTGTTATTCCAGGAATTTCACGGATCTCTGGTGTTCCTTCGACTGCAACGGTAGAAGTTCTCGGCTACTCAACAGTTCTAGATAGCGCGGTAGTTGGTGGTCCCGTATTAACTGTTATTGCATCACCAACTTTTAGTGGCACAACAACTGTTAATCTTTCGATTAAGTACTACACGCAAAATGTTCTGTTATCGGTTCCTGTTACAGTCTCGCCTGCTCGCGCTAAGGGTCCAATCGCAACACCTCAATCATTAACTGTAACGATTTTCTCGTGGGGTACAACTGAGAGTGCAACTGGGTATGAAGTCAAAGTACGTGGAGCAACTGTCTGTGCAACGACAACGTCTTCATGTTCTGCACAGGTTCCAGTTGGCCCTGCAACACCAATTACTATTACAACTCTTGGCCTTGGAAAAGCTTCAGTGACAGTACCTGTTGCTCTGCACATTGATGGACCGGTATCTGGCCTGGTAGTTAACTTCGATACTAACTCCTACGTGCTATCAGCCGATCAGATGAAGCAGATCCGCGCGATCGCCTTGATCATTGCTCGCGAGGGCTATACGCATCTGATCGTTCACGGCCACACTGATATTCGAGGCGGCGTCGATAACAACGCGCTTTCCAACAATCGCGCCCAGGTCACCTTGGATTACATCCAGAGCCTGATGCCAGGGGTTAGTTTTGAGCTAGCGGGCTACGCTGCCAGCCAGCCAGTGGCATCGAGTGAGTCTGAGGCCGGATTAGCCGCTAATCGAAGGGCCGAGATCTCAGTTCTTCCCTAGTTGCATCAGCCGCCAATACAACGGGACATAAAAAAACCTTGGAGTTAACCACGGTGGGTTAACTCCAAGGTTTTTTACTATGTATTTACTTCTTTACTGTGTACCC
>Ga0214919_10013266_pt1 | contig 10001 bp, 8 predicted proteins | sample LL1503_MetaG_FD_177994 | JGI IMG/M metagenome (GOLD analysis project Ga0214919, IMG submission 177994) | Freshwater microbial communities from Lake Lanier, Atlanta, Georgia, United States - LL-1503 | ecosystem: Environmental > Aquatic > Freshwater > Lake | place: USA: Georgia | collected 2015-03-15 | reverse complement strand
GGCAAGCTCAAACAAGCTGCAGCGATAGCTCAACCGGGCGAGTGGCTTATCGTGGCGGGTGGTTGGACCGAAGAGCAATTTAAAGAAGGACGCCGACCCACCCAAGAAGAACTAATTCAAGCCGCACCCAACAATCCAGTTTATGTCCAATGGATGTACGAATGGGTCATGCTAACGCCAGCTGCCTACAAAGTTTTAAACATCCAATCAGAATCTGATTTACCAGGCGGCGGCAAGTTCCACCTTGATGCTAATGGCAAACCTACCGGTGCTATTGTGGGCGGCATTGTTCCACTGTTTGATAAATTGCCAAAGCCCACATTTGATGACAAAGTCGCAGGTACCCAAAAATTCTTTGGCGAACTCAACCGCGTGGGTGTTACGGGTGTTATAGATCCGGGCGGATTCAACATGGCGCCATCCGAATATGCACCTCTGTTCAATGTGTGGCGCAACAACAAGTTGACTGTGCGGGTGAATTACAGTTACTTTGCACAAAAACCGAACAAGGAATTTGAAGAGTTCAAGGAATTGACGCAACTTTTGCCTATGAAATTTGGCGATGACATGTTGCGCTTCAATGGTATTGGCGAACGCGTGACATTTAGCATGTACAACAACGACAAAGCCACACCTGCTGACCAAGCCAAGTTATACGAAGTGGCGCGATGGGCTGCGCAAAATGGTTATACCCTCACCCAACATTGGCAAGAAAATGCTTCGGCCGCTTCTCTGTTGGAAGTATTTGAAAAGGTAAACCAAGAGTTCCCCATTGCCAAACTTCGTTGGTCTATTGCCCATTTAAACAACGGTACCGAGTCAACATTCAATCGTATGAAGGCATTAGGTGTCGGATGGGCGATGCAGGACGCCATGTATTTAGATGGTGACAAAGCACTACATCGCCATGGCGAAAAAAACCTAGAGCGGATGCCTCCTATCAACACAGCACTCAAAATGGGGATCAAAGTTGGTGCTGGCACTGATGCACATCGGGTTGCTGACTACAACCCATTCATTGCACTGCGATGGATGCTGGATGGGAAATCAGCATCTGGCAGAAAGCTCAGAGGTAATGAAGAAATTCCGACGCGCATGCAAGCTTTAAAAATGTACACATCAGGAAGTGCTTGGTTAGCACATGATGAAACTAAGCGCGGTACCCTAGAGGTGGGCAAGCTAGCTGACTTGGCAGTATTGAGCGAGGACTATCTCACCATACCGCTTGAAAAAATGGCGAGTATTCATTCCAAACTAACCATGGTTGGAGGAAAAATTGTCTACCAAGAAATTGGTAAGTAAAAAATCAAATCAAACCTAATCTTTGTTAGTCTGGGAAGTACTTGTCAAATAGATTTCTCTTAACAACACTCCATCTTTTTTTGATACTGAGGTGAATGGGCTTCTCATTTTGCACATCACAGAAATAGATTAAAAAGACGCAACTGCAATCATGAGGCCGCTCAAACCTTAAAGTTCGACTACCAAATATAGTCCCGAATTTTCGCTCTAACTGGTGCTAGCCCCAGGCTTGGCCTGGAATTTAGCTCGTGGAATTTCTGTGCTGTTACTCTTTATTGAAGGAATTTTTTAAATAAACAAAAAATCCATTCAAGAATTAATTTCCTCATATAAATCAAGAGGTTACTAACGTCGCGCAAAAAGTGTGGAAGCGATGTGATCGGTACAAACTGTAAATAGTGTCTTCAGTATGTACCCTTTTTAAATGGTGGGCCCACCTGGACTCGAACCAGGGACCAAAGGATTATGAGTCCTCTGCTCTAACCAACTGAGCTATAGGCCCTAATCTTGAATTCTACTGCGTTGCCCCGTCCCTTTGAGGACGGAATTAACGGCAGTCACTTCTTTTGGTTGACTTAAATAAATGTATTTTTGCGTCAACACGTCTTCTCAGCGTCCCGTTGTAGATGTACTCCAAATTAATTGGAGGATTTCACAAACAACTGAAAGGTCCATGAAATGAGCAAATTTATCGCAACCCTAATCGCCGGCCTTATCTCTGTAAGCGCCTTTGCAGCAACTACAACTGCGACTCCTACTGCAGTTTCTCCAACTGCTACAAAAGCAGTTGCTGAACCAGCCAAGGAAGTGAAAAAGACAACTGCAAAAGTTGCCCAAAAATCAACTGAGAAAGCTACAACTCCAACTGCAAAGACACCTGCATCTATTAAATAAATAGCTCCTTACAAAGAGGAAATATCCAAAAGAACTACTGACGACCTCATGGCAGGTCGTCAGTTTTTTTTGCTACTCAAAAATGATGTGAAAGAATGCAGCCATGAGCAGCTTATGTCTGTTTTTAAAGGCAAGTCCTAATGGATATCAACATCATTTCCGAAGCAATCAAATTAGCTACGGCTCCCGTCTTTCTTTTAACAGGCGTAGGTGGCATTTTGAACGTGCTTGGCAATAGATTGGGCCGAGTCATTGACAGAGCGAGACTGGTTCAAAATTTGATCGAAGAGGCTATGGACAAACGCAGTGCCTCATCGCCCGCCAGACTTGAACGTTACTACCAAGAGTTGATTACCCTAGAGCGCCGCAAAAGCATTATCAATATTGCCACTGCTTTTTTGGTACTGTCTGCCGTATTGATTGCCATGACAGTGATCGAATTATTTTTCTCCGTAGGCATTGAACCCGGAAAACTCTATCTTTCAAACTGGGTAGCGATCACTTTTGTTAGCAGTTTTATATCGTTGGTTAGCGCATGTGTTTTGTATTTTGTCGAAATCTTGTACGCATCTAACACCATCACATTCCATCCTATTGCGCATAACAAAGTTCACTGAGTATGAAATTTTCACCAAGAGCCATTGGCCTGATTGCGGCCTTGGTGACTGTCCTGATATGGACATCTTTCATTGTGATCGCACGGGCATCCGCCTCGCACAATTTATTACCACTTGATATTGCATTTTTGCGCATCCTAGGTGCAGGAAGTGTCTTGTTGCCATGGGCTTGGTGGCTAATGCGCCCTCAAAGACGCGCCGGTGAAAAAGTAGGCTCTTTGTTAGGACTGTCTCCGTTACCTCTTCGTATCACCATCATCGGTGGACTATTTGGTAGTTTTGTTTTTAGCATGCTGTCTTACTCAGGGTTTTTCTTCGCGCCAGCTGCGCACGCTTCTGTTTTGTTGCCTGGCAGCTTGCCGCTGTGGACGACTTTGATGGCTTGGCTAGTCTTGAGTCAATCGATCTCTAAAGTGCGCGCCATAGGTTTGGCGTGCATTGTTTTGGGAGATTTATTCGTGGGTGGCTCAAGCCTGCTCAAAGCCTTTGATGGCGGCGAAGTCTGGAAAGGTGACTTGATGTTTATGTGCGCCGCAAGTTGTTGGTCGTTTTATACCGTGCTCGTGCGTCGGGAAGGTTTAGATGCTGTCCGCGCAACGATGGCAGTCACTGCTTTTTCATGCGTCACGTTTTTACCTTTGTATGCGCTTTTAGCTTGGCTACAAATCGTTCCTAGCCACTTAGACGCCGCCCCATGGCAAGAACTTTTATTTCAAGCGCTCTACCAAGGTATTGGTTCAGTCGTGATTTCCGGAATTTCATTCAACATGATGGTGCGCCACTATGGGCCAGTACGCAGCACCATGATGACTGCTGTTGTTCCAGTCTTGTCAGCTATCTCTGCGGTGGTACTTTTGAATGAGCCGATGCACTGGAACTTGATGGCAGGCCTCGCACTCGTGACCTGCGGCATCTTGTTTGGCGTTCGAAAGTCTTAGAACTCCAGCGTTTGACCTTCTGTCATGGGAACCACTTTGACAGTACTGCCCTTCATAGCTTCTTGAAATTCGGCCAGAGTACCTTTGGCAATAGGGTTGGAGTTGTAGTGGATGGGCATCACCATTTTTGGCTTGATCCAATTGCGAATGGCATACGCTGCATCGTCTGGATCCATAGTGAAGTTACCGCCGATGGGGGCTAACACCAGATCAGGCTTGTAGTGTTCGCTGATGAACTTCATATCACCAAACAAACCTGTATCGCCCATATGCCAAATCTTGAAGCCGTTTTCTAATTCGATGATGTAGCCAACCGCTTCCCCTGCTGGATGCGCTTCATTCTTGCCAGTGGCTGGGTTGTTCCAAACCAAGAGCGAGGAGTGTTCGGCAGCAACCGCTGTGATCTTGATCCCGGGTTGGGGCTTGACTGAACCTGATTTATTGAAGCGGTGTGTCAAGTTAGGTGGCAACACGCCTAAGGTAATGAGAGGTGTCATCATGTCCGCTGGGCCATACAACACAGAGTTGTTGAGTTTGGCAAGAGCTGGTGCATCACCTAAATGGTCCACGTGACCGTGGGTGACCAACAAGATGTCGATTTTTCCCAAAGCGGCAAAGTCTGTTTTGTAAGGCGCTGGTGTTTTTGGGCCACCGGTTAACCATGGGTCAATGACGATGATTTTTCCACCGGGGGTTTTGATACGAAAGCCTGCTTGGCCGAGCCACAGTAGTTCTGTTTTTCCACTACCAGCAGGTGCTGTTTGCGCTTGGGCATTGGCGCTTAAAAAGCCGACTGCCAACAATCCGATGGCGATCAAATGTTTAAAAGTATTTTTTATTTGCATAGTTGTGTCTCCTTTGTTTACGAATAGTAACGGTTATTGAAATTATTTATGGCTCAGAGCGTTGCTCACCAATTTAGAGGTGATGTCCACAATATGAATCATCCTGTCATATGCCATGCGTGTCGGGCCAATCACACCAAGCGTTCCGACCACTTGACCATCAATTTCATAAGGAGCGCTCACGACGGAGAGTTCTTCAATAGGCACGATTTGGCTTTCGCCGCCAATGTAGATACGCACGCCCTCGGCTTGGGCAGAAATATCTAGCAAGCGCACCAACTGGGCTTTTTGTTCAAATAAATCAAAAGCACGACGCAATTGCCCCATGTCGCTGGAAAAGTCACTCACTGACAACAAATTACGCTCCCCGCTGATGACCACATCATCTTGCGGTTGCGAAAGCGCCTCCGTACTCACCTGCACCGCGGCTTGCATCAAAGTGGCAATCTCGCCGCGCAACGATTCCACTTCTGCTAACAATTTCTCACGCACTTGCTCAATCGCCATTCCGGCGAAGTGGTGGTTCAAATAATTAGAAGCTTCTGTCAACTGTGATGCGCTGTAGTCGACTTCGGTAAACAAGACCCGGTTTTGAACGTCACCCTCAGGTGAGACCATGATGACTAATAGCCTGCGCTCGGACAGTCTGAGGAATTCAATATGCCTAAATATCGAACTTCGACGTGGCGCAATCACAACACCTACAAAATGTGACAAGTCAGACAACAAATTTGCTGCATTGGCGATTACTTTTTGCGGCTGATCTGCTGCCAAACTCGGGGTATGCAAATGCTCCCGATCCGCCGTCAACATCGTGTCTACAAACAGCCGGTATCCGCGCGAGGTAGGCACGCGCCCCGCAGAGGTATGGGGGCTGGCGATGAGGCCCAGCACCTCCAAATCGGACATGACGTTGCGTATGGTGGCAGGAGAGAGTTCTATGCCGGTTGCGCGGGCAAGGGTGCGCGATCCGACGGGTTGCCCGTCGGAGATATAGCGTTCAACCAGTGCTTTCAGGAGCACTTTGGCGCGATCGTCTAGCATGTTCATGGTTAAGACAAATTTTAGTGATGTAATTTAGCCATGAAATCCACATTTCGTCAGATTGCTTTGATTGGTAAATACCATCTGCCCGTGGGCAGTGGGGCGAAACCTTCCTCTAAGCAAGCACTGCAGAGCATCGCACAGTTTCTGCTCGCCCAAGGCTTGGATGTCATTCTGGAGCACGATACTGCGTCAAACACGGGTATTACCGGATATTCGGTGATGGATGTTGACGGCATCGGCAAATCTTGCGATTTGGCCCTGGTGGTCGGAGGCGATGGCACCATGTTGGGATACGGGCGGCTTTTAGCGAAATACGATGTACCGCTCATTGGTATCAACCAAGGCCGCTTGGGTTTTATTACTGATATCCCCATCCAAGGTTTTGAAGACACCCTCAAGCCTATGTTGCGCGGTGAATTTGAAGAAGACAAGCGCGCGCTCATGCATGCCAAAGTTTGGCGCGATGGACACTGTGTGTTTGATGCACTTGCCATGAACGACGTAGTAGTCAACCGTGGCGCCACCTCCGGCATGGTGGAGATGCGCGTAGAGGTGGACGGCCGATTTGTTGCCAACCAACGCGCAGACGGTTTAATCATTGCCACTTCCACTGGCAGCACTGCGTATTCATTGTCGGCAGGCGGCCCTCTTTTGCATCCATCCCTGAATGCCTGGGTGATGGCACCTATCGCCCCGCACACGCTATCGAATCGTCCTATCGTCTTAGCTGATACAGAAGAGATTGCGATTGACTTGATCTCTGGTAGAGACGCCAGCGCTAATTTTGATATGCAGTCATTGGCCGCTCTTTTATTGGGCGACCGCATTACTGTGACGCGCTCGAAATTTTCTGTTCGGTTTTTACATCCAAAAGGCTGGAGTTATTTCGATACCTTGCGTGAAAAACTGCACTGGAACGAGGGTGTGGCATGAGTTTGCGCCATATTGTTTTGCGCGACTTTGTGATTGTTCGCGCGCTCGATTTGGATTTATCCTCTGGTTTTACAGCGCTCACCGGTGAGACGGGCGCTGGTAAATCGATTTTGATTGACGCAGTTCAACTCGTGCTGGGTTCACGCGCTGAATCTGGTGTGATCAGAGAAGGCGCAAACCGTACAGAAATTAGCGCTGAATTTGACGTAACGCCTGATGTCTTATCTTGGTTGCAAGAAGAAGGCTTTGACGACATAGCCGCTCAAGATGGCGTTTTACTCAAACGCACCATTGACCTACAAGGTAAGAGCCGCGCTTGGATCAATGGCAGCCCTGCTACTGCGGCACAACTTCGTGCATTAGGCGACTTGCTGCTCGACATCCATGGTCAGCATGCTTGGCAAAGCCTCACTCGTCCTGACGCAGTACGCGGATTGCTAGACGCTTATGCAAGCATTGACTTAAAAAATTTGCACAGCGCGTGGACATCTTGGCGCTTAGCCACCCAAACCCTGCACGATGCGCAACACGACCAAGCCAGCTTGCAAGATGAACGCGAGCGTTTGATGTGGCAAGTGGGTGAAGTAGACAAGCTGAGCCCCGCGGCAGACGAATGGGATGAACTCAACAACCAACATACGCGTCTGTCACACGCACAAGCTTTGATGGACGCCGCACAAAGCGCCATACAAGCATTAGAGGACGACGACAACGGCGCCCTCACCCTGCTCGCAAAAGCTCAAACTGCACTGCAAGAGCAAGCCCATGTAGAGGCTGAGTTTGCAAATTGGGTAGATGTCTTGGCCTCTAGCGTGGCGCAAGCGAGCGATGTAGCGCACTCATTACAGGCATATCTCAGCCATACCGAATTGGATCCAGACGGCCTACAAGCTTTAGATGAGCGCATGGGTTTGTGGATGTCTTTAGCAAGACGCTTTAAACGCACACCGCAAGAGTTGCCTGCCGTTTATGCCGAATGGAAGCAACGCTTGTTACAACTAGAAGCCTCTAGCGACCTTGAAGCATTGGAGCGCGCGCAAGCACAAGCTTTTACCCACTACACCACAGAAGCACAAAAAGTTTCTAAAGCACGCACTAAAGCTGCACCGCAGTTAGCGAAATCAATTACCCAGGCTATGCAAGGCCTAGGCATGCAAGGTGGTCGTTTTGAAGTGGCTCTTGAAACCAATGACCAACCCAGCGCCAGCGGACTAGAAAGCGTAGTGTTTTTGGTAGCGGGTCATGCAGGCAGTACGCCAAGACTAGTTGGCAAAGTGGCCTCAGGTGGCGAACTTTCCCGCATTGCGTTGGCGATCGCCGTTACCACGAGCCAATTGGGTAGTGCCCAGACATTGATTTTTGACGAGGTTGACTCAGGCGTCGGCGGTGCGGTGGCTGAAACCGTCGGACGTTTGATGCAACAACTAGGCATTGACCGCCAAGTGTTGGCAGTGACCCACTTGCCGCAAGTCGCCGCTTGTGCAGACCACCATGGCGTTGTGTCTAAGCATAGCGATGCACAAGGGGTCGCGAGCAGCGTGACCTTGGTAGAAGGCGAAGAGCGAGTGAGTGAAATTGCACGCATGCTGGGTGGTGAAAAAATTTCTGACACAACTCGCGCACATGCTCGCGAAATGCTGCACTTACACAATAAAAATTTAAGCGCTAATGCAATTACAAATGAAAATACGGTTGCAATATCAAATGCAAAAGTAACTGCAAAGGTAAAGGCCAAAGCATGACGCTCGAGTTGGTGCTCATCACAGGAATGTCAGGCTCTGGCAAATCTGTCGCTCTGCACGCGCTTGAAGATGCTGGCTACTACTGTGTAGACAACCTGCCCCCCGAATTGTTGTTGCCATTTGTAGAGTTAGAGCAACAAAAGCAAGCTGACAAAGTGGCAATCGCCATGGATGTGCGCAGCGCCCAATCCTTGCCTTTGGTTCCAGCCCAGTTAGCAGAATTGCGTCGCAAGAATGTCAATATCCGTTTGCTCTTTTTAGATGCCACCACCGACACCTTGGTTCGTCGATTCTCTGAAACGCGCAGGCGCCACCCGCTTTCTCGCCAGCATGACAGTGGCCAGTCCACCGACTTAGACCGTGATGTAGTCGAAGCTATTGAAATGGAACGTAGCTTGCTTGGCGACTTGCGCGAAGAGTCACACATCATCGATACGAGTTTGCTCAGAAGCGCTAAATTGCAAGGCTATATCAAATCTTTGATTTCGGCACCTGCAACGCAACTCACGTTAATGTTCGAGTCCTTTGCCTTCAAACGCGGAATCCCTATGCATGCGGACTATGTGTTTGATGTGCGCATGTTGCCGAACCCCCATTACGAAGCCAGTTTGAAAAACTTAACCGGTCAAGATGCCAGCGTCGCAGAATGGTTAGCGGGCTATCCTGCTGTCAATGCGATGGCAGAGCAAATTGCCACGTTCTTAAAGGCTTGGCTGCCTGATTTAAGCAATGACCACCGCAGTTATGTCACGGTGGCCATTGGCTGCACAGGTGGCCAACATCGCTCTGTGTTTTTGGTAGAACTGCTGACCAAACAATTCGCCTCCGAATGGGTGACCTTAAAGCGCCATCGCGAGCTGGATACGCATTAACCCAGAAGTTTGCGAATGGGGGCTGGCAAGCCTATGTTAGGTATCGATGGCCGATCAAACCAACGCCCATGCCCCAGAGATTTTTGGGCTTTGAGACGCAATGCCACTGGATGCAAATACAAGTCTTTGTGTGTGAGCATATGTTTGACTACAGGCATATCTTGTAAATCCAACTTGCTCTTGGTTTTGATAAAAGCCTGCAGCGATTCATAACTCTCAAACACCGGCAAGCAATACAAGCCCGCCCAAATACCCGACTGCGGTCTTTGCACCAGCCACACATCGTCATTTTTAGTTTCTGCGTAAAGCAACCACAGTTGTTCGCTGGTGCGTTTTAGTTTTTTGGTTTTGACAGGATAGTTTTCTGGTTTGCCTTCTTTGACTGCTTTGCAGTTTTCTTTCACAGGACATTGCAGACACTGTGGATTTTTGGGAGTACACAAAGTAGCACCTAAATCCATCATCCCTTGCGTGTAGTGCGGCATCGCTTGCGCAACATGCTGGGTTGGCAACAACGTTTGCGCTTTCTCCCATAATAATTTTTCGTTCTTGGCGACAGCCAAATCTTGTCCAAATCCCAAATACCGGGTGAGCACGCGTTTGACATTGGCGTCCAAAATAGCAATGGGCTCTCCAAAACACAGAGATGCAACGGCGGCTGCAGTCGATCTGCCAATACCTGGCAATGTTTGCAAGGTCAATGCATCACGCGGGAATACACCGCCATGCAATGCCATGACGTCTTGTGCGGCGCGGTGTAAATTACGTGCGCGGCTGTAGTAACCCAGCCCACTCCACAAGCCCATGACTT
>Ga0214919_10013265_pt1 | contig 10003 bp, 6 predicted proteins | sample LL1503_MetaG_FD_177994 | JGI IMG/M metagenome (GOLD analysis project Ga0214919, IMG submission 177994) | Freshwater microbial communities from Lake Lanier, Atlanta, Georgia, United States - LL-1503 | ecosystem: Environmental > Aquatic > Freshwater > Lake | place: USA: Georgia | collected 2015-03-15 | reverse complement strand
GGGTGCGACGGGTTTCAAAGTGGCGTCGTAGAAAGTGACCGCGACCGTGCGGTCCTTTTCGACGAAGAATTCCACGTGCGGCGCTTCGGTCGTGACGATCCGGCCGCCCTTGGGGCCGGGAATGGGCTTGGCGGACAACACGCCGACGGCGAGCGTCAGCGCGGAAAGGAGCGAGGCAATCTTGAGCAGTTTCATGGATGGATTATTTGGTTTGGGTTTCTAGGGAACGAGAGGTGGTTGAGTGCTCACCGTCATGGGCGAGCACTTCGACGCGAGCGAGGCCGGGCGGTAGCGGATCGAGCACGACGTGATAGCTAGAGCTTACGGGCATGCGGTAGCCGCGATAGACTTGGCGGGGATTGAATTCCGCCGTGAGCGCACGCAGCACCGAGCCGTCAGCCGCGTAGAGTATAACGTCGAGGTGCGTCTTGCTCGTATCGGCATCGAAGAACTGCCGGCCCACTTTGCCCGCGAGGAGGATCTGGCCCTCGTAGCGGACCAGCTCGAAATCGCGAACTTTGACTTTGGCCGAGTTGGCGTGCTCGCGCACGATATGAGCCAGGTCCGGCGGTGTGCTCATGAACGATACACACCCCGAAAGGAGCGCCATCACAGGCAGAAGAATCAGGGCTCGCTTCATGGTGATGCCTCCTTTCTTGGACGGTTTTTCTCAAACGTGTCGTAGAGCGCGGGCAGCAGCACGAGTGTGAGGAACGTCGCACTGATAATGCCGCCGATGACGACGGTCGCGATGGGCCGCTGCACTTCCGCTCCGGGGCCGGTGGCGATGGCCATCGGCACGAAGCCGAGCGCGGCCACGAGAGCGGTCATCAATACGGGACGCAGACGGGTCAGCGCGCCCTCGACCACGGCTTCGCGGACTGATTTTCCTTCTTCGCGGAGTTGATTGAAGAAGGAAATCATCATCACGCCGTTGAGCACGGCGACGCCGGAAAGGGCGATGAAGCCCACGCCCGCCGAGATGCTAAACGGGATGTCACGCACCCACAGGGCGAAGACGCCGCCGGTAACGGCGAGCGGGATGCCCGTGTAAACGATGAGGGCCTGACGCACGCTGCCAAACGCCATGAAGATCAGTAGGAAGATCATCGCGAGCGCGGTCGGCACCACGATCATGAGTCGGGCCTGCGCCTCTTTCAGATTCTTGAACGCGCCGCCATATTCGATGAAGTAGCCTTCGGGGAGCTTTACCGCCGCGCCGATCTTTTGCTGCGCTTCTTCCACGAAGCTCTGCACGTCGCGTCCGCGCAGGTTGACCATGATCGCCATGCGGCGCTGGAACGCTTCGCGGCTGATCGTGTTCACGCTCTCGGTGGTGACGAGATCGGCTACCTGGCCGAGCGTGACGAGTCCGCCGTCGGCCGTGCGCACCGACAGATTGCCGATGCGCGAGAAGTCCGCGCGGGCTTCATCGCTCAACCGTGTGATGATGGGATAGCGCCGGTTGCCATCGACAATCACCCCTGCTTCGCGACCGGCGAAAACGGTGGCCACCACCTTGTTCACGTCCGCGGCATGGACGTTATACTTCTTCATGGCGGGTCGGTTCATAACGACTTGGAACACCGGGGCCTTGCCAGCGGCGTCGAATTCCACGTCCGCGGCGCCGGGAATTTTTTCGACAATCTCGCGTGCTTCGGAAGCGAGTTTTTCCAGCGTGTCGTAGTCGTCACCGAACACCTTGATGGCGATGTCGGCGCGACTGCCGGACAGGAGTTCGTTGAATCGGAGTTCGATGGGCTGGGAAAAGAGGTAAGCTTGGCCGGGGAAATGCACTGCCAGTTCCTTCGACATGAGATCGGTGAGTTCATCCTTGGTGATGACGCGGCCATCGACTTTGCGCCACTCGTTGTAGGGTTTGAGCAGCACGTAGGAGTCGCCGACGTTCACGCCCATCGGGTCGGTCGCGACTTCGGAGGTGCCGACGCGGGCGAAGGTGTGCGTGACCTCGGGGAATTTCTCCAAGATCAGCTTTTCGGCGGCGGTCTGCATGTCCATCGAAGGCTTGAGCCCGATGCTGGTCGTGCGGACCATTTGGAGCGCGAGTGACCCCTCATCGAGTTGCGGGATGAATTCGGCCCCGAGCCGGTTGAAAACAAAAATGGAGAATGCGAAAACTCCGGCGGCAGCAGCGGTGACAAACCAGCGATAGCGTAGGCCAAAATGCAGCACGGGGGTATAAACGCACTTCGCCATTCGAATGAGCCAGTTGTCTTCTTCGCTCACCTTTTTCGTCATGAAGAACGTGCAGAGCACGGGGATCACGGTGAGAGCGAGGATCAGCGCGCCGATCAGGGCGAAAATGACGGTGAGCGCCATCGGCACGAACATCTTGCCCTCAACGCCCGTGAGCGTGAGGAGGGGCAGATAGACGATGGTGATAATCGCCACACCGAAGACAGTGGGTGTGCCCACCTGCTTGCACGCCGTGAGGATGGTGTGCATCCGCTCTTCGCGCGTCAGCAAGCGACCGAGTTGGTGCTGGCGATGCGCCAGAAGGCGGACGATGTTTTCCGCCATCACGACCGCTCCATCTACGATGAGACCGAAGTCCACCGCGCCGAGGCTCATCAGGTTGCCCGACACGCCGTAGCGGACCATCCCGGTCAACGCGAAGAGCATAGAGAGAGGAATGGCGCAGGCGACGATGAGGGCCGCGCGCCAGTTGCCGAGCAGACCGATGAGAATGACGATCACGAGAATCGCGCCCTCAAAGAGATTCTTTTCCACCGTGTGAATCGTCGCATCCACCAGGTCGGTGCGGTTGTAAACCGTCTCGATTTCGACGCCCGGTGGGAGCTTGGCCCGAAGCTCACCGATTTTCGTGTGAACCCGCTGCGATACGAGTCGGCTGTTTTCGCCGAGCAGCATCAGGGCGGAACCGAGCACCGCTTCCGCGCCGTCGTGGGTCGCGGAGCCGGTGCGAGCGCTGGAGCCGATGCCCACCGTGGCGACTTCGCCCACGGTGAGGACCGAGGCTCGACCGGTGAAGCGCAACGGGAGTGCGGCAATTTCAGCCGCGTTTTGCACGCGACCCACGGAGCGCACCGTGACGCTTTCGCCACCTTTCTCCACCACCGAACCACCGGCATTGGCGGTGTTTTCAGATAGCACGTCCGCCAGTTCGGAAATCGTCAGGCCGATGCTGGCGAGTTTCGCGGGGTCGGGCGTGACGACAATTTGCTTATCGTAGCCGCCCGAGGTGTTCACCTCCGTTACGCCGGGCACGGTGCGCAGCGCGGGCTTTACGAGATAGTCCTGCACCAGTTTGAGCTGACGCAGACGATCAATCGGATCGGAGGGTGCGTCTTTGAAATCCTTTTTGTAGTGAACCGTGTAGTGATAGATTTCGCCGAGCCCAGTCGTGATGGGCGCGAGCTTGGGTGTGACGCCCGGTGGCAACTCATCGAGGACCGCTTGCAGGCGCTCGCCCGTTAGCTGACGGGCGCGATAAATGTCGGTGCCCTCCTCGAAAATCAGGGAAATTTGCGAGAGGCCGAACTTCGAGAGCGAGCGCACTTCAAGGAGCTTCTCGATGCCGCCCATTTCCACTTCGATGGGATAGGTGATAAGCTTCTCGATTTCCTCGGGCGCGAGGGCGGGAACGGAGGTGTTAATTTGCACCTGCACGTTGGTGATGTCGGGCACGGCGTCGATGGGCAGCCGGGAGGCGGACCATGCGCCGATAACGATGAGCGCCACGGCGGCAAGCAGCACGAAAACGCGCTGGCGCAGGGCGAACTCTAAAATTTTGTCGATCATGTTGGGACCTGAAGAGGGTGGGAATTAGTGGCTGTGACCGCCGCCTTTGGTGAGGCGGAGTTCGGCGAGCCAGAGTTGCTCGACGGGCGTGGCGACGACGATGTCGCCGGCATAGAGCCCGTCGGTGATTTCGAAATAACTGGCGTCGCTGGCGCCGATTTTTACGGGCGTGCGCAAGTAGAACTCGCCGTTTACGACGTAAACGAAGAAGCCTCCCGCGCTGTCGAGCAGCGCGGTGCGCGGCACGGTCAGAGCGGAACGTGACACGAAGGCCAAGGTGAGCGTGACAAAGTCGCCCGCCAGGGGCGCCGGTGTGCGATCCACAGCGAAGACGGCATCGACGCGCCCCGTGGCGGACTGACTGCCGCGATCCACCCGCAGGAGTTTTGCCCCGGTGAAAGCGTGGCTTTGCAAATGCTCCGCCTCGACCAAAGACATGCTGGCGGACGCCAGCACCTGGGGTGAGGTCTTGAACACCTGTGCGGTCAGCCGCAGTTCCCCCGCGATGGGCCGGTCTTCGGCTTCGATGGATTTGAGTTCAAGCGCCTTGATGACTTCGGGCGTGAACTTGAGGCCGCGTCCCTCCTTGAAGGCCACGCCCTCGGCTCCACCTTCCTCGTGTTCCGATTTGGCCGCCTCGGCGTTGGCTTTTTTGCCGCAGCCACTCGCCAGCAGAGCCAGCGAAAGGAAGAGCGCGGTGAAAACGTGATGGGGAGACTTCATGGCGCGATTTCCACGGGCTTGAAGTCGAGGCCGGTGAGTTGCTGGAGCTTAAGACCGGCTTCGAGGGCTTCGCGCTTGGTGTCGAGCAGCGCCCCGACCGCTTCGAGGTAGGCTTTTTGAAGTTCGACGTAGGTCGCAATCGGCACCGCGCCCAGGCGGTAGTGCCGGTCGGCGAGTTCCGCCGCGTCCCGGAATTTCTGAACCGATTCCGGCGACCAGCGTTGCGACTCGCCAACTTTGGCGGCGAACGTCTGCGCGGAGCCGATGATTTCGCGTTCGAGTTCGCGCTGGGCAATCAGCACCGCCACTTCGGCCTGCCGCTGGCGGGCCTTGGCCACATCCACGCCCGCGCGGTTGCGCTGGTTGAGCGGAAGCGGAATCGAAAGACCGACGCCGTAGTTCGTCTCCTTGTCGCCGGCCTTCGCCTGCGAAAAATATGGGCTCACGCTGAAGGTCGGATAGCGTTCGTTTTGTGCGAGCTGAACCGTGAAACCCTGCTGTTCCAATTCCACTTTCTTGGCGCGAAAATCGAAATTGTTTTCGCGTGCCGCCGACATGAGCGCATCGAGTTGCGGTGCGGGGTTGAAAGCCAAATTAGTAGAGGCTGCCTTGAGCGGGGTCGCCGCTGGCACGCCGCGAAGCTGATTGAGTTCCACGAGCATGGCCTGCATCGCGAGGGTGGCCTCGGTGGCCTGTCGCTGAAGAGAAAGCTCGGTGGCCTCGATCACGCGGGTTTCGAGAAGGGGCGTCACACCGGCGGGATCGCGGGCGAGAAAGGTTTCCTTCAAGGCGGTGAATCGGTCCGCCACCTCACGGGCGGCGTCCCCTTTTTCGGCAGCGGCGTAGAGTCCGAAGGCGAGCACGCGGGCGCGAGATTCAAGGGCAGCTTTGAACCGGGCCAACCCCAACTCGGCGAGTTCGACCTGACGGTTCGCCACGGCCTTGCGGAGCGCGATGCGACCGGGCCACTCGAAGGTTTGCGTCACGGAAACGCCCCACGTGGTGCCCTCACCCGCGAGCACGCCGGACACGTCACGCACGCGGCGGCGACCGAGATCGAGCGACAGCTCGGGATTGTTGAGCGTGGTCGAAACGCGCACGCCAGCTTTGGCGGCGGCGATTTCGGCCTCGTAGAATTTCAGTTCGGGGTTTTGGGAAACGACTCCGCTTACGATGGCCGTGAGCGAAACGGGGGCCGATTCTGTTGGAGCGGCCTCCTGGGCACGCGCAGCGAGAGTCAGCAAAAGGAGTCCGCAGAGCGGACGGAATGACGGGAGAAAAAATGAATGCTTCATGGAAATGGTTCTGGAACGGGTAGGAAAACACGGGCGCAACACGGCCCGGACGCGCGACGCGAACACGCGTCAACGCAGGACAAGAAAACGCCGATCAGTCCGCGCAGGGACTAATCAGGCGCAAAGCAGCGTCGGGGCGCGGGAAGGCGGAGCCGCCCGTCGCACAAACTGCCAGGTCGAAACCCAATCGGTTGGTCGCTCGAAAAGCGCACCGGGCGGTGGGACCAGTTCGCGCGTCGCGTCCAACTGGATTTGGTGCAAACAAAGACGACAGGCGCACACGAACAGGTCGGGCACCGGAACTTTCAATGTATCGCCGGAAAGCTTATAGGCACCGTTTTCTACGGTATCGCAGCCGTCTTTTGCGTCGGGATTCGCCGCACAGCCGTCGGCGCATGTTTCAGCAAGTAGGCCCGCTGCTTCCAAGGCACAGTGCTCAGTCGCCGGCAGCCACGTGGCCAGCAGCAGCAGACTCAGTAATGGAAGCAAACGGCGCATCGGTGGACGCAGATTTGTGGTTTTCGTCCGCGCGTCAAGCGGGACGAACGAGAACGGCGGGATCGGAGTGATTGGAAGCCGCCGGAGTCGTCATCGGCTTCAGGCCGTGCGCGGGGTGCGTGCGGCGGCGTCCAATCGGCGGTGCAGAAACGACGCCATCGTCAGCAGGTCGAGCGCGTCCTGCTCTGTCACGTGCCAGTTGATCCGTGCGGCGTGCGCGGTGGGATTGCGAAAAGTGCTGAACATGCCGACCATGAGATTCATTAGCCCCGATTGCTCGCTCCTCTCCGAATCGTTGCGCAGGCTATTGAAAGCGAGGAAAGGGACACCGGCCTGACCGAGAGACAGGGCTTTCGTGGCGAGTTCGCCGCCATCGCTGCCGAGGCCGGTTTTGTCGCGAATTTTTTGGGAGACGCTTTTCGTGGCCTCCAGGACCGCGTGAAAATAGTCGTCCTTCACCAGCTCGGCTGAGCAGAACTTGAGCACGTCGGCGTGGACTCCACGGCGCAGCAGCTCGCCGCGCAGGCGCTGCGCCTTCTGCTCGGCTTGGCCGATGGTTTTGGCGGCAGCACGAACCCGGATCTGGCCATCGGCTCCGAATTCGTAGCCCGCGAAAGCGAGCACGGTGTTCAGTTCGGCGCGCTTGTTTTCAAACCAGTCTCTTGAACCCGTGTGACGCACCGGGCTCATCGTTTGCTGGATAAAAGCGGCGACAAGATTGCCGCAAAGGTCCTGTTCCTGCCGGAGGCGCAAGGCCTCGAACATCCGGACTCGTTTCGTCATTCCCGGCATCGGGTCGGCAATGCCGAGCTGCCCGAGATGCTTGCCGATTTCCGAGCCGGTCAGGCCCGAAGAAGTATCGGCCAGCACTTCGCAGATTCGCTCCAAAACGTTCGGGTCGAATTCCGGAATCGCGGCCATAGTAGTAAGCGGTGAGCAAAGCTACCTCTGTAAGATACGCCACGCGAAATTCCAGCGGGCGGCTTGAGGCCGAATCGAACCTCTCGGGTGCCGCAGGCTTTCCCCGAGGCTTTGAAGGGGCAGTTTTTTGGAGGGACGATGTTCGTCCGGCGAACTCGCGGCCTTTCTTCGCATCCGATTCGGATGCTGGCCGCTCGCCGCGCGGTGCCGTTTTGCTTCCAATCCCCTCAGCCTCGCTCTCAGAACACCTCGATCTAAACCGTCATTCCACAGCTTCAGCTTGCCATGGGGGCCTCTGAATGAACCGCCTCCATTCGCGCCGCGTAGGCCAGCACCGAAACGGTGGTCGTCAAAATCATGTGTGCGTCGAGCCGGCTGAATCGTCCGCTGCTCCCCTGGTGGTGCGTGCTACTGCTGACCCCGTGAGTCTTGCCGGTCACGGTAAGCAGCCAATCAAATGTCGCCGCGCCGATCTTTTCGGCCCAGTCCGCCGCGGTGGCGTCCTTGGACCGCGCCTTGATGCTCAGGAGGTGGTTGCGCAGCGGCTGAACGGCGGTGCGGCAAAGGCCGACCGCAAGGTCGTATTCACCGACGTTAAACTGCTGCTGCGCCCGTTTCGCCGCTTCAAACGCCTCTCCGAGGCTCGCGAGCGCGCTGACCGGATAGGCTGGAAATTCAAACAGGAGAACCTGACCGAATCCCACTTGGGTAAGCACGTCCTTCACCCACGTAGATTGAGGAACCTTGATCGTGGCGCTAGTCGAGGCGACGCCCGCATCGACCACCACGTGGGGGACATGAAAGCCTACGACGGGATTCGCCCCCGTTTTCGCTAGCACCAGAAACGAGAGTTTGAGCTCCAGCGTGATCCCGACATCTCCATTTTTGCGGGCCGCCTCGATCGCTTCGAGCTGCGGCTGCGTTACCCGGAGCATCAGCTCGACATGCTGGCTAGCGGGCTCGGCGGCAAATAGGCGCTGAATCGGGATAGGCGCAACCGGGAGCGCAAAGCCGCCCGCGTGTTCGATCACCGCGGTGCCCGACAATTCCTGCACCAGCACCGAGCGAGAATTCGGTCCCAAATTGATGGCCCCGAATTCGGCGGTCGCTGAAACGTGAATGACAGGGGCCAGCACCCCGCCGCGGCCGCAGGTGCGTGCCGGGTCGACCGTGAGCTTGCCGAAATGATAATTGCTGTAGGTGAAAGGATGCGTGTCCATGCGGATGAAAACGTCCGCCAGCCTGTGGCAGCGTCCGTTCGGCGGCAATGGGCAAGTCCCCGTGGTGAAGTTGCCGCGCAGTCGCAACCCGAGGCTGACGCGTGCCGTCAACAGGCGATCGATTGCGCGAAACAGCGCCGACTTCTGTCTCTACGCTTAGGCCTGCCCTTGCAAAACTGCACGGAGTTGCGTCCACGCATCCCACCAAATCCCGTCGCGGCCATTTTTCGTAAAACGATAGCCGAAGTGCTCGCCTAGCTGTGACGAAAAAATCGGACATGGAACTACGGAACTCCGGTGTGAAATCCGGGTAGCCCGCCCACGCTTTTTCTATCGCGGCGTCCGCCTGTTCCAAGATCGAGGCGACCGCCTCACTCGCCGCGGCTATCTTCCACAACTGCGCGGGATTGGCCCGCGGCAGAGCCGCATTCCCCAGCCGGCTCCCGGTGTGTTTCGCCTGCTGGAGCAGAATGAACCAGAAGAGTCCCGAAGCCTCGTGACGGATCAAATCGAGCTCCGCCGGCTGCTCCACGGTAAGCCGGCGCACCTCGTCCAAGTGGGTTTGCACGAAAGTGTCGTTCATCGCGCAGTCCAATGCCCCGATGCCGTCCGTGAACGCAAATCCCGAGTGGGCGCACGCCGCCAATTCGCTCAACAGCATCGAGTGATTGTAGGCGCACAGGCTCGCGAGAGTGGAATCAATCGCGCGCTCTCCGGTTTCGGTCCGAAATGTCCCGTCGTCCTTGTCCTCCGCCCGCCGTTCATGGTCGAGACAATGGCCGAGTTCATGATAAAGCACATACAGGTTCCGTTGGTCTTCCTCCGGCCAGTCGTGATAGTTCTTCCCATGCGCCAACGGGCTTTTGAAGAAACCGTCCACGACCGAATATTGCAGCAGGATGGAATGCGTCATCCTTTTGTCGGCCGGCCGGTGCGTGAACATCTTGCCGGCCGCGACGAGACCGCGGCTGTTGGTGTAGCGTCGTGATTTGTCGAACCGGGCAACAATGTTGCCAAACGTATCGGGCGTCGCGACGACGACCTCTTCCACGCTTTCAAACGGCAGGCCCATTTCCTCCATGGCCCGCGCGGTCATGGCGAGAAGTCTCTGGCAGTCTTCTTCCGAAGAAGGAGCCGTTGCATTGAATTCCACTCGCATAGCCCGACGTATTGAGCGCGCTTCCGTGGGGTCAAGAAAAGGCGCGATAATTCCTGCGCCGGCATCAGCCCGATCAGCGCTCAATCCAACTGCTCGAACGACGCCGTTCCCTGCGCGCGGCGGGCTCCAAAGATTTGACCGGTGAATGGAATTGCGTGCGATTTTCTCGAATTTCGTGGCGCGAAAAAAGTGCTGACGCGAACCATGATCGAGATCGGTCAAATCGCTGAATTTTGTTTCCGCATAAATTACAGCAAGTTAGCTCAACCTTTGACCGGACCGTGATACGGTTCGCGTCAGATTCACACTGGCTGCCCGACATGGATTCGAACCATGACTAGGTGAGTCAAAGTCACCTGTGCTGCCATTACACCATCAGGCATCAGTAGAACGGAAAACGGTGC
>Ga0214919_10013264_pt1 | contig 10003 bp, 12 predicted proteins | sample LL1503_MetaG_FD_177994 | JGI IMG/M metagenome (GOLD analysis project Ga0214919, IMG submission 177994) | Freshwater microbial communities from Lake Lanier, Atlanta, Georgia, United States - LL-1503 | ecosystem: Environmental > Aquatic > Freshwater > Lake | place: USA: Georgia | collected... | reverse complement strand
TAGAGCCATTGCTATTCGCGATTTCAATAACAAACGAATCGCTTACAAAAACTCTATCGCCACTATATTAGGGCATCCAGTAAAAGAGATCAAACAAGACCATCTAGCAGACGGCACTATTGACACTAATCTGTGATTTTGGTCATAACTCATAAATACAAAGGATAGAGTTATGAGTTATGGACTACAAAAAGATTTACCAACAGATAATCGATCGTGCAAGATCCCGTAGTATAACCGGTTATAAGGAAACACATCACATTATTCCAAGGTGTTTAGGTGGCACTGATGACCCAATGAACCTAGTAGATTTAACACCCGAGGAACATTATGTTGCCCATCAGTTGTTAGTTAAAATACACGCCGACAATGGAAGATTGCTGTATGCGGCTGTGATGATGTGTTCTAATAGAATAAACAATAAATTGTATGGATGGCTAAGACGACGATTGTCTGACCGTCAATCTACTGCAATGGCCGGCTCAGGAAACAATATGTTTGACAAAAGATGGGTGTCAAACGAAGTTGAAACGAAATTAGTTTCAGTTGTCGAAGCAGAAAAGTTGTTAGGCAACGGCCAATACATAGCAGGTAAGATTGCTGTAAGAGCACCTTGCGGGTGCTTAGTAAAAAAACGTTGTACTAATCACGAACAAAAAAGAAAATCAACAACTGAAAGAAAACGAAAAGAATTTGTTCAACAGACAACATTATTGTTTGATGAATTTCTAAATTCAGACATAGAATCAATTACACAATTTGCCAAAATGAAAAATACCTCCCAACCTGCACTTACGCAAGTTTGGAAAAAATACATACCAGATTATTCAAATTATGTCTCTCACGGCAAATCCTTCAAAAAGCATTTGACAATTGAATAAAAATCAACTATAATAAACACTTAGGGCTGGTAGCTTAGAGTCCCAAAGCAGTGTTCTCATAAAGCATTGATCGTGGGTTAGAATCCCACCCAGCCCACCATTTGCTGGCGTTCGTTCAACGGATAGGACATCTTTCTTCTAAAGAGATAATAGTGGTTCGATTCCACTACGCCGGACCAAAGGAACACTATGACAGAACTTAACAACGCCTTGCAAATCCACACACCTGCCAAAGAAAACACTATCAGTTTTTACATTGCAGGCAACGACGAAATGCTTAAAATATCTCAAAACGGATTTTATGTTCGCGGCAAGCGAATTCCTATGGACGATAAAGAAGCAGAAACAGTATATAACGCATTTCAGTCTTGGTTAACTTGGCAGAACATGCAACGCCGCTAAATATTTCAGGAGGACATTATGGAACCCACAAAACCTGTAAAACTTGCAGATGCTGTAAAAGAGGCACTTGCGAAAAAACATCAAGCCGCGCACCCTGACACTAAACTATCTAAAACCCAGCAAAAGGCCGCCAAACGTGGCACTCCAGCAATTACTGGAAAACCCATGCGAAAGGTTACCGGCCGAGGAGGCTAACTTGTCTAATGTAAATTCCAGTCCTGCTCGTGGGACATTTATAGAAAACAATTATCTAGATCAATGCAAGATAGATGGACAAGCACCAAGTGAAGACCGCTTGGAATTGTTTAAGACTCTTCGCGAACGAGACCGGGATCGCCTGGCAGATCCTGCGTGGCAAAAAGACAATTTGGAATATGACTTACGCAGTACTGAGTGGATTTGCAACAAGGTCAAAGGTAATTCTTCCTATGCTCAAAACTTGTATGCGGCCCTGTGCAATCAAGACTGGCAAAAGAACGATGTTTGGCCCAGGCTAAAGGATCAACGCTGGACATGCTCATGGCGTTATGCCGGAGGTATTGTTGCAGACATGCGTGAATCGGGTGACTATATTGATTGGTACTGTTCAGGCATACAAGGTGAACCCGATGACGATTGGGTAGATTTGGGACATGTGCCAGAAGGCACAGTGACTGATCAAATACAGGAAGATTTATTTCGGCTGGGTTGGATACCAGTCAAGCAATCACAAGAAATATAGTTTGTGGTCAGCATTAACCACAAGTATTTTCCAAATAGAAAAGAACACTTATGTTTAAAATTTTACTGGCCGCAACTTTGATTTTTTATTCAATGATTGCACAGGCACAAACAATTCGCCTAGTAGTTCCTTATTCGGCCGGCGGGTTCAACGACGGGCTCGCTCGAATGCTACAACAAACTTTGGCAACAGAACTGCGTCGTCAGGTCTTGGTAGAATACAAGCCCGGAGCCGGGGGCGATGTTGGCACCGCCTATGTTGGCAATGCGCCAGCCGGAGAAACCTATTTGTTATTGCACGGCATTGGCCTAAGTGTTTCGCAAAATCTACGTCGCCCGCTTTACAATGAAAACAACTTGACTCCTTTGGTTATCCTGGGTACCACTCCGTTGGTTTTGGTTGTGCCGGGCAACAGCAAACTTAACACGCTAAAAGCCTGGGCTCAAGCCGATGATACCAAGGGAATTACATATGGAACTTCGGGCATTGCTTCAACATCGCATGTGATATCTTGCATGTTTCAAACTGCTGTGAAAAAAAACATGATCCATGTGCCCTACAAAGGACAGTCTCAAGTGCTACCTGACTTGTTGTCCGGCACAATAGATTCGGCTATTATGTATCCTTCTGTGGCACTGCCGCATGTGGATAGTCAAACCCTACAGGCCGTGGCTGTGATCAACCATCAGCGCATACCCATGTTGCCAAAAACCCCTACACTTCGTGAACTGGGCATGAAAAACATGGATCTTGACAACTGGTACGCTGTGATTGCCAATGCCAATGCCGCGCCAGAAGAACTTGCTGTTATACAAAATATTTTGGTCAAGGCACTAAATAATACTGGTGCAATCAAAGAACTGAGTGATCTAGGAGTTGATGCATCTGCCAAAATTGCACCCAAAGATTTTTTACGTACCGAAAAACAACTTTGGGGCAATTTGTTGATCAAGTACAATATCAAGTTAGACTAAACACAAAAAGAACATGCCATGAATAAAAAAAATTCGTTGGGTATTAGCACACGAGCCCTATGATCTATATTTGACAACAATTTGATAGATTGTATCCGCCAAGCTTGACATTACGACTGTTCTAAGTTACAATGTCAGTATATGATAAAACTTGAACAAAATCCCAAATTAGGTTTTTATACTGTAGGTGACAAATGTTTTTATAGCAAGCCACAAGCCTTGTTGGAAGCAACTGCCACTGGCCACTGGCCACATTTCAACTTTAACCGAGAAGTTTACAGCCGGATAGATACCACCATAGAACCCGAGACCAGTCTGCGTGAACTGTATCGCATGCGGGCCCAACAATTACGAGATCGTTACGATTACATTCGATTAGAGTTTTCGGGCGGTAGCGACTCAACTACTGTACTTTATAGTTTTATCAACAACGGCATTCACATAGATGAAGTTGTGTTTCGTTATCCCGCACAGGGTGACAAGAATCTTGGACCCGATGCCAAGAACATGAAAGCGGAAAACACCTTGAGTGAATGGCACTTTGCGGCCAAGCCCATATTACAAAAATTAGCCATCAGTCATCCCACAATCAAAATTACCATGCATGACTTTAGTCAAAACATACTGGACTACAAAGGCGATGAGTCCTGGGTAGAACGTGCTAGAGACTACCTGCATCCAGAGCATACATTCAAACACGATCCCTTGGGCCTGGATGGACACAAACAGTTGGCCGAGTCGGGCCGGAGTATTTGCGTACTATACGGCATTGACAAGCCCAAGATCTGTATTAAAGACGGTCGTTGGTACTTGTACTTCCTAGATATACAAGCCAATCATAGTCAAGGTACCATTGGTCCTTACACCAACTTGACCACAGAATACTTTTATTGGCAACCAGACATTCCCGAGTTGATTATCAAGCAGGCACACACTATTCGCAACTGGTTCCAATTGCCGCATACCCGGCATTTGCAGTTTTTAATGCGTTGGCCTAACCACAGTCCAGCACAGCGTAATGCATACGAACAGATTGCTCGTCCGTTGATCTATGAAGACTACGATCCCACCACTTGGCAAACAATGAAAAGTACCAACAACTTCTACAGTGAAATGGGTTGGTGGTTCTTCAAGAACTTCTCAGAGACTAGATTCTACGAAGTATGGAAAGCCGGGGTGGCACACATGGTAGATAAAATTAACCCCAAGTTCTTTACCTATGAGATGGGACGGCCTGTGGGCTTTACCGGCTTTATGGATACCTTCTATGATCTAGGTCCCGCTGACTTTGTCAACACTGATTCAATGATTGAATTATTACACTAATGGATCAATTTGGTTTTTATCGTGTAGGCGATGCTAGATTCTACAGTGTGCTGGAAGCACATCTTGAACATGCTCGTGTGGGCCAACCGTTGAAATGGGATTTCAACGAAGCAGTATTCAGCAGTTATGACTGGAAAATTGAGCCTGACGAAACTCTAGAAGAACTGTATCAGCAAAGAGCACAACAGATCCGGGATCGCTATGACCATGTGGTGCTGTGGTTTTCAGGCGGGGCAGATAGTACCAATGTGTTGAATTCTTTTGTCAACAACAATATCAAGTTGGATGAAGTTGCCAGTCAAGTTAATTATGAAGCCACTGGCAGTCGATTTGACTGGCTGAATGGTGAGATATACAATGTGGCTGTGCCCAAGGTCAATCAAGCAAGACAAAAACAACCCTGGCTACAACACACCATAGTTGATATTGCCAAGCAAACATTTGATCATTTCAATCAAAAGGAAACCAAGTTTGATTGGATTTATCACATGAACTGGCACTTCAATCCCAACAATGCCAGCAAAAAAGATATTAAACTCAGAGAACCACACTGGCGTGACATGATTGCTGCCGGCAAACGTGTGGCATTCATACACGGCATGGACAAGCCTTATGTGATTCAGGTCAAAAACAGATATTACTTTAGATTTAAAAACATGGTAGATACCGCGGTGTCGGGTTATACACAGATGCTGAATCGTCCCTGGGAGTTTGATGAACTTTTTTATTGGAGCCCAGATCTTCCCAAACTCATAATCAAACAGGCACACGTGGTCAAAAGATATCTAAAAAATCTCACACCCGGTGATCAATACCTGGCGCAGACCAATGCAAAAAAGGGCGGCGGCCAAAATACCTGTAGCGGCACAGTCAACGGTCAAACTTACTATGTGACTCCGGACGGTATCAGCCGACTGATTTATCCTGGTTGGTATTCTGTGCCATACCAATTCAAAGCACCCAATTTGCTTTTTACACCCAGGGACGAATGGTTTTTTCGATTGCCTGATTCAGACCCGGCCAAGTATTCTTGGCAGACCGGAATACAACATCTCTGGCAGACCACTCCAGACCTATGGAAAAACGATCCCAACAACATTAGGTCGGGATTCAAAGATATGTATAGCAAACCCTATGACATAGGATTTTAAATTTTTAACAAGGAAAATCAATGAACAAAATTAAATTGCTAACAATCATGCTGATGGTCTCGACCATGAGCCACGCACAACAAACTGTGTCTCTAGTATGGCCATTCAGCATGGGCGACACACAAGCACAGTACAGTCGCAGTCTTGTGGAAGAACTCAACCGGACTCAAAAGAAATACACATTCATCTTGGAAAACCGACCCGGTGCTGGAGCTACTATTGGTGCCAAGCATGTGGCTGCCACACCCAATACTGTACTGAGTGCAAGCACAGCATTCTTTGTGCGTCCAAACTTTTACCCCGAAGACAGTCACCGGGTCTCAGACTTCCGTCCATTGCTAACTCAGTGTGCCGCACCCATGTTGCTGGTTTCAAAGAAATACCGGTCCTGGAATGAAATAGATCGCAATCAAAAAATCAGCATTGGTATTTCGGGACTGGGTGCAACATCGCACTTGATGGCCATGGAAATTGTCAAACGCTATCCCAACGCTGTTGTTGTGCCCTACAAAGGCACTCGCGAAGCCAGCATTGATGTGATTGGCGGCAACATTGAACTGAGTGTGGCATTCCTGGGCGAAGTTGAAGGATTCTTGGATAAGGGTGAACTCAACGCCTTGGGCATCAGCGGACGGAAAACAGTGCGTGGAATTGCCACACTAGAAAGCCAAGGATTCACAGGCGTGGGCGAAGTGGTTAACATGCACAGTTTACAAGTACCACGAACCATGCCTGCAGAACAGTACATGGAACTGCGCCGTCTTGTGGCAGATGCCGCTAGAACAGACAGTGTACAACGTGCCTACGCTGTGGACTATTGTGACTCCAGCAACCTTGATTCTGTGGCCACACAGCGTTGGTTTGATTCACAGGTTGCCCTGTGGAAACGACTGAGCCAAGGTGTTAAGCTGGATAAATAAAAATGGCAGCGCCGATCGGGTGGTCGACGCCGGACTAAAGACGCCTGGAGTAGCAACTCCTTTACTAGCATGTGATGCCTAGAACGCCTACCGTAGCGAGAGATCGCGAGCACATTTAAACTACCTAAATTTGGATATAAAAATGAGTAATACTACTAAAATTCGCTGGGTCATTGCCCATGAACCTTTGAATCTTTTTCTTCGCGCAGCCGAAGACTTTGAACGCCGTGTGAACGAACAACAAAGTGAGCACAAGATCGAAGTTGAGATCATGACACTCTCTGAGTACAGCCAACGCTACAACGATGGCGTCATTGTTACCAAGCACGATCTACTGGATCTTATGGAATCAGGCAAAATTGAAATGAGCCAAATGTACACCACATGGCTGGCTGAGAAGTATGAACAAGACTTCCTGGTGTTTGATCTACCATTCTTGTTTCGAGACCATGATCACGCAACTCGTGTGCTTGAAGGCAACATTGGTGAAACACTTCTTGCCAAACTCACAGACAAGTCAAATGTACGTGGCTTGAGTTTCACATACTCCGGTGGCTTCCGTCAAATGATTTCCAACAAGCGAGTTAGCACACTGGAAGAACTTGCTGGCACACCAGTTCGTTCAAATCGTAACCCTGTTGCACAAGCAACTATTTCTGCACTGGGCATGAAGCCTATTGTGGCCGAAGTGGAAGATCTGCGTCAAGTGGTAGTTGACGGTGAAGCCGAAGGCGGCGAAACCAACTATCCACGTGTGTACCCATTGCGTCAAAATGAAGTTACTAAAACAGTGATTGACACTGGACACAGCCTGTTCCTTACATCAATGATCATTGGTGACCGTTTCTGGGATAGTTTGAGCCCTGCGGTACAAGACGTTATCAAACAAGCCGCTGTGCTTGCTGGACGTGAAGAACGTGCTGAAACTATTCGTGACGGCGATCGTGCTGAACAACGCCTGGTTGAGGAAGAAGGCGCCAACATCGTCAAGTGGACTCAAGAACAGCGTGAAGCTGCCAAGATTGCACTTTCCAGCGTGTATGACCAGTTCAGTGATACATTCACACCTGGACTAGTTGACAGCGTTCGCACTTTGCAATAAGACTGTAACTGCGCATCAATCAAAAGCACCTTCGGGTGCTTTTTTAATTTAAAAATCAATAAATATTACCACGGACACTGGTCCGTTTTAAGGAAATTTATTGTGAGCCGTACCCTAATCTGGGTGTTGAGTTTTAGTGTCTTGGGACCAGTGCCTGAGTATGGCGAACAAGCCAAGTTCAAAACTCAAGCAGAATGCGAACAGGCCCGAGTGCAAAAACGTGAAGAGTTCCGAGCCCAAAACAAACAGATCGTGGCCACATGTCATGTGAGTACCAAATAAATACTATATGCGTATAAATGAAATTCTAACAGAGTCAACTGATTTACTTTACCATAAAACTACTACACAAGGGTTAAATGGTATGGTTCGTAGTGGCAAGCTGGATGTTAGCGGCCCAGACAATGTTGATCCTGATTTTGATTATAGTGACCACGGCAATGTAAGTTTGACAAGAAATCCAGACTGGTACCATTTTAATGATCTTGCCAACGCTGTAATGATCACAGTTGATGCCCGAGCCGTAAGAAAATTAGCCAATGTACAAAGTCATGCTTGGCAAAGCAACTTAACAGGTTATACAGGTGGACCGGCAACCGGCGAAGAAGAAGAACGAATTGCACAGGCAATTCCTTTTACTAATCAATATATCAAAATGGTAAACATTATTGATTACCCCGAGGAAATCGAGCCTGCGGTATTGCAACGATTACAAGCATTGAATATACCGGTTGACATTGGTCGAAAATAAATATATACTGCTAGTTATTGCTGTATGAAGCCGATAAAAATGGATTCAAGACCCGGGGGCAGTGCCCGGCATCTCCACCTAAGTGTATGAGGTATATTTAGGTGGGGATGACACAGGATCGATTGGGTCAGGAGTATTAAAGTGGACAGCACGGTAGGCGATGACCGTTAATCAAGCAAAACTTTTATCTGCAAACGATGAAAAATTCTTGATGGCTGCGTAAGCACCCAACAAGCGAGGTAGTTATACCTTGTAACCAAAAATAACAATAGGGACTTCGGTCCCTATTTTTATGAATAAATATTCTTATGCGACCTGTGCTAATCCTGCAACACCAAACACCTGAACGCCCTGCGTATCTTGCAACATGGTTGACGCAACACAACATCGAATACGAAACACGTAATGCAGGATCGGAACAACAGTTTCCTTCCAGCATAGAACCTTATTCAGCCCTGGCTGTGATGGGCGGTGGCATGAGTGCCAATGATCCACTACTATCAAATCGTCAAGCAGAGATCTTAATTTTACAGGCCATGCGATTGGATCGTCCGGTTATAGGACATTGTTTAGGCGGGCAACTGATGAGTCGGGCACTGGGCGGTGTTATCAGCACATCGCCACAACCCGAAATAGGTTGGCAACACATCGAGTACATCGACGCTCCTGAAACATCAGAATGGTTTGGTACCGACCCTACACCACGTGTGATACAGTGGCATTATGAAACTTTTAGCATACCCACAGGTGCCACGAGATTGGCCGGATCGGCGGCCTGCCCCAACCAAGCATGGTCCATGGGTCCACACCTGGCCATGCAGTTTCACATAGAAATGGATGAGATCAAAGCCCGTGAATGGGCCATGGACGAAGATCCTAAATGGGCCGCGGCCCGGGCACAATATGTTAGTGTGCAGGATCGTGACGGTATTTTGAACGGAATTGAGCCGAACTTGAGTCAGCATCAAGCCACTGCTGATCACATTTACCAAACTTGGCTAAAAACTACAGATTGGGCGGGCGTTGTGTCAACCACTTAGCGGGTGCAGGCGTTGTATATGTATGTCAAGGAGACATTATGCAACACGCTATCGAATGTGACGCCAGGGACAAGCCCGGCAAAAACGAGATTGTAAGATTCATGCCCACCAACTGGATCCGAATTCGAGACTGCCCAGACTGTGATCGTAAACGAATCACGGCTTGTAAAGATCCTGCTTGCAATCGAGCCAAAAAGCCTTGACTTTCGATCACTTGTCATATATAATACACTTATGAAACAAACAACTGCAATCATCACAACCCTTCGCTCAGAACATGAGTGGGATTGCCATTGGGGGCTTTGCTTGTAATACGAAAGTACTACCTACAAAGACCCTCCACTTCGGAGGGTTTTCTTTTTTGTGCTAGACCATAAATTGAAACTCTGCTACAATAGAACTTAACAAAGCAACAAAGTAGATCGATACTGGTTGCGACAGATCTTTAAAATATACAAAGAGGTTACCGGACCCGTTAGAGGCATTGGTAGAAGTGAATTGACACCGGCGGGTGTCCACTTGCTATCAGTCATGAAGTCGGCTCTCTACTGTAAGCAGTAGATCCAGAAAAGCGGCGGATCGTCTGGCAGTAATGACCGTGGTTACTTGGCCTCGCAAGCCAAGCAGAACGAGATCCACATGGTTCCTCAATGTAAAACTACATGCTCCGTTCGTCTATCGGTTAGGACACTCGCCTTTCACGCGGGTAAGGAGGGGTTCGATTCCCCCACGGAG
>Ga0214919_10013263_pt1 | contig 10004 bp, 10 predicted proteins | sample LL1503_MetaG_FD_177994 | JGI IMG/M metagenome (GOLD analysis project Ga0214919, IMG submission 177994) | Freshwater microbial communities from Lake Lanier, Atlanta, Georgia, United States - LL-1503 | ecosystem: Environmental > Aquatic > Freshwater > Lake | place: USA: Georgia | collected... | reverse complement strand
GACCTTCATGTTCGCTCGCTTGCTCCTCGGGTAACTCTGCGGTACCTAACCGCTGGTCTGAATACTTTACATGGGCAATCGCCCGAACACCGCTTTCTCGGTGACCTCTGCGTGAACTTTTGTCGGAAAATGTGCCCCGTGACCTGATCAATTGTGAATCAGTGGGCCGAACTGACGGACTTATGACCTCGCCAAGACCAAAGCCTGAAAGGGGGTGTAAGTTCGCAGGGGTAGGCACTGGTGGAAAGACGAGGGCATGAACGAGGACATGGACGATCCCCGCTCAGATAACGAGACGCTGAATGATGATCGAGCGACGTTAGAAGCTGAAATTGCGGCGTTACGACTGCGCCTGACTGGCGTGCAATCTGATGTTCCGCGACGAGTTCGACAACTTGAAGAACGTCTGATGGAGCTGAAGGGCCAACTGGCTCAAGAGACAGCTAAAAATGAAAAATTGAGTTACACCCTGCGCGAGGCTCGAGAAAATATTGTCTCGTTGCGTGATGAGGTGGACAAATTGTCACAGCCTCCGTCTGCTTATGGTGTCGTCGTCGGCAAAAATGACGATCAAACAATCGATGTGCTCACGAGTGGCCGCAAGTTGCGAGTCAATGTGCACCCTGATATCGATATTGAGTTGCTGCATCGAGGTTCAGAAGTTGTATTGAACGAAAGTTTCAATGTCGTGACGGCGCGCGAGTCTGAAGGCTCGGGAGACGTCGTCACTATTAAGGAAGTGCTCGAAGACGGTATTCGGGCAATTGTTACTGGTCGAACCGACGATGAGATGGTCTGCGAATTAGCTGATGCCCTGCGAGGAATGCATTTGCGGAGTGGTGACACGGTTCGACGTGACAGCCGTACCAATTTGTTGCTCGAGAAATTACCTCGACCCGAGGTCGAAGACCTTTTGCTTGAAGAAGTGCCTGACATTAGTTATGTCGACATTGGCGGTCTCGACAGTCAGATTGAGCAAATCGCTGATGCAGTTGAACTTCCGTTCTTGTATCACGACCTTTTCGCCGAACATCAACTACCGGCACCTAAGGGCATTTTGCTGTACGGACCACCAGGGTGTGGAAAGACCTTGATCGCTAAGGCCGTCGCCAATAGTTTGGCCAAGAAAGTTGCGGCTCGAACTGGTGATGAAAAGGGTCGTAGTTACTTCATCAACATCAAAGGCCCAGAACTTCTCAATAAGTATGTCGGTGAAACTGAGCGGCAGATTCGCTTGGTTTTTCAGCGAGCCCGTGAAAAGAGTGAAGAGGGTTGGCCTGTCATCGTCTTTTTCGATGAAATGGACTCGATGTTCCGGACACGAGGTACCGGAATTTCATCCGACATGGAATCAACCATCGTGCCGCAATTGCTCGCAGAAATTGATGGCGTCGAAGGTTTACGAAATGTCATTGTGATTGGGGCAACGAATCGTGAAGATCTGATTGACCCGGCGATTTTGCGCCCAGGACGACTTGACGTCAAGATCAAAATTGAGCGACCGACCGATGTTGCAGCTGTGCAAATCTTTAGTCGCTATTTGACGACCGAAATTCCGATCGCCGAATCTGAAGTTGCTCAGCACGGAAGCCTTGAAGTCGCGATCTCCAACATGATTTCGCAAGCGGTGAGCAGCATGTATAGCGACGATGAAATCAATCGTTTCCTTGAAGTCACGTACGCCAATGGCGATAAAGAAGTGATGTATTTCCGTGACTTTTCCTCCGGCGCCATGATTGAGAACATCGTTCGCCGGGCCAAAAAATTGGCAATTAAAAGAGTCATCTCAGGTGGTGAACGTGGTGTTTGCGCTCAAGACCTTTTGGATTCGATCCGTCAAGAGTTCCGCGAGCACGAAGACCTTCCCAATACGACCAACCCTGATGATTGGGCCAAGATTTCTGGCAAGAAGGGCGAGCGTATTGTATTTATTCGTACTTTGGTGAACGAAGGAAACGACCGTTCAGTTGCTGGCGGTCGGGCCATTGAACGAAATGCCACTGGTCAGTATCTCTAATGCTATTTCGCGTGAATGCGGTGATTTAGATGGCCATCGTCAAAGTTTCTGGAATTGAAACTGAATACGGAATTTTGGCTCGAGGGACGGAATCTAATCCGGTCCTGGCTTCGTCCTTGTTGATCAACGCGTACATGGAGGCGAACTCGCCCGAGGTTCAACATGATGTTCCGGCGTGGAATTTTGATGATGAACAACCCGATATCGATGCTCGAGGATTTTCTCTTGAGTCGGCCATGCCACCAGAAGTCGAAATGCATCTCGTGAATGCGGTACTCACTAATGGGGCGCGTTATTACGTCGATCATGCCCATCCCGAGATATCGACTCCCGAATGTGCCAACGCTTGGGAGACATTGATTTATGACTGTGCGGGCGAAGAGATCATTCGGCAATCAATGGCTGCAGTGAACCGCACGTTGCCTTCAGGTGTGGAAATGCTTTTGTATAAGAACAACAGCGATGGCAAAGGAAATAGCTACGGCTGTCATGAGAACTTTCTCGTTGCCCGCGAAGTTCCATTTGGAAGAATTGTTTCGCAAATTACTCCGCATTTCGTCACTCGTCAGGTGTTTGCTGGGGCCGGCAAAGTTGGCTCAGAAATGCTTGGTGTTTCTGCTGAACAGGTTCCTTTTCAGTTGAGTCAACGTGCTGACTTCTTCGAAGAAGAAGTTGGCCTCGAAACCACTTTGAAACGCCCAATTGTGAACACGCGCGACGAACCGCACTGTGATCCGCAGAAATATCGGCGCCTCCATGTCATTGTCGGCGATGCCAATATGTCGCAGGTTGCAACATTCTTGAAGGTTGGGACGACGTCGCTCATTTTGTCGCAAATCGAAGATGATGTACTTGGCGCTGACCTGACTTTGGCCCATCCGGTCTCGGCCATTCGCCAAGTGAGTTACGACCCGACTTTGAAACAAACCTTGCTCATGGCAAATGGCTCGCGTATGACCGCCATGGATATTCAATGGGCACTCCTGAATAGGTCAGCGCACTATGTGAAATCGGTTGGTTTTGATTCTGTTGGTGGTGAAATCATCGGGCAGCGGATTCTTGACTTGTGGGAAGAAGTACTAACTGGTCTTGAGCATGACCCTGACAGCGTCGCGGACATGGTTGATTGGATTGCCAAAAAACGCATCATTGATGGAATGCAATCTCGTCACGGCCTGGCCCATGGCGACTCGCGATTGAAGGCAATTGATCTGCAATATCACGATATGCGGACCGAAAAGTGTTTGGCCACGCGAGCAGGTTTGCGAACTTTGGTCGAAAGCACTCACATCGGGCGCGCGATTCGACACGCACCTGACACCACGCGTGCTTATTTCCGTGGTCAATGTCTTGAGAGGTGGCCAGATCAAGTTGTGTCGGCTAACTGGGACTGTTTGGTGCTTGACGTTGGGCGGGGTCCATTGCGTCGCGTTCCTATGATGGAACCGCTCCGGGGGACTAAGGAATTGGTGGGGCAAATATGTTCAGAAAGCGATACTTTGCTCGAATTGCTGGATCGTTTAGGTGCAGAAAAGTGACTTTGGTTGAAATGACTGTCAAGATCACGGGACTCGCCAAAACCGTGGGTATATTTTTCACCAGTATCGCATCGGCAAGTTGTCATCGATAGTACGTATGAATCACTGAGAGGGAATGATGGCTGAGAGAGTCCAGAAACAAAAGTCCAACTCTGAACGCGTATCAGAAGAAGTCGAATCTTCAGAAGCTTCTAGCCAACAAGGTGAGAAGTTGAAAGCAGAGCTTGATGATTTGCTTGATGAGATTGATGATGTTTTAGAAAGTAATGCGGAAGACTTCGTGAAGTCGTACATCCAAAAAGGTGGCGAATGAATCGTGGTCGTCCCGTTTTTTAATCTTGAAAATGATCCAGGAAGCAATTTCACTTCACTGTTACGCAAGGTAGGCCTCGACCCTTTTTCTTACGCTCATTCTGGAGACGTTCAATCGTTGCAGGCACCACACGGCACAACCGTGCTCGCGGTTCGTTATAACAATGGTGTGGTCATGGCTGGAGATCGCCGAGCAACGATGGGTTCGCGAATTTCAAATCGTGAGATGGAAAAAGTCGTACCGGCCGACCGCCATAGTGGAGTAGCGATTTCTGGTACCGCTGGTATCGCCATGGACATGATCAAGATTTTCCAGTTACAGCTTGAGCATTTTGAGAAACTTGACGGTCGACCTATCAGTCTTGAAGGAAAGGCCAACCAACTTTCGCAACTCGTGCGGGCGAATCTCTCGGGAGCGATGCAAGGTCTCGCAGTTGTGCCGATTTTTGCGGGGTACGACTTGTTGCGTAGCACTGGTCGCCTCTGGGACTTTGATGTCACTGGTGGCCGTTATGAAGAGCGTGAGTTTGTGGCGACAGGGTCAGGCGGCGGTCCAGCTTCAACGGTATTGAAGGTTGGATTTAGGCCAGGGATGAATGCCGATGAAGCGATCAACTTGGCCTGTCGAGCTTTATGGGAAGCGGCCGATGTTGACTCGGCTACGGGAGGCCCTGATGTGCTCCGAAGTATCTACCCAGTTGTCGCGACGATTACCGCCGATGGTTGGGAACGTTGTGAAGATAGCGAATTAGCAACACGGTTTGAGACGCTTGTCCAGCAGCAACGATCGCAACGTGAAGGAACAACAACATGAATCAGCCCTTCTATGTAGCTCCCGAACAGTTGATGAAGGATCGCGCTGACTACGCGCGAAAGGGAATTGCTCGCGGACGTGCCTTGGTTGCTGTTCAGTACAACGACGGGATTGTGGTTGTAGCCGAGAACACCTCAAACACTTTGCGTAAGGTGAGTGAGATTTACGATCGCATTGGCTTCGCTGGTGTGGGCAAATACAACGAGTTTGATCAACTACGTCGTTTCGGTGTTCGTAATGCCGATGTCCGTGGCTACCAGTATTCGCGGGACGATGTGGAAGCTCGAAGTTTGGCCAACGAATATGCGCAAATACTTGGCCAAACATTCACCCACGATGTCAAGCCATACGAGGTCGAGATTTTGTTAGCAGAAGTCGGAGTTGATCAAGCGTCCGATCAGTTATTTCACATCATGTACGACGGCACCTTGATGGACGAGCGGGGCTTGAGCGTGCTTGGTGGCGACGCCGAGTCAATTACCGAGCGTTTGCGGCATTCGTGGAAACTCGAAGACGATTTGGCAACCGCGGTCAAGAAGTGTGTGTCGGCGTTGTCCGGTCCAGATCGTGTCTTGCATGCCGGTGATCTTGAAGTTGCGGTGTTGCGACGCGGTGAAGATCGTCGTTGTTTTCAACGTTTTGATGATGCGGAAGTCGCCAAACTTCAGGAGTAGTACTTCTGCACTGATTTCGAGTGATCGTGACTTTGGTCCTCGGACAAATCAACGAGTGGCGCTTTCTCAATGTCTTTGCTGATGTCATCGTATGGTTATGAGAATTTTGCTTGTAGACGGAGATCAATCAGAAGGCGTCGTGCTCGCGGGGCAACTCGGAGAACGGGGCCATGAAGTCGTGAGATGCTTCCCGCCCGAAGGTCATACATTGTGCGTTGGCGCAAGCGACTCGTCAAAGTGTCCAGTTGAGTCACTCGGCTGTGATGTTGCGCTGATTGTCCGCGACGCTGAAATTGAACCAGGTTTACGGGAAATGGGAGCCATTTGCGCAATTCGTCGTCACATTCCCGTGATTGAGGCCTTTGCTGAATCAAAGAGTCCATACGCCGAATGGTCAACTCCCACGGGTACTGCCGTGATTGAAGCGGTTGAAGATTTTGATACGGGAGCGCGACCCCGACTCGTGACAGCGATTGAATCTCGGCTTGCGACGTTGCCGGCCGTTATTCGTTTAGGAAAATTGCCGACGATCGCTGTGCGCCACCAAGGTTCGCAAGTATTGCTCAATATCACGTTGCCGCCTGGTGCGACCGCAGTCGAAGAGGAAAGCATTGTGACGTGGGCAGTGCGATGCTTACGTGAACAAGACCCACATTCATTAACCGCAGATGTCTCGGTACAAGGTCGGGGATTGACTGGCTGAAAAGTTGATTCAGTTGACCTAACAAGTTCTGCTCTCAGCAAAAAGGCGACTACCTTGCTGTAGGTGGATCGACGAATCTATGGCCTTGAGAATGAATATGGAGTGACGTGCACTTTGCGCGGTCAACGTCGTCTCAGCCCTGATGAGGTCAGCCGGTATCTCTTTCGTAAAGTGGTTTCTTGGGGAAGAAGTTCCAATGTCTTTCTCGAAAACGGCTCGCGGCTCTACCTCGATGTCGGTTCTCATCCTGAATACGCCACTGCTGAATGTGACTCGATTTACGACGTCGTCGTTCAGGACAAGGCTGGCGAGCGGATTCTCGAAAACTTGGTTGGTTCAGCTGAAGAGCGGCTTCGCGAAGAAGGAATACGCGGAACTATTTATCTCTTTAAGAACAACACCGATTCGGCGGGTAATAGTTATGGGTGTCATGAGAATTATCTGACGTCTCGCGAAGACGATGCAAGTCTGCATAACTCTGTATTGATTCCTTTTTTGGTCTCCCGAATGATTTTCACTGGAGCAGGAAAGATCGTTCAGACGGCCCGAGGCCCGATCTATTCGATCACGCAACGGGCCGATCACATTTGGGAAACGATGTCCTCGGCGACTACTCGTAGCCGTCCAATCATTAATACCCGCGATGAACCTCATGCGGATGCCGAAAAGTATCGCCGTCTTCATGTCATCGTTGGAGACTCGAATATGAGCGAGTATTCCAACTTCTTGAAAGTTGGTTCGACCGCATGCCTCTTGCGCATGATGGAGGATCCTAAGTTTCCTTTACGAGATATGACCCTCGAAAATCCGATTCGAGCCATTCGTGATTTCAGCCATGACATCACCTGTCGTAAGACCGTCAACTTAGCCAGTGGACGCGAAGTGAGCGCTCTCGATATCCAGCGCGAATATCTCAATGCTGCGCTTGAGTTTGCCGAAACTCGAGGTTTTCAACCCAATGAGCAAAAGGCTCTCGAAATGTGGAAGTACTGCGTTGAGTCAATTGAAGTCGATCCACTTTCATTAGATCGAGAGGTGGATTGGGTCATCAAACATAAGTTGATTGATTCTTATTGCGTCAAAAATGCCCTGGAATTAGGGGATCCAAAAGCGCAACTGATTGATTTGCAATATCACGATGTCGTGCGTAGTCGTGGTTTGTTCTACAAAATGCAGAGTCGCGACTTAGTTGAGCGTGTCTGCACAGACGCCGACATTAGTGAAGCGATGGATGTTCCTCCTCAAACCACTCGGGCGCGCCTGCGTGGGGAATTCATCAGGGTCGCCAAAGAGAAGAAGCGCGACTACACGGTTGATTGGGTGCATCTCAAGCTCAACGACCAGGCGCAAAGAACGGTTTTGTGTAAAGACCCACTCAAGAGTCGGGACGAACGGGTCGAAAAACTGATCGCATCTCTCTGAGGCGTCATGGTTCGTAGGTCTTGACGCTGTACGGTTAAAGGGTCATGAGCGAAGGAATTGAAATCTCTGAGGACAGCGCATTGTTTGAACCCGATGATGCTGTAACCGGTGAGGCTATTCGTACAGACTTGAGTGAGAAACAGCGGACGCAAATGCGGGCTGTTTGGGAATGGGTTTTTGTTGTCGTGATCGCTATTGGTGCGGCGTTATTGATTCGGCTGTTCTTGTTCCAGCAGTACTACATTGACGGTCCAAGCATGCAGACCACATTGATGCCCCAAGATCGCGTTCTTGTCAACAAAATGTCCTACAAGTTGCACGATATTCATCGCGGTGATGTGATTGTTTTTGATCGCGTGACCAACGAAGTCCAACACGATGATCTCATTAAGCGAGTCATGGGTTTGCCGGGTGAAACTTTAGAAATTCGCTCGTGCATCGTGTATGTCGACGGCGTGCAAGTCGATGAACCGTATCTCAATCCAGAACAAACTTCGCAAATTGAACCGAGTGCGCGATGTGGCTCGCACACAGATATGGCTCCCTTGGTAGTTCCCGAACACATGGTCTTTGTGATGGGGGACAATCGCGTGCAAAGTTTTGATAGTCGTGACTTCGGACCTATTGATACTGACAAAGTTCGTGGTCGGGCCTTCGTGGTTATTTGGCCAGCAAGTGCTTGGGCCTGGCTCTAGCGATTACACATTGCGGGTGAAGGCGTCCACCATGCGGTCGGTGTAGTCGCTGAACACGCCATCAAGTCCCATTCGGATGCCATCGTCAAGCACATAGTCCTGTTGCATGTCCCAACCAAGCGCGTAACGATTAAAACGATGGAATAACGTGACGAGTCCGCCGTTCCAGTCAGTGTGATGCATGTTGATGCAGTCGATGCCAGATTCGTGTAATTGAGCAGCGCGCCGTTCGGGACCATCCTTCAAGCGGCTGAGCCGTGTTGAATCAACAAGTTTTGCCGCGGTCAGAGTTCTCCAACTTGCGACGACTTGCCACTTATGGTGACAGAGCCAGAGCCGTGGCTCAAGCTCTGGCTTCACAAGGCGAACCGCATCAAGAGTTGCGTTCAACGCGGCGGGGTCTTTGACATCAAGCGAAAAATCAAAATCGCCTGTGACTGCGTCAAGCATTGCGGCAACTGTTGGGATGTGAACGGGTAGATCTTTCTGGGCGATCTCGGCAATGGGAATTTTTCGTCCACGGCGACGCACAATTCCGTCGTGATCAAGAACAGCAAAGCCGTCGGAGGTCACCCAAACGTCACTTTCGAGTCCAGTGGCTCCGAGACGTAACGCCAGCTGAAACGACTCGATGGTGTTTTCGGGGGCGTAGGCCCGCGCCCCGCGGTGGGCGAAAGCAATCGGGGGGTCGATCAGAGACGGAAGGCGTTGCTGCACGAGATGATGATGTCATGGTCGAGGAATTCCAGCAAGTACTGCGCATCGGGGCTCTCAATCTCGACCATCGGTAATTAGACTCAGTGTGTGTTCAACTTGTCGGGAAGCGAGATCGTCGTCATCTTGTTATTGGCGCTGATTGTCCTTGGTCCTGAAAAGCTTCCCGAAGCGATTCGCAAGTTTGGCCGGGTGTATAGCGAGATCCGAAAGATCAGCAACGGTTTTCAGAGTGAGTTCAAGAATGCTTTTGATGAGCCGATGAGAGAACTTCGCGAGACCGCACAGTTAACTCGTGACGCAGTCTTGAAACCACTCCAAGACGAGTCAGAACCAAAAAAGCCCGAGATTCAAAATCCAGAAGTTGTTCCGCCTTCTGAAGGCGATGGTGACAATTGATGAAGTTGCCTTTTGGAAATAAGAACAAGGATAAGAAAGATGCGTCAACTGAAGATGCGATGACTTTGACTGAACATTTGGCCGAATTACGCTCACGAATTATTCGGGCAGTTTTAGCCGTTGCCATTGGCATGATGGGTGTGTTGGCCTTTTATGAGCCAGTTCTCAAATTCTTGCGCCAACCTTATGACAATGTCTGTCAAAGGCGTCCTGATCTCGTAACAAACTGCGACTTCTATTCACTTGGTCCGCTTGAGGGATTTAATGCTCGGTTAAAGATTTCTTTGTACGGCGGATTGATCTTGGCTTTGCCAGTAGTTCTGTGGCAGATCTGGAGATTTGTGGTTCCTGCACTGCACGCCAAAGAAAAGCGTTACGCAATTCCATTTGTTTTTTCGTCAGTCGTACTCTTTTTACTTGGTGGATTCTTTGCTTATTTCACGCTCGATAAGGGCCTTGAGTGGTTGATTTCTTGGTCGGGGAGCGATGTTCAGCAAGCCTTCCAGATTTCTAAATATGTGAGTTTCGTCGGGCTTATGGTTGCGGCCTTTGGAATTGGGTTTGAATTCCCGGTGTTGTTGGTGTTCTTGCAACTTGTCGGCGTTTTGAAACCACGTCAGTTGATCGAAGGTTGGCGAGTCGCCATTGTGGTCATTGTGGTGATAGCAGCAGTCATTACGCCGTCTGGCGACCCGATTACCTTGATGTTGCTGTCG
>Ga0214919_10013262_pt1 | contig 10004 bp, 7 predicted proteins | sample LL1503_MetaG_FD_177994 | JGI IMG/M metagenome (GOLD analysis project Ga0214919, IMG submission 177994) | Freshwater microbial communities from Lake Lanier, Atlanta, Georgia, United States - LL-1503 | ecosystem: Environmental > Aquatic > Freshwater > Lake | place: USA: Georgia | collected 2015-03-15 | reverse complement strand
TGAATGCAAGAAACAGAGTTATGAAATCTTTACCTGTTCTTAATGTCATGACTCACGTCGATCCTGTTTAAATTTTCCTGGGCCAGCTGCGATGACTATTCCTGTAGGCCTTAATTTAGCCAATATCTGCGAGATGTAAGGGCTCTTGAGGGAATTTAGCCCTTATTCGTGAATGTCATTTAAAAAGACATTCGAGGTTGGGGTGATAAGTGTCAAAAGTTTTGACGGATGGAAGTTTATTTCAGTAATAGTAATTGTGGTGTCGCGTCTTTGTCACACCAAACGATGGCGTTCTGTTCAAAATCTTTACCTATCTCAGATGCTTGCTCTTCGCTAATACCAAAAATTAAAAAGCTCTCTTCTCCATCCCGATCTCCATCACCACATTTCCCTTCCCCGTGAATATAATCAAAATGCAGGGACTGTATTAACTCTTCTAATTTAAGATTGCGGTCTTTGTTTTCTTGATTTGATAGTTCTTGGCTGTAAGGATTAAAAGCAGTAATAAATGCTGCGGTATGTTTATTAAATGTTTTATATATGCTTTCTAACTCAGGACTATGTATGCCAATTTTTAAAATAAATGAAGGTGAGGAATCTACATGGTAATCAGCCGATTCATAAGAATTCAATAAGTCTGGATTAATCATATATTTTAATTTTCCAAAGCCTTTCTCACAAAAGGATCTACATTATCTTGATTGAGCAACCAAGTTTTATAATCCCTAGGTATGTCAGCTATAGCAACACCTTTATGTTTACCAAAAGGCATATGAGTTGGTATGCGAGCTTGCTCACTAATCGTCCATAGCTCCTCAATCGTAGTTACACCCAATTTAGTAATAATCTTTTCTAGAATAAAAGCACAGTTCTCAACATCAGCTAATGCTGAATGGGCATTTTTAAGTTTTTCGCGAGCATTTTGTCTATCAACAAAATAAAGCATTGCGCTTTGGTTGTGAGAATCTAGTTCAGGCCATAATCGTCTTGAAAGAGCTACTGTGCAAATACGTTTTATATCGGGCTGTCCAATAATATTCCAATCATAATCAACATTATGACCAATGATGTATTCAGTATTAGCAGGTAAGTTAAATTCAGTATAGTCAGGACAATCTTGTAATTCTTCATCGAGAATGTGATGAGTAGCTAAGGCACCTAATTCAATAGGTTTAAGTGGATTGTATCGTTGATTAAATTTATCAGATAAAGAAAAAGGATTGACACTATCTAACCTTATCCAAGCAGCTTCAATTAAAACTGCTTCATTTTTACCTGTTGTTTCCGTATCAAAAATAATCGCATTAATCATTTTTTCATTGTAATCTAGGTTGGATATAAAAATAGAATTTTCCTAATTTGAGAATTAGTAATATGAGCAACCTAGTAGATATAACTTTTAATGTTTATTCGGATACACCAATAGGGAAAGATCCGGATTCTTATAGCTCAACACTCAGAAATTATCATAAATTTCTATGGTCAAAAACCTTGCCAAATGGCGTTCATTTTCATTTAGCAGACTCCTTCCCCAAAGTCCTTTATCATCAATCCCATTTAGGTGAATTCTTTTTATCTAGTGATTCTATTGGACATACATATCGTAATGTCAAAAGCATGTCTCATATAATTAGTCAAATTCAGCCTGCTGAGATCCAGTCATTTTTTAATCTCTGCAGCACGATTGCTGGATATGTCATTTTTCCCGCTAAAAGAATAGATAACAAGATGACAATTAATGGTGCGAGAGGAATAAATCACAACATTAAAGATAGGTTTGATTTAACTTTAGAGTGCATAAGAATGTATTATCAAAAAGAAATGAATCCATTAACTGATGCTTTAGAAAGATATTCTTCTTTTTTTGATTTATTTAAGTCTTTTAAGGGGTATGTTGATTTTTTCTTACTTCAAGATTTAGTTGAAGGCGATTATTCATCGATTCAATTTTTTCTTCCATTTACAAGATTTAGTAACCAACCATTGCCAAATAGTATTGATGAATATCAGTTATATAAAAAAAATATGACAAACTTTCTTGTCGCAAGAAATCAAAGAATACTAGAATGCCTATAAATTAATCTTGAAAAGAGAATCATGAAAAACTACTATCGCATCATGTTAGGTAAGAAAAGCATCTATGCAGAAGAAGGCCATAAGATGAATGTCATAGGCGCTGGCTGGCTATATGACTATGACTTAACTGGAAAGTTACCTGATGATTGGCGCGAGTTTAATCAAAAAACTATTCCAATTTATCTTCAACAAAACCCTGATAAAACAAAAGTTGCTGCTGGATTGGCTTGCGGTATGCTCCACACTATAACTAAAGGTATAAAAATTGGTGACATTGTTTTATGTCCAGATGGCAAAGGTAGCTATTTTGTCGGTGAAGTTACAAGTGATTATTTCTATCATAGTGGAAAAGTTCTCCCTCATCGTCGATCCGTAAATTGGTTTTCTAAGCAAATTGCTCGTGATGTTATGAGTGAAGAACTTAAAAATTCTTCAGGTAGCATTGGCACTGTAAGTAATATAACTAAGTATGCAGAAGAAATTGAATCCCTTATTTTAGGCTCAAAACCTGCAACATTAATTTCGACTGATGCATCTATTGAAAATCCAAGTGTATTTGCCCTTGAAAAGCATCTTGAAGAGTTTCTTGTTCATAACTGGCATCACACAGATTTAGGTAAGCATTTCGATATATTTGAAGAAGAAGGCGAAATAGTCGGACAGCAATATCTAAGTGACACAGGGCCAATAGATATTCTTGCAATCAGCAAAGATAAAAAAGAATTACTTGTTGTGGAGTTAAAAAAAGGTAGGGCAAGCGATGTCGTTGTTGGCCAAATTCAAAGGTATATGGGTTATGTTAAAGAAGTGTTAGCAGAAGCTAATCAAAGTGTGCGAGGTGTAATCATTGCTTTTGAAGATGATATTAAGATTCATCGTGCATTATCTGTGGCTAATAATATCGAGTTTTATACCTACAAAGTAAGTTTTAAGTTAGAAAAGAAATCTAAATAATATTAAGCAAATTTACGGCGTCTCTTAAAGAGACGATCAATTATTAACTTGAGCATGTAATAAGACTCAAAATGTAATACATTAATAGATATGGCAAAGTCACCACTTCAGCAATTATTAGATAAATTCAGAGCTTCTTCTTTAACTGAAAGAGAAAAAGGCACTTATTTTGAAGAGCTAATACAAGCCTATCTAAGAAATGAGGCTTCATATAAGGATTTATATAGCAATGTATGGACATACTCTGATTGGGCTAAAGAGCAGAATTTAGATCAAAGAGATACTGGTATTGATTTAGTGGCGCTTACTAATGGAACGAATGAGTATCATGCTATTCAATGTAAGTTTTATGATGAAGAATATGTCGTAAAAAAAGCTGACATTGATAGTTTTTTTACAGCTTCAGGTAAGAAAATATTCTCACATCGAATAATCGTCACTACAACAAATAATTGGAGTGAGCATGCTGAAGATGCACTTCAAGATCAAAACCCTCCAGTTACAAAAATAGATTTTCATGATCTAGATAACAGTCAAATTGATTGGTCTCAATATCAGCCAAAAGAAGCTGTTATTTTTAAGAAGAAAAAGGAATTAAGAGATCATCAAAAGTCTGCTTTAACATCAGTAGTAAATCAATTTAAGGACGTAGATCGTGGCAAGTTAATTATGGCTTGTGGCACAGGCAAAACATTCACAAGTTTGAAAATTGCTGAAGCTGTAGCTGGTAAAGGCGGCCGAGTTTTATTCCTAGTGCCATCCTTGTCATTACTCTCCCAAACATTAACTGAATGGACACAAGAGAGTGCCACACCTCTTCATAGCTTTGCAGTTTGTTCAGATAGTGACGTAGGTAAAAAAAGAAAGAAAACAGATGACACTGTTCAAACATTCACTCACGAACTTAGATATCCATCAACAACCGAGCCTAAGAGACTAGCCGAAGAAATTCTTAAAAGACATGACGATCAACATATGAGCGTCGTGTTTTCTACTTACCATTCAATCCAAACAATTAGCAATGCTCAAAAAGAATTTGGCTTAGCAGAATTTGACATTATTATTTGTGATGAAGCACATCGCACAACTGGTGCGACTTTTGACGACGAAGAAGAAAGTAATTTTGTAAGAGTTCATGATGCAAGTTTTATCAAATCTAAAAAGCGTCTTTATATGACAGCTACACCAAGAATTTATGGAGAAATGGCTAAAGCGGTAGCTGATAAAGATAATGTGGCTTTGTGTTCAATGGACGATGAAAAACTTTATGGAAAAGAATTGTATGTCATTACTTTTTCAGAGGCAGTTAAACAAGATCTTTTAGTTGATTATAAGGTTTTAGTATTAGCAGTAGATGAAGCACATATTAATGCTCGCTTGCAAAGAATGCTTGCTGATGAAAATAATCAATTAAAAGTAGATGATGCTGCAAAAATTATTGGTTGTTGGAAAGCATTAAGTAAACAAGGCACTGAAGAAGATTTAGGTGATGATCACTCACCAATGAAAAGGGCGGTAGCATTTTGCCAAGTTATCGAGCCTCAGAAAGAAGCAAGAACACATAAAGTAAGCTCTAAAAATATTGCTTCAATTTTTGAAGATGTTGTTAGATCTTATCAGGAGCAAGAAGAAGATAAAGAGGCTATTGCAAATAGACTGATATGTGAGGCTGAGCATATTGATGGCGGTATGAATGCAAGTCAAAAAGAAGAGAAATTAGATTGGCTTAAAGCTGATCTTCCAGAAAATACATGTCGCATATTATCTAACGTTCGCTGCTTATCTGAAGGTGTAGATGTTCCTGCTTTAGATGCTGTTTTATTTTTGACACCAAGAAACTCTCAGGTAGACGTTGTCCAGTCAGTTGGCCGCGTGATGCGTAAATCAGAAGGTAAAAAACGTGGTTATGTTGTGTTGCCTGTAGTTATTCCAGCAGATAAGGAACCACATGAGGCCTTAAATGATAATCAAACATATAAAGTTGTTTGGCAAGTGCTTCAAGCATTGCGAAGTCATGACGACAGATTTGATGCAATGGTTAATAAGTTAGATTTGATTGGTAAAGATATAAGCAAAATGGAAGTCATTGCTATAACAGATAAGGTGCCAAGAAAGCCAAGCACAGAGGGAAAGGCTAAAAATCCAGCTAAAGGTAAAAACAAAATTGGTGGCGCAACCCCTCCACCAAATAAAGGCGGTGAACTGCAATTCCACATTGGAGAAATTGAACGGGCAATTTATGCGAAAGTTGTTCAGAAATGCGGTAATAGAAGTCACTGGGAAGACTGGGCAAATGATATTGCTAAGATTGCTAAGACTCATATTTCAAGAATTAAAGTAATTTTAGAAAATCCAGAAAATAAAATAGAGATAGAAAAATTTGAAAAATTCTCTGAAGAGTTAAGAGATGACTTAAATAACGATGTTTCAAAGGATGAAATAATTGAAATGTTAGCTCAACATTTAATTACAAAACCAGTATTTGATGCTCTATTTAAGGATTATAGCTTTGCCTCAAAAAATCCAATGTCTGTTGCAATGCAAGAGATTTTAGATGTTCTTCAAGAACATAACATAGACAAAGAAGCCGATACTTTGCAGAAATTTTACGATAGCGTAAAAATGCGAGCTGATGGAATTAATAGCGCATCTGGAAAGCAAAAGATTGTAATTGAGTTATACGATAAATTTTTCAGAAACGCGTTTCCTAGAATGACTGAAAGATTAGGAATAGTTTATACGCCAGTTGAGGTAGTTGATTTTATTATTTATAGCGTTAATCACATACTTAAAACCGAATTTAATCAGACATTAGGCAGCGAAAATGTTCATATTATTGACCCTTTTACAGGTACAGGCACTTTTATTACTCGCTTATTGCAAAGTGGATTGATTAGTAAAGATCAGTTAACAAAAAAATACAAAAATGAAATTCATGCTAATGAAATAGTGCTGCTCGCATATTACATAGCTGCTATTAATATTGAATCTGTTTATCATGATTTGATGAGTGAGCATGGTGAAGTTGAGTATGAGCCATTTGATGGTATTTGTTTAACAGATACTTTTCAACTTCATGAAAAAGAAGATTTAATCAGTGTTTTGTTAGAAGAAAACAGCAGTCGCCGGAAAAAACAAAAAGCTCTAGATATTCGCGTCATTATAGGTAATCCACCATACTCAGCAGGGCAAAAGAGCGCAGACGATGATAATCAAAATGTTGAATACCCTTTCCTTGATAAAAGAATTGAAGATACATATATAGCAAACTCTTTAACAAAAGGAGGAAATCGATCTTCATATGATTCTTACATTCGTGCTATTCGCTGGGCAAGTGATCGTATTAAAAATTCTGGTGTGATTGGATTTATTTCAGGCAGTGGTTATATCGAAAAGCCATCATCTAATGGTATGCGTCAATGCTTAGCAAATGAATTCACAAATATTTATGTATTAAATTTACGAGGTGACATTCGTAAAAATATGCTTAGTAAAGGGAAGGCTAAAGAAGGACAAAATATCTTTGCTAGTGGAAGTATGACTGGAATAGTAATTACTTTGTTTGTTAAAAATCCAGCTGCAAAAACACACGGAAATATTTTTTATTACGATATTGGTGACAACTTAACAACTTTAGAGAAAAAGAATGCTTTAGCAGATTTTGGCAGCATAGCTGGGATAGCAAATAATTGGCAAACCATTACTCCTGATCAACATGGAGATTGGATCAATCAGCGAGATAATAGCCTAAGCAAATACATAAGCATGGGCGATAAAAAGAGTAAAAAATCTTTATCTATATTTGAAATCTATTCAAATGGAGTTGTATCAAATCGTGATGAGTGGGTATTTAATTTTTCAAAAAAAAGAATGTCACAGCATATTCCAAATATGATCGAATTCTATAATAGTGAAGTTGAGCGCTACAAGAATGCGTGCGAAGGAATTAAGAAAGAAAATTATCCTGATGTTAAAACTTTTGTTAATAAAGATAAAACAAAAATTAGCTGGGGCGGGGGTAATTGGCAGTCTAGCTTCAAACGCTTTATTAAGCAGTATTTTGAGCCTAATACCTTTTCAATAAGCATCTATCGACCTTTTACAAAAACTTGGCACTATGGTGCAAAAATTTTTAATCACAGTTTTTATTCGATGCATCATATATTCCCTCATGCTAATGCAAAGAATCTTGTCATCACCCTTTCAGGCGTAGGAGCGAGAAGTGGATTTTCTTCGTTGATGACTAATGCGTTACCTAACCTTGATTTTATTGAGAAAGCTCAATGTTTTCCTTTATATATTTACGAAGTTAACTCTATAGATCATTCTCTATCCTCAACTTCTCAAGAAGAGATGTTTAATAAATCGGGAACAAGTGATTTATCTAAAGATGATAGAGCAAAATACATCATAAAAGATGGTATTACTGATGCGGGCTTAAAACACTTTTCAGAAAATTACTCAACAGAAAAAATCAATAAGGAAGATATTTTCTATTATGTTTACGGCTTACTACATTCCGAAGACTATAAATCAAGATATAAAGACAATCTAACAAAAGAGTTACCACGTATTCCTTGCGTCAAAAAAGCTGAAGATTTTTGGTTATTTAGTAAAGCTGGTCGTGATCTTGCTGAGCTTCATATTAATTATGAAAACGTAAAACCATATTCAGTAAATTTTCTTGGTGGAAATTCTGTAATTACTACGTTAGATCATAAAGACTTTAGAGTAGATCAAATGAAATTTGCTAATAAGGCAGATAAATCAACAGTAATTTACAACAATAAAATTACTATTACCGATATTCCTTTATCAGCTTATGAATACCTTGTAAACGGAAAGCCAGCGCTTGAATGGGTAATGGAGCGCCAGGCTGTTACAACTCATAAAGATAGTGGAATTGAAAACGACCCAAATGATTGGGCTATAGAGACAATTAATAATCCCAAATACCCATTAGAACTATTTCAAAGAATGATTACGGTAGGTTTAGAAACCATGAAAATAGTTAAAAGTTTGCCAAAATTAGATATCTAAAAACTATTAATATAGAAATTTCTAATTTCTTCATCAATATAAATATCTTTAGAGGTTATTGGTCTTTCTAATCTTATTCCATCTAGTGTCGGACATCTGCTTAAAGCAACATAGGTTTGTCCGGAAGCAAAAGCTCTATTTCCAAGATCTACAAAAATATTATCTATAGTTTTACCTTGGCTTTTATGGATAGTAACAGCCCAAGCTAGCATCAATGGTATTTGTATATATTTTCCATCTACCTCAGCAAGAATTTTATTTTCTGTGGCGTCAAATCTATATGTAGTTGATTTCCACTCGTGTGGTGTCACATAAACTTTTTGATTATTAAATTCAACTGTTACGCAGTCTGGTTTACAGAATGTAACTTTACCTATTGTTCCATTTACCCATCGTTTAGCTCCGTCATTAGCAGTAAACATAACTTTTGCACCAACTTTTAATGTTAGCCTTGCAGGCGAGGGAAGATTTCCTTCTTTATTAATATCGAATGATCCTTGAGCAATACCAGTGTAAGTGCAGCTAAATCCAGTTAATTTAGATAATTCTGAGCTATTTATTGAATCTGCCTTTTGATTAGTCGTTGTTAATGTAATGGTCAAGTCACTTTTCGGTTCATTTGGTTTATAGCAATGTTCATTAATAGTGTTAATAGCATCATCAACGCTTTCATTTACTCTTATATGTTTTAGTAAGTTAGAGAAGCGCTCATTTTTTTGTCGAAATACTTTTTGTAATTCAATCATAGTCATTTTTTGTTCTTGAAATACCTTTGCAAAGAAAAAGTAATGACCAGATGAATTTGTATAACCTTCTAACTTGAGAGTTTTATCGTCTTCTTGTGTGACGATCGGAGGAAGTTGAAATAGATCTCCTACAAATACAACTTGGATGCCCCCGAATGGAAGACTTGAATTAGGACCATTTTTTCTTAGAAATAGATCTATCCCATCAATTTGATCACATCTAACCATTGAAACTTCATCGATGATAAGAAGTTTTATATTTTTATAAAGATCTCTGTCATGCATTGTTTTAACGCTATGACTGAAAACAACATGAAACGGAAATTTGAAAAAAGAATGTATTGTAAGTCCGCGAGCCTGAATAGCTGCGACACCTGTGGGAGCTACAACTACAACATTGGCTTTAAGATAGTCCCTGATGTAATCAATTAAGGTTGTTTTGCCAGTGCCAGCTCTTCCACTTACGAATATTAAAGGATCTTTTTCATCAATTGCTCTAATAACTTGATTGTAGTCTTCTGTAACTTCAATATCTTTAGAGCTAAATTTCTCAATAGCTTCTTTAATACGATCTTTGGGGTCGTATTTCTTTTTGTATTGGGTGGCTTTATTTACTTCAACTTTCTTAGCACCCAAAAGACCTTCAAGCAAACTTAGAAGACTCATATTTAATAGTTCAAGTTGTTGCTAACTATTGTAGTCTAACTTATTTAGATTATGTTCCTCAATTGATCTTGCCCAGCTTTAATCTTTTGACGTGCCTTTTCAGCTTTGATAGCTTGTTGTGTTCTTTTGACTTGATCCTGCATTGATTTAACTCTAGCTTGATCAGGTGTCAAAGGTTTTATTGTTTTAATTTCATACATTCTCATTTCAGTTACCAATTCTTTGCGGTGGTATCGATACATTATTCATTCCATATTGATATTGAGCTAATAATCTTGCGTGTATATCGTTATCAGCAAATATGATGGTTTTGACCACTGAGCCTTTAACTTTCACATAAACTTGATAACGATACATACAAGTATTTAGCAAATATTACAGTTGCATGATTAATAAAATAGGAATACATTTTAATTGTCGTAGAAATTTTACGATGCAAATGCTTTCAACATACACTTGGTGGTTAGTGTCATATCCCACCAAGTGTTAATGTTGAAATAATTCTTAGTTCTTAAATCTACT
>Ga0214919_10013261_pt1 | contig 10005 bp, 9 predicted proteins | sample LL1503_MetaG_FD_177994 | JGI IMG/M metagenome (GOLD analysis project Ga0214919, IMG submission 177994) | Freshwater microbial communities from Lake Lanier, Atlanta, Georgia, United States - LL-1503 | ecosystem: Environmental > Aquatic > Freshwater > Lake | place: USA: Georgia | collected 2015-03-15 | reverse complement strand
AGCATGGGCTGAATTTCTGTGGCGATCGTGCGCACGCGCAGACCATGGGTGATTTCCTCTTCGCTCAGGTCACCTTCTTCCAGGTACTTGTTCATCAGCTCTTCGGACGCTTCAGCGGCAGCTTCCACCATTTTTTCGCGCCACTCTTTGGCCAGAGAGAGCAACTCGGCGGGAATTTCACGGTACTCAAATTTCATACCCTGGGACGCTTCGTCCCAGATGATGGCTTTCATCTTGCGCAGATCAACCACGCCGGTGAAATTCTCTTCAGCGCCGATGGGAATCACGATTGGAATCGGATTGGCTTTGAGGCGCAGTTTCATCTGGTCGACGACCTTGAAAAAATTGGCGCCAGTACGGTCCATTTTGTTGACGAACGCCAATCGCGGCACCTTGTACTTGGTCGCCTGACGCCAGACGGTCTCCGACTGAGGCTGTACGCCGCCCACAGCGCAATACACCATGCAAGCGCCATCCAGCACGCGCATAGAACGCTCCACCTCAATGGTGAAGTCCACGTGTCCGGGTGTATCAATGATGTTGATGCGGTGCTCAGGGAAGGATGTGTCCATACCTTTCCAGAAGCAGGTGGTAGCAGCTGACGTGATCGTGATGCCGCGCTCCTGCTCTTGCTCCATCCAGTCCATGGTGGCAGCGCCGTCATGGACCTCACCGATTTTGTGGTTCACGCCAGTATAAAAAAGAATTCGCTCGGTGGTGGTTGTTTTACCAGCGTCAATGTGCGCGGAAATACCGATGTTGCGGTAACGCTCAATAGGGGTCGTGCGAGCCATGGTGCATCCTTAATATGTCAAATGGGGTCGGCGCGTGGGGCGCCCTGCAATCGGCTGTGGAGTGTGCAGATTTCGTGTGACAGCGCAGATGCGCTGTCACCATCCGAGCACCACGACCGTTTGCGAAAACTTTAGAAACGGAAGTGCGAGAAGGCCTTATTGGCCTCTGCCATGCGGTGCACTTCATCCCGCTTTTTCATGGCACCACCACGGCCTTCAGTGGCCTCGAGCAACTCGTTTGCCAAACGCAGAGCCATCGATTTTTCGCCGCGCTTGCGTGCGGCTTCTTTGATCCAGCGCATCGAGAGCGCGAGTCGCCGCACGGGGCGCACTTCAACTGGAACCTGGTAGTTGGCACCACCCACGCGACGGGACTTGACCTCGACCATGGGCTTGACATTATTGATGGCAACCTCGAATGCCTCGAGCGGGTCTTTGCCCGGGTGCTTTTTCTCGATCTGCTCCAGAGCACCGTAAATGATGCGTTCGGCAACGGCTTTTTTGCCGCCTTCCATGATCACATTCATGAACTTGGAGAGTTCGACATTACCGAATTTGGGGTCAGGCAGTATTTCCCGTTTGGGGACTTCGCGACGACGTGGCATTTTTTCACCTCTTTACTTCAGTTGGCGCTCTTACGAACACCGCGGGAGCCATGCGACTCCCACTTACTCGACCCACGCGAAATATCTCGCGCATCGGGCCATACAACCCGCGCACTGCGCCACGCAGCACACGGAACTAAAAACGAATTTATTTAGCCTTAGGCTTTTTGGCGCCGTATTTGGAACGCGACTGCTTGCGATCTTTGACGCCCTGCAGGTCGAGTGAACCGCGGACGATGTGGTAGCGCACACCCGGCAAATCTTTGACCCGGCCGCCGCGAACCAACACCACACTGTGCTCCTGCAAATTGTGGCCTTCGCCACCAATGTAGGAAATAACCTCGAAACCATTGGTCAGACGCACTTTGGCAACCTTGCGGAGCGCGGAATTGGGCTTCTTGGGGGTCGTGGTGTATACGCGGGTGCAAACACCGCGACGCTGCGGCGAGTTTTGCATCGCCGGGCTCTTCGATTTAATCGTCTCGACCTCGCGCCCTTGGCGCACTAGCTGGTTGATGGTTGGCACAGAAGCCTCCTAAAAATGGCCCCTTCTGTGAGGCCCGGCAAACATTTTTTACACGCAACAATACGGGCACCAAGCAGGCGCCCTTGACCCCGAAGAATTGGGGAAAGCCAAAGAGTATATCAGTCCCAAGCGAACTACCCGACCACGACCTAGGGGCCCCGCCTGCAGCTAACGGATCCAAAGGCGCAGCGCATCCCAGGTACGCGATAGCAAACCCGCCTGTGGCACAGCCTCAAGCGCGGCCAACGGAACATCCCTCACGATTTTCTCGCCTTGCAAAACCCGCAGGGTTGCAACCTTTTGGCCGCTGGCAAGAGGGGCCAGCAGCGGGTCGGTGCGCAAGACCTGGGTTTTGATGGCACCGGCGCTGCCTGCGGTGACGGCCACAATCACAGCCTGAAAATCGCCGACCTTCACGCTAGGCTGCGTGCCTCTCCACACCGCGGGGGTAGCCACCGCCTGGTTGGCATCAAACAATTTGACGGCGTCATAGGCTGTATAGCCCCAGTTCAACAATTTTTGCGATTCGGCTGCGCGCGTCGCCTCGCTGTCTGCACCGAGGACGATGGAAAGCAAGCGGCGGGTGCCAACGGCCGCTGGACTGCCTGCCGGGGCCCCCGCGACGGCCAAATTGGGGTATTCACGGTGGGCGGTCGCCACCATGCAATAGCCTGCGGCATCCGTATGCCCGGTCTTTAGTCCATCCACCGTCGGGTCGCGAAATAGCAGCAAGTTACGGTTATTGTCATTGGCGGCCGGCGTTCCGGGGTAGCGGTAATGCTTGATCGCATACAGACCGATGTACTCGGGGAAATCCTGCATCAAACGGGTGGCCAGCGTACCCAAATCCCGTGCGGTGGTGCGGTGACCGGGCGCGGTGAGTCCTTCAGGGTTGCGGTAGGTTGTGGACTTCATACCCAGAGACAGGGCCTGCGCGTTCATCATGTCGACAAAGCGCTCCACCGTCCCGCCAACACCTTCAGCCAGGGCCACCGTGGCGTCGTTGCCCGACTGGACGATCATGCCCTTGAGCAAATCTTCCACACTGACCTGCATCTTCGGGTCAATGAACATGCGCGAGCCAGGCATTTTCCAGGCGCGCTCACTGACAGGCAGGGTCTGTTTCAAGTCAACTTTTCGCGCGCGCAAAGCATCAAAGACCAGGTAGGCGGTCATCAACTTGGTCAAGGATGCAGGCTCCACGGGCTCGTCCTCCGCTTTGGCAGCAAGTACCTGCTTGGCCGTCACGTCGAGCAGCAGAAACGACTTGGCGGCGATTTCAGGGGCCTGTGGTGTCTGGGCCGCTGCGCCCACACACAAGGTGGCCATAACCGCGAGGAAGAAATTTTTCATAGATGAAGTGGGAGTGGAAAGGGACGGGCGCTTAGCGCGACACAGCATCAGGTACCCGCCGTCACAGCATGGGCGGCAATTCCGCCGGCGACGACCTGGCGCAAAAGCGGCAATTGTCCGTGAAAGAAATGGCCACAACCGGGAAATACGGTGACCGGGAGATTTTGCGGCCGCGCCCAGTCCACCACCGCGCTCAACGGCACGGTGTCATCCTGCTCACCGTGGACCAGGAGCGTGCACGACTTCAGGGTCGGCGGTACCGGCAGCAAGTCAAAGCGGCTCGCTGCGGCACCCACCAGCACCAGATGGTCTATCCGGCGCTGGGCGAACAGCCGGGCTGCCGCTGCGACGGCTACAAAAGCGCCAAATGAAAACCCCGCTAAGGCCAGTCGGTCTCCGGGGACGCCGCCCGCAACCACGGCCAACATGTCATCCAGTTCGCCACGCCCTTCGTCATAGCTGCCCTGGCTCGCACCCACACCCCGGAAGTTGAACCGCAGCGCCCGCCAACCGGACTGCACAAACGCCCGGGCCACGGTTTGCACCACTTTGTTGTCCATCGTGCCGCCAAACAGCGGATGGGGGTGGGCGATCACCGCCGTACCCAGGGGCTCGGATGCCGATGGGGCGTCAAGTAGCGCCTCCAAACTGCCTGCCGGGCCCGAGAGAGTAAGACGCTCCGTCTGGGAATTCATGAGGCAAACGGGGGGACGACAAGCCAGCGGTTCATCACCGCCCTACACCCGGATCCAGCTCCAGACGGCGAACAATCTGACCGCCCTGCAAGTGCGATTGAACGATCTCGTCCACATCGGCCGTGTCCACGTAGGTGTACCAAACGCCTTCCGGGTACACGACAGCAACCGGACCGCCAGCGCATCGATCCAGGCACCCCGCTTTGTTTACCCGCACTCCACCAACACCGTTCAAACCAGCCGCGCGCACTGCGCGCTTGCAATGGTCGAAAGCATCCTGCGCCTGGTGCTGTGAACACGATGCCTCGCCATTTTTGCGCTCGTTGAGGCAAAAGAAAATATGGCGCTTGAAATAGGGGGTGGGCTGCGGGGACGGGATGTGTGGTTCGGAAGAGCTCATGGGCCATTGTAATTTTTGCGCCCCGGTTGCCCCAAGCGCAATACAAAGTACAGGCCCGCCGCATACGGCCACAACCAGCCGCACCATTGGGCCAGGCCGTTGAAGCGGATAAATTTACCCTGCTCCCAGGCCTGCAGGGTTTGGGCAAGGTAGGGGCTCTCTGGTGCCTGGTTCAACAAGCTGAGGTACACGCCCAAGGCAAGCAAGGCGATGGCGCAGCCGGTTCTCCACGACACTGCACTCAGCACCAAGGCCGCCAGACCCCCCAAAACCAGCCCAAACTGCGCCGCTCCGTCAAACCAAGCCCATGCGTGGGCCGGCCCCCAGCTCAGCGCAGAAGACAAGGTGCTCACAGCAACCGCAAGCAGCAAGGTGAACAAACAGAACAGCACACGCCGGTGCAGGGCCGGAATTACGCAATACCCCGCCAGAATCGGCAGCATCACACCAATGGCGACGCAGGCCAGCTCCGAACCTGGGGACAAAGGCAGCTGGTCCACCGGGCCTGCGGGCAATATGTGCGTCAAAAATTCCAATAAAGGCGACTCCACATCCTGCGGCGGACGCAGCCAATCCTGTATTCGGGTGAGCAAACGCACCCAGACTTGCCCCAAGCCAAAGGGCACCGACGAGGGAAACAACAACGCCACCGGCCACAGCGCGAGCAGAACCAAGGCCCCGCGCGCATCCGCCAGCAGCCACCGACGTCGGATCACGTTCCAACGCTCGAGTGCGCCCATGCGTTCAAGCAACAAGGCGGCCCCCGCACCGATGCCGGCACCGGTCAGGTTAAGCAACCAGTCTTCACGCGAGGCAACCCGCGCAGGCAAATAGGTCTGAAGCGCCTCCATCGCCAGCGACAGCAGCGCAGCCGCTGCAACCACCAGCACCCACGGTCGGCGGGTTTCCCCCAGACGAAAAAAGGCCAGTGCCAACACCGAGCCCAATGGGACATAACCGACCACATTGACCGCCACGTCAAAAGCGGTCCAGTACTGGGCGGCGGGTGCAAATAGAAAAGCCCAGGGCGCGTTACCCTGGTCACGCCAGTCGCTGAAAGGGTACAGGCTCGCATACACAATGGTTGCGGCGTACAAGAAGGCGAGGGGCAATGCGGCGGTTTTGCGCATAGCCCCGTCCGCTTAAAACGGCTTCACCACAACCAGCACCACCGCCAGCACCATCAGGAGCACCGGGATCTCATTGAACCAGCGAAACCAGATATGTCCGGGCATGGACTGCCCCCGTGCAAAGCGCACCAGCATACGGCTGCACACATGCTGGTAGGCAATCACCAACACCACAACGGCCAATTTGGCATGCATCCAGTCGTTACCCGGCCCCCAACCAATGCCATAACCGGCCCATAGACCCAAGCCCAGCGCCACAGCGACTAGCGACAGGATGTTGGTAAAGCGCAGCAACTTGCGCGCCATCAACAGCAAACGGTCCCGCTCGGCGCTGGGCGCCACATCGACCATGGCCAGGTTCACAAAAATGCGCGGCAAATAAAACAAACCGGCAAACCAGCTGGCTACAAAGACAATATGGAAGGATTTGACCCACAGCATGCGCAAAGTGTAGCCCCGCTGCGCCGAGAAGCCGGAGCTACCGAAGCCATGGATGCGCAAGACAAAAAAACCCCAGCACATGGCTGGGGTGTCAAGCCTATTTGCTGTCACACATCAAGGCCCCGCTCAGGGAGGAAAAGCGGGGGGCTCCGAAGAACCCAATTAAATTGTAGCAAAGGGTTTGAGACGCTTTCTAGGGCGTGTCAAAATTTTTCTCCGCTTCCAGTCCACGCATGCGCCGCCTGTCCGATAAGGCAGAATTGTCTTCATGATCACGCCCGCACCCTTCCCCTCAGGACGTCCGCGCCGCCTGCGCCGCGATGTGTTCACCCGCAACCTGGTTCGCGAAAACCAACTCTCCAGCCACGACCTGATTTACCCGGTGTTTGTCACCGAAGGTGCCCGCACCCGCTTTCCCGTGGCGTCGATGCCGGGGGTGGAGCGACTCACCTTGGATCTGCTGCTGTCTGTCGCAGAAGAATGCCAGCGCCTTGAAATCCCCGTGCTGGCTCTGTTCCCGGTTATTGATGCCTCCCTCAAAACCTACGACGGCAAAGAGGCGACCAACCCGGAGGGTCTGGTGCCCAGGGTGGTGCGTGCGCTCAAAAAGGAATTCCCCAACCTGGGCGTGATGACCGATGTAGCGCTCGACCCGTTTACCAGCCATGGTCAGGACGGAATTCCGGACACCCGCCCGGAGGAAGAAGGCTACATCCTGAATGATGAGACGACCCACATGCTGGTGCAGCAGGCGCTGGTGCAGGCCGAAGCCGGAGTCGATATCGTCGCGCCGAGCGACATGATGGACGGGCGCATCGGCGCGATCCGCCAGGCGCTGGAAGCCAAGAATCTGATCCACACCCGCATCATGGCCTACAGCGCCAAATACGCCAGCGCGTTTTACGGCCCCTTTCGCGACGCCGTAGGCTCGGCCGGCAGCCTGGGCAAAAGCAACAAAAAGTCCTACCAAATGGACCCTGCCAACAGCGATGAAGCCCTGCGCGAAGTTGCGATGGATATTGCCGAAGGCGCGGACATGGTGATGGTCAAGCCCGGCATGCCCTACCTAGACGTGGTTCGGCGGGTGAAAGACGCGTTTGCGGTCCCCACGTTTGCCTACCAAGTATCCGGGGAGTACGCCATGCTCAAAGGCGCGGCGGCCAACGGATGGTTGGACCACGACGCGGTGATGATGGAGAGCCTGCTGGCCTTCAAACGCGCGGGTGCCGACGGCATATTGACCTACTTTGCGCTCGAAGCCGCCCGCAAACTCAAAGCCTGAGGGCGGGGTCGACCATGGGCGATACCACCTTTGACTACATCATCGTGGGCGCCGGGACAGCCGGTTGCCTGCTGGCCAACCGGCTCAGCGCCGACCCCAGCAAACGCGTGCTGCTGATCGAAGCGGGGCCCAAGGACGATTACCACTGGATTCATATCCCGGTCGGCTACCTCTATTGCATTGGCAACCCGCGAACCGACTGGCGTTTTGTCACCGAACCGCAACCGGGCCTGAACGGGCGCAGCCTGATCTACCCGCGCGGCAAAACGCTGGGCGGCTGCAGCAGCATCAACGGCATGATTTACATGCGCGGCCAGGCCCGCGACTATGACCACTGGTCCTCACTGCTGGGCGACCCGGCGTGGAACTGGGACAACAGCCTGCCGTATTTCACACTGCATGAGGACCACCACGGCGGGGGTGGGCCGCTGCACGGCGCGCAGAGCCAGCGCCCTGCCATGCTGGCCAATCCGCAAGGCGCCTACCACCAGCTTCTTGCGCAGCGGCAGGCGGGCGGCGAATGGCGCGTCGACAAGCAAAGGCTGCGCTGGGACGTGCTGGAGGCCTTCGCGCAGGCTGCGGTGCAAGCCGGCATTCCGGCCAGTACCGACTTCAATTCTGGAGATAACCACGGTGTTGGCTACTTTGAAGTCAACCAGAAAAGCGGCTGGCGCTGGAATACCGCCAAAGCATTTTTGCGCCCGACCTGCTACGGGCGGCCCAATTTCGAGCTCTGGACCGGGGCGCAGGTGGCGAAGCTGCTGATCGAGCCCGCCAGCGCGGATGCCGCCATGCGCTGCACCGGCGCACAGGTTTGGAACGGGCGTGAGATGGTGCAGGCCCATGCCCGCGTCGAACTCATTCTGTGCGCGGGCAGCGTAGCCACACCGCACATCCTGCAACTCTCCGGCCTGGGTCCGGCCGAACTCTTGCAAGCCCGTGGAGTTCCGGTGCGCAAAGATATCCCCGGCGTGGGCCGCAACCTGCAAGACCACCTGCAAATACGGGCGGTGTTCAAGGTGCAGAACACGGTCACCCTGAATACCCTGGCGAATTCCTTGTGGAGCAAGGCCGCTATGGGACTGGAATACCTCTTGCGCCGATCCGGGCCTCTGAGCATGGCACCCAGCCAGTTGGGAGCCTTCACGCGCAGCGACCCGCAACAACCCTACCCCAACATCCAGTACCACGTTCAGCCGCTCAGTCTGGACGCCTTCGGCTCCCCCCTGCATACCTTCAATGCCATCACCGCCAGCGTCTGCAACCTCAACCCCACAAGCCGGGGAACCATTGCGCTCAAGACGCCGGACTTCCGGGACGCACCGGCGATTTCACCCAACTACCTCAGTACCGATGCGGACCGCAAGGTGGCTGCCGACTCGCTGCGCGTGACCCGCCATATCGTTAGCCAGGACGCGCTCAAGCGTTTTGCGCCAGTGGAATACAAGCCGGGTGTGCAGTACCAAAGTGATGCGGAACTGGCGCAGCTGGCCGGCGACATTGCAAGCACCATTTTTCACCCGGTCGGCACCACCAAAATGGGGCGCAGTGACGACCCCATGGCGGTGGTCGACGCGCGTCTGCGGGTCTTTGGGGTGCGCGGTCTGCGTATCGTCGACGCCGGAGTCATGCCGGTGATTACCAGCGGCAACACCAACTCCCCCACACTCATGATCGCGGAAAAGGCGGCCCAATGGATTGCGGAAGACGACCTGCAAGCTAGGGGAAACACCTGATAGGCGCATCCAAATTTATGCACTAAGGTAGCGCTGTGGTTGGGTTCGCTGCAGCGGATCTACCGCCCGGAAAGTCGTCCGAGGAGCAATAATACTAAAAGCCCCACAAAAAAAGCCCCGTAATTGCCGGGCTTTTTTTGTGGGGCTTTTTCATGGTTTGGCTGCCGGTGCCCCAACCCGAGGCGCAGGCCAGGCGACATCCGCCACACTGCGTGGAACGCCGATCGGCGCAGCCGCCTGCCCTTTGCTGACGGCCTCCATGTCCTCATCATTCGGGTATTTGCCCAGCAACCAGTAGTCGAGCACGCGGCGGGCAATGGGCGCGGCGTGCTCGGCACCAAAACCAGCGTTTTCCACCACCATGGCCAAGGCGATGGTCGGGTTGTCTGCGGGCGCGTAGGCAATGTAGAGCGCATGGTCGCGCATATGCTCGGCCATCTTGCTCGCATCGTATTTCTCGCTCTGACCAAGGCCTACCGCCTGCGCCGTACCGGTTTTACCGCCGCTGGCATACGCAGCCCCAGCAAAGGCCCGGGCCGACGTGCCCGCGACGGTGACACCCACCATTGCGTCACGGATGGTGTCGATGTGCGCCTGGATCAGTCCGAGCTTTACCGGCTCTGGCACCGGAATCGGCGTTTTGACGCCGCTGACCGCATCGACCGTGGCGCTGACCAGGCGCGGCGGAAAGCGCACCCCGTTATTGGCCAGCGTGGCCGTGGCTTGCGCCAATTGCAAAATGGTGAAGGCGTTATAGCCTTGGCCGATACCCAGTGAAATCGTTTCGCCGGCATACCACTTTTGCAGCTCGGGTTTGCGGTAGGCACGCCGCTTCCAATCGGTAGACGGCAGCAGGCCACGTGCCTCGCCCAGAATGTCGACACCCGTCACATCGCCAAACCCCAGCCGGTGCATCTGCTCGTAAATGGTGTCCACGCCCATCTCGTTGGCCAGGGTGTAGTAGTAGGTGTCGCACGATGCCACGATCGACAGGTACATGTTCACACGCCCGTGTCCGCCTTCTTTGTCGTCACGGAAACGGT
>Ga0214919_10013260_pt1 | contig 10005 bp, 11 predicted proteins | sample LL1503_MetaG_FD_177994 | JGI IMG/M metagenome (GOLD analysis project Ga0214919, IMG submission 177994) | Freshwater microbial communities from Lake Lanier, Atlanta, Georgia, United States - LL-1503 | ecosystem: Environmental > Aquatic > Freshwater > Lake | place: USA: Georgia | collected... | reverse complement strand
GCGGCGCGTGCAACTGCATCGGTACCCGTGACGCCACCAGCACCCGCCCTGTTGACGACTAAAACGCTTTGTCCAAGTATGGGCGTTAAGGCTTGTGCGAGTTCGCGCGCCAATGTGTCTGTGCTGCTGCCCGCAGGATACGCGACGACAAGATTAATCGGTTTGTTTGGAAATGGCTGAGCAGTGACCGTGATCGATAGCATCGATAAAAAAATAAAACAAAATACAAAATGTCGATGGAGAATGAATTTCAATGTTTTCATGATTTTTCCTCTATATCAATTCTGAGCGAACGAATGACGCGACCAAGACAGTTGTAAAGACCCACAGTGATGCTGAGCTCAACAAGTTCACGATCACCTAAGTGTGCGCGTACCGCATTGAACGTATCATCCGATACATCACCCGTTAGGGTTGACTCTTGTGCAAACTGTGCAACCTTGTGATCAAGATCTGTGAGTTGATTGCTGTTTTTTTCAATCGATGCAGAAATCTCTTCTTGCGCAAGACCGACTCGCAGGCTGATGGGTTGATGATGTGCAATCAAGTAGTCAAAGCCACCCACACCTGCCACACGCAAAATTGCAATTTGTCTGAGGCGAGCAGAAAGTTTGGTTTTACCTTTTGTAAAAAGTCGCGTTGTTGTTTCAAAAATAGGCGGCGCCAGAGAATCTGCGCGCGCGAGCATTTTAAAAATATTCATCGGTTTCATACCCGCGAGCGCTTGTGCCGATTCTTGCTCAAGATCTTCGCGTGTAGGGTAGGGTATACGAGCCATTTTTATTCCAGTTCTACAGTAATTTTTCCAGTGCAACGCAATTCTTGTGTTGCCTTGTCATGCGCTGTCATTTCGATGTCAACTGTTCCGCCTTTGCCGTGGAGTGTTTTATTAACGATTCGCCCAGTGATTAAAAGAGTGTCACCAGGTCGCGTCATGGCTACATTTCGAGATGAAAACCGTTGAAACTGTGCCGTACCCAAATAAGCCGTGGCGCATTTACCTAAATAACCCATGATCATCATTCCATGCGCAATGATGCCGCCTGCTAATGATCGTTTGGCAAATTCTTCGTCATGATGAATGGGGTTGAAGTCATAGGAGGCGCCCGCATACTTGGCGATTTGTGTTCTGGTGATGGGGCCTTGTTCAATCATTGTCAATTGATCGCCAATTGCAAGAGATGAAAATCGTTTGATGGGACGACTCAATGTTTGTCGATACCCGACTTCGCGCAATCCGCCGTGGGTTGTTCCGTCTTCGATCCAAGTGTCGTAGTAATAGTTTTGCATAGGGGTCACCTGCGTCCTACAAATGTTTGATGAATGGTTTGAACGGGTTCGCCGTTCTTGTCGCGTAGGATGGTTTCTAAAACAATCAATGCCATAGGGCCTGAAGATCGTCCTTCTTTTTCAGTGACACTGATAATTTCTAGGTGATAGGTCAACTGATCTCCAGCACGAAGGGGTCGATGGTAAATAATTTCATGCTCACCTTGCACAAACCGAGAAAGATCAGCCAGATGCATGGCCTCCATTTTTCCTGATCGATAAATATGTGAAAAAGTGGGTGGCGCATACTGCGCATTTTTGTCGTCGCTAAAATAAAAATCGCTCCAGTCGTCAACGGACGCCGCATATTCTTTTATCTTGCCAACTTCAACCGTGCATTTAAATTCTTTACCACGCATGCCGATCATCGGCTTGTAATCAATCATGACTTTTTCTCCGTTATTTGAATTGTGTTCCATTTAAACTTTCACTGAATCTGGCCAAAAAGGTTCACGAAGCGTTCGTTTCAAAATTTTTCCAGCGGCACTTCGGGGTAGTTGGTCGCAAAACTCTGCGGATTTGGGAACCTTGTAATCGGCAAGATTGCTGCGACAAAAAACAAGCAACTCATCGATTTGAAGCGCTCTTCCAGGACGAACCACGGCAATCAGGTGAACAGCTTCGCCCCAGCGTTCATGGGGGATACCAATGACTGCGACCTCTAAGATGTCTGGGTGTTGAAGTGCTACCTCTTCAATCTCGGATGGATAAATATTAACGCCACCACTTTTTATCACATCTTTGATGCGGTCGACAATGTAAAGATAGCCCTCGTCGTCTAATCGACCGAGATCACCTAATGTGCACCAATCGCCACGAAAAGCAGATTGCGTTTTATCTGGTGCTTTGTAATATCCACTAAAAAGACTTGGTGTGCGAAGCCAAATTTCTCCGACCTCACCGGCCGCAAGTGTTTGATGTTCAGAATCGGTGATTTTTATTTCTGCACCAAGTACGGGTTTTCCTACGCATCGTATTTTTCGATTTTGATCTTCGGGTCGCAAGGTCGTGATGGTACCTGCTTCTGTCGCGCCATAAAATTCAAATAAACCTGCATTTGGAAATGTTTGAAGAATACGATTTTTAACAGGAGTTGGAAGTGGTGACGCACCCGATAACAGTATTCGCAAATTGGGCAATGACAAATCACTTGCGCGCTCATCGGCCCAATGACAAATCGAGCTATACATATATGGGACCAGAAATGCCCATGTGACATTTTCTTGCGCAATGAGTCGCAACACCTCACTGGGATCAAAAGAGCGCATCATGACGGCTCTTCCGCCGAGGCAGAGTTGACTTAATGTCATGCCCATCGGCGCAGAGTGGTGCAAAGGCCCCGCATGAAGAATAACGTCACTGGGGCCATAACCAAAAATAGTAGGCCAATGCAAAAATGCCAATGAGCGATTGCGATGCGTGATGATTGCACCTTTGGGGCGTCCCGTTGTGCCCGATGTATATTGCAACACAAGGAGATCATCTTCTTTGACTTGTACATCGGGTGGTTCAGCTGATTGCATCGATACTACATCGTCCAATCTAATAACATGATTTAAATTCGATTTTCCAACCTCTAATAAACGCAAGCCCGTTATTTGAGATGCAGCGTCTGTTGCAATTTGAGAAAAAGAACTATCGTACAACAGCACAAGAGCGCCCGCATCACTCAGGTGATAGGTAAGTTCATTTGCAGTGAAGCGGTAGTTGAGTAAAACAAGTGCCACACCTGCTTTTGCAGCGCCACAAATCACACTCAAGTAAAGGGGAGAATTAGGCAACATGACACCTAAACAATCGCCTTTGTTAAGGCCTATTTCAATAAGTGCCCGTGCAATGCGATTAGACTGCGCTTCGAATTGACCGTGCGTGATATGCGAATTTTCAAACGAGAGTGCAATGGATTCAGGATGGCTTTGCGCCGCAAGTCTCAACGACCGTCCCACTGTTAATTGCATCATGAAGCAATCCTACGCAGTAACTTTGGAACGAGTTGCTTGCTATGCGTCGATAAGCCTTCGGTAATGCGTCTCGCCGTCTCGCGTACTTCGCTTTCGATTCGCGGCATGTCAGATGGTATTACAAGTGCAATCGGAAAAATAGTTGTAAGACTGGCAATAATGACTCCGTCATCGCTGTAGATGGGAGCAGCCACTGCGCCTGCACCTGCATAACTTTCTTCACGATTGTGCGCAATGCCTGTTTTTTTAATAGCTGCAATTTCTCTGCGCATGGCGATGCGTGATTGAATGGTACGAGACGTAATCTTTGGGAATTTACCATTGGGCGATAAAGCTTCAAAAAGCTCTTCGGACCCAAAGGCTAAAAATAGTTTGCCTGCCGCCGTTGCATGTAAGGGCCTGCGCCCGCCCACTTCAACAATCACTTGCAATCTTTGCGCGCTTGGTACACAACAAACTGTATAAATTTCCATGTTATCCAATACACATACATGAGAGGCGTGTCCGACTGATCGAGTCAACGCACGAAGCAGGGGTTCTGCAACCACCTCTAATTCCGTATCGTGACTGAATAGCTGTCCTAATTCATAAACACGAATGCCCACACGATAGCGGTGGGTGGCGTTATTCAATTGAAGCAAATGACGATCGCACAAAGACGCTGCAAGTCGAGAAGCGATGCTTTTATGAACCGAAAGTAATTGCGCTATTTCACCAACCGAAAGGGTGGGGCGTTCAGCTGAAAAGCATTCAAGTAAATCGATAGCGCGTTGAACCGTTTTCATTTTAATTTTGTCAGTCGACTTTTGCACCTGAATCTTTTGCAACCTTGGCCCATTTGGCTGTTTCTTCTTTTACAAACTTAGCAAATGCTTGCGGTGTGCTGGGTGCGGGTTCTGCACCAATGCTTGAGAGGTGCGCTTTGATATCGGGCATATTCAAAATTCGATTCATATCTTCACTGAGTTTATTGACCAACGCAGGTGAAGTTTTCGGTGGAACAAAAAAACCTGCCCAAGAGTTAAATGCAAATCCTGGAACGCCAGATTCTGAAATGGTAGGTAATTCAGGTAAGAGTTTGGATCGCTGTGAGCCTGTCACGGCCAAAGCGCGCAACTTTCCACTTTTGAGATGCGGCTGAGCTTGAATCATGTCAAGAAACATCACTTGAATTTGACCACCCAATAAATCGGTTAATGCAGGAGCACCTCCCTTGTAGGGGACGTGAATGATATCAACGCCCGCTTTGTTTTTAAACAATTCCATACCTAAGTGATTTGAGCTGCCGTTACCGTAGGAACCGTAATTGAGTTTGCCCGGAGTGGCTTTTGCAAGAGATACAAGTTCACTCACTGATTTTGCAGGTAACGCTGCATTGGTAACGAGCAACATTAAAAAATCGACGGTTTGTGTGACAGGAATAAAGTCATTCGGGTCGTAAGGCATTGTTTGATAAAGGCTGGGATTAATCGCAATTGTTCCAATGGATGCCGCAAAAATAGTGTTGCCATCTGGCGGTGATTTAGCAACGTGTTCTGCAGCAATCAGAGTGCCGCCGCCCGGGCGGTTGTCGACTACAACTGGTGTTCCTAAGGCTTCTGCAAGTTTGGGTGCAATCACTCGCACCAATGTGTCATTTGGTCCTCCTGCAGGAAAAGCCAAAACCAATCGAATGGGTTTCGCAGTTACAGTTGTTTGAGCCGTACTTTCAATTCCAATGAAAGTACAGAATAAAACGGCCAGTACACTGCCCAGTGTTTTGAACTTTGTCATGTTATCTCCTTGTTTGAATGAGTATGAATTTGGCCGCGCCAGTTATCGGCGACTTGAGGATTGACAAGATGCTTGGGTAATTGACCTTTCGCAACACACAAAATTTGTTCAATCGCTAATGCGATACCTGATCGCCGACCTGCTTGTGTTTGACAGACATTATGTGGTGTCAAAATAAGTCTAGTTGGATCGATGGACCGCAACATGTGATCGACGTTCAGTGGTTCGACTTCAAAGGAATCGAGTGCTGCTGCACCAAGTCGATTGCTTTGAAGCGCATCGAACAAAGCCTTTTCATCAACCAAGGTCCCACGCGCGGTATTGATCAAAATTGATTGTGGCTTCATCCACGCCAGTGTTTTTTCGTTAATGATGTGAGTCGTTTCAGGCGTCACGGTTGCATGAAGACTCAATACATCCGAGTGCTTCATGAGAGTGGGTAAATCAACTAATTTCACATTGAACTGAGCTGCTATTTGTGGATCCACAAAGGGATCCGTTGCAAGAAGCTCAACACCCCATGGCGATAGTCTGCGCGCAACTTCAATGCCACTTCGACCTAAACCCATGATGCCAAATGTCTTTTGATAAAGTAAATCGCCGCGATCATGAAGACCGCCCCATAGTCCAGCGCGTAGTCGCCCTTCGTTATATTTGATTCGCTTGAGCAAAATCAATGAAAACCCAATGGCGGCCTCAGCAACTGAGATAAAATTTTCTACAGTTGGACTATTGGCAACAGCAACACCCAATTGTGTAGCAGCCGATAAATCAACACGATCAACACCAATAAATGGAACGATGACCAATTGAAGTGCATTTGCTGCTTCCATCACATTTTTTGTCACAGGTTCTAAATGTGAAGTCATGAGCACATGCGCATCTAAACAAGCAATGGACAATTCTGTTTCTGTATAAGCTTTTCGATTGGGTTGCGTTTGTAATCGCCCGAACGAAACCGAATGACCTGCATCCACCAAGGGTTGCAATTCTTCGATGGGCCCGCTCGGGCCTGAAGCAAAAATTTTCACGCGACTTTAAACTTGCACCAAACGACCGCGGGGTTCACCCAAAACAGTTGTGCGATAAAAATGTCGACGTGCGCCTTTGTCAAAGTCGCTCAATGCCGTATGCATCAAGCTTCGGTTATCCCACATAATGAACTCTCCAGGACTCCATTTGTGTCTATAAGTAAACAAGGGTCCTATCGCGTGCTCAAACAACATGCGTAAAAGAGGTCGACTCTCTGTGGGAGTCATACCAACAATATGCGTGTTCATAAATTCAGAAATATAGAGCGCCTTGTGGCCCGATACAGGATGCGTGATGACGAGTGGTTGTTCAACAGGTGGATTGCGTCGCCCAAGATCTGCAACAACAGCGGGATCGCGCCCCTTCATACTTGGCAGTGCCATGAAGTCGTGAACAACCCATAGGTCAGCAATCAATTTTTTCATTGTGTCCGATAGCGCGTTATATGCGGCCACCGCACTTGAAAATAAAGTGTCACCGCCAACTTCGGGCACTTCATGGCAGTGAAACAGAGAACCCATCGGAGGGTTCGTGGTGTAAGACAAGTCAGAGTGCCAATGCTGGCCCACGTTTTCGCTAGGAGAGGGCTTGCCGTTGACGGGAATGGTGCTCACCACAAAAATTTCGTTGTATTGTGGATGACGCCAAGGCGCAAGTGATTCGTGTTGATCTAACTCGCCAAATCGATGACTGTAATCAATGTGTTGCTGTGGCGATATTTTTTGCCCGCGCAAAAGAACGAGACCTTGGTCATTCCATATCTTCCACAACTCATCGATGGTTTCTTGGGATTGTGTTTGGGAAAGGTCAACATCAAATACCTCGACACCAAACTTGTGGGATAAGCGCTTGGTTTTTAACTTCATTATTTGTCTCCGTTTTGGTGTTGCTGTATTTGCAACACGCTTGCATTTTTAAAAAATTGTAACAGTTGCCTTTGTTATGCGCAATTCAAGCGAAGCTTACAAGCCCTTGTCTCCAAAGATACAGCAGACTGATCTGTTTAGAGTAAATTTGAGAGTGTTCTCCTTAAAAAATCTCAATTGGGTCTTATCCATGAAATTCATCCACTTCACATTCGTTGCGCTTTTATCTCTTTCAGCTGTCACTGCGCAGTCTCAAGTCAATAACTACAAAGACACGCGCCCCGTCAAAATTCAAGTCATTACATCGCCTGGTGGATCTGCTGACTTGATTGGTCGTGTGATCGCAGAAAAGTTGGGCGTTATGACTGGCCGTACTTACGTTGTTGAAAACAGAGCGGGTGCTGGAGGTAACGTAGCCAGTGAATTTGTTGCTCGTTCAGCACCCGACGGCAATACCTTGCTCCTCACTGCCAATAATCACAATGTGAATCCTGTGATCTATGCCAAGGTTCCCTACGATCCCGAAAAAGATTTTGTGCCCATCATTCAAGTGGGCCAAGGTCCCAGTGTTTTGGCTGTTCATCCATCGGTCAAAGTCAATTCGGTTCAAGAACTCATTGCTATGGCCAAAGTAAAACCGAATACCTACAGTTATGGCAGTGGTGGAATTGGCAACCCTGGACATATTCAAGGTGAGTTGCTTAAACATTTAACGGGCATTGATATTGTTCACATCGCATATAAAGGTGCAGGCCCTGCAATGGCAGATGCCGTCGCAGGTCAGGTGCCGATTGTGTTTGGTTCAATGAGTTCTGCATTGCCGTTTGTAAAGTCAGGCAAGCTCAGAGTTTTAGGAATCACTAGTGCAAAACGCTCCCCCCTTGCACCAGAACTTCCTACGATTGCAGAAGGTGGCGTTGCTGGTTATGAATACGATTTGTGGTGGGGTGTTTTTGCTGCGGCAGGAACCCCATCTGCGATCGTCAATCAATACAACGAAGATATTGCAAAAATTTTGGCAATGCCAGATGTTCGAGAAAGGATGTTGAGCAATGGCATTGAGCCCATAGGTAAAAGTGCTAAAGATTTTGGCGACTTCATTAAAAATGATTTAGCCAAAGCAAAAAATTTAGCACGCGTGGCCAATATCAAAGCCGAATAAAAAAAGCTTATGAAAAAGTTGATTTTAGAAATGCGGCTTAATGAGTACAAACTCAAAAGCGCCAACGCCAATATTCCTTACACACCAGACGAAATCGCGCAAGCCGCTTTCGAATCTAGAAAAGCAGGTGCATCCATTGTTCATTTTCATGCCAGAGAAAATGACGGTGCCGCTTGTTTTTCGCCTGAAGTTTACGCTGAATGCGCAGCAAAGATCCGAGAAAAGTGCGACATCCTCATTGATGTCACGCTGGGGCAGGTCAATGTTGCAGGCGATGACAAACGTCTTGCTCATATTGAATTTATGGCCAAGTCTGCAAAAACAAAACCTGATTTTGCGGCGGTTGATACGGGTAGCACCAACGTTGACGCCTACGACTATGTCAAAAAAGAATTCAAATCAACGCACCGTGCATATGTCAATTCAGTTGATACGTGCATTCACCTGATTAATAAAATGCAGTTATGGGGTGTTCAACCTTCTATTTCATGTTGGACAATTCCTTTTTTACGAACGGCGGATGCACTCATCGATTGTGGTGTGCTCGCCGTTCCTGCAACATTACAAATTGTTTTATGCGATGGTGGAATTTTGGGTGGTCATCCCAATACACCGCAAGGCATGTTGTCCATGTATGAGCACATGCCCTTGGATAAAAAGATTGAATGGTTTGTTTGCGCAAAAGAAGGCAACCTCATGAGCGCTGCAGCGATGGCCATTCAACTCGGCGGACATTTATCTCCAGGTTTGGGCGACTATGGTTATTCTGAAATGGGTAGTCCAGATAATGGTCAATTAGCCGATGCATTTGCGACGTTTTCGCGTCAGATGGGGCGAGAAGTTGCTACGCCACAAGAAACAAGAGCAATGATCATGGCGGGTTAAGTTTCATTTATTTTTTTAAAATTGAAAGCCAGTTTTCCTATGAACGATACATCGACAGGTTCCGTCACAGAGCAACGTCTCTCACCTCAGATCGCGTTAATCCAAATCAGTAATCCTGGAAAACTAAATAGTTTCAGTGTTCCGATGTGGCATCAACTCACGCAATTGATGAATCAATTAGGAAGAGCAGATTCTGGCGTTCGTTGCATCATTCTCGGTGGCGCAGATAAGCAATCTTTTGCAGCGGGTTCAGACATTACCGAATTTAAATCAAAGCGATCGAATGTTGAGCAAGCGCGTGTGTATGGAAAAGTCGTCTCTGATGCTCTCTACGCGTTGGAGTATTGTCATGTTCCAATGATTGCAAAAATTAATGGCATTTGCGTCGGTGGCGGACTTGCGGTTGCTTCTCTGTGCGATTACCAAGTTGCGGGTCAATCCTCCAAATTTGGAGTGCCTGTTAATCGATTGGGTTTGGTGATGGCGCATGCAGAAATGCGTGGCGTTGTGCGCAAATGTGGTCCCGCATTTTTAAAAGAAGTTTTATTCGAAGGCAAAATTTACAAAGCCGATCAAGCGCTTGCAAAAGGTTTGATAACGCATCTCACAGCAGATGAAAACGTTGAGATCGAAGTCAATCAAATCGCAGAAAACATCGTTAAAGGTGCGCCGCTCGTTGCAAGATGGCACAAAAAATTTATACACCGATTGTTAGATCCCACACCATTGAGCGATGGAGAAATTGACGAAGCCAATGCGTGCTTTGCAACTGAAGACTACCGCATCGGTGTAGACGCTTTTGATCAAAAAAAGCAACCCATTTTTAAAGGCATTTGATGATGAAACCATTAGAGGGAATGAAGGTTGTTGAACTTGCTCATATGATGGCGGGGCCTACTGCAGGACTCCTATTATCAGATATGGGAGCCGATGTCATCAAGCTTGAAAAGCCCAAAGGTGGCGATGACACTCGAAAATTGATTCCACCCTCGATCAA
>Ga0214919_10013259_pt1 | contig 10008 bp, 6 predicted proteins | sample LL1503_MetaG_FD_177994 | JGI IMG/M metagenome (GOLD analysis project Ga0214919, IMG submission 177994) | Freshwater microbial communities from Lake Lanier, Atlanta, Georgia, United States - LL-1503 | ecosystem: Environmental > Aquatic > Freshwater > Lake | place: USA: Georgia | collected 2015-03-15 | reverse complement strand
ACGGCGGTGGTCGAGGCAGAGGTAATGGTGGCGGAAACGGTGGACGCAATGGCGGCGGGAATGGCGGCGGGAATAACCGCCCAAACAATCAAGCACCTGCCGGCGGGCGACCGTGAAGACCTACGACATCAACGCTCGTCGTGGTTCAGCACTCGTCATCGTGATTTGGGCTGTTGCGATCGGTGCCGCAATCGTCGCTGGACTTCAAGTGCTTTCATTTCGACAAGCTATTTTGGGAAACGATGCGATCGCCCGCGTTCAAGCGCGCTGGGCTGCGCGTGCTGGCGTAGAAACGATGATCGCCATCATGGAATATCACACCGAAAACTCTGATCCCGACGATGCACTCTCAATGATCTTGGACCTCGAAGACAATTCATACGGAAAACTGGAAACTGGAACATATGACATCCGGCATTTTCTGGATGGCGTCGAAACCGCTGGGCCGCTCGATGAACACTCAAAAGCAAACATCAATCTGCTGACGAGCACGGAACTGATGAATATCCGAGACATGACTCCAGACATCGTCGGTGCGATTGTCGACTGGCGTGATGCCAACGAAGACGCAGGCATGCTGGGAGCGGAAAAGACCTACTACCAAAACCGCGGCAAGTCTTACGTCCCCCGCAATGCCAATTTTCGAAATTTCGCCGAATTGGAATTAGTCGCTGGAGTTTGGCCTGATTCCACCCGTGGCGAAGATTGGAACTTGAACGGACGACTCGATCCCAATGAAGACGATGGCGATCAAACGTGGCCAGACGATAATGCGGATGGAATTCTTGATGCGGGATGGTCTGGGATGTTGACTGCTAGTTCACGAACATCCCCTCTTGCAGCCAGTGGTGAAGATCGATTGAATCTTACAAAGGCGACAAGCGCAGAAGTTGTTGAACGATTGGGAGTGACTGAACCACAAGCAAGCGCACTTCTTGCCTACGCAAAGACCCCCAACGCACGCCTCGAACAACTCTTAGTCGTACCGCTCTCCACGCTCTCCCAGCAAACTGGCGGACCTGCGGGTGCGAGTGGAGGTGCGAGTGGAGGTGCGAGTGGAGGCGCGAGTGGAGGTGCCAGTGCAGGTGCAACTGGCGGTGCGAATTCGCGCGGCGGCGGAACGGCCAATGCGAGTTCGGGCGGTGGAAAGCCTGGAACCGGCGGCTCAGGTGGCTCTTCAACTGGTGGGGGGCGTACTGGGAGATCAAGCGGCGGACGCGATTCCGCAACTGGCGGGAAAGCTCAAGGCGGCCCTGGCAATCTGGACAGCGCCACAGTTGGAAAGGTCCTGAATGAATGCACATTGAAGGAATTCACTCGACCTGAAGCGGGCAAGATGAATATCAACACGGTCTCTGGGCAAGTACTCAAGGACGTCTTCGACATGAATCCGAAGATCGTCGATAGTCTTATCGCAAGACGAGATGCCAAGCCGACGGGGCTTACAAGTCTCGCCGCGGTACTCGACATTCCTGGAATGACCCCACAAATCCTCTCCTCGCTCGCAAAGAATCTCGATGTTCAGAGTTACGTTTTCACGATCACGAGCAAAGGTCGATCGCTTACCGTCGGGGGCGAATCGGAAATGATCGTGACAGTTGATCGTTCGACGCTGCCTGCGCAGATCTTGATGTACAGAGAACCATGAAACTCACCAAGAAGTCCAAGAAGAAAGTTGCAAAACTTCCAAGCGATCCAAGTCGCTTGGCAATTCTTTCTGTGCATTACTCGGCGAAAGCGCTCGTCGGCTGCGATGCTGTTCTGGCGCGACTCGCTGAGGGTCGGACCGAATTGCTGGACTCAGAAACATTCACTGGACCAAGCAGCCTTGAGGATGCCCGATCTTGGCTCGAACAACACCTTGCGGCGCGAACAGTAGTGATGTTGGCAGGAAGCGATGTGATTTGTCGAACGATGACATTGCCACCAGCCTCTCCAGATCAACTGGAAATGGCTCTGCGACTTCAAGTCGAAAATCTCTTGCTTGGAGGGGCTGCGCGGTGGCGAACCAATGCTTCGCTTCTTCCGACGAATGATCCAGATCGGCAACGAATCGGGTTGATGGTCGAGTGGACAATGTCAAGCGCTGGCCCATCGCTTCCGGCATCTTTCGCAGATCAAACGGAGATCGTCTACGCCCCACCTATTGCGGCACTCGTTGCTCTCGTGACTGGCGCCATAGCTCAAGGGAGCCATGAATCGCTTGCCGTTTACCTTGAGCGTGCAGTTGGCGCGATTTCAATCGCATACTCGGATGGACTTCATAGCGCCTTTCGAACATTGCGCGAAGACGGAAGCGATCCGGACGAATGGCGAGCTTCGATCATTCGAGGCGCTGGGGAAACTCTTCTCCTTGCAGATGTACCAGAGACATCGATCCAACTGATATTGAATGCGCTTCGTGCCGTCCTCAATGAACAATCCGACGGGCTGATTGCACCCCTCTCTGGCGGGATCCAATCATTTCAAACGCTTGCGCAATCCAGTAAGGCGGATCAGTCTTGGTGGCAGCGCAACGGAATTCTTCTCGGCACGGCGATCGCCCTTGGTGGCCCCCTCGCACGAATCGCCTCGCTGAAGGCAAAGGCAATCGTCGCAAATGAGGGAATTCTCGCCCGCATCATTTCGGCGGCAAGTACGCCAAAGACTGCAACACGTATCGCTGTCGCCGCCATATTGATTCTTGCGCTCGCTCCGCCTGTTCTCTCAGGAGGGCGACTCGCGTATTTACAGTGGAGACTTCCAGATGCTGCCGCATATGAGCGAACATTAATCCGTTCGGATCAACAAACTGCGATGTATCGGGAATACGAAAATCACGCTTGGCCAATGGGGAAGTTGCTTGGAGATCTCGCATCGGCAACGCCCGAAGGAATTGAACTCGAATCCATCTCGATCAGTCAAGGATCACCGATTGTCTTGCAAGGGAGTGCGAAACCCCAGGGAAGTAATAGCGCCGCTGAAGCAATTCTGCTGATGGAGCGACAACTTCGCGAATCGCGCGTCTTCGATCGAATCGAAAAGAACTGGGATGCCCCCAACGCAAACGGTGTAATCAAGTTCACGATTAATACGACGGTAGCGAACCCTTCGCTCGTTCCCAACTATCCAGAATCACAAGACTTCGCTCGTCGAACACTACGAGATCGACGATATGGACCGGCAGAAACCGATGCAGGTTCGACGGCAAGCCCGATGAATCGAGGAACGCCAACGGCGTCGACATCAGCAACTGATGCGACTGGCGAACCAGTTGTCGAACCGACAACTCCCTCTAGCACTAGCACTCCCTCTAGCACTACCACTCCCTCTAGCACTACCACTCCCTCTAGCACTAGCACTCCCTCTAGCACTACCACTCCCTCTAGAACTTCGGCAAGAACAAAGGTAATGACGACACCGAATCCGACTGGACCAACTACCCCTGCTACTGAGAACCAACCGAGTGCGGGGCAATCAGATCTAGCGACTGGCGATGATTCGAGAGCACTCAAACGTCGAGGGACTCCGGCTGGCGGTTCTGCCGCTCCCGACACCGCTCGGCGAGGTCGAGGAACAGCGACGAGCGATGCAACGGTACTCCCGCCACCCCTGACAAATGAACAGATTGCGGCAATGACTCAAGCCGAAGCTCGCGAGGCCCTTGGAAGAGTCTCCCGAGCCCGCGGAACCCCAGGGATCGATGATGCGAGCGAAGCTCGCCTGCGTGCAGAGTTCTATTTATTGCTCGAGCAAGCGAAAAAGAAATGAACGCAAGCCGACTCAATCTCCGTGTTCGATTTCTCCAATTGAAACCACTGTATCGCTTCGGACTGATCGGTATCGCCGTCGTTGTGATATATGTTTTTCTTGACGACTATTGTTGGTCTTACGCACGAAATTGGACTCAGGAAGGGGACCGAATTCAATCGCTTCTCGAACGAGGCGCGGCCCGCGAAAACTCCTTAACGAAAGAAGTAGAGCGTGCAGCAATCGTTTTCGGATCCGTGGAAATTCCAGACGATGTTGCAAAAACTTCGGAGAGCCTCGCGCTTGCCGTGAACGAAACGATGAAAAAACATCACATCACTTTGTATGGATACGAGGCGCTCTCAGGCGGAAAATTTTCGAGCGGCACGATGAGTGAAGTCGCCGGCGCTGGACGACGAATCGAACGCATGCGTGGCGATGTCCAATTTGAAATTTCGCCTGACGATGTGGCGCAGATCATCGCCGATTTCGAAGAAAGTCCATCAATCGACGCTCTGAACTCGATCAAATTGAGATGGATTGAAAACCAAAAGAAGGTTGACATTCGACTTTCAACTGAGGCTTGGGCAATCGCCGCCCGCGATGTTCGCAAGAAAGGTGGATCATGAGTGATTTTCGCTTGCCGATGCATGTGAAATGGTCTGCTCCATTGATCGTCAGCATCGTTGCATTTGTGGTCGGCGCATGGGTCGTTCTTGGACAACTGGCACCCATTGTTTCTACGCTGTTCACTTCACAAGCCGAAAGCGAATCAAATTCTGCGCTCAGTCGAGCGTTGGAGAGTCATTCATCGTTGACAAAAAATTCGTCCGACCGCTTTACTGGGCGAAGCCTGTTCACGATGCCATCGCCGCCTCCGCGACCGGCTCCGCCACCACCTGCTCCAGTCGCTGTGGCACCTCCACCACCTCCACCGCCGCCACCCGCAGCTCCTGCGGAATACACAGGAACAAAGCCAACTGGAATGTTGGGTGATTTGGTGTACTTCGGCGAAACGCTGAGCATTCGGGTTGGCGAAGAAAAGGGTGGGATCAAAGTCATCGGCGTTGAAGCCCCATCCAATGTTCGCATTGAGTACATGCGCGGAACGTATTCCGTACCAATTTGGGCCCCCTTTGACTGGTCGAAGATTACGGCCATCGGACCTGCCAGTAATTCGCCAATCGTCCGAACGCCTGCTTCGGGTGGCAGTTTGGCAGTGAAATCTAGCGATGAAAAGTCCACTCGCGCGGCAGAATCCGCGCCTGTGGCGAAGGCTACGCAACCTGCTGCTGGAAACGCCCCTGCCGTCGTCAATCCGAGTGCGCCAACGCCACCCGCAGAGAGTGCTATCGACACCAGAGACCAACCAGATCCTGACGCACCGAGTGCCCAGCGCGAAACCCCGCGCATTCCTCCAGTTTCATCCCCACAGACCGGCTCCCCAAACGCTCCAATAACTGCCGCAGGGAACGAGCCTCCTCCAGCACTGACCGCCGACCAGATTTCGGCATTATCGCAAGCTGAAGTGACATCTATGCTCGCTCGAGTTGCCAGAGCCCGCCAGAGTGCAGGGCTAGACCAAGCAACCCAAGACCGGCTCCGAACGGAGTTCGGCCTGCTGCGTGAACGGCAATCTAGTTTTTATCGTTGATTTAAGGCAATCAATCCCCACCTGAACCGTTTCCCAATGACCCATTTCAGCCAAGACTCGAACAACTTTGGAGCCCCTTCTTTGAGCAATCAGACTCGCCCAAACACAAGACCTCTGCTCAACTTTGGGCCATCGCTTGCAATTTCGCTTGTAGCTCTCATTGCGACATCTTCTGCGCTTGCTGCGCCGCAGTCGCCATCAAGTCGAGGAGTTCAACCGAGTACTCAGCCGAGAGTTCCACTGCCTCCTCCGATTCAGGTTCCACCTGTTCCAACTCAAGACCCGACTCTAGTACCGCCGGTGTCAGAACCAGTCCCTGTGCCACCAGTATCAGATCCAATTGCAGATCCAGTTGCAGCGCCAGTTCCAAACCCTGTCGCTGTACCCGCGCCCCAAGCGACAACTGTTTCGACGACGCAAAGCACTTCAACGACCGTCGCCCCAACGGCGAATAGTCCTGCCGGCAATCCAATCACCAACAACGCCCAGCCACTTGGCGGCGTCACCATTTTAAATACGGCATCGATGCCGCCAATTCGGCAATTCCGCTCCGATCGACGACCAGTTGATATGACTGAAACCGTCTTGGTCAATTTCAAAGAAATTAAGATCGAAGACCTCTTCCCGTTCATCGTTGAATGCACTGGAAAGGCAGTCTTGCCGCGACTTGCGCAACTTCGAACGCAGACGATCAGCGTCATCAGCGACAAGGCTGTCACGCGACTCAAGGCGCTTGAATTGATCTTTCAAGCATTTCGGCTCAATGACATCGGGGTGGTCGAAACGGACGAACTGATCATGGTTGACATGCTGACGAATGTCGGCAAATTGCAGCCAGCGATGGTGCTGGGGCCATCCGTGGATGTCCTAAAACTCGAAGAAAACGGACAGGTCGTCATCAAGATATTTGGGATTCAACATACCCGAGCTCAATCGGTCTACGACCGCCTCAGTTCTTCGATGCCTGATTACGCGAAAATGGATGTCGACAACAATTCAAACCAGATCATCTTGGAGGGGGATGTTGGACTCGCCAAGCGCTGCCAAGAAATCATCAATGTGTTGGACATCCCGCCATTCGCCGACACTCGCACAGAAACATTTCGACTTCGAAATGCAGACGCAAGTTTAGTTGCGGATGCGATCAACACTATTTTTTCTGGTGCGCCTGCTTCGGGTACGGCTGCAAGAACTCCCAATCGACAGGCGCAACGCCCTGGACAGAATCCACAACAGGCTGCGCCTGCTGGAGGTGGAGCAGATAGCCCGACATTGGTCGTCACAGTTCTGGCCGCAACGAATTCCATTACGGTGCGCTCCGATCCAAGCACGCTGACAAAAATCGGTGAGATGATTGTGTCATCATGGGATATCCCGCCGACCAAGAATGGCGCGATCTTTAAGTCTTATGACCTCAAGTACACCGATCCGTTGAAGGTCAAAGATCTTCTGCAATCGCTACTCGAGTCTGGCTCTGCAAGTCGTTCCCAGGGTGGCGGACGAGGTGGTGCGACCAGACTCGCAGGTGGTGGAGGTGGTGGTGGTGGCGGTGGCGATTCTGGAGCGGATGTTGCCGTCGCCAATATCTTCCGAATCGAGGCTTATCCTGATTCAAACCGGCTCATCATCGTCACGAAGACGCCAGACAATTTCGTCTGGCTCGATGACCTCCTTACGAAGATCGATACGCCTCTGACTGTTGGAATGCCGACGAATGTCCAGTTGAAGTACGCAAGTGCGATTGGGCTCGCAGAAATCATAAATGCCCTTCTTGCCGAAAGCGGATCTGGGGCTGGAATCACAGCGCCAGAAGAAGGCGTCACCGATCCAAATGCCAGTTTCGACGCTGGCGGTGCAACAGACACATCGAATACGACTGGGTCAGGAGCAGGGTCTGGTGGAGCTGCGGCTGCTGGGACGATTCAATTCCCATGGCAAAATGCTCGTGGTGGGGCGAATGGTGCGCAGTCGACCGAAGTCAGCGCTGTCGTCGGCAAGAGCCGAGTTGTTCCCAATGCAAACCAGAACTCCTTGTTGGTCCTCGCAACTCCTGAAATCCAGACAGCTGTTCTCAAGCTGATTTCGGAACTTGATCAACCAGGACGGCAGGTCATGATTGCCAGCATCTTGGCTGAAGTTGAATTGGGTGATCAATACGCCATGGGAATTCAATTCGGACCCCAAGGGACGGTTTCTCCGTCGAATCCAAATAATGCGATCGTCATTGGAAGCGCCGCAAAGCCTTTGGAGTTTGACGGAGCGAAGGACGGCATTTTCCCTTCTGTCTTGAACGTCTCCAACTTTAGTTTCGGAGTCGATGCAACAGTCGTCTTGCAAGCACTACAACGAGACACCTCGGTCCGGATTCTCCAGCAACCACGAGTCTTTACAAGCGACAATAAATTGGCAGAATTCTTCGCAGGAGATGACGTCCCCTTCCTGACTGGATCCACAACGGGCGGGACGACCGGTGGCGGGACGACATCGAGCTTCAATCAGATTCCCGTAGGAATTGGGCTCAATGTCCGTCCACGAATCACGAAAGAAAAGAATGTGGCGATGGAAATCAAGGTGCTCCTTTCCAACGTCAACACGACATCGGCTGTCGATGTCGGCGGCAGCAACAACCCAACAATTTCGCGGCGATCAACGAACACGAATGTCACCGTCAAAAATACACAGACAATCGTCATCAGCGGTGTTCGCGTCGAATCGCAAGCGAAGGAGAAAAATGGATTCCCAGTTCTTGGAAACCTTCCAATTCTTGACCTCTTCTTCAGCAACAAGAACGAGAACTCATCCAGCAAAGAGTTGCTGATCTTTGTTACTCCGACCGTCGTGGATACGCCGGATGAAAACGACACCAACTTCAACGCAGACGAACGTGAACGTCTCGAAGTTCTTTCGAAGCCACTCACCTCCGAATCGGAAAAGATGGTTGAGAAACACAAACTCAATCTGCCCGAGAAGTCTGGCGGAAAATCGGTCGATCCTCTCGCACCGATCGACCCATCAATCGCTCCATAAGGATTGTGTGCGGGAAGGAATGCATGCGGGATGAACGCCGTAAATCGAACCGCGTTCCCCGGACGGCGAGGTTGAGATACCTCGCCTTGGCGCTCGCTCTGATGTCTCTCTCAGGATGTTTGAGCGGTACCCGTTCCACAGTAGGAACTTCCGAACGTTCGACTGCAAGCGACAGTGTGACGCAACCGCTGAGTAGCACTGAGACTCGAATTCGCTTTCAATTTGTGCCAGTTCGATCGGTCGCGTACGACGGATTTGCACTGCCGATTCTCTCGCCAGATGGCTGCTCCGCCGCCGTACAGATTTCGAGTGCCGCTGATTGGACTACGTTGCTCGCAGCGGTTGAAGGCGGAGTGCCAGACGCTGGACAGATCGCAATTGCGCCGCTGTGTGCGAATTCCACCGCCCCACTTCTGAGCGTCACTGGAACAGACTTGCTCCTCGGTCGATCATCCGATTCACAAGGGTTTCTCGTGGAGAGTCCGAGATTGGACGGCTCCCGATGGATCGGGAAGGTCGGCTGGCAAGGCGGTGAACCAACGTGGTTGGTTGCTGACGAAGACGTGAACGCATTTGCGGTGCTTGGACCCAGTGGCGAAATTGCTTGGTGCCATCGCAAACGTAATGCAGAGAAATTCGCACTGACGGTGAAGCGAGGCGATTTGGTCCACGAGATTCCACCACCTGAGGATGGATCGTGGTTCGCCCCGAGCTTTTCTGCTGATAGTAAGTTTCTGTATGCCCTTCGATTGCGCGACGGCGTACTTGCCGCATGTGCATTCCCAATCGCGGAGACGATTAGTACATCTCCGATCATCTCGACCGATTTGTCGTGGCGTGCAGATGCTCGAATGGCATACCAAACTCTGATCCCACTGCGTTCTGGTGGAGATGCCTCAGATCCAAGGCTGTATTTTTTTCACCCGCGCTTCAGCCGAATAGCTGTCTGGAATCCGCTCAACAACCATATTGCTTTGACAAGTCCGCGTTCAGCTGCGGGCATTTCAATTTCTGATGGGCGCATGGTCACCTCATCGACGGATCAACTCTGTGTTGAACCTGCGCCCGTCGAAGGAAGCGCAACAGATCCAAAGCGAACCACAAGCATTGTTGATTCACTATGGATTCCACTTGGACGTGGAGCAGGGGCTCAAATAATCGTGGCTCATCCGCGAAATGGCTCACTCGAAATATCCAGAATCGATCTCGATCCGCCCGCAAAATAGGCTGACGTCTCAATCGAACAAAAGTCAGACGTTCTCAGATATCGGGTTCTTCGATCTCATCATCATCGTCATCGAGTTCCTCTTTAGCCTTCTTGGCCTTCTTGGCTTTTTTAGCCTTCTTGGCTTTCTTGGCCTTTTCAGATTTTTTTGACTTTGATCCTGTCGCAGGTTTTTCGTCGTCATCGTCATCATCGTCGTCGTCGTCATCGTCGTCGTCGTCATCGTCATCGTCATCGTCGTCGTCGTCGTCGTCGTCATCGTCATCGTCGTCGTCATCGTCATCATCGTCGTCATCGTCGTCGTCATCGTCGTCGTCATCGTCATCGTCGGCGTCGTCGTCGTCGGATTTTTCTGTGTCGCCAGTCCCCTCTA
>Ga0214919_10013258_pt1 | contig 10009 bp, 6 predicted proteins | sample LL1503_MetaG_FD_177994 | JGI IMG/M metagenome (GOLD analysis project Ga0214919, IMG submission 177994) | Freshwater microbial communities from Lake Lanier, Atlanta, Georgia, United States - LL-1503 | ecosystem: Environmental > Aquatic > Freshwater > Lake | place: USA: Georgia | collected 2015-03-15 | reverse complement strand
GGGCTATGAGGCGGTGGTGTTCTACCGGCTCGACGTGCCTGCGCGCTTTCCCGCGGCCTGGGCTGCCATCGCCGGCCTCGAAGGGCGCATCGACGCCGCGCAGATGATCCGCATGAACGCGGCGGCGGAGCTCGAAGGCCGCAGCTTTGCGGAGGCGGCGGCGATGATCGGGCAGGCCTCTTCCGTGCAGCGTCCCGGCCGCCGTGAATTCCTCCCGACGTTGTTCGGCCCCGACCTGTGGCGCCTGACGGTCCAGCACCTGCTGCTGGTGTTTGCGTCGCTTGCCGCGGGCATCGTGGCGGGCGTGCCGCTGGGCATTGCTGCCGCGAAATGGCCGCGCAGCGCGCAGTGGATCATCGGCGCGGTGGGCGTGCTCCAGACCATTCCCTCGCTTGCGCTGTTCGCTTTCCTGATCGCGGCGATGGGGACTATCGGCACGCTGCCGGCGCTTGTCGCGCTGTTCCTGTATTCGCTGCTGCCCATCGTGCGAAATACCCATTCGGGTCTCGCCGCCGTTGGCCGGGGCATGCGCGAGGCCGCCCTGGCGCTCGGCCTCAGGCCCCGTGACCGGCTGTGGCTGGTCGAGGTGCCGCTCGCGCTGCCGTCCATCCTTGCCGGCATCAAGACCTCCGCCGTGATCAGCGTAGGTACGGCGACCATAGCGGCGTTCATCGGCGCCGGCGGGTTCGGTGAGCGCATCGCTTCGGGACTGGCGCTGAATGACAGCGTGATGCTGCTGGCGGGTGCGATCCCGGCAGCCGTGCTGGCGCTGGCGGTGCAGGGCCTGTTCGAACTGGCCGAGCGCAGGCTCGGGTGGATGGCGAGGGCCGGGCGCAAGACATAGTGGTGTGCGCCGGGGAACCCGTACAATCGCGTATCCGCTGTCCAAATCCAGTACCAAGAAAGGGGAAGTCATGCCTCAGGTCATAGGGGTCCCGAAGGAAGTATTCGCGGGGGAGAAGCGCGTCGCGACCGTGCCTGAAGTCGTCGAGAAGCTCATCAAGCTCGGCTTCAAGGTGGCGGTCGAGTCGGGTGCGGGCGAGGGTGCCAATTGCAGCGACGACGCCTATCGCACCGTTGGCGCCGAGGTCGTCGAAGGCACCGCGAAACTCTGGACGATGGCGGACATCGTCTTCAAGGTCGGGGTGCCGACCACTGATGAAGTCGGCCTGATGCACGAGGGGCAGACCCTGATCACGTTCATCTGGCCGGCGCAGAACCCGGAACTGATGCAGCAGCTCGCGGCGCGCAAGGTCACCGTGCTCGCCATCGACTCGCTGCCGCGCACGCTCTCCCGCGCCCAGAAGATGGACGCCCTGACCTCCCAGGCCGGCGTTGGCGGCTACCGCGCCGTCATCGAGGCGGCCAATGCCTTCGGCCGCTTCTTCAACGGCCAGATCACTGCCGCGGGCAAGGTCCCGCCGGCCAAGGTCTTCATTGCCGGTGCCGGTGTAGCCGGCCTGGCGGCGATCGGCACGGCCGCCAGCCTCGGCGCAATCGTGCGCGCCAACGACACGCGCGCCGAAGTGGCCGACCAGGTGACGTCGCTGGGCGGTGAGTTCGTGAAGGTCGATTACGAGGAAGAAGGGTCCGGCGGCGGCGGCTATGCCAAGGTGATGAGCGAGGGCTTCCAGAAGGCCCAGCGCGAGATGTACGCCAAGCAGGCAAGGGAAGTCGACATCATCATCACCACTGCGCTGATCCCGGGCAAGCCCGCCCCCAAGCTGATCACCGCCGAGATGGTGCAGTCGATGAAGCCGGGCAGCGTGATCGTCGACATGGCCGCCGAGCGCGGCGGCAACTGCGAGCTGACCGAGCCGGGCAAGTCGGTGGTCAGGCACGGCGTGACCATCGTCGGCTATACCGATCTCACGAGCCGGCTGGCGAAGCAGTCGTCGACCCTTTACGCGACCAACCTGTTCCGCCTCGCCGAGGAACTGTGCAAGACCAAGGACGGCGTCATCAACGTCAACATGGACGACGACGCCATCCGCGGCCTGACCGTGATCAAGGGCGGGGAGGTCACCTGGCCGCCACCCGCGCCAAAATTGCCGGCTGCGGCGCCGGCTGCAGCGGCAAAGCCCGCGGCTGCAGCTGCGAAATCGCATGGCCACGGCAAGGGCGGCGAGCCCGCCTCGGCCAGGAGCACCGCGACAGTGTTTGCCGTCGGTGTCGTGCTGTTCTGCCTGATCGGAGTCAACTCGCCGCCTGCCTTCCTCGCGCACCTCACGGTGTTCGCGCTGGCCTGCTTCGTCGGCTACATGGTGGTGTGGAACGTCACGCCGGCCCTGCATACGCCGCTCATGAGCGTGACCAACGCGATCAGCAGCATCATCGCGATCGGCGCGCTGGTGCAGATCGCGCCGCCGGGCGACGGGATCAGCACCGAAGGCTGGATCCGGTGGCTCTCGGTGGCGGCGATTGTGCTGACCACCATCAACATGTTCGGCGGCTTCGCCGTCACCCAGCGCATGCTGGCGATGTTCCGCAAGTAAGGGGAGACGAAAATGTCCGAAGGCATGGCAACAGTCTCCTACATCGGGGCGACGATCCTTTTCATCCTGAGCCTCGGGGGGCTGTCGAACCCCGAGACCTCCCGCCGGGGCAACCTCTACGGCATGATCGGCATGGGCCTCGCGGTTGTGGCGACAGTATTCGGTCCGCGCGTTTCGCCTGCAGGCATCGGTTGGATCATGGGCGCGATGGCGGTGGGTGGCAGCATCGGCCTGTACGCCGCGCGCACGGTGCAGATGACGCAGATGCCCGAACTGGTCGCGCTCATGCACAGCCTGGTCGGCCTCGCGGCGATGCTGGTGGGGTTCGCGAGCTACATCGACCCGACTGCTGCGGCGAGCTTCACCGGGGTGGAGAAGACCATCCACGAATCCGAGATCTACATCGGCATCCTCATCGGAGCGGTGACGTTCTCCGGGTCGGTCATCGCGTTCGGCAAGTTGTCCGGGAAGATCGGCGGCAAGCCGCTCCTGTTGCCGGCGCGGCACTGGATGAACCTCATCGGGCTGCTCGCGGTGATCGGGGTGGGCAAGTGGTTCCTCGGCGCCCACACGGTGCCGCAGGGCATGGTGCCGCTCGTCATCATGACCGTGATTGCGCTCCTCTTCGGCATCCACATGGTGATGGCGATCGGCGGCGCCGACATGCCGGTCGTGGTGTCGATGCTGAACAGCTACTCCGGCTGGGCGGCGGCGGCCACGGGCTTCATGCTGTCCAACGACCTGCTGATCGTCACCGGTGCCCTGGTCGGGTCCTCGGGGGCGATCCTGTCCTACATCATGTGCAAGGCGATGAACCGCCACTTCATCAGCGTGATCGCGGGCGGGTTCGGCACCGGGGGCGGCACGCCTGCACCGACGGGTGGTGCGGCGCAGCCTGCGGGCGAGGTGGTCGCGGTCAACGGCTTGGAAACCGCGGAACTCCTGCGCGAAGCGAGGAGCGTGATCATCGTGCCGGGCTACGGCATGGCCGTTGCGCAGGCCCAGCACACCGTGTTCGAGATCACCAAACTATTGCGCGAAAGGGGCGTGAACGTGCGCTTCGGCATCCACCCGGTCGCGGGGCGCATGCCGGGCCACATGAACGTGCTGCTGGCCGAGGCCAGGGTGCCGTACGACATCGTCATGGAAATGGACGAGATCAACGACGACTTCCCGGCCACGGACGTTGCGATGATCATCGGCGCGAACGACATCGTGAACCCGGCCGCGCAGGACGACCCCGCCAGTCCGATCGCCGGCATGCCGGTGCTCGAGGTCTGGAAGGCGAAGACCTCGATCGTCATGAAGCGCAGCATGGCCTCCGGCTATGCGGGGGTCGACAACCCGCTCTTCTACAAGGAGAACAACCGGATGCTCTTCGGCGACGCCAAGAAGATGCTCGACGAGGTACTTGCCGCGTTGAAGGCTTGAGGCGGGGATGTCGATGCTGAAACTGATCGGCCGGGTCATCGCTCACGAACGCGGACTTTTCGGGGGGGCGCTTGTGCTGGGGGGCGCTGCTGCTGCGCTCGGCGTTCCTGTCGACTTCATCCTGTTCGCTCTGACGCTCGCCGGGGTCGCGCTCTTCCACCACCACACGCTCGGTGTGGCGCTGACGGGTCTCGTGGTCATCACGCTCTACAAGCTCGGTTTCACCGGTTTCAAGGCCGGGCCCGGGCTTGCCGGGCTTGGCACGCACCTCGCGCATGAGTGGGTGATCCTGTCGAACCTGCTTTGCCTGCTGCTCGGCTTCGCGCTGCTGTCCAACCATTTCGAGGAAAGCCGTATCCCGGCGATCCTGCCGCGATTCCTGCCCAATGACTGGAAGGGCGGGTTCGTGCTGCTGGTGATGATCTTCGTGCTGTCCTCTTTCCTGGACAACATTGCCGCGGCGATCATCGGCGGCACGATCGCGGGAACGGTGTTTCGCGGGAAGGTGCACATCGGTTACCTCGCGGCCATCGTGGCTGCGTCGAACGCTGGGGGGTCAGGGAGCGTCGTTGGGGACACGACCACGACGATGATGTGGATCGACGGGGTGAGCCCGCTCGATGTCTTGGAGGCCTTCGTCGCGGCCGGGGTCGCAATGGTGATGTTCGGTATTCCTGCGGCAATGCAGCAACATCGCCATTCGCCCATCACCAAAGATGCGCCGGAGGGCGTCAGCGTGGACTGGCCGCGCGTCGCAATCGTCGCATTCATCCTCCTCACCGCGATCGGGGTGAACGTGCTCGTAAACGTCCGGTACCGTGACTACTCCGATGCCTTCCCGTTCATCGGCGTCGGGGTCTGGGTCGCGATCCTCGTGGCAGCGGTCTGGCGGCAGCCCGACTGGAAACTTTTGCCCGGCGCGTTCAAAGGCAGCGTGTTCCTGCTGTCGCTGATCCTGTGCGCCTCAATGATGCCGGTGGAGAAGCTGCCCGCGGCCTCGTGGCAGACCGCGTTCGGGCTGGGATTCGTGTCGGCGGTGTTCGACAACATCCCGTTGACCGCGCTGGCCCTCAAGCAGGGCGGCTACGACTGGGGGTTCCTCGCCTACGCGGTCGGCTTCGGCGGCTCGATGATCTGGTTCGGCTCGAGCGCCGGCGTTGCGCTTTCCAACATGTATCCGGAGGCCAAGTCAGTGGGCCAGTGGCTCAAGCATGGATGGTTTATTGCGGTGGCCTACGTAATAGGCTTCTTCGTCCTGCTGGCGGTGCTGGGCTGGCACCCGAACGAGCGCCACAAGGGAAATGCCCCCAAAGCCGTAGCCACCGGGATTGCAGTGGCCCCTAGCGGGGGTTAGACTCCCATGGCTTTACCCTTAGCCGAGGGGCGCCAACAGCCCCGGCCTAAAAATTTCAGACAGGAGACCCGCACCATGTCCAAGCAGGAAAACACAATTTCGGCACGTCGCAAGTTCCTCACCGGCGCGGCAGCCGCCACGGCAGGCGCCGCCACCCTCGGCTTCCCGATGATTGCCAAGGGCCAGACCGGCCCGATCAGCATGCGCTGGCAGTCCACCTGGCCGGCCAAAGACATTTTCCATGAGTACGCCAACGACTTCGCCAAGAAGGTCAACGACATGACCGGCGGCGACCTCAAGATCGAAGTGCTGCCCGCTGGCGCCGTGGTGCCGGCGTTCGGGCTGCTGGAGGCGGTGTCCAAGGGCACGCTCGACGGCGGACACGGTGTGCTGGGCTACCACTACGGCAAGCAGAACGCGCTCGCCCTGTGGAATTCCGGCCCGGCGTTCGGGATGGACGCCAACATGCTGCTGTCCTGGCACAAGTACGGCGGCGGCCAGGAACTGCTGGCCAAGCTCTACAATTCCATCGGCATCACCACGGTGCAATCTTTCCTGTACGGCCCGATGGCGACCCAGCCGCTGGGCTGGTTCAAGAAGCCGATCACCAAGGCTTCCGATTTCAAGGGCCTCAAGTTCCGCACGAACGGCCTCGCGATCGACCTGTTTACCGCGATGGGGGCTGCGGTCAACGCGCTTCCCGGCAATGAAATCGTGCCGGCGATGGATCGCGGCCTGCTCGACGGCGCAGAGTTCAACAACGCAACGTCGGACCGTATCCTCGGCTTCGCCGATGTCTCGAAGGTCTGCATGCTGCAGAGCTACCACCAGAGCGCCGAGACGTTCGAGATCATGTTCAACAAGCCGAAGTACGACGCGCTGCCGCCGAAGATGAAGGCCATCATCGCTGGTGCCGTCGAAGCGGCGTCGGCTGACATGTCCTGGAAAGCGATCGATCGCTATTCCAAGGACTACATCGAACTGCAGACGAAGGACAAGGTCAAGTTCTACAAGACCCCTGATTCCCTGCTGCAGGACCAGCTCACCCTGTGGGACGCGGTCATTGCCAAGAAGTCGGCGGAAAACCCGCTGTTCAAGGAAATCGTTGAGTCGCAAAGGGTGTTTGCCGAGCGCGTTGTGAAGTGGGATCAGGATACCTACGTCAGCCGTCGCATGGCGGTGGCCCATTTCTTCGGGGCGAAAAAGCCGGCTGCAAAGAAGGCCTGAGCCAGCAACAGTGACCGGACACCACCCGTTATCCCGGGTGGTGTTTGTTTTTCTGCAACCACATTCCTTTCGGTTTCCTTGCATATGAGCGTCAGGGGTTTCCTCAGATTCGCCGACAATGTCAGCACCTGGTCCGGCAAGGTCAGCGCCTGGCTGATCGTCGTACTGATGCTCGTGGTATCGGTCGAGGTGTTCAAGCGCTACATGCTGAATGCCCCGACGGCCTGGATTTTCGACCTCAACAGCATGCTGTACGGCACGCTTTTCATGATGTGCGGCGCCTATACGCTGGCCCAGGACGGACACGTCCGCGGGGACTTTCTGTACAGCAACATGAAGCCGCGTACCCAGGCGGCGCTCGATCTCGCGCTGTATTTCCTGTTTTTCATCCCGGGCATACTTGCTTTGATCTACGCGGGCTACTACTTTGCCGGCGATTCGTGGCGCATCAACGAGCACTCGAATGTCACCTCGGAGGGCCCGCCGGTGTACTTCTTCAAGTCCGTCATTCCGATCGCGGGCGCGCTGGTCATGTTCCAGGGTGCGGCTGAGATCGTGCGCTGCGTGGTTTGCCTGCGTACGGGTGAATGGCCCGCGCGTCTCACGGATGTCGAAGAAATCGACGTCGTGGCCGAGCAGCTTGCAAATAGTGATTTCGTCGACGCGGAATCGCGCCGCATCGCCGAGAACGCTCACCAGATCGACAACGCCGCGCACCAGCGCACCCAGGGAGACGCCAAATGAGCGATCCGATCCTCGGATTGGCGATGCTCGGCCTGATCGTGGCGGCGATCATGATGGGTTTTCCGACGGCCTTCACGATGATGGGCCTCGGTATGCTGTTCGGGTTCCTCGCTTTCCTCGATCCCGCCAAGGGGTGGCTGGCGCACAACCAGATTTTCGACCTGTTCGTGCAGCGCACCTATGGCGCGATGAACAATGAGACCCTGTTGTCGATTCCGCTGTTTGTGTTCATGGGGTATGTCATTGAGCGCGCCGCGCTGGTCGATAAGATGTTCTTCAGCGTGCAGCTCGCGTTCCGGCGCGTGCCTGCGTCGCTTGCGGTGACGACGCTGCTGGTCTGCGCCTTCTGGGGCATCGCCTCCGGCATCGTCGGTGCGGTAGTCGTATTAATGGGCGTCATTGCGCTGCGCCCGATGCTCAGCGCGGGCTACGACGTGCGGCTCGCTTCGGGTGTCATCACAGCGGGAGGCACGCTGGGGATCCTGATCCCGCCCTCGGTCATGCTGATTGTGTACGCGGCGGTCGCGGGGCAGTCGATCGTCAAGCTCTACGCCGCGGCGATGTTCCCGGGGTTCTTCCTGACATTCCTGTACCTCGTGTACATCATCGGCTGGGCGCTCATCAATCCGAAGATCGCACCCAAGCTGCCGCCGGACAAGTACACGGTCGCGGTTCCCGACTGGATGCAGCGCTTGCAGCGCGGCGCGGCGCAGCGAGTCCTCGGCGGCCTGATTGCCGCCACGTTCAGGCCATCCGTGCTGAACGGCGCACTTGCCCCGGACGGCCGGCCGGTGACTTACGGCCTGATCGTCAGGAATCTGCTTGCCGCGCTGCTGCCGGTTGCCTTGACGGCTTCGCTGTTCGCCACAGGATGGTGGTACGTTACCGTCCACAACGCCCCTGCGGCGGCACCTGCCCCAATAGCGGCACAGGTCGAGGCTGCGCCTGCGGCGGCTGGAGGCCTGGCGGAGCCACCCGCAGCCGAGGGGTCGGAGACGCTCAAGGAACTCGGCAGCACCGAGGAAAAGGCTGACGAGCCGCAGGCAAAGGAAGGGGAGACACCTCCGCAGGTGGGCTCCCAGTTTGCCGAAGGGCCAGCGGATGAAGCGATGGGAAAGGTGCCGGCAAACTTCTACGCCTGGTTCTGGTCTCTGGCGCTGCTCTCCGCGCTGGTACTGGCCTTCTACTATTCGCGCATGGACGGCGAGCAACTCGAGATTCTGAAGCTGCTGGCGGAGTCGGTCGTCCCGCTCGGCCTGCTGACGTTCATCGTGCTCGCGGTCATCCTGTTCGGCATCACGACCGCATCGGAGTCCGCCGGCATCGGCGCACTGGGCGCCCTCTATCTGGCCAGCTATGCGAAGTACCGCTCGCGCGCGCTCTGGTCCAGCCTGGCTGGCGGGATCGCCGGAGTCGCCCTGGGAACACTGCAGGGCGGTGTGATGACACTGATCGTGTCGGGATCGCTGGGCGCGCTGTTCGCCGGCACGGCGGTGCCCTGGCTGTGGGACCTCGTGGGCGCGCGGCGACTCGTCCAGAACATCCGCGAATCCACCTTCCTGACCGCGAAGACCACCGCGATGGTGTGCTGGCTGTTCGTCGGTTCGGCGCTGTTCTCCGCGGTATTCGCGCTGCATGGTGGCCAGCAGCTGATCGAAAAGTGGGTGCTGGGCATGGACCTCACCCCGCTGCAGTTCCTGATGCTGTCGCAGGCGATCATCTTCATCCTCGGCTGGCCGCTCGAGTGGACCGAGATCATCGTGATCTTCGTGCCGATCTTCATCCCGCTGCTTGCTCACTTCCAGGTCGACCCGATCCTGTTCGGGACCATGGTGGCGGTGAACCTGCAGGCGGCCTTCCTTTCGCCGCCGGTCGCGATGTCCGCGTTCTACCTGAAGGGTGTTGCGCCCAAGCACGTGACGCTCAACCAGATCTTCGCGGGCATGATGCCGTATATGCTGATCGTCATCCTGTGCCTCGCCATGATGTACATCTGGCCGGGCATGACCCTCTGGCTGCCGAAGTTCCTGTACGGCGGCTAGTTACGCCACAGCCAAGCTGCCGGGACTAAGCCACAGCCAGGCTGTGAGTGCGCACTGCCACGATCGCCTTGGCCTGGTTGAAGTCGTCGGTGTAGCCTGTCCCGAACAGGCAGCAGGCAAGCAGGTTGGTGATCGGCGGGGGCAGCGGCTCGCGGCCGGCTAGCGCGTCGCGGATCCAGAGCGCGGTGCTTTTCGCATCCGCGTGCGCGGGCAGGTGTGCGTTGCGCTGCGCGCTCGAAAACACCGGCATCGGCTCCGCCTCGAATAGCGTCTGGTGCGCCCCGTCGCTGAAATATTCAATGGCCGGCCGCTGGAACGGGTCCGTGAATGCTTCGCCTTCCGCGCCGCGAAACAGCAGGGCGCAGTCGCCATGGTCGACGAGCACGTTGCCGACCAGAGCCGACTGCTCCTCGTCCGCGGTCGGGAGGAGCTTGAGCCCTGCGCCGTCGAAGGGATCGATGAGGCTCGCCACCGTATGCGCGCAGGTCTCGAACCCCAGGCGCGCACGCAGCGCAATCAACTGCATCAGGGCGGGTGCGACGAGGCCGGTCGGCACATAGGCGATGCGGCCTTCCGCCAGTTCCGCCTGCGCGTCCTTGATCGTTGCGCACGGCAGTACGCCAAGCTCGCGGAAGATCGACACGCTCGCGATGCGCCCATGCCCTTCTAGCGGGCCATGGACCACGACCGGGATTCCGAAATGATTCGCAAGCAGC
>Ga0214919_10013257_pt1 | contig 10010 bp, 15 predicted proteins | sample LL1503_MetaG_FD_177994 | JGI IMG/M metagenome (GOLD analysis project Ga0214919, IMG submission 177994) | Freshwater microbial communities from Lake Lanier, Atlanta, Georgia, United States - LL-1503 | ecosystem: Environmental > Aquatic > Freshwater > Lake | place: USA: Georgia | collected... | reverse complement strand
AGAACCTATTTCTATTGAAGGAGATGTAACAATTCCGACTACTGAAAGTGTTGTGGAAACGAAAATAGATAAGTCAGTTCTTTTAATTAAGATTAAATTATTTAAAAAGGCATTGGAGAAAGATAAGAGCAATAAAGTTCTTAAAATTAAAATTAAGTTGTTTGAAAAAGAACTAACTAAATACACTTATGGTGGTGGAGTAGATAAAGTTTATAAATTAATAGATGGAGAAAATACTTGGTATTTAACATACCTTGATTCAACACACTTTTTTTTAAGTAATACGAAAGAGTATAAAGGAAGTCCATATCACATTGGGGAATTTAGGTCAAGACCATTTTATAATGAGGTGTTGTCTTGGTTAAATTCAAATAAAGGTAAGATGGCTAAAGGCGGTGGTACATCAAAAGTTTGGATTGTAAATATTGCTATGCCTACTTCTAATAATAATATGCCAAAACTTATCAAAAAAGAAATTGAATTAGGTAGAATGTCTAATGAATTTGATGTTAAACAAGCAATTTTAAGAAAAGGCGGGGATTGGCTTGGTAATGGAAAAGTGTTAAGTGTATATGAAAAAAAATAAACTTTAAATTATAAATAAACTTTAAACTAAAAATAAATAAAATGGCAACAACAATTAAAAAAATTCAAGATGAAATCGAAGAATATCAATTGTTATTAGACGATTCTTCAAGTGATGAAATGACGAAGCAACTTGCAAAAGATGAAATTGCATCTTTAAAAGAGCAGTTAAAAGATATGGAAATGTCAAAAGGTGGGGATGATGAAGATACCGATAAGCCAAAAGGTAAGCGTGGCAGACCGAAAGGAAGTAAACCAAGTGTATCAGTTCCTAAAAAAAAGGGTAAGCGTGGCAGACCTAAAAAGGTTGTAAAAGTAAAAGTTGTTAAGCCAAAAAAACAAGTTGAACCAAAAGCAGATGGTGGAGAACCCGATTGTGACGAGTTATTAAAGCGATGGACTGAAAGAAGGGCAAAAGCAAAAACATCAAATAAAAAGAGAAAAACAAAACCCGTTTTTAGAAAAATTGCAAGTGATGTCGTAGATTCTGTTGAAAAAGCAATTAAAAATGTTCCAAAAGCAGAAATTAAAGAAAAACCTAAACAAATTTTAAAGAAATTTGATACTTTAAGAGCATCAGCAGAGCAATTTTTGAAAGCATTTAGAAGTGTTTTAGGAGATGATTACAAAACTTCTGATGCAGATAAAGAATTAAAAGACCTTGAAGTTCTTATTAAAGGTATTCAAAAAAAGTATTCTGTTAAATACGGATTAGGGGATATGGTTGAAGGCAGAATTTCATCAGCAGAAATTCGTGATTATTGGCAAGGTTTAACTATAAATCAGCAAGACCATTTTTTAGCAGACCACAGTTCAGAATTTAAGAATAGCGGTTCTTGGTTATCTAAATTAGGACAACCTTATGAGAATTTACCATTAGATATTCAGATGGCTATTCAAACTCATTTAGAGGAAGGTAGATACGGTAAAGGGGATATGGTTAGTGGAGAAACAAGTCCAAGAATATATGTAGCAGATTTGTCTGCATATAATAACGGAAAATTAATAGGTAGTTGGCTTGATATTAGTGATTATTCAAGCGGATATGAAGTAATGGAAGCAATAGGTAGTTTACTTGAAGATTGGAGTGAGCAGTCGGGAGAAGTTCGTGAGGAATACGCAATTCACGATTTTGAGGGATTTCCTAACCAACTTTATTCAGAAAGTATGGGGGAAAAAGAATTTGATATTATTATCGGTGGGATTAGTGTTTCCGAAGATAAGGGTGTTCCAATGGATGTAATACTAACTATTATGAAAGAATACTCTCTTGATGCTGATGAAGTAGGAGATTGGTTTGACGAGCATTATCAAGGTTATTTTGATAATGATGAGAAATTTGCTGACAATTATATTGATAATATTGGTGGAGTTGAAGAATTAGGAAAAGATACTCTTGCAACATACTTTGATTATCAAAGTTTTAGTCGTGATTTAGCATACGATTATTCAAATTACGATGGTCATTATTTCAGTACATACAAGAAGGGTGGCAAAGTACCAAAATACAATTTAACTAAATATATAAATAAATGAAAAACACGAAAATTAGTTTAGCACACGAAGAATTGATTTTAGATGAAAAAATCAATGTTAGAGAATTGCCATCTTCTATTAAAGCAAGTATGAATGGATTAAATCTTTTAGTTAAAAGATATGAAAAATCGCCAACTGATAGTATTTCAAATGCAGTTCGCAGAAAATCTATTGAAATTGCAGACGAAATTCAAGATTGGTTAGAAGATTCTATTGACGAAGAAAAGGAAATAGCAAAGGAATCGGTAGAGAAAAAAGCAAAAGAGGTAGCACAAAAACAAGTGGCAGATAGGGATGGTTCATTTGGTAATTCTTTTTTGAAAGGAATATTTGGAATTTAGTAGAATTTTGTTGAACTTTAGCGAAATTATTAGAATAAGTGGCTAAAGTCAAAATACAACAAAATGAAATTTCGATTGAGATTTTAACGGAAGTGTTGCGTTGTTGTCAAGAAATAGGCAATAACTCAACACTTTTAGTTTTAAAACAAGCACAAGATATTGTTGAAACAACAAAAATAATATCTATTTATATAATTGATATTGTTTGCAAAGAACTTAATGTGAGCAAGTTCAATTTATTCAAAAGAAGTGGTTACGGGGATAAGACAATTGCAATAATGTTTATTTATATTTTACACAAGTCGCATCTTGGCTATGATATAGGTCAGATAGAAAATACTTTTAATAAGAAATATAAAACTATTTGGGCAAGTATAAAAAGATTTGAAAATTTAATGGAAAACCATCCATCAGATTTAAAAATTCTAAAAAAATTTAATTCAATAAACGATTTAATTATAAACTACATAAAAAAAATATCTAATGTTTGAAAATTATTGTAAATTTTTTAAGGCAAGTGGTGGTTGGTGTGTAGTTATTCCTTGTTTATTAGAGGAAAATGAAGAAGTTATTATAAAAAAAATAAAAAACTTTCACGAAAAACTTAAAGAGGATGATTTTCAAATAGACGACCCGCTATTAAAAAGTTTATTGAAAGGAAATAAAATTAAATTAGAAAGTTCTGAAAAAGAAAAAAAGAATTTAAAACTTTTTAATATAAAAGAAGAATCTTTGTTTATTTTTCCAAAAAAAGAACAAGCATTATTTTTTATTGGTATGATTTACGATATTGAAGGAAGTCCGAATAATAATATGCCGATTAATAAAATTTATAAAATAGCAACTACACAAATTAACGATTAAAATAATGGCACGGAAAAGAGAAACAGACGAAACACGAAGATTAAAAGCAAGACTTTTAGAAGATGATGTTGACGATATTGAATACGAAGATATTGACGATGGAGATGAAGATATTGACGATTCTGATACTGAAAAAGAAACAGAAATTGAATTTTTAAAAGAAGAAAAGCCAAACGCTAAATTTACAAAACAAAGTAATTTTAATCCGTTGGCGGGTTCTCCAAAAAGTGCTGATAGAGAATATACAAAAGGAAATACAGATAATAATATAGACGAAGTTGATGAAGCATATATAAAGCCGAATGTAATTGAAGAAGATGATGATGATAATGAAATTGATGAAAAAGAAGAACCTAAATCAGTAAATCCCGAAGTAAAAAATCTTTCTTCTGATGAAAAAAGAATTGCGAGTGAAAACGCATTTGATATTGCAGTTCAAGGATATAAAATGTTATTTGAACTTTCACGAAAAGGTGTAAGAATTAAAGATAGCAAAATAAATCAACTTGTAAGAAAAGGGGAAGTCAATTTATATGTTCCTATAAGCGTTACTACGGAAGATAATAAAGTAGTGTTGATGCCTTTTAAAGATGTAATTGAAATTTTTAATAAAAATGTTGACAATGAATTAGTTTATAGTCAAGATTTTATTGACAATATTCGTGAACCCGTTATTCATAAATTTATGGAAAATGGTATTGGTCTTACTAATGATAATATGATTTGGTATCTTGTCATTATGGAATTAGCAAGGATGGGATTAGCAGTTTACGGATTACATACTTTAAAAACATCATTTATAAATGATGCAAAAGATAATTTTGAAGATATGAAAAAACAAAATATAGCACAACAACAACAACAAGCACCACCACAACAAACACAAAAAGACCCTATTAATAATGTTGTTGAAGTAAAAGAAGAAGATATAGAAGTTGTTTCTAAAAATGATGCTCCTATTAGAGAAACAGAAGAAAATTTAGAAAAAGGAATTGATGTAGTTTCTGAAAATAAAACTTAATTTTATGGCATCAACGAGGGAAAATAGATTAATAATTGTTACGGGGAAAAAAAGAATTGGAAAATCCAACGAAACTTTGCGTAATATATTTTACGATGTTGTTGCTGATGGTAGGAAAGGATTATTATTTGATGTGAATAATGAGTACGGAGAATATGAGATATTTTTTTCAGATGGAAAAAGTAAAGTTCACAGAATAAAAAGAATTTTTCATAAAGATATTAAAAAATTTTCGTCACAAAAAAAGATAGAGGTTTGCCGAGTTGTTCCTATTTCTGATAGTGGAAAAAGAATGACACACGAACAAATAGAAAATCTTTTATTGAAAGTTTTAAATGATTTTCGTGGTGGTGTTTTGCTTTTAGAAGATATGAATAACTTAATTGGAGATAGTTTACCCGTTAAAGTATCGGGTGCTTTAGTCAATAATGCACACAGAGATTGCGACATATATGTTCACTTGCAGAGTGTTGGTAGGGTGTTACCAAAAATGCGACAAAATGCAGAGTATGTGAGATTTCATTATCAATTAGATGGAGTTGAGGATTCAAAAGGAAAATTAAAATCTGAATATCAAATATTTAAAATTGCTCAAAATTTAGTTAATAAAGAATACTTTGATGGCAACAAAAGATTTTTTCTTTTTGTAAATAGAGAGGAACATAAATTAATAGGAAATTTTAAAAAAGAACAGTTAGAAATTGCTATTAAACAATATATTACTCAACATCAAGTTATTTTGAAGCCATTATTAGAACAACGGGCAATTGGGGGAAAGAAAAGATATAGTTATGATGAATGTGTTGTTTTGAAAATTAAAGAGTTGCTAAAACAATATAATTAATTTCAATTTAATAATTAACTTATGTATAAAATTAAAGATTACACAAAGAACAAAGCAAAACTTTTAGGTGTAAAAATTAAACCGAGCAAGACAAAAGGTAAAAAAATTGATGTTTTTAAAAATAATAAAAAAATTGCTTCAATAGGTGCTTTAGGTTATAGTGACTATCCTACATATATTGAAAATAAAGGCAAAGATTACGCTGATAAAAGAAGAAAATTATATAAGATTCGGCATAAGAAAGATAAAGACATTGTTGGAACTAACGGGTATTATGCAGACAAGTTGCTATGGTAGTCTTTTTTTGTACTAAAATAATTACTTAATAATCAACAAGTTACAAAATATTTCATAAATTTTAACATTTTTTAACAACCAACCTATTGACATTTCGATAAAAGGGTTTACATTTGTCTTGTATTAGCAACGAAGTTAATACCAAAACCTAAACAAAATGAAAAACCTAACCAACCAAAATTCAAATTATTCAGAAGTTGTCACACAGATTCTAAATTCGTTTCCTTCTCTTTTTTCAAGGGAAGATGTAATAGAAGTAATCTGTAAAATTCAACTTGTTGAAGTTGAAAAAGTTGAAGTTGAAGTTGAAAAAGCAGTTAATTTACAATCAATACAAAAAATGATTGAAAAATTAAAGTCAGATGTAGAAAGTTGTATATCAAATCACAAACCCGAAATTACTGATTTAGAGTTTGAAATTAATAGTGGTAATGAGATTAATCTTTACGACTACAATGCTGATATGTCAGACTTGGAAAGTGAAGTTTCAAACTTATTTGAGGATGTAGAAACTGAAATCGAAAATGAAATTGAAAAAGCAGAGAAATTAGAGGAACAAGAAAGCAATTAGGTTGGTGGTTGGAATGGGGGTGCGACCATACCAAAACGCACTTTTTTAAAACAAACTTTAAAACCAAAAAAAATGAAAAAATTAGAAACTAAAATCAACCAACAAAATCGCAAAAAACTTTTAGAGTTGAGAAACTATGTTAAATTTTTAGACAGAAATGATGTGGCTGAACTTAAAGCAATGTTATTACACGCTTTGAGTAATCACAATATTGACTATGCTTTGAGTAATGAAATTTATGTAGTTACTTTTCAAGAATAAAGAATAAAATAAAGGTGGTGTAGCATACCTTGAAAAAACTACAAACCAAATACCAAATACCAAATACCAAAAATTATGAAAGCAATTAGAATTGATGTTACAAAAAAGACTTTTGAAGTTGTCGAAATTTCAGACTACAAAGACATTTACAAGCATATAGGAGATGATTGCTCAATGTTTGAGTGTCCATACTCATTTGACAATGGAGATGCTATCTATGTTGACGAGGAAGGTCTTTATCACGATTTTGAAGGTGGATTTAAAATGAAAAATTGGAGTTATCCCGTTGTTGGAAATGCGTTGATTTTAGGAACAGATTTTGAAACGGGAGAAAGTCAAAGTGTTTTAACTACAATTGAAGAATTGCAAAAACAGATTATGTTTGTTAGCAAACAAGAATTTTATAATATGGTATCATAAAAAAAATAAACCGAAATTCGTAAGTCTGCAAAAAACTCAAATCATAAAAGAGTAAGTCCACAAAAAACGAATTTCGGTTTTTATTAAATTCTAAAAAACTAAAAACCAAAAACCAAATTAAATGAAAAACGAAGAAAAAAAATTTTTATGGGGAAAAAAGTTCTGCCACGAAATTGAAGGAGCAAGTCCAATTCATATTTCAAAAAGATACTCTACATATTGTAATATTGCAATGCTTGGAAACAATTATGCTGAACAAAACAAAGACAAAGAAAATTGTCAAGAATGTATTGATGCTTTTGAAAAAGAAAATCAAAAAGAAGAAAAAATAAAAAAAGAAATTGATTTTGCAAAAGTATTTTGGATTATAGAATCTTATAAAATAGATTTAGATTATTACATTTTTTCAACTTATTCAGAAAAGATTGATTGGCAAAAAACATTCGTACCATACATAGTAACAGACGAAAAAATGATTATAAATTCCAACATAATTACGACCAATGATAACAACAATTATGTAGTTACTTCGGAGCAAGTTTTTGAGTTCTGCAATAAGTTAAGAAATAAATGTTAAAAATTGTACATTTATGTTGTTAGTACGAAAATAAGGTTTACATTTGAATTAAATTAATTATTAATTAAAACTAAAAAAAACGAAAATTATGGCACACAATCTAAACATCAATGAAGGAGTTGTTTCCTTTGCAAGTACAGAAACTGCTTGGCACGGACTTGGACAAATAGTCGAAGGTGTAATGACAAGCGAAGAAGCAATTAAATTAGCACATTTGGATTACGATGTTGCTAAATCGCCTTGTGTTGCGTTTAACACAAGTGAAACGGGTATTAATGAAGTTATATTACCCGACAAGTTTATGACTTACAGAACTGACTTAAACAAAGGATTTGGAGTTGTTGGTAGTCGTTACGAAATTGTACAAAACAAAGATGCTTTCAAGTTCTTCGATGCAATTGTTGGAGAAGGAATAGCAATGTATGAAACTGCGGGTGCATTAGGAAAAGGGGAAAGAATTTTCTTATCAGCAAAATTACCCGATGTGGTTACTGTTGAAGGATTAAAAGACGATGTTACTGAAATGTATATATTATTGACAAGCACACACGATGGTAGTGGTTCAATTAAAGCATTGATTACCCCCGTAAGAGTTGTTTGCGAGAATACGCTAAATGGTGCATTGAGAGAGCATTTTAATAAGGTTTCTATTCGCCACACAAAAAATGTTCAAACTAATTTAGAGAACGCACACAAATTACTTGGCATTACTCACAAGTATATCGCAGAATTAAATACTTGTTTTTCTCATCTTGCAAAAAAGAAAGTTAGTGATGAGGTAGTTGTTAAATTGATTGCAGATTTATTTAAAAGCCAAAAAGAAGATTCCACAAGACTTACAAATATTCGTAACGAGGTGTTCAAATCGTATCAAGAAGGTGTTGGTCAAGAAAAGATTTTGGGAACTGCTTGGGGTGTTTACAATGGCATAACTTACTATCTTGACCATATCAAAGGTTACAAAAACGCTGACAAAAAATTTGAAAGCATTACAGATGGTGGTTCTGCTCAAATTACGCAAGTGTTGTTAGAGCAATTAATTAAACTTTAATTTTAAATTTAATTTAAGTTGGGGTGTAAAATACCCCAACTTAATTAATAAACTTGCAAATAATTGTTTGCAATTGTAAATTATAGTTTAGTTTTGTCAAAACAATAATAATAAACAAAATGGAAAAAGTGCAATTAAATTATGTGTCGGACAGAGTTTCAATAAACGACAAAGATTGGAAATTCATTAGAGGAAATTGGTTTCACAAGGACACGCAAGGTTTTAAAACTTGGATGAAAACAAGCAAAAGAATAATGGTTTCAAGAGTGACAATTTCAAATTGTGTTAATCGAAATTTAGGTTCAATGTATATGTGGACTTGTTTAAAGGAATATGTAGAACAAAAAAAATAACTACTATGAATAGATTAATAAATAATTTAAGAGAAGCGTATTTTAATTACCTTGATTTTCAAGATTCAAATAAAAAAAGATTGGCTAAAAAAACAAAGCCAACAAAATTAAATATTAGTCACACAATTTACCCATCAAAAAAATGTTCCTTTAACGAGGTAATGATAAACGCTTATTTAACAAGAGAAAATGGAAAATAAAGTTCTTGTAAAAGATACATTCAAAGATTATCTTGGTGCAAAAGATTATTTGTCAAGTTCAGATATTTCACAACTTCTGAAATCACAAAAACATTTTGAAGCATACCATAGTGGTAAAATAACTTTTGAAGAAACGACAAGTCAAAAAATAGGTACTGCGGTTCATTGTGCAATACTTGAACCTAATGAATTTGGTAATTTATATGTTATGTTTTCAAAATTATCTTTGCCTTTTCCCGATTCAACAATGGCGAAAAAAGAAAACAAAGAATGGTATGAAAATTTTTGTGAAATGAATGTTGGAAAAACTATTTTGAATGATGAAGAATTTAAAAAAATAAAAGAAATTCAAAAATCTGTTTTTTCAAATAAAATTGCATTTGATTTATTGCAAGGTTGTAAAATAGAAAATAGTTTTTATGGAGAAATTGATTTTGAAGGGGAGAAAATAAAAATTCGTATGCGACCCGATGCTATAAATGTAGAGCAAGGTTATTTTATTTCTTTGAAAACAACACAAGATGCAAGTGCTGATGGTTTTGGTAACGAATGTGCTAAATGGAAATATCACGCAAAAGAATCGTTTTATATGCACGGATTACGATACCTTTTACCCGATGGACAAAAACCGAATACGGGATATTTTATAGCAGTAGAAAATCAATCTCCTTATCTGTGTCAAGTATTTGATATGAATGAAGATAGAGAAATTGTTTCTGAATTTTTTGAAGTAGGAAAACATTTAGTTGATATTGCTTTTAGTAGGTATAATGATTTAATTAAAACTAAAGTTGCAAAAGGATATGAATATGAAAGTAATGGAATAGTTCAATTAAAATTACCAAAATATTCAGTAATTAATTCAAATAACAAATCAATATAAAATTTATTTATGAATATAAATGTTTCGCTAATTCAGTTAATTTATAATATACTTTCTAATGATGCTGAAACAAGAGATGATTGGATGCTTTGTATAAAAGAAATTCATTCTATTGAAATGAAAATTCACGGAATTAAAAAAGAAAATTACTTTGAAAAGTTGTACGAAAAAAATGATGAAGGGGAATATTTTTATTTTTCAAATGT
>Ga0214919_10013256_pt1 | contig 10011 bp, 8 predicted proteins | sample LL1503_MetaG_FD_177994 | JGI IMG/M metagenome (GOLD analysis project Ga0214919, IMG submission 177994) | Freshwater microbial communities from Lake Lanier, Atlanta, Georgia, United States - LL-1503 | ecosystem: Environmental > Aquatic > Freshwater > Lake | place: USA: Georgia | collected 2015-03-15 | reverse complement strand
AAGCTTGATTTCGGTTTTACGGGTTTCTCTTCAAGTGAAATGACTTCACCAAGGGAATCAAATTCAACAACGCCATATCTCTGTGGGTCAGCCACTTCATATCCAAAAATAAGTGCGCCTTCTGAGTTAGAAGCGTTCATAAGGTCCCGCCCAAGGCCACTTCCATGAAAAATATTGTCCCCAAGTATTAGCGCGACGTGATCGTTTGCTATAAATTTTTCTCCAATAAGAAATGCCTGGGCAAGACCTTCGGGCTTCTCTTGGCTGGCATAACTCAGGGATATGCCAAGTGACTTACCATCTCCCAACAATCTCTCAAAAGCGCTTTGGTCGGCAGGAGTGGTGATTACCAAAATTTCCCGAATCCCTGCAAGCATTAGGGTTGAAAGTGGGTAATAGATTAATGGCTTGTCGTAAATTGGAATTAATTGCTTACTCACGCCCATGGTACTTGGCCACAACCTTGAGCCAGTCCCCCCGGCAAGAATAATCCCCTTCACTTGATTAAGGATACTTCACCTGTAGGTTTGGTCAATCACAATGGGATTGGGGTCCGAACATGAAGCTTCTGGTGACTGGCGGGGCCGGTTTTATAGGCTCAAATTTTGTTCGCAGAGTTTTAGATGGGTCTTTCGATGGGGTTTCTTCGGTCACCGTCTTAGACAAATTAACTTACGCTGGAACTTTGACGAATCTTTCTGGACTCCCCAAAGACAGCTATGAGTTCATTCAAGGCGACATCTGTAATCAAGAGTTAACTACCTCTCTGGCTGCTCGTCATGATGCAATAGTTAATTTCGCAGCCGAATCGCACGTGGATAGATCCATAACTGGGGCAAAAGATTTTGTTACAACAAATATCTTAGGAACACAAACTCTGCTTGAGGCTGCGCATAAGGAGCAAGTGTCAACCTTTATACAAGTTTCAACTGATGAGGTCTATGGATCTATTGCAACTGGCTCCTGGACAGAAGCCGAACCACTTTTACCAAATTCACCCTATGCCGCTTCAAAAGCGTCTGCAGATTTGATTGCCCGTTCTTATCATAAAACTTATGGATTAGATGTGCGAATAACACGTTGCAGTAATAATTATGGGCCAAACCAGTTTCCAGAAAAAATTATCCCCCTTTTCATAACTAATTTGATTGATGGGTATAAAGTGCCCATTTATGGAGAAGGATCTAACATTCGAGATTGGTTACATGTTGATGATCATTGCCGTGGAATATTTGGGGTTTTAACGGGCGGGCGATCTGGCGAGATCTATAACATTGGCGGTGGTACAGAATTGACGAATCTAAGATTGACAAAAAAGATTATTAGTTTGATGAATAAAGATGAATCTGTTATTGAACATGTTGCCGACCGACTAGGGCATGACCTTCGTTACTCAGTGAATATAGGGAAAATCTCCGATGAACTCGGCTACCGCCCACTAGTGGATTGGGAAGTCGGAATTACTCAAACAGTTGAGTGGTATCGAGAAAACGAAGCATGGTGGCGCCCATTAAAGAACTAAAATGGGCCATTTTGGGAAGCGAAGGCCAACTAGGCCGAGCCATGTCGGCCGAATTAGCAGGAGGTAACTGCGACGTAATTACATTGAGTCATAGGCAGTTAGATATTACAAACCAGGATAAAGTTAAATCATTTTTCGCAAGAGAATTACCAAGTGTAGTTTTGAATGCTGCAGCTTGGACAAATGTAGATTTGGCTGAATCACATGAAAAAGAGGCACATTTAATCAATGCAAATGGCCCTAAATTGCTAGCGGAGATGTGTGCAAAGTTTGAAGCAAAATTCATCCACATATCGACTGATTATGTTTTCTCTGGAATTTCAAATTCCCCCTGGGCCGAGGATGCAGAATTATCACCTGTCTCTGCCTATGGTAGATCAAAAGCGGCGGGGTAACTTTCTGTTTTGGAAGTTTATCCAAAAGGCACTTATGTGGTGCGCACCGCATGGCTATACAGTCCGTGGGGTAAGAACTTTGTTAAAACTCTATTGAAGTTTGCATTGGAAGGTTCGGGGAATATTGAGGTAGTTCTAGATCAAGTTGGACAACCGACTTCAGCCGTTGATCTAGCAAAACATATCCAAAGAATGATAGTCCAAAGTGTTTCACCTGGGATTTATCATGGAACTAATGGTGGTGAAACATCATGGTATGAGTTAGCTAAGAGAATCTTTAAATTGGCAGGCGAGAATCCTGAAAGAGTGATCGCCGTAGACTCAACCCAGTTTCTTCGTCCGGCAAAAAGACCTGCATATTCAGTCCTAGGTAAAAGTCGCTGGGAAAATGAAGGGTTAAAAGCTATGCAGTCTTGGGAAATGGCACTAGATGATGCGTTTCCCTCAATAATTCAAGCAATAAAGAGAGGAGAATGATTTCATGAACTTTCAAGAACTTGATATCAAAGGTGCGTGGATTGCTCATTCGGCTGTGCATCAAGATAAGCGTGGGAATTTTCGCGAGTGGTTTAAGCGGGAAGAAGCGAATCGAGCCATTGGTTTGGATTTTGATGTAGCACAAGCAAATGTTTCTACTTCAAATAAAGGGGTTTTACGAGGTATTCATTACAGTTTGGTGAAAAGTGGTCAAGGTAAATGGATAACCTGTAATGCTGGTGCGATCTGGGATGTAGTTGTTGATATTCGTCCAGCATCTCCAACCTTTAAAAAATGGATTGGGGTCGAATTGTCGGGCTCTAGCGGTGATTCGCTTATTATCTCAGAAGGGCTTGGACATGGATTTCTTTCTCTTCAAAACGATTCCATCGTGACTTACCTCTTGACTTCCGAATATTCACCGAGTGACGAATTTGAGATCTCCCCCTTGGACCCATCTCTTGCTATTGAATGGCCCATGAATAATTTATTGCTGTCTGAAAAGGATCGATTAGCACCAACACTAGAGGAGCAACGCTTCGCCGGAAATCTTAATGCCTAACTCTAACTTCTATTCATTGGAAAATTGTTTTATGCTTTACTCAAGTTCCTTGAATAGAGCTAGAATTTGAATCGAATATAAGTAAGAAATTAGGAGAGTCGTGACCATACTTCGGAAACGCTGGAGGCACAGTGCCATCGGCCGCTCCATGCGCGTGCTCTCTAAAAAAGACCAAAAGAAAGTTGCAGCAATTGCAATTTTACAAATACTTATGGGCGCTTTGGACTTGATGGGAGTAGTGGCAATTGGCCTTTTAGGTGCGCTTTCAGTCACTGGCCTCCAATCTCGTAAACCTGGAGATCGAGTTGATTCAGCCCTACATTTTCTTCAGATTTCTAATGCGACTTTTCAGACTCAAGCCATAATCTTGGGAGTTAGCGCAGTTTTTCTCCTAGTAGGCCGAACCCTACTCTCTATTTTTTTTACTAGACGTATTTTATTTTTCTTAAGCAGACGGGGGGCGTCGATTTCCGCTAATCTGATTTCTCGTTTGCTTTCACAACCTCTGCTTATTGTTCAAGAACGAACAACACAGGAAACTTTATATGCCGTAACTAGTGGGGTTAGCTTGATTACTCTACAAGTTTTAGCAACTTCGGTGGTTTTGGTTTCAGATATATCGCTCTTGCTCGTTATGGTAATTGGATTATTTGCGGTAGATCCAACAACTGCAATTGGGACGTTTCTCATTTTTAGTTTAATTGGATTCTTTTTATATCGGTTTATGCACGTCCGTGCTGGGGTGCTTGGAGTGAAGAATTCCTCTCTGAGCATTATAGGAAATGAAAAAATTGTTGAAGTCTTCAATTCTTACCGGGAATCGGTAGTCCGTAACCGTCGTGATTTCTATGCTCGCGAGATTGGAAAACTCCGATTTAGATTAGCTGACGTCTCTGCTGAATCTGCTTTTATGCCTTACGTTAGCAAGTATGTGATTGAGACGGCAGTTGTTCTTGGTGCAATACTAATTGGAGCAACTCAGTTTATACTGCAAGATGCTACACATGCTGTCGCTACTCTTGCCATTTTCCTAGCCGCAGGAACAAGAATTGCACCTGCTGTGTTGCGTGTACAGCAAGGGTCAATCACGATTCGCGGAGCCCTAGGGCAGGCAGCACCAACATTGGATTTAATGGATGCACTTGGGGACGCACCCATGATTGAAAATGTAAATGATTCTGTTGACGTATCACATCAAGGTTTCAACTCAGAAGTTATTATCATGAATACTTCTCTTACCTATCCAAACAAACTAAACCCAGCTATTTCAAATGTTTCGCTTAAAATTCCAGCAGGCTCCTTTGTTGCTTTCGTTGGGCCATCTGGCGCAGGAAAGACAACAATTATTGATGTTCTGCTTGGTGTACTCAAGCCAGACGAAGGCCAAGTCTTAATATCTGGTTTTGATCCTCTTATGGCGGTATCAAAATGGCCAGGTGCAGTCTCCTACGTCCCACAAGATGTTGTGATTGCGGCGGGAACTATACGTGAAAATGTTGCATTAGGCTATCCACTAGAAACTGCAACCGATGAATTGGTAATGAGTGCACTAAAAGTTGCTCAGCTGAATGAATTCATAACAGATTTACCACTAGGAATTGATACGCAAGTTGGCGAACGTGGTGCCAAAATAAGTGGTGGTCAGCGACAAAGGCTCGGAATTGCCAGAGCCATGTTTACAAAACCACATTTATTGGTCCTCGACGAAGCAACAAGTTCTCTTGATGGTGAAACAGAAGCAAATATCTCTGAAGCTATTCATTCTTTAAGGGGATCAACCACAGTAGTAATGATTGCGCACCGATTATCAACAGTCAGAGACGCGGATATTGTCGTGTATTTGTCTGAAGGAAAGGTACTTGCGACCGGGACGTTTAATGAAGTGCGCAATGCCATTCCAGACTTTGATCGCCAAGCCAAGTTGATGGGCCTATAAGCAACTACTTTGATATTCATCAAGTAGACTCTGTCATATGCGAATTTTAGTTACTGGTGGAGCTGGATTTATAGGCTCCCATTTGTGCGAGCGATTGATTAAAGACGGACATACAGTGACGGCAATTGACAACTTCTCAACTGGGCAAGCCTCAAATCTTCGTAATCTTGAAAATTCTAAAGATTTTTTCCTGGTTGAAGGTTCAATTCTTGATACAGAAGTTTTGAAACCTTTAATCGATAATTCGGATTATGTCTTCCATCTCGCAGCAGCCGTCGGCGTCTTTAATATCGTCAATAACCCACTAGCCAGCTTGCTAACTAATATTCGAGGTACTGAAATTGTTTTGGAGTCTGCTTATGTCTGCAATACGCCAGTGTTTCTAACGAGCAGCAGTGAAGTGTACGGAAAGAATGTTTCGGACTCTCTAAAGGAGAGTGACGATCGAATTCTCGGCAGCCCCGTTACTTTGCGTTGGTCATATAGTGAAGCAAAGGCTATTGATGAATCCTTAGCCTATGCATATTTTGTAGAAAAACAGTTAGAAACGAGAATTGTTAGATTCTTTAATACCGTAGGACCCAGACAATTAGGTGCTTACGGGATGGTAGTCCCTCGATTCGTTAAGGCTGCTTTAAGCCATGAACCCATCACCATATATGGTAACGGTAATCAAACTCGATGTTTTGCTCATGTATACGATGTTATAGATGCAGTTATGGCAATTGCATTTGCTGACAATACAATCGGAAGAGTGATTAATGTCGGAAATAACTTTGAGATTTCAATCAATGAATTGGCTAAAAAAGTTATCGCTGAAACCGAATCAAGGAGTCCTTTAGTCTACGTGCCTTATAAAGAGGCTTACGGAGACGGGTTTGAAGACATGGAACGTCGTGTTCCAAATATAGATTTAATCAATCAGTTAGTTGGGTGGAAGCCACAACGTAACCTATCGACGATGATTGCTGACATTTCGGCAGAAATGAAAAAGAGTTCCTAGAGCGAAGTAACTCCACTCAGATTTTTTATTGAATTAGTGCAGTCTAATATCTGAATACCTCTTGAAACTAAATGTTCAAGATTTATTCCAGGTTGCTTTGTGGCAAGAATTGCGACATCGCATTCCCAAGCTAAATCAACTGGTTTTGACTCTTCCCAAATTGTTACTAGGGGGTCATGCCATGCAACTTCGGCACCCTGTGCTTTTAAGTGAATGCGAAGCTCCGACACAGGGGTTTCACGAACATCGCTCACCCCTGGCTTATAAGCAACACCCAGGATCAATACCCTTGGTGTTGCTTTTGAAGAGTCAACCAAATCTAAGGCTCGTTGCGCAACATACTTTGGCATTTTTTGGTTTATTGAATCAGCTGCTTCAATAAACTCGGCTTTACTTCCATGCTGACGTGCCCACCATGTTAGATATAGGGGGTCGACAGGGATGCAATGTCCTCCAACTCCCACCCCTGGTCTGAATGACATAAACCCATAAGGTTTTGATGATGCAGCATCTATAACTTCGTGCACATTGATGCCCGCAGTAGCACACAACTGCGTAAACTCATTAATCAATGCGATATTAACCAATCGGAACGTATTTTCAAGTAGTTTGGCCGCTTCGGCAACTTCGGGGGATGAAACTGAAACTGCGACATCACATATTGATTCATAAAATGTGAGCGCTTTATCCTGAGAATCAGCATCGATTGCACCGACTAAACGCGGTGTATTTTTCTGATTCCAAACTGGATCTCCAGGGTTTACACGCTCGGGTGCACTTGCGTAATACACCCTGACGGTGTCATTTGGTTTAAGTGAGTCTATTGTAGGAATAATGATGTCTCGCAAAGTTCCCGGATAGGAAGTAGATTCACTCACAACTAAGGTTTCATTTGAAACAAACGGTGCTATTGCAGTTGCTGCACTTTGCAATAATGAGAGATCTGGTTCGCGCTGTTCATCCAACGGCGTTGGAACACATATGGTGATGACAGAAGCTTTAGCCACAGCAGAGAAATCGGCACTTGCCCCATAGGTTCCGCTTGCAAGGGCTTTCTGTAGTTGAATGTCTGAAATATCTTCAACCGGGCTTTTGCCAGAGTTTATCTGGGCAACTTTGGCCTCAAAATTATCAATGCCTATAACCGTCCAGCCAGCGTCAACTGCTGCCATGGCCAATGGGAGGCCAACATAGCCTTGGCCAATAATGGCTAAAATTCTGCTCACTTTGGCGCTCACGGTTGGAATCCTAACTCGCTTGAGAGGCTTTCCGTTGCATGCCCTCCCATTGGAGTCTGATTTCGCTTATTGAGGCATGCATGAGGGAAGATTGGCAGATGAACCCACAGGACAAGACTCCCATCAGGGTCATGCGCATTATTGCCCGTATGAATGTCGGTGGTCCAGCGGTTCAAGTTTCAGGACTCATGCGAGGCTTTAATAGTACTGAGTTTGATCATCGTCTATACACAGGATTTTGTGCAATAGATGAAGCTGATTACTTAGATTCTGTTGCAACAGATGTGAAGGCTAATCGCATTGAAGGATTAGGTAGACGAGTGAGTTTAAGTGGGGATATCAGGGCATTTCTTTCATTAGTCAAAGTGATTCGTGAGTTCAAGCCACACATTATTCACACTCATACTGCTAAAGCTGGTTTTTTAGGACGGGTTGCATCGCTGGTCTCTCTTCAAAAATCAGTCCGAGTGCACACTTTTCATGGTCATTTGCTTAATGGTTACTTTGGATCGTTTAAGAGAACGCTTGTAGTAATTGCAGAAAAATCCTTAGCTTTTATTACTCAGCAACTTTTAGCCGTGGGAGATAAGGTGCGACAAGATTTATTGGAAGCGGGAATTGGATCTAAGGCGAAATTTGAGTTGATGCCACCAGGCTTGGCCATAGGAAATTTGCCTTCCAAAAATGATGCCCTGACATTTTTCGGACTTACCAACGAACGATTGCACTGTGCGTTCATAGGGCGCGTAACCCAAATCAAGCGTCCAGATCGCTTTCTTGATGTTGTGAGTGAAATCAAAAAACGTAGTATTTCTTTAGATTTCTTTATCTCAGGAGATGGTGAATTACTAGAAGCGTGCCGAGAAAGAATCATGGCTGAAAATCTTCCCGTGAATGCGCTAGGTTGGCAGAGCAATATTGAAAAAGTCTTATCAGCGGCAGACATTGTTGTACTCACAAGTGATAACGAAGGAACACCACTGAGTTTAATCCAGGCTGGAATGGCCGGACTTCCTGTGGTTTCAACAAATGTGGGATCTGTGCCTGAGGTTGTCCTAGACAATATGACTGGCCTTATTACGAGTTTAGACGTGCAAGAAATTGCTGACGCACTTGAAAAACTAGTCAGTGATAATGCTCTGCGAGCTCAACTAGGTATTGCGGCTCAAAAGTTTACATTGGCAAATTTTGGTGTACAACGTTTGGTTCAGGATCATGAAGTGCTCTACAAAAAGCTCTTATCTAGTCCAACCAAGTTCTAGCCCATAATTCGAGCATCAGTATTGGCCACAATAGATTGTCTTTATCTTCACCCGCCATGTGAATATCAAGAACTTTTCTTACCTCAGTTGGATTAAACCAGCCGCGCTGAGTCGCAGTTGCATCGGTAAGTGTGTCAACAAGCATCGCTCTCATTCCGGTTCGTAACCACTCGGCTCGTGGAATACCAAAACCCATTTTGGGTCTATTAATCAACTCTGCTGGAACAAGCGAACGAGCAACATCTTTGAGAATATGTTTAGTCTCTAAACCCTTTATCTTGTACTTACGTGGCAGAGACGCGCCCCACTCCACTACGTTCACATCGAGCAAAGGCGATCGCAGCTCTAAGCTATGCGCCATAGTCGCAATATCAACCTTTACTAGCAAGTCGCCGGGTAGATAGGCACCAAAATCTGAACGAATCATCCGATTAAAAGAAGATAAATTCCCAGTTTCAAATTGCTCTAAGTAAGCAATTTCTGCCTTAATTGAATAAATATTTGGATTGAGAAGGGCAATAAGTTCTTCTGGTTGCGTCAGCGAAAGAATCGAGCTGTATCTAGCCCCTAGTGATGCCTTGGGTGCCAACTGAGAAACTACCCGATTAATCTTTTGAGAATTACCTAGTGACTGTCTGCCAGCGAACTGTAAACCTTTACGGGCTAATCCTAAAAAAGGATTAAGTCTTTGCATGACAGGTGTTGCCAAATAGCGGTCGTATCCTCCAAATACTTCATCGCCGCCATCGCCGCCAAGCGCCACAATCAAATTTTCACGGGCGAATTTAGCTAACAAATATGTCGGAACAATCGAAGAATCTGCAAAAGGTTGGTCTAAAACTTGAGAGATTTTCTCAATAACCAAGGCAGGATCTGGACTCAATATCTCTTCATGATGGTTAGTTCCTAGATAGCTTGCTACCTGCTTAGCGTAATGAGCTTCATTAAAAGCCTCACTATGGAAGCCAATTGAGTATGTCTGAACTTTCTCCTTCATAAGTTTTGCCATGTATGCCGTCACAACAGTTGAGTCATATCCGCCGCTTAGGAATGAGCCAAGTGGACGTTCAGAAATTAAGCGCCGTGAGACCGCTGCTTCAATTAATTCTTTTGTTGTCTCAAGTGCTTCCTCGTAAGGAATAGCAACTTTGGTTTCAAAATCTGCAGTCCAATATGTGGATGATGTTGCCTTTCCATCACGCCAACTTGTGACACTCGCCGGAGGGACTTGATGTATTTCATTAAATGCAGAGTTTGGAGAATTGATATACCCATACTGCATCACCTCGGCAATCATGTTGGTTCTAAGTGTTCGATCTGGACGGGCCAACATGAGTGCCCGTACTTCAGATGCAAAGTAGAGGGTTCCGTCACTTAATTGGGAAATCCACAAAGGTTTCTTGCCCATACGATCTCGGATGAGGTGAAGTGACCTATCACGAGCGTCATGAATCGCAATTGCAAACATGCCGTTTAGTTTGTTGATGAAATCTAAGCCAAATTCAAGATAAAGATTAATAACAACTTCAGATTCACTTGAATCTCGGCAATGGATCCCACGAGTTTCAAGTTCGGCCCGAAGTTCTCGGTAATTGTAGATTTCGCCGTTCCATACA
>Ga0214919_10013252_pt1 | contig 10013 bp, 13 predicted proteins | sample LL1503_MetaG_FD_177994 | JGI IMG/M metagenome (GOLD analysis project Ga0214919, IMG submission 177994) | Freshwater microbial communities from Lake Lanier, Atlanta, Georgia, United States - LL-1503 | ecosystem: Environmental > Aquatic > Freshwater > Lake | place: USA: Georgia | collected... | reverse complement strand
AAATCTGTCAGTTACTGCCAGTAACTTGGCCTCATGGTCGAATTCATCCTGCTCTTCATCTTCTTCTACCTTGTCTTTAACTCCTTCTCTAAGCGCAAAGCCAAGCGCAAACCTCGCACCTTAGATGCTGAGCTCAAGCAATTAATTCAAGACTCCTCTGACTCAACAGCGATCTCATTAGAGATCAAGCGCTATCTCCTAGATGTCATCAATGATGATAAAAACGATGCAGAAAAGTTCTCAACTGCTCGCATCAATCAAGCCCAGCACATTCTTGATCGTGCAGGTCCTAGCGCCTTCTACTGGATGACTGAGATAGCAGCCCAACTCTCAATCCTGTCTGCTGCCCAGATCAATGGCATACCCACCAACGTGAATGTGGAGTTGGGGGAGAGTGCGACGCCGGAGCAAGTAGTCGCAATTGTCATCAAGAATTAAAGATCCTTACGGAAACCTTCCCACTCACATCGCTTACATTGAACGTCAGGATCAAGTCCGTCTCCACTGATACAACATCCACCAACTGCATACTTTTCAAAGTCAAAGGTTTCAGGATCTGGCATTCCGTAAATGATCTTGCGGAGTGTGCCGATCTGTTGGCATTCAGGGCAGGTTAATAGCCCGATGGAGCTTCGGCGGCGTTTAGTGGTCATGAAAAAAATGTAGGGGATAGCACTGACAAATGATTGTCAATCCTGAGGTTCGTTTGCGAGAACAAAGTTGTTTTGATGTTGGACACCAGGGGCTTGGAATAGTTCAAAGTCAAAACCCTCCAGGTAGTCTTTGAGGACTTGGCTTCGTGACGGGTGACGAAGTTTCGTCATGGATTTTGACTCTATCTGTCGAATTCGTTCTCTTGTTACACCATATACTTTGCCAATTTCTTCCAAAGTCATGGGTGCATCACAATTAATCCCAAAGCGCATTGAGATTACCCCAGCCTCGCGCTCTGTGAGAGTATCAAGAACACTGTTTAGTTGGTCTACGAAGTAACTCCACTCGAGTAACCGGGATGAGTCACAAATTGATTTGCTCTCAAAATTGGGGTTAGTTGCACGAACGGTCAACTCAGATGATGAATCGATTACCTTTCTGAGTGAGATAAATGAGAAGTTAGATTCCCTTATTTGAGCATATTCCTTTTCAGTAATTTGAAGTGCATCTGCGGCTTCAAGGGTTTCAGGCTCAAATCCAAAAAAGTCGAAATAGTTCTCCAGATATGAATTTACCTTGTCTAATCTTTCTTTCATGTGAACAGGAATTCTGATTAGGCTTCCAAAATCCGTGGCATTTCTAGTAATTGATTGTCTGATCCACCATGTTGCATAGGTCGAAAACATGAATTCACGGAAAGGGTCCCATTTTTCTGTAGCTCGAATTAGACCGATCACGCCCATCTGGAATAGATCTTCAATCTCGACGTTAGGGTATGTCCTTCGATAACCTAAAGCGATTTGGCGAACTAGCTTCAAATTACAACTTACAAATTCCTTTTTAGCCGCATCTGCGGCCTCTCTACTGCCTGTATTAATGATTACCGATAATTCGCTGCAACGTTCAAAATCGAGAATTGGATGTTGGAACAGCCTTGAATCTAACTTTTCATTCAATGTGTCAGCATCAATTGCCCACTGGCTCTTTTCACGCTTAGCCTTAATTGTCCGACCTCTAGCTAGTTGGGTAATTTCGATCTTTCAATCACTTCTTCTAGGAGAATAACCATTCGTGCTAATTCTTCTTCATCACTTTTTGCATCTACTCTTATTAAGATTACTGGTACATCTGAGCTAATTAGAGATACCGAAAACATTAAGTCCTTGAATATAGCGGTACGAGATATAGCTAAGGCAATTTTGAATCGTAACTCAGAAGCCTGTAATTCATTCAGCCGATTACATAAAACATGGTAGAAGATTTCTCCTCCCTCGATCCGTAAATCTATTTCAAAAGGCAATTCTTTGCGGTCTATGTTTAGCAATGCGTACTCCTCAACTAAACGATGGTCATCATTTGAGGATAATTCAAAAACAGATGAATCTATGTACTTCTGCCAATTTTGGTCCAGCAATTTGTGGTAAAGGCCATTTTGGATCTGATCGTCAAAAGAACCCATGAAAAGCCGAAAAGTGTTTTCATATGAATTACGTAAGTTTTGCTTAACAATACCTTTTTGATTCCAGTATTCTTCAAGCATCTTTTGCCATGCACTAAAGTCCGAGTGGGAAGCGATTTCCATTTTTAGTAAATTGCGCACATTCTCATCATTTGTAGTTTTTTGAATACGTAAGAATGAATTAATGCATTTATACTGATGATCTAGGAATCCTTTAGCGCTGCGAAAATCTCTTGACCATTCTCTGAGCTTTTCTGTTGCTGTCGTTACATTCATCTCTAGATTCAAGATTGAAGGCTCGAAGCGGATTTCTGAAAGTGCATCTTTTGTGCGCTTCTCTCCGATTGTTCCGGCGGAGAGGAGGGAGTTCGTAATTTTTCTTAGGAGAGTGCGATCGAGCTCCGGTATTGCAGGAACTGAAAACCAACTATTGATTTCATTTTTTAAGCGCTCCGAAAGCACATCCTTCAGTCGCCTGGAGGCTGTAAAGGATTCATGGTCATTTACATCCTTGAGGTAGGTGAAAAGCTCAGCGCCAAAAGTAGGCAGCACAATTCGATTCTTTGAACGGGTCGCTTTTTCCATTCAGTAAGTATATACAGAAGTTCGTGAAATTTAGTATTTTATAGAATTTAGGCCCAAACGACATGACCTTTTCTGGGGCACTCTGAGCGTACCGAGGAGGAAAGCCCCAAAATCTTTCAAAATATTCCTGGAAATCCTTCAGTTTGGGGTTGCATTCCTGAATTTTCCTGTATTATAGGTCGTGGATGCAGGGGCATCAGATGGAAATGAGAGAAAGATCGTCAAATGAAAGAAGCAAAAAGCAGTGTTTTACGCCCACTTTTTGATGGTGGGGATTCGTACAAAGTGGAGCAGAACATTGAGTTCCTCAACAAATCGGTCAGAGTTAGAAAGTCCCATCTAAAGGCTTCGGACCTTGAAAACCATAGGGCTCGACGACTTAAGGGAAATTGTAAGAAGAACAGGTTCAGAGACCTAGAAGAAGCGATTGAAACGCTACACAGAATCGAACGCTATCGCCGTTACTCAGCCGAGTCGGGCCTTTTGAAGAGCCATAGAAAAGAGCAGAGAGCATATAAGTGCCCTACTTGCCTTGGCGCGCACTTAACATCACAAATCGAGCAAGGAGTGGTGGTGCTTAATGTTGCCGCGTAATCAAAAATCCAAAAACCTTATCCTGAGAATCTCGCATTCAGTCATGTCTACTGAAGAAACTCCAAACTTAATCCAACCTACCAAGATCACCTTCACTGCAGTAACATCCTTGAGTGTGACGAGCCCAGAAGGAGCAATATCCAATGAGTAATTCGCTAAAAGATAAACATGGAGAATACATAGATTTGGGTTTTTGCATAATTGGTCGAAACCTAAACGTCATTTCTGCGCGTGGGTACGCCTCACTAATCACCTTGGCACAAATTTCTGGCCCAGATGTTTTGGATCCCATTTTGAATCCACACGGTACACAGCGCGATCTAAATACAAAACACTCTGAAGAGGCGCTTGAGTATGCATTATCGGCTGAAGACGTAGACCCAACCAGAGAGCCCAGAGCTTTTCCTGAGATTACTTTGAATGCCCGAGATAGAGAAGTGCTGAAATTCACCCAAGTTAGCGGGGCTGAATTAGACTTTGACTCAATTTCAGAAGAGTTGCTTCCGGACACCATGATTGCAAAAGTGTCAGTAAAAGTTGATGCACTTTTTGTTCCCGTGCCACCGCACAACCCACAAATAAGTCGAATTGATGGAAACCACCGCCTCTCGCAAGCTCAGACCATCAGCTTAGAGACTGAGGATTTAGCTGCGTTGGAGCAAATAACCGAAGCACTAAATGTTCCTTTTGCACTTTATGTTGGGATGACTCCCGTTCAAGAAAGAAAAATATTTGCTGCATATAACGGAAAGCACAAGGGAATGCCAGCAGCGATTATTGATAATTTTGAAACAGGGGCAAACTCAACAATTGAAAACATTCGTGAGCTTAAGAGTGCTGCTCGTTGGTTGGCAGTTGAATTGCAAACCGAAGGTCGACCATTTTATGGCAAGGTCCACCTTGGTGGCTCGAAACTCGGAGCTAAGCAAAAGTTTGGAGAGGCTCCGCCGCTCACGAATCGTGGATTAGCAACGGCAATACTTACAACGCTCGAAAAATGTAACCAGCTCACGCCAAGACTATTTCCAGTTTATGACCCAGAAGATCCTGTAGAGGAAACTGAAGCTAGACAGCAAGAACGAATAGCTTCAGCAAACAAAATGTTGAGCTACTTAGATCTTTATTGGTCTGCAGTCAAAGATGCTTTTCCAGATGCTTGGGATGACAAGAAGAATTACATTTTGATGTCCTCAATTGGAATTGGTGGTTTCAGTCAACTAGCCGGTCCGGTGATTGAAAATCTCGTGGTATCAAAGGGCAAAAAAGAGTATGAGCACTTTAGGGCTGTCATGGATTACATGGCACGTGAAGTTCCTTTAGATCGTGAAAACTTCAGAGGCATTGCTGGTGCTGGCGGAATTAAACGAGTTGCAACAAGCCTTATCGACTTGTGGTCCCAGAATGAAGTACATGTTGACATAGCTATTGCAGATCCGCTTAACCCTTTTCCACACGGACTTTCAGATTAGTGCGAGTTAATTCAATTTGCGATTGGAATTAACTGAATCAGAAGTTCAAAAGTTTTTTGAAAAAGTGGTCTCTTTTTATGAAGGAAAAGAAATAGAGGCCATGGCGCAGGGCCAACAAGAACGTTCTCTCACCAAGAATCAAGTTGGCCCTGCACTCAAAGAATTTGTGACAAAAGTTGGTATGCCTCAAATCGTCGTAAGATACGATGGACATAATCCGGTACGCCCTTTATTGAGGCATGGCATGACTTTCTTACCTGATGCCCAGGCGTCATTAGGCTCTCAAAAGATTCTTGCAATAGAAGTAAAGATACTCAGAGACAGCGATCCCTCAGGTTCATTAAGTAAAGCTATCGGCCAGACATTTATGTATCGTGCTCTCGGATTCGAAATGAGTCTTGGACTCATTTTTGACCACAGAAGTAAGCGATATGGGGGACTTGAAGTTCCTTTGTCAGAAATTGATCAATTAGACAATCGCGTAAAATTCATTCTCTTTAACGTAAATTGAGATTTGTATTTATTAATTGATCAGTAGTGAGGATTTCTACTTTGTCACGCATTCCTGGTATCCACTCACTTAGATGATTTTTGATGAATTCTCGCATTCCTGCGGACCATCCTTCACCGCCCATGATTATCCAACTCTTTTTATACCGTGAATCAACCTTCATCGTATATAGAAGTTTTATAACTTCATACGCCATTTTTTCTTCAGCAGTACCAGATGTGCCCTGGTACTTACAGGAAATCAGGCCTCGAGAATTAGGATCTTGTTTATCGATAATCTCCCAGTCAACTCGGTGCTTTCCTCCGCCTGGCTTTGTGCCGATGTTGGTCTGACTTATGGCTTCAAGGCCGTTTTTTTCACAGGAGCGTCTAATACACATCTCGATTATGGCCTCATAATTTGAGCCTGTTGTGGTGTCTCTCGAACTCATACCAACCCCTTATCTAGATCTTGAGATTACCTTAAGTTCAGATATTTCAGTACCTTTTTTTATTTTGTAATTAGTACCTAATACTTCATTTACCGGAGTTCGTGCATGCCCCGCTGCGGAGATACTTCTATTCATCATTATCTGCCTGAGAGTTAATATCTTTCCAAATATTCTCCTAGTTTCAGGTGTATCTGAATTTGAAAGAATTACGTGAACCCCTTTTTTGGTCAATCTGGCGATAGTTTCAGCAAGTTCCTCGTGTTCATGAATTCCAAAGTTATCTTTCGCATATTGGCTGAAGCTTGAAGAGGCCGATAGTGGTAAGTATGGAGGATCTAAGTACACGAGATCATTCTTCTTTGCCGATTTTAATGCTTCGGAGAATCCGCCTACCGTGATTTTTGAGCCAACTAATCTCTTCCGGCAAGCTTCAAGGTTCAATGGATCGAAAATTAGTGGATTCTTTAACTTTCCCCATGGAACATTAAATTGTCCGGACGAGTTAACTCGCCAAAGCCCATTGAAGCAAGTCTTATTCAGGTAAATAAATCTTGCTGCACGGGCCACATTTGAATTCGGAGAAGAACTTCTAATTCTTTCAAACTCTTCCTTGCTCAGATTTCGTGAAAGCTTTTCTAGCTCCTTCAAAAGCTCTGGAAGCTGATTCTTAATAACCTTATATACAATCGCTAGATCTGGATTTGAATCATTAATGAAAACATTTTTGCCAGGTATATACAATTCTGCGTTTTTATTTCCAGTTGCAAACATTAATGCGCCGCCACCAATGAATGGCTCGAAGTATCTATTCACACTTGGGTTGAAATCTGGCGGGAATGCCTGGATTAGGAGATTTGTCAGACGTCGTTTTCCGCCCGCCCATCGCAAAAAAGGCTGAGGAGCCTTGCCCCCCGACAATCCCAGATCCAATTGACTTTGAGTGGCTTTGGAAAATGGGCTTGTGGCTTTTGACATACAGGGAGGATAGTAAATGCGACTGACAAATATCGCCATTTGCCTGGTGCAGACAAGTCGAGGCTCTCAGGATAGATTTGAGTCATCGAATTTGAGGAGAGAACATGTCGAAAGTAGTTGATTTAGTTAAGAGTGGGTCGCTAGTAGCGGGACAGGAACTGATTTGGAATCGGCGGGTAGCAAAGGAAACTCACCTAGCTACTGTAAATCAAGATGGATCCATTACGACCGCTGATGGGATAAAGCATAAAACCCCTTCAGGGGCAGCAAAGCATTTGAATGGAAATAAGCCAGTAGATGGTTGGCTTGCTTGGAAAGTGAAGAGTTCTCTGGTCTCACTGGCGGAGCTACGGCTAAAGAATGACCGAAATGCCTGAAGAAGCCAATTAAGCGATTTTGATTTCTGAAAGTCATTTTCGAAAATAATCGAGACCAGTACCCTTAAATCATGGAAAACATCGCTGGCGGAAATATTCGCGCCACTTTCATATGCCTTGCTAATTCTAGAAAGAAGTCTGGAAGATGCCTCGCAGGCAAAGCTTCATATCAAGGAGCCTATACGAAATGGATTAGACCAATTTCGGCTCGTGAGCATGAAGAGTTAAAAGGAAATGAATTTCACATTCACACTGGCGAGGAAGCAAAGCTGCTTGATCTTCTGGAAGTAAATCTTCTTAGTCACCAACCTAAACTTCACCAGCAAGAAAACTTCTTAATGGATGTGTCTGTCCCTTTGAGAAAGATCGGAACAATCAACATCGAGGACTTAGCTCGCCTTGCCGATACACCAATCGATTTGTGGGGGGCAGGTCATTCATCTAGGAATGGGCTGAATGATTTTGTGCCCAAAGTTGAAATTGAGAATCATACCAATTCACTTTTTCTGATTCATTTAAGAAATCTCATGGTTCTTGTTACAGAGGAGTGGAGCGCGAGCTGGCATCGAAATCAAAAGGTTTTTCGGGCTGAATTCAATTTGGAGGGTAATTCTTACAAATTAAAGATCACAGATCCACTTTTTGAGGAGAAATTCTTCGATAAACCCGTGGGGAGTTACGAGATCCAAGAAACCCTTCTTACAATTAGCCTTGGCGAAGAGTTCAACAACAGCTACTGGAAACTTGTAGCTGGAGTTATGCCCTTAACCTACGGCGAAAAATGGAGTTCATGATGATTTTCACGATCGGTCACTCCACTCACTCTATTGAGAATTTCATTAGTCTTCTTAAGATGCGAGGCATAACAGCCATCGCTGATGTTCGTTCAGCTCCATATAGTCGCTTCCAGCCCCAGTTCAACCGAGAGGTCCTTGCTCAGTCCTTAACTGACGTAGGAATGGAATACGTATTTGTGGGCGATTCAATTGGAGGAAGATCTCAAAACCCGAATGACTACGAAAACAATCGAGTCGTTTATTCACGCCTAAAGAGAAGTCCATACTTTGAAAACGGTATAGCTCGAGTTATTGCAGGTTCTGAGAAATTCAATATTGCACTAATGTGTAGTGAAAAGGAACCTCTCGAATGCCATCGGATGCTCCTTGTAGGGCAAAATCTTCATGAGTTGGGACAACAAGTCGCTCATATTAATGGCGACGGAAGTCTTGAAAGTCATTCTGACGCGATCAAAAGACTTCTCAAGATGTTCAAATTAGATGAGCCAGATTTATTTAGATCACACGCAGAAATTTTGGAGGAGGCGCTTCTTAAACAGGAACAAAAAGTGGCTTTCGTTTTGGATGCTCCAGTACGCGGCAGATTGGGCTTTGGACAATTGGGAGCAAGTGAAGATTGGACAGAATCCGTATGAATGTTTACACGATCGGATTTACCGGCAAAAATGCCGAAAGTTTCTTTTCCATATTGAAGGGCTGTGGCGCAAAGAACCTAATTGATATTCGAATAAATAGGACTTCTCAATTAGCTGGATTCGCGAAGGAACAAGACTTGGGCTATTTCTTGAGAAATCTTTCGAAAATCAAATATCAGATAAATTCTGATCTGGCCCCAACAAAAGCTTTACTGGCAAGTTACAGGAATCAAGAAATTGACTGGGAATCTTATTCAGATGAGTACATTACTCTGATTAGATCCCGCAATGTGATTGAATCTTTAGGCGCGCAATATTTTTCGGATTCTGTTTTGATGTGCTCAGAAAAGACTCCGGACTATTGTCACAGGCGGTTATTGACAGATCTACTCATAGGCCAATTTGATGGGCTAAAAGTGAGCCATTTAATTTAGGAAAAATGATGATGAAGATCAGGAGTAAATGTCTATGAGATATTGGTGGGTAAATCAAAACCAAACCTTCGACTATGAAGTACCGGGTGGGTTTTTGTGGTCTCCAAAAACTCGTATCGATGGAGCTAAAAACTACTTCTACGAATGCATGAAAGAAGTAACTCCAGGTGATTTGGTCTTCTCATTTAAAGATACTTTTATCAAGGCAATAGGCGTAGTTCAAAAGCCTGCGTATGAAGCTCCAAAGCCAGACTTTGGTGGACAGGGTGAAAATTGGGCACAATCAGGCTGGTTGGTGGAAGTTGAGTTTTCAAAGCAGATAGCAGAATTTAAGCCTAAAGATTTCATGGACGCGATCGTTCCACTTCTATACCCCAAGTACGCACCACTGCAAGAAAATGGTGCAGGCCTTCAAGGTGTTTACTTAACAGAAATTTCAGAAGAATTTGGACGATTGCTTATTGCTTTAAGCAGTGCCCCCATTATTGATATTTTAACGGAATTGGAGCCAGTTATAGATGAAAATTCCGAATATGAAATTGATTTAGAGATTTCGCAGAAACATCTCCAAGGAGATTTGGAGAAAATCCAGTTAGTTAAGGCTCGTAGAGGCCAAGGGCTATTCAAGGCAAATGTTCGATTAATCGAAGAGGGCTGTCGGGTAACTGGTGTAACCGAAATCAAACACCTTCGAGCAAGTCATATAAAACCCTGGAGCCAATCAGATAACAAGGAAAAACTTGACGGAAGCAATGGTTTATTGCTCAGCCCCCATGTTGATCACCTTTTTGACAGAGGGTTTATTTCCTTTACACAAAAAGGAGAGTTGTTGATTTCAAGCAAGTTGAACAGTGCGGTTTTGGATGATTGGGAGATAGAAGTGCCCAAGAATGTTGGAAATTTCTCTACCTCTCAAGAAGATTACTTATCTTTCCATCGTGCCCGTATTTTCAAAGCCAGCTAGTTCTTCAGAACCCAATAAACACTCTCCCCATCCCTCTCCAAGATCCCGTACTCGATCATGTGCCTGCGTAGTGCAGCTGTGTCTGCGTGGTACTTGGCAATGATGAGGTTGAGTTCCTTCTCTGGGTAC
>Ga0214919_10013251_pt1 | contig 10013 bp, 5 predicted proteins | sample LL1503_MetaG_FD_177994 | JGI IMG/M metagenome (GOLD analysis project Ga0214919, IMG submission 177994) | Freshwater microbial communities from Lake Lanier, Atlanta, Georgia, United States - LL-1503 | ecosystem: Environmental > Aquatic > Freshwater > Lake | place: USA: Georgia | collected 2015-03-15 | reverse complement strand
CAATCGGCGCAGTAATCAGCGCGATGAGAAGGACCAGGTGCACAGGCTGCCGAATTCGCGCGGTGGAAACAGTAATTCCGATCAGGATGAACGGCGCGAAAAGTTGGGGTAGGTGGGTGTAACCGATCATGAGGTGGCGGCCAAGGTCCAGCTGGGTTGGCCGGAACCAATAGGTTGGAGTGAGTCCCCCCCAGTAGTGAAATGCAAACTGTCGGATTTTTTCCGCGAGCGGGATGTCCAAAACCAAGTATGAGGACACTCGCCACAGTTGGTCTGCGGTTGCATCCGGAGCCGCCCGCTGGAACACGATGTACGGAACGAGGCAGACAATACCCACCGCCAGCAACGGGATCAAGTGACGCCGTTGCGACCAGTGGTAGGGCAGGTCTGTGAGCACTAGCAGCACGCCAGCCAGGCCAATGATCAGCTGCCCATTGGTGTACGTGTAGAACGTGAAAGCCGCAGCGATGACCGCCCCATAGCCTGCCGCCGCTCGCCCCTCGCGGTACTTCAGATAGGCGAACAGGAAAACGGCAAATCCCGAAACTGCATACACCGTTTCGAACGTTGTTCGGCTGTGCAAGAACCACGAGGGGACGATGGTGAACCAGAGTGGAACCGCCCACCACGTTCGGGCGCGAATTCCATCACGCGCGAACAACGTTGCGGCCACAACCCCAAAGGTTGAAAACACAGCGGCGGTACCCCGCGCAGTTTCAACCGAAGTACCGAAAAGAGTGGTTGAAACGATGTGGAAATAGACCGGAAGTAAAGGCGCCCATGATCCACCATTAGAAAAGTAAAGCGGGAAGAGTACATTCAACTCATTCCGGAAACCTGATGCGACGAGGCGTTGACCTGCAACAATTTGATACGCCTCATCACCGTGGAAGTAAATGGGAAACCCTGACAGGCTAACGAGACGGCTTGCAACGTAAATGATGAGCGAGGCAATCGCGGCGACCGACGCTAGGCTGATGCTCACCCCGCGTATTCGCTTGAGGAAAGTCAGTTTTGAATCCGTTTTTCCTGAGCTGACTCGATCAACTAATTGATCTTCATCAAGTTCCGGAGCGAGCGCCGATTTGGCTGCGTGATAACTCTGCGTTCCGGGTGCCAAGCGATCCTCATCGGAACTTGGTACCGGTTTCGCATCGCGGTGCTCGGTATCAGTGTTCTCAACGAGCGCTGCGCCGTTCGCCGGGTTACCGATCAGTGAGATTTGCGAAACGATTGCCCATTGGCCCTGCTTCGGGCCATGGGTATCAATTGTGGATGTCTCGTCAGCGAGTAAATAGACTGAAAGGTCCGTGTCGCTGCTATCAAGCTGATTGCGAGAAACTGCAACTGCTAAGCGCCCTAATTGAACGACCTCGACTGTCCTTGGGACACTCGGAATCGTGGCCGAACTGCGTTGACCGGCGACGTATGTCAATCCAATCGAGAGGAGGGCGTCCTGTCCGTACGAGGCGGAGATGCTTCCCTCAGGCTCAACAGCAACATGAAGGGCGGGGAGTTCAACAGACCATGCACGAGACAGCGAGGCCCAGTCGCGCCGGAATCCAGCATCTTCATAGTTTCCGATGCATCGAAACACGAAGTCTTGGGCCGAGGTTGACGGGACATGGGCACTTGGTTGATCAACAAGTCCGAACCATAGGTTGGTCAAGGAGTTTCCGGGACCTGCGGGGTGGAGTCGAATCAGTGTGAGAGGCTTCCAATGCCCTGCAACGTACGCGACGGCAATCAGCTCAATGCGCCCGTGTGCATCCTTGCCGATGACCCACCCAAAGTCTTCGTTCTGCACAAATACTTGACGGGATCCCAACTCAGAAAACGGTACTTCGGTGGGATTCTGAAGCGAGGCGATTGGTGAAGCATCCGTAGCTGGACGCCTCAAGACGACTGACTCAGAGAGCCAGTTCGGCCGGAGGCCGATGAGTGGATCTAGTCCATTAGCCGGGTGCTCCGGGACCCCTTGTGTCATTTCGTCAAGAGTGTCCCAAAACGACCGCACACCTGCACTACCCAACGGTCGGGCCAGCACTCGTCCTGGTCCAAGCGCTCGGGCGTGGTGCGACAACCGTGTCCGGACGTGACTTTCTTGCCCCTGGACGCTACGGTCACGGCGAAAGCTCTTTGTTGGATGGAAGGTGACCTCAGCGTGCAATCTGGTTTGACTGGGGGAGATCGTTCGTCATGTCCCCTGTTGACCGTTGGAATGCCGGCGTACAACGAAGCCTCCCAGATTGCCAGTTCGGTTCGCGCTGTCCGGGACGCGCTTGACACTGTTGGGGTCCCGTGGGAGCTTGTCGTAGTTGACGACGGAAGTTCAGATGGCACGGAGGGAGAACTGCGTGCGACCGCCGCTGGCGATGACCGCATCAGGGTGATCCGCCTGCCTCAGAATCGTGGAGTCGGGTTTGCCATTGCGACGGCCATTGGTTCAGCGGGCGGCGAATGGTTCATGGTGATCCCCGCAGACCTTGCGATGGATCTTCGAGACATTCGCAGGTACCTCGATGCAGTCACGCCGGGCGTCGCGGCGGTCGCGGGATATACCGCGACACGGGGCGATTACTCACCCTGGCGAGCGTTGGTCTCCATAGTGAACCGGTGGGCTGTTTCCAAACTTGTTGGAATTGACGTGCGAAATCCCAATTACATCCATATGTACCGAAGAGAGGCTGTTTCCCAGGCAAACCTCACGTGCACCGGAAGTCCGGCACTTTTCGCTGAACTGTTGAGCCTCTGCGCACGGTTCGGCGAAATTGTCGAAATTCCAGTTCGTTACGTCCCTCGCACTACCGGACGTGCAACTGGTGCACGTTGGCAGAGCATCCTCGCCACAGCTCGAGGCTTGGTTCGTCTGGCGCTGGCGCAACACGTAAGCGAGCGCGTGAGACCAAAGCCACACTAGGCTTCGATTTCGAGCAGTCTCTCGTCGTCTGGGGAGAGCATCCGAACAATTCGGGCGGGGTTTCCGGCGACAACCGCGAAAGGAGGCACGTCTTGCGTAACGACGGCTCCGGCGGCGACAACTGATCTAGCGCCCACCTCAACTGCCGGCAGAAGGACGGCGCCTCCCCCAATTCGGGCGCCTGCCCTCAGTACTGGCCCAACGAGTCGTTGGCCGGCACCTTCGCGTCGCCAAAGCATCCGACGGTCATTCGTTGTGACGACGCCGGGACCGATGAACACGTCATCCTCCACGATCATCAGCGCGGTGACGTACGCACGGGTCTCAATGAGTACCCGGTTGCCGACGGTCGTTCCAAACTCAACCACCGCTCCAGTGCCCACCACACTATGGTCACCGATCAGCGCATTCTCCCTGATCATGACGTGGTGACCGGTCTGCACACGGTCACCGAGGACAACGCCGCTGTAGACAATCGTTCCGGACCGGATGTGGCATCCCGCACCGATCGTGACAGGGCGGCGCTCGCCCGAGCGTGTTGGGTGACAGAGTTCAACCCCGACCTCGACAATGGTTTCCGCTCCAACGATGAGGAGTCCGGCGGCAACGAGTTCATCTAGGGCCAGATGTGGGCCAACCACGGGCTTGGACCTTTCCAGTCTTCGGAAAACTTCAATCAGTGTCGGTGGGTACGCGGCAGTGTGCCACGGAACTCCCTCGCTAGACTCGGTACCCTTCGAACAAAACCGGCTTGTTGGTCGCGACCATCCCCTTGATGGGCACAGCATTGGTATCCGGGCCGTCAGGTCTGACAATACCCAAATGTGTTTGGGGCGCAGAAAGACGTTGACGACCGCATTCACGCAGGCGGAACAAGAGACTCGTCTGGTGCTTGGTGAGCGAATAAAATGACTGGGCCTGCACCAATGATGAGTTCACGTGTTTTTGGTCGGTCGCGGGCCATTTCAAGAGGCTCGCTGTTCTTGCGCCTACTGGGAAATCGCACCCAGACCTTTGGTACAGCGTGTGTTCTTATTGGATTCGGCTCGGCAGTTTATTTCCAGAGTCACGCTGATCCGGCAATTTCTGGTAACGGAGTGACTACCTTCTTAGGCCTCCTGTTTGGCTGTGCCATCTTTCTCGCAGGACTTGCGGTCGCCGGCGATCGAATTCCGGCTGCTTGGGTCCAGACGGAGCCTCGGGTAAGTGTCGCTGCGACTGATCCTGCACCCAAGACAGTTGGAGAGCTTGCTGCGCGATCTGTCGGAGCGCGCAACCCATCCAGCCAATTAGCGCCGCGGCGGGTTTCCCAAAGACTTCTTGCGGTCTCAGCGGCCTTAGGTGCGGCCACCTTTGTTCTCTGCGGTGGCAACAAGTTCACGGCGCTCAACGTCGCGGTTTGGTGCGCGTCGGTCCTGACCTTCGTCTGGGCCAGCTGGGAGCGAGACCGGAAAGTGACCCCATTTCAGTGGGCAGCTTCTGGTCTTGCACTTTTGTCACCTGAGCGGTGGCAATTTGATCTGCAAAAGGGGAGGCCATCCGATCCCGGTCAGACGGGCAAATGGCGTCCACAGGACGGTATCCGCTTAACGCCAATGGCGCTCATCGTCATTTCACTTCTTGTTGCAGGAGCGCTCGTTCTCACCTGGCGGGTCGCTGAAGTGCCCCGCGAGATGACCAGCGATCACGCTGAGAAGCTTCTTGACGTACAGGATGTGCTCGACGGTCAATACCGGATCTTCTTCCCCAGGAATACCGGCCGTGAGGCAATGCAGTTCTATCTCATCGCGTTGATGACGCCTCTGGCCGGGGTGAGTTACCTGACGATGAAGCTCGGGACGGTACTCGTCGGCTTCTTCACGCTGCCTTTCACTTTCCTTTTTGTTCGCACCGTTAGCGGGACTGGTGTTGCCATCCTTGCACTATCGCTTGAGGTGGCTATGCGATGGCTCCTGCAGGTGTCGCGGGTCGGACTGCGCTTCCCGTTCCCACCTGCGTTCGGTGCAGCCATCGCCTATTTTCTTTTCAAGTGCTTGCGCGATAGGCGCCGTAATGACTTCCTACTGCTGGGTCTGGTAATTGGCATTGCACAGCACACATACACTGCACTCCGTCTGGTCCCACTTGGCGTCGCGGTTTCCTTGGTGATTGCCTATGTAATGGACCGGCGACGACCGGGCAGGGAGGAGCAGGCGTCGAGGCTTCTTGCTGACACAGTTCTGATGGTCGCTGCCTCGGCACTGGTATTCATGCCTCTGGCGAGGTATGCAGCCGAGGAACCGCAGATGTTCTTGTTCCGGGGAATGTCACGGCTTGCGTCTGATCAGGTGAACGCCGTTCCACCGAACGCAGTCCTTGTGTTCGTGCAGAACATCGTGAACGCTCTACTCTTTTTCAATTGGCGAGGCGATACCGTTTGGGTCAATACGATCCCTGGGGTTCCAATTCTCGACACCGTGAGCGGTGGTCTGTTTGTCCTAGGTGTTGCATGGAGTTTGTATTCACTCGTCCGTCACCGAGATGTTCGTCAGTTGCACGTAGGTATCTTCCTGTTTTTTGCGATGCTACCTTCGATCATGAGCGTCGCCTATCCCGGCGAGAACCCAAGCACGGTGAGGATGGGGGCGGCGATACCGATAGTTGCCCTCTTGATGGCGACCGCTCTGCATGCCGTGCTCGCAAGGCTCTGGCGTTGGGTCGGTGTCGCTCCCCCGAACCCCACGAGCCTTGCAGTTCAGTCAGTGACGATAGGATCGCTTCTCAAGGCACAGAAATCTTCGTCAAATATTGGATTTGGCTCTTTACTTGTAGGCGTGTTCGCGATTGCGGTAATTGGCTCAATCTGGAAGTCCAACCTTGAAGCGTATTTCACGGCGTATCCGGCTCAACACACCCTTTCCAGCCAGCACGCGAGCCGTTTCGGTGACGTTATCAAGGGATTTGAGGCATTTGGGGGTTTGCGGGACGATGCGTTTATCTTGCCTGGGTCCTATTGGGTCGATTGGCGCCTAATGGCAATAGAGGCGGGCGACATAAAATGGCGGCCCATCATCGAGAACGTCGCAGCTGCGCGGACGCACGATGGACGACCGGGCAAGCGCCTGTACATCGTTCACCCCGAGGATCGAACCTCACTGGACCAGCTGAGACAGTGGTATCCGCAGTCGACATTTACCGTGGCGGCATTTCCGGAAACGATGGGGCAGCCACTGTTCGTAACTGTCGAGGTCCCGCCTGGCGCGTTGGCGGTGTCACGCTGATGCCGTGCGACGCATCCAAGGCCATTCGGCGGGGATGCGCCACACAATGGTGTAGCGGACGGTCGACAGCGGTTTCGCGGGTCCATCAATGAGTGTGCCTTCACCTGTACGGAAATCGTCTGGGAGTTTCAAATCCACACTTTTCGGGATAGCAATTAGCTTTGGATGCATTTGGATTCTTACTCGAGCCGTTGATGTTGACCAGACCATAAATGCACTGCGTGACGTAGACCCATATCCGTTGGGACTGTCCGTCGTGTTGACGGCTATCACGGTTGCATGCAGGGCGTTACGCTGGCAGGCGCTGCTTCGGCCCGAATCTCGTTCAGGGTTCTGGTCTGCAGTCGAGGCGACGCTGATCGGCTACCTTTTCATCGCGGTGCTGCCCGGCAGGGTTGGGGAACTCACTCGCGCGGCCGTGCTCGGTCGTACCGAAAGTGTCCCGACAGGTCGTGCGGTCGGAACGATCGTCATCGAGAAGATTTTCGATATTGCGGCCCTGCTGATCATGCTCGGGGTGCTGTCGCTCATTATTCCTCTTCCGCTTTGGGCACGAACCGCCGGCGTAACGGTGACAGCAGTCTTTACAATCCTGACTGTCGGGTTCGTTGTGGCGTCGTCGGTGAGACCTAGGCTTGTAGCGTGGATTCAAAGACGAGTAGACCCGGTACCGGTCATCAGGCGTGCGAACCCATCCCGACTTGCGGACGGGTTGCTGCAAGCGGCGAGCAGTCTCACTTCTGCGAATCTGCTCGGGATTCAGATACTTGCTAGTACGGTCCTTTGGTTGCTTGCAATCTGTCAGGTGTACCTTGGAACCCGTGCATTTCATTTGGATACGGGTTGGGATGCGGCAACTTTTGTGCTTGTTGCCACGAACTTGGGAATGACTGTTCCATCTGCTCCTGCTTCCCTGGGCGTGTATCACGGCATCACCGTGCTTGCGCTCGATGTGTTCAACGTGACCGCGCCGACTGCACTCGGGCTTGCGGTTGGAATGCACACCCTTGGGTTCGGCACACTGAGCCTTGCCGGCGCCTTCTGTCTCGTCCGAGGTCTGTTGCTTGGACGCTTCGCGATTGTCGACCTGTGGAAATGGAGAGCCTGAGGTGGTGAACATAGAGTCGGCGCCAGACTCCGCTGCACGCATTCGTTGTCTGTGGAGCCCTATGTATGCCAAATGAAGCAGGCTCGCCAGTCACCCCGGACTTGCTCCGCATGGGAGCAGATGGTCAGGTGTTCGCGACCGCAAGCCTTCTCTCCCGCGCGCACGCTATTGCGCGCCATCACCTCTCCACCCTCCCCGTGCATCGCGCGATCATCCGTGTGGTTGAGTGCCTCATGGTTGGGGCTGAGCCTCTCGTGGGTCCGGTGCTGGATGTTGGGTGCGGTGACGGCCACTTCGCCGGTGCTTGTCTGGTTCCCTCATATGGGGCGAGAATCGATGTAGGAATTGACCCGGCGTTCGCATCAGTGCGCGAAGCACATGACGCCGGCGTCTATCGCATGGCACTTGCGTGTGGTGGCCAGGCGTTGCCTTTTGCAGACGGTTCCTTCCCGACTGTTGTCAGCAATTGCGTCCTCGAGCACATTCCGCCACTTGACGAGACCTTGAGGGAAATTCATCGTGTTCTCGCACCGGGTGGCAAGTTGATCATCACTGTCCCGAGTGACAAGTTTGCCGGATCACTGTTCTGGTCTCGAAGCCTGTCTACTCTGGGCTTCCGATCGGCCGGTGAAGCTTATGGTCGGTGGTTCAACCGGATCTCGCTTCATTTCCACACGTACAATCGTGACGGTTGGCAAGGTCGCCTTCATGCTGCTGGATTCAAGGTCGAGAAGTGGGCGTCATATCTGCTTCCGGATGTGATGGCCCTGTTTGACTTGAGCCACTATTACGGGGTGCCGACACTACTTACCAAGAGGCTTACTGGGAGATGGATCCTGTGGCCCGGCAAGTGGCGTTACCTTCCTTGGGAGCGTGCGCTGGAGAACGCGCTGGCGTCATGGGCACGTCAAATATCGGTCCCGGACGGCTCATACTTTTTCTTTGTAGCGAGGAAGGCGTAACGTGACCACGGCACCGAATGAGGAGCCCGGTTCGGTTGGGCCCACCGATCCCGAAGACCAAATCGCCATCGGCGAGGCGCCTCCATCAACGGGCGATTACGGACAGATGGCTGGTTCATTCGCGTCTACCGATCAAATGGGTGACGTCTCTGTCGCGACACGAACAACGGTGAACCGGCAACGTTCCCGTCGTCTGGAGAACTGGGTCTTCGGGCTCATAATCGCTTTGGCCGCCGTCCTTCGCTTCACCGGGGTGAATTGGGACAACGGAAGCCAGCTACATCCGGACGAGCGGTTCCTTTTCATGGTTGAGGGAGCGCTTCGGCCGGGATTTGTCGCAACCGGAGCGAACGGATCCACGGTGCAAACTCGGTCTGCACCAATTTGGGAATACTACTTTGACTCGGCACGGTCGGGACTAAACCCACACAACGTTGGCTACGGCTTTTTTGTCTACGGAACGTTTCCGCTATTTGCGACAAAATGGATACTCACCCTGTTCCAATCAAGCGGATTTGACCGCGTTCACCTGATTGGCCGGTCGCTTTCTGCCCTGTCAGACACCGGATCGGTTGCTCTTGTGGCAATCATCGCTCGCCGCCTGTTTGGAAGCCGGGTCGGACTTCTCGCGGCTGCGCTACTCGCGGTCTGCGTTCTTCATATCCAACAGGCGCACTTCTTTGTTTTCGACAGCTTTCTTGTCACTCTCGTCCTGGGGTGCTTTTGGTCGTGCCTCGATATTGTTGCGTTCGCCCGCTGGCGCGATTTCGCAGTTACCGGCCTTCTCCTCGGCCTTACGCTTGCTACCAAGCTTTCCATGGTGGTGTTCATGCCGGTGATTGCCCTTGCGGGACTCATTCACTTGTGGGAGACCCACCGGGCGAAGCATCACCTTGTCATTGACGACGGTGACAGTGACCGTCCCTCGCCCACGATCGCAACAGTGCTTGAAAAGTGGTGGAATGATGGATCCCTTACCTCAGTTATTGCTGGTGGGATCCTCACGGCACTTGTTGCGATTCTTGTCTTTCGGATTGCCCAACCGTATGCGTTCGCAGGTCCAAGCCCCTTTGACCTTCGATTGAACCCGAAGTGGCTGGACAACATTGACTATCAGGCTAAGTCGCAGGATGGCTCAGTCGATCTGCCTCCCAGCATCCAGTGGGCCGAGACTTCGAAGGTCTTCTTTCCGCTACGACACATGGTGAATTGGGGTCTCGGATTGCCCTTGGGGGTAGCTGTCTGGGCAAGTTTCTTCGGCGCGTGCTGGCTTGCGGTGGCGAAGCAACGATGGCAGCATGCGCTTGTCGCCTTCTGGGCTGGCCTCTGCTTTCTGTACTTCTCTTCCGTCCTGAATAAGACGATGCGCTACCTGCTCCCCTCCTACCCCTTCTTCGTAATCCTCGGATCCTGGGGCCTTGTGGCTGCTTTCGACGCGATGAAGAGCGGTAGGGAGCGGGTCAGACATGGGACGTCATTCTTGTCGAATGACGTTCCTGGTGCGATGAGATCCAGGCTTGCCGCGCTCAACTTGACGTCAATCTCGCCGCTTGCCCCACTCGTCGGTTCACTTGCCATTCTCGTAGTACTTGTCTACTCATCTGGCTGGGCGTTTGCGTTCACTCGCATCTACGCGCGCCCGGTCAGTCGTGGTCAGGCGTCGATGTGGATCTACCGGAACGTACCCCCGCCCGCGGTTATGGCGAATGAACACTGGGACGACCCATTGCCGCTTCCGATCCCGGGGTTCGATCATGGAAAGT
>Ga0214919_10013250_pt1 | contig 10013 bp, 16 predicted proteins | sample LL1503_MetaG_FD_177994 | JGI IMG/M metagenome (GOLD analysis project Ga0214919, IMG submission 177994) | Freshwater microbial communities from Lake Lanier, Atlanta, Georgia, United States - LL-1503 | ecosystem: Environmental > Aquatic > Freshwater > Lake | place: USA: Georgia | collected... | reverse complement strand
GAAATGGCTCAAGTTGATGTAATTAGAAATGGAATTATTGATAAACTGCTTGCAATATCAGATAAAGATTATTTGATGGCTTTGCTTCGTTTGGTTGATAATAGTGCGGTTCAAGAAGATAAAATTATATTGACTAAGGAGCAAAAGTTGATGCTTGAAATGAGTGAAGCTGACATTCAAAAAGGTCGAACAATATATCAAAATGATCTTGACAAAAATGACCTTGAATGGTTAAAAAGAAAATAGTCTGGACCGAAACGGCAGCTAAACAGCGTCGTGAGATATTAAGATATTGGACAGAAAGGAATAAGAGCACAACTTATGCGGAGAAATTGATTGAAATAAATGCAAAGCATCTAAAGGTAATTTCCAAAAAACCAGAAGCATTTAAGGAATCTGAAATTAATGAAGTTCGCGAATCAGCTATGGGGCATTTCAGTCTGTATTATAAAATTACTTCTGATCAAATAATCGTTATGGCATTTTGGGATAATCGCCAAGATCCTAAGAAACTTTTGAATGCCATTTCTTAATTTATACGCCCTCTATCAGCAAGCATGCACCAGGCCAGATCTTACTTCAGTGAAATGATATGTTTGTAAAAAGAAAATTATATCTTCGGTAAAACGATTTTAAGAAAAGTCGGCCGATCGCCTGCTTGCAAAACCGTTAAACACCATTTTAAACGACCGAAATAGAAACATTAAATTGAAAACAATAAACGTTACAAAAGGACAGATTCTGCAAAGAAGTGGTGAACTAAACACAAAAGTGTTTACGGTTGAAAATGGTTTGTTGCGCAGTTACTCCATAGACAATAAAGGGAAAGAACATATTTATATGTTTGCACCAGAGAATTGGATTATTGCCGATAATTGCGAAGGAGATATTCCTTGTGACTTGTATATAGATGCAATTGAAGATTCTACAATTACGTTAACAGAAAAGGACTTTACAAAATTAACCTCAGATAGGAAATCATTAATCAAGCGTATAAATGTTCTACAAAAAAGGGTCATTATGTTAATGAGCTCTTCCGCGGTTGAACGTTACCAACATTTTGTAGAAACGTATCCTGATATTATTCAAAGAGTTCCACAAAGAATGATAGCTTCTTATCTTGGAATTACTCCAGAAGCATTGAGTAGATTAAGAAAAGAAATATCAAAGAACAAATAAAATACAAAATCACTTCTTGACCTAGATCAATGTACAATCTTTTAAAAAGTTACACCTTTGCATCATGATAAGTATTTTATAAAAATGAAACCTATTGAACTCAATTTCGAAAAAGAATACAAACAGAAATTACTAGAGCAAACAGAATTTTTAATGGCTAAAATAAATTAATCTTTAAATAAACAACAAATATGAACAACGGACAAGTAGCGGGAAAATCACCCCAAATGGAACAATTAGAAGAAGGAAAAACGTATGCATGGTGTACATGTGGTAAATCAGAAAATCAACCTTGGTGCAATGGAGCTCACATAGGAAGTGAATTTACCCCAATAGTTTTTAAAGCAGATGAATCAAAAGCGGCTGCCATGTGTCTGTGCAAGCAAACAAAGAATCCACCCTATTGCGATGGCTCGCATGTTAGCTTATAAATAAAGTGACAATTCAACATATCTTAGTAACTTTGCTGATAAGCCTTTATGGCAATTTATCTGCAATACAATTAAATAAAAATTTAACCCTTTTTAAATAAAATATAAAAACATGAAAAAAATACTTATCACATTATCCGCAGCACTTGCATTGGTTTCATTCGTAGTATTAGACGCAGGAAGTTGGTCTTTGGATGCAGGGCACTCACGTTTGGGTTTTACTGTAAAACACATGGAGATTTCTGAAACTGTTGGTCAATTCGACAAATTCGATGTAAAAATAACAACTCCAAATGCAGACTTCTCTGATGCAACAATCGAATTAACCGCTGAGGCTAAAACTGTCAACACTTACCTTTCAATGCGTGATGATCATTTACGTTCTGCTGATTTTTTCGATGTTGAAAAACACCCAACAATCACTTTCAAAAGTACATCTGTGAAAAAAGCAAAAGGAAATAACTATGTCATCAAAGGGAATTTTACCATGCACGGTGTTACAAAAACAGTTGTTTTAGCAGGTGTTCATAATGGGACAACTAAAAACAGAGCTGGTGCAGATTTAGCAGGATTGAAAATTTCAGGACTGATTAAAAGATCAGAATACGGAGTTGGTGTAACTATGCCAAACACAGTGGTTGCTGACGAAATTTACTTAAATGCTGATTTAGAGGTATCTAAAAACTAAAAGTAAGAATCTCGAAAGATGAAAGCATCGAAAATAGCTGCTTTATTGGTTCTTCTTGTAACAATTGGAACCGTACAAGCACAAAACTGGAAGATTTCTGAGAATCACAATATTGCCTTTTCAAACAAAGATGTAAGTGGTGTATTTAAAGAAATATCTGGAAGTATTATTTTCGATGCGACTAAACTTTCAAGTTCAAAATTCGACTTAAAAATCAAGGTTGAATCTATCAGTACAGGAAATGGTATTCAGAACAAACATGCGAAAGGTGAAGAATGGTTTGACGCTGATAAATACCCGAATATTGAATTTGTTTCTTCAAAAATTGAAAAAACAGAAACTGGTTATAAAGCAATTGGAAAATTAGCAATTCACGGCGTTAAAAAAGATTGCTCTGTTCTTTTTACATTTGTTAAAAAAGGAAATAAAGCTACATTTATTGGTAAATTTAGTGTGGATAGAACGGATTTTGGAGTTGGTAAAAAAGGAGATGATGTATCCGAAATGTTAAAAATAATGGCAACAATTCCAGTAACATTAAATAAATAAAAAATTGATGATAAAATACACCTTACTTGCTCTTATTTCCGGAGCCTTATCTGGATTTGGCTCGTATTTATATGCTTCTGTTTATCAAGAATTAACGGTGGTAGATTATAGCGGATTTATTCCATCAAGCTCCATTTTTATTTCATGCTTCGTAGGCTGTATTTTAGCATCTGCTGGTCATGCTCTTTTTGTAAAATTCTTACCAAAAATCGGTGACATTATCTTTGGTTTCTTATTTGCCATCATTAGTTTTACTAGCATCTTGGGCGTTTTTAAAGCAACCTTGCCAGACAGTGATGATGAAAGTTTTTACTATTTGATTTATGGTTTTGCCATACCAATGCATTTCTTCCCCTTCATAGTTTGGAATACTATTAAACCGATATTTATTAGAAAATGATTTTCCAAAAGATCTTTACGTTCCAGCGAAATAGATCATTTTCTTTCTATTTGTTCTTCGAGAATTAGGATTAATCGTTAAAATAACAAAAAATTAACCCAATCAAACAGAAAAATGAGTTACTTGCGCCCTGAAATAACTTATGCGTACAAGTTAATTTAAAGATTATAAAGCAATTAATATATCAATTTTTGAACAGCAAGCATTCTATGTTAAAACAAGTAAAAATTTCGGTGCTAATGGCTGTATACAATACCGATTTTTCTTACATCAAAAGAGCAATTGATTCAGTATTAATTCAGGATTTTCAAGATTTTGAACTCATTATTATCGACGATGGTAGTACTGTTAGTAATCGTGAGGCTTTGTTGCAATATGCTGAAAAAAACGAAAATAAAATAATTTATATCCGACATAGTAACCGAGGTCAATCAGAATCAATTAATCGCGGTATTTTAAACAGTGTAGGTGAATTTATAACCATAATTGATGGTGACGATGAATATAAATCGAATCATTTAAGCTCTTGTCTTCGAGAGATAAAAGAGGAAGATTTGATTTGTTCCACCACTGAAACAATCGTTGATACGAACGACGATTATTATGTTCCAGATAAAAATGATACTAAAAAACTCATCCATTTAGATGAAACGATCCTCTTTGGAACATTATTCGGACGTAAAAAAGTATTTTCAAGCTTTTCCTTTAAAAGTGGATTCGCCGCCGATGCTGATTTTTATGAAAGAGCAAAAACTCAGTTTCGCGTAAAAAAAGTAGACCTGAGAACGTATATTTATCACAGAAACATTCCAAATAGTATTTGTTCAACCATTAAAAAAGAGAACCTGATCAATTCTTGACCTATGGCTTTCGACATTCGCCGTTTTCAACCAAATACTGATGTTATTATGGCATGCCATATTACTGGGGTGTATGATGTAAATCGCACTACAACGCTTGATGATGATAATTATGAATTAGTGCGTGATTGGGCTGAATCTGTTGCGGAACATCAATTACAAGGAATAATTTTTCATAACAATTTCACTTCAGCAACCTGTGAAAAATTCAAAAATGACTATATTTCATTCATTAAAATAGATTACAACAATCAATTTAATCCCAATGTCTATCGGTATTTTGTATACAATGATTTTCTGCAAAACCATGTACAGTTCTTCAAAAGTATTTTCGTTACTGATATAACAGATGTTACGCTGCTAAATAATCCATTTATTGATTCCTATTTTATTGAAAATTCGACCGCTATCTTTTGTGGTGACGAGCCAAAAACACTCAACAATGATTGGATGAGGGATCATTCTACTAATCTACGAAACAACATCAGCAATTATGCTGAATATGAAAGTAAGTTTGGATCTGAAACGCTTTTAAATTGCGGCGTAATAGGAAGTAAAGCTCCGATATTCTTTGATTTCATTAAAAAGTTATGTGCTATTCACGAATATGCCAATAGCGCAAACCAAACGGCGTTTACAGGTGATATGGGGGCATTTAATTATTTAGCAAGAACAAAATTTAATAGCTATTTGATACACGGTGCGCCCGTTAATACCGTATTTAAAATGTATGAAAACGAACGCCAAGATTGCTGGTTTAGACATAAGTGATTTTTTTAGGGCCTCCAAAAAACAATTATTTGAAGGTCAATTATGCGTCCGTGGAAGCAGCAAAAAGCATTCAACAAATTAAGAGTCTCTTTGATAATTTATAAAAATAAAGAATTACCTTTAAGATAAATAAACGAAATAAACCTTCGGTAATCTATCTATTTTTGGGTGTCTATACGATAGTTTGTTTCGCATATAAATGAGTATACAACCATATTAAAGTGCATCTTAAAATAATTTTTCAACTGATTCGTATTTGGTGTATATTTACACCAAAAATTAATTATCATGAGAAGACAAAGCATTTCATTTACAGAACCTAATGACGAATGGTTAAAGAATCAAATTGACAATAAAGAATATTCAAGCAAGAGTGAATTAGTTAATGATTTAATTCGACAAGCAAGAAATCAACAAAAGAAAATCGATTTAATTCGATTGAAATTAGACAAGGCTGAAAAATCTGGATTCACAACCGAATCTCAATCAGAAATTTTGAAGCAATCTAAAAGTATGCTTAATGGGTAAATACAAATTAAGCAATGTTGAAAAGGAAGATTTAATCCGAATCCATCATTACGGCCTTAAACAATTTGGAATGAAACAAGCAGACAGATACTTTGAATCTTTCTTTGTGCACTTTGAACTTATTGCGAAAAATCCACAATCATTCGAATCTGTAGATTTTATTAAATCAGGATATCAGCGTTGCGTTTGTGGTGTAGATTAAGATAGTATATTCTACAAAATGAACGAAGACGTCGTGGAAATCATGACAATCATCGGTAGACAGGACCTTAATCAATTGTTATAAAGAAAAACAGTTGCTAACACCCGTCTAGAAAAAAAGCCGTAATTTCAGTTACGAAAAACGATTATGGAAAAGCTTACGATTTTTGAACGCAAATAATAAAGACTTTAATAATCGGCTTCTTCGCCAAGCCCAAAAACCGTTTAAAGTATGTCACTTCTAATAAAAAGACCAGAGAAAGCTATTTTATATAAGATTCCAACGATTTTGTTGGTTTTATTCTTTTTATTCTTCATTTGCCAAGCTTATGGGCAAAAAAACAAGTTAAATTACAAAGCAATTTGTTTTTATTACAATTGGTATGGATCAGTTAAAGTTGATGGAAGTCCTTGGCATTGGGAACATCCAATTATGCCTCAAAACGATAAAGATACCACAAGCGGATTTTATCCTGGAAACGGAAATATAGGCGCAAATTATTATCCTCAAGCAGGAGAATATAGTAGTGCAGATTTTGCTGTTATTGAAAAGCATATGCAACAAATTGCTTCAGCAGGCATTGGCGTTATTGCAGTTACATGGTTAGGGCAAGATGATTATACTTTTAAAAGTGTTTCCTTGATACTAGATGCTGCAAACAGATACCGAATTAAAGTTTGTTTTCAGATAGAACCATGTGTTCGGACATCAGCGATTGCCACTAGAAATGCTGTGGAATTTTTACTTACTCAGTTTGGAAAACATCCAGCATTTTTTAAAAATACACAAACAAATAAGCCCCTATTTTTTGTGTACGATTCATATGTAATTTCAGCAAGCGATTGGTATGATGTTTTTGGAATAAATGGTAAAAATACCATTCGAAATACTGCTTTCGATGCTGACATGATTGGACTTTGGGTTACTAAAGATGAACAGGCGTTTTTTCTTGAATCAGGATTTGATGGCTTTTACACCTATTTTGCGGCTTCAAACTTCACGTATGGCTCCTCACCTGCTAATTGGCCGCAACTAAAAAAATGGGCAGATGAAAATTCTAAAATTTTTATTCCCTCTGTTGGCCCTGGATACATTGATGTGAGAGTAAGACCTTGGAATGCACGAAATACAAAAAGTAGAGAGAACGGCGCTTACTTCGATCGTATGTTTCAAGCTGCTTTAGATAGTAAAGTAAACTGGATTGGTATCACTTCTTTTAATGAATGGCATGAGGGAACGCAAATTGAACCTGCTAAGCCATTTATGAACGGGGATTTTAAATACGAAGATTACCAAACGCAGAAAACTGACTTCTACTTATTGAAAACAAAATTTTGGCTTGGGAAATTTAAATGACTTTCTCTGCTTTGTTTGTACTTAAGGTATTACCACTTCTTTTAACACTACTATTTTCTTCTATTAGCTCAATTATTTAACAGTTAGAATTTAATTTTTCATTTTTAAAATCGTCTTTTGATGTTTGTTTTGAAAACAATTACAAAAAAATAATTGTTTTGTTATTTAAAGACCTTAAAAAATGATTGTAGACAATAGCGTTCCAACTCCAGATTTAAATAGAAAAATTAATAAATTAGTAGGTCCCCCTTTCTCGTTTTTAGCTCGCTATCGCATGGGTGGAATCGGTTCGCACCGAATGAATATTAAATCTTACAGTAAGGGATTCGAAAAATTACTTCTTGTAAATTCAAATTCTTTAGTAGGAAATATTGAGTTGCGTCCAAATGGTATAATTGTACATATTTCTCAACGCTACCATCGTTTTTCATGGGTTCTTCCATATTATCGCTTTTCTGTATTTCAATCAGAGGGTTTTACGTTTCATGAGAATGGAGAATTTATTCGTTTCTCGTTAGATGCTTATTTCGAAAAAAATAAAAACTTTTTTAAACGCATGTTTAAGGCCAAAGAAAAAATTATCAGATAGCATTACCAAAAAATTTCTAAATTCTATGAAATTAAATTTTAAAGTATCTTTATGTAAATTAAATAAGATAATATGAATACATACGAATGTAAAAAATGTGGCATGTCTATTAAATCTCCATTAAGTTTTATTATCTTTGATTAATCATACCATACTATGAAAAATTTATTTTTAATTTTCTTCTTAATAATTTCAATTTGCTTGTTTGGACAATCAACTATTATTATAAATCAAAAAAATGGTAAAAAATTAGAGGTTGCTAAAAGTGATTTAGCAAATAGGATGACTTGGAAAACTGCAAAAAAAGTTTGTGAGAAGGTAGGACTAGGATGGAGAATACCTACTAGAGAAGAATTAAATGAGCTTTATTTAAATAAAGATAAAATTGGTGGATTTCAGCAAAAGTATTACTGGAGTACTTCTGAATATGCTTCAGACAAATATAAATATGGTAAGGCATGGATACAAAATTTTAAACATGGCTACCAATTCGGATATGACTTTGCAAACTATGGATTTCATAAACTCAAAGTTAGACTTGTAAAAGATGTAAACTTTGTTAATTAATCTTTTTAATTCTATCTGCATTAATAGTTAAATTCTAAATGATTACTCGAAATAGTGCAGCTTTAACTTTTTAAAAAACCTTTATGTTAATTTCTTAATCAAGACCAAGAAAGAGAAATATGACCATTAATTAAATTTCCCTATTTTTAATATAAAATATACTGTATGAAAAACTATTTTATTTTTATTTTTTTAAATTTTGTATGCTTTGCATTTGGGCAGACTGCTGAAGAATTTTACAAGAATGGTTTTGAAAAACAAGAATCGCAAGATTATCTGGGAGCTATATCAGATTTCAATTCAGCACTTGAAATTGAACCTAAAAAAGTTCAGGTATATTATTTGAGAGGGCTAGCAAAATATAAATTAGAAGATTATATAGGTGCAATAAATGATTTCAATATGGCATTAAAATTAAATCAGTCAGCAAGACAATCCTATTATCTAAGAGGATTAGCAAAATATAAATTAAATGATTACAAAGGAGCTTTAACTGATTATAATACTGCTATCAAATTCTATCCAGCTAATGGAGGTGCTTACTATAATAGAGGCCTGCTTAAAGTCTATTTAAAAGATTATAAAGGTGCCATTCTAGACTATGATAAAGCTATTAAATACAGCAAGAAAAATAGAGCCTTAATATACACAAATAGAGGAATTGCAAATCAAGAATTAAATAATTTCGAAGGTGCTTGCTTGGATTGGAAAAAAGCAATTGAGTTAGGAGATGCTAATTCTGAAGAACTAATTAAAAAATATTGCAAGTAATTGTTTTTATATTCTATCTATTACCAATGTTTTACATTAAATAATCTTTAAATTTTAATATCTTACTCCTAAAAAAATGAATACATACGAATGTAAAAAATGTGGCATGTCAGTGAATGCTCAATGTGGCAAATGTAATCTTCCTTTAGAAAATGCACATTTAACTTTGGATAATGGTGTTGTAGTACAAATATCACAATGCCCAGGTTGCATGGGAAAGATAAAATCTCCGCAATGTTGTGGCGCAGATATGAACTGCGAATTAAATTAGTAAAAGACAAAAGAAACAGATTTATTAAATCGAAAGTCATTACTAAATTATTCCTAACTTTGTAGTCTAAAATAAGAACGTATGTATCCAGCAGAGATGGTTTTGCCAATGAAAGAAGACTTAACAAATGTTGGCTTCGAACAATTAATAGATTCTAATTCAGTTGATCAGTTTTTAACAAAGGACTCAGGTACAATGTTAGTTGTAGTGAACTCTGTTTGTGGCTGTGCTGCGGGAAATATGCGCCCTGGTGTAAAATTATCGTTGCAACACTCGAAAAAACCGGAGATTCTTACAACAGTTTTTGCAGGAGTAGATACAGATGCGGTAAGTCAAGCAAGAAAATATTTTTTACCTTACCCTCCATCCTCTCCTTCTATTGCGCTTTTTAAAGACGGAAAATTAGTTCATTTCTTAGAACGTCATCACATTGAAGGTGGCAGCGCGCAAATGATAGCAGCTAATCTTGCTGCAGCATATGATGCTTATTGCTAAACTAGAATTTTAAGCAGGATAAAAAGGAGCGATCATTAGATAAACTATCACGCCAGTTACAGCAACATAAAGCCAAATAGGAAACGCAAACCTGTTCCATTTTTTATGTCTTTCAAAATCTCCTTCCCAAGCAAATAAATAGGTTAAAAGTACTATAGGGATAACAGCAATACTCAATAGTATATGAGAAATAAGAATAAAGTAATAAGTTGCAGGATAATTACCTCCGTAACTTGTCGGGTCTGAGGTCATGTGATAAGCAATGTATAAAAGAAGAAATAAAATAGATAGTAAAAGACAGATTCGTATAAAAAATCGATGCTGGACGATATTCTTCCTTTTTACAGCTAGAAGTG
>Ga0214919_10013249_pt1 | contig 10014 bp, 10 predicted proteins | sample LL1503_MetaG_FD_177994 | JGI IMG/M metagenome (GOLD analysis project Ga0214919, IMG submission 177994) | Freshwater microbial communities from Lake Lanier, Atlanta, Georgia, United States - LL-1503 | ecosystem: Environmental > Aquatic > Freshwater > Lake | place: USA: Georgia | collected... | reverse complement strand
ATTAATTATAATATTAGCTCCATTTGGGAATCGAACCCAAGACCTTTTTCTTACAAGGAAAATGCCCTACCACTGAGCCAATGGAGCCCACGTAACGACTGCTTAAAATCGTACAAAAAAAGGAGAATAAACATATTATCTACTTACAACACCAATATAATTTAAAAATTATATACATAAATATTTTTATTAATTTTTAAAAAATCTTTCTCAACCATATAAGTAGATATTCTAACTGATAATAGAACTCATTCGGGAAAATCCTAATGGAATAACGTTTATAAATTTTGAGCTAAATTTACAAAATTTATTTTCTATAAAGAATACATTTAAACCAACGAATGCTTTTATTTTATTCCCCATATTACAATACTTATTTGTCTTTAAGTTGTTTTTTGATAATATATATATTTTGCTATACTTTTTTAAAAGTATAATATTTTGCTATACTTTTTTTAAAAGTATAATATTTTGCTATACTTTTTTAAAAGTATAATATTTTGCTATACTTTTTTTAAAAGTATAATATTTAAAGAATTTCTCTCAAAGCTTTAATTTTTTCTTCTGATAATTTTTCAGGAAACTCAATGCGAAAATGTATTAATAGATTACCAGTATGACCTTCACGTGTTAGACCCATATTTGGGATCACCTTTACATATTCCGGGGGAATTATACTACCGCTATTATTATTCAATGTATAAACCTTTCCATTAATATATTTCAATTCAAAACTGAATCCACAAAGTGCATCTTTGAGAGAAATTGTTTTATTTATTAGTAAGTCTAGTCCTTTTCTCTCAAACAGTGTTGTATTTTCTATCTTAATAAAAATTTTTAAATCTCCTTTTATATCTTCATTCAATATATTACCCTTTTCTCTTAATAATATGATTTCATTATCATCTATTCCTTTTGGGATAGTCACATAAATTGTCTCATTTTCAAAAACCTTATTACCGCTTTCTATCATCCAACGCTCAATATCAACTGGAATTGTACCACCCATTAAAACTTGTTCCATATTTATTGTCACAGTTTTCATAATTGGAGTTGGTTTTTGCATCTGCATATGAGGAACTCCTACACCTCCTCTAAATATTTTAATATTTGGACCACCTGGACCTCCAAAAGACATTCCCGATCCTAAAGCACCACCAAATAAAGCACTAAAAATATCATCCATATCTTGAAAAGGCATACCCATATTTGGTCCTCCTCCTCCTTGAGTAGCCATTCTTAAAAATGGATTTTTATTCATCATGTCGTATTCGGCTTTTTTTTCTTCATCTCCTAAAGTTTCATATGCTTCATTTATTTTTTGAAATTTACCAACTGCTTCTAAATTATTTGGATTTCTATCTGGATGTAGTTTGAGAGAAAGAGACCTATATGCCTTTTTAATATCATCTTTACTTGCGGTTTCTGGAACACCTAAAATATTATAAAAAGATTCAGACATTTAATATTATTAAATGAGATATACTTAAATAATAAATAACTTATAAATATTATAATTAAAATTAAAAAAAATAAAAATAAAAATAATATTGTAATAATTTAAAGCAAAATGTTAATAACACAAACTATTGGCTTTCTTATTGCTTTATTTATAATGTTTGGAATATTTTACTGGAAATCAAATATCTACAAGAACGAAAAATTCAAAGTATTTTTCTCTTCACTTTCCGCAATCGCAATAGTGTTTTCAATTGTAGCGATAACAATCCAGTCATTTGCTTACGTTGAAACACTTAACGCAAATAATACTAACTCATATAATTCTTTAACGGAAATGTTTTTTGTTCAAACATTTAAGATGTTTTTAGATAACCCAGATATGAATTATTTTTATGAGGACTTGATGGATATAAAACATATAGACGAACATACTCAACACCGAAATTATATAAAAGAAGAGGAAATGACAATATTAATTTTTAGTAGAAGTATATCAATAATTTATTATATCATAAACAACAACTATGATAATTATAGAACATTAAACTTAGTAACCAGATTTAACCATGTTATGAGTACGTTCTTTCGAAGTAAAACTTTTCAAAAATATTGGGAAATATATGAAGAAAAATTAGCAGGAGACCCACCAAGAATATTCTTCAAAAAAGAATTTAATATAAAGTCCACACACTGGGCTATCCCTTCTAATGAACCAGAATTTAACCCAACAATATAAATTTATCAATAGAGAAAGAGATATAAAACAAATTCAGACATTTAATATTATTAAATGAGATATACTTAAATAATAAATAACTTATAAATATTATGGAAATAGAACAAAAATTATTTATTGATAAATTTCAACCTATTTATTTTTCAGATTTTGAAATTGATCCTAAAATTATTGAAATTTTTAAAACTTTAATTAACATGGATAATTTAAATGTTTTATTGATCGGAGATATGGCTTCCGGTAAAACTTCTCTCTTGAATGCCATTATTAAAGAATATTATGAAGGTAATTCTCCAAAACAATATGAAGAAAATGTATTATATATTAACAGTCTTAAGGAACAAGGAATTAATTATTATCGGAGTGATGTTAAAACATTTTGTCAAACTTGCTCATCTATTAAAAATAAAAAAAAATTTGTTGTATTAGATGATATTGATATTATTAATGAACAAAGCCAACAAGTATTTCGTAATTGTATTGATAAATTTAGCCATAATGTACATTTTATAGCTTCATGTAATAATACTCAAAAAGTCATTGAAAGCCTTCAATCTAGATTTATTATCATTAAAATAAAGCCTTTAAAGAGAGAAAACTTGTATAAAATTCTCTTAAAAATTAAAAATAGTGAAAATATTGAAATGGATAGTAAAGCCGAAGACTTTATTCTTGATATATCTAATAGCGCAGCTAAAATTCTTTTAAATTATATGGAAAAATTCAAATTATTAAATCAAAAAATTACGTATGAACTTGCTGTACAATTATGTACTAATATTAGTTTTTTAACATTCGAAGAATATAATACTTTACTTAAAAATAATAAATTAGATGAAGCGATAAAACTTATTTATCAAATTTATGATAAAGGATATTCTGTTATGGACATTTTAGATAGTTATTTTTTATTTATTAAAAATACCAAAAATATTACTGAAGATCAAAAATACGATTTAATTCCTTTTATTTGTAAGTATATCACTATTTTTCACAATATACATGAAGATGAAATCGAACTTGCGTTATTCACAAATAATTTAATTAAGCTTTTTAACTAAAATAATTTAAATAAAATAATATATATTTATTTATTATATATTATTATGTCTACACAAATTTTTAAAAGAGAAATTCCATCTAAAAATATATTCAATTTATTAGAATCATTATGTATTAAAAATAATAAGCATTATTTCTTTGATTCTAATTCTTTTAAAAAAGGCGTATTTACACAAGAAATTCAAATTTTTTTAGATGATTGTAAACCTTATTACCATATATCTAAACAAAAATATTTAACAAAAAAACTTACTTATAATAGTTTTACTACTGTATTACGTCAGATTTGTAATTTTAATAAAATTGTATTTACATCTCAGATCAAATATGATAAATCTAAGTATGAAATTATTTATTATATATATACCTTTTAAATATACCTTTTTATAACCAAAGCAAAAACCAAATTATACCTTTTTAAAAAAAATTGATTTACTTTTGTTATATTTTTTAAAGGTTATAACAAAGTAAATAAAATAAATATCAAATATATAATTCAAATATCATGCTAACTATTCAAGATGCTAAATCATTATTAAAACAATTTGATATTCCTTCTATAATACAACAAAAAATATTGTATTTATTATTAGGCTTTGGAACTCCTAGCGCAAATATTATTAAACAAGAATGTTTAAAACTATATATTATTAATCATTATAATTATATAGAAAATTCAAAAACATTATGGAGACTCAAAATATATAATAATAATTATAAAATATTACTTTATAATCTTTCACGAATTAGTATAGCACACTTTGAACTTTCTATTGCGGCAATTTCTTCTTTTATACCTTCAAATAAAGAAACATATAAGTGTATGCATAAAATTACAATTGAAGGATTAACCGCAAATCATCTTTATTTAATGTTTTACAATTTAGATAAATTTCATTATGGCGTATATGGTACACCTACTGCTAATATTATTCGTAGAACAATTGTATAATTATATTTATATAATATTTAAGTATTTCAAATATTATAATTTATCAAAATATTTTATTTAATATTTTTTTCTTGTCCCTCCATTTTTCTTAGTATTTCTTTTTGTTCCTTCATTTTTTCTTGATTTTGGTTTTTCTTTATAATCATCTATATCTTCTTCTAACTGAGAAGAAGCCTCAGAAGTTACATCTGAATCTGTATCTGTATCTGAAATATTATCATCTATATCTAATTCTAAATCCAATTCATCTGATTTGTACATATATAATCCTAAACCTCCAATAGCAAGAAATGTAGTAGCAATTAATAGGGTTTTTAAATCTTCCATAATTATATATTTCTATTCTATAAAATTAATAGTAATTATACACATTTCTTAATATTCTCAACATTCTCTTTAATGTCTTTTTATTATAATCTTGATGATCATATCCAGTAATTTCATTATCAGTTGTAACACTTGACTCTAGTGTGCCAAATGTAATATCATCTGAATCCAAAGGCAAATCAGAACAATTATATAGACTATAACTCCACAAATTCGACTTACAAATTACAGTTCTTACAAAATCCATCGTGTCGTGCATCGTATTACAATAAAAAGAATATGTTTCCCATGTATTTGGCCTTTTACCTCTAATTACATAAATTTCCTCATTCGTATCATAAAAAACATACATTGAAGTATCTAGCTTAAATGTTTCACCATCAAATTCATCAATTCGCAATACTAAGCAATCAGTGGGATAAGACATCTTAATAATTATATTAATGTTATATATTTAAGCTGATTTATTAAATATATTACTGAATTAACTTGAGCAATATGTATTAAAATAATAAGCATTTAAAAATATATTATTATTTTAATATAACTAAGTAAAAATGGATTTTTTTACACCTTTAGAATCTGGATTCACAATTTACAGTAAAAGCGGTTGCCCCAATTGTACAAAAGTCAAAAAATTATTGCTTGATAAGCAGAGTTTTTTTGTAGATATTAGTTGTGATGAATACTTACTTGAAGACAAAGAAGGGTTTTTATCTTTCATTAAAGAGAGAGCCAATAAAGAATACAAAACTTTTCCTATGGTATTTAAGGATGGTAAATTTCTTGGAGGATTTGCTGAAACACAATTACATTTTGATAAGCTTTCATGTTTTAGTAATGATGATGATTTTTAACGACCAGGAAATTTTAAGGTGTGTAAATTGTCTCCAAGTAGATTAGGCTTAAGACCATAGTATGGTGCGCCGCTTGGAACTTTCCAAAAATTGATCCAATCAGGTTTAACTTGTAGCGGTTCCAAAATGTTGGCACTTTCATCTCCCAAATTTACTAAGAAATAGTTACCTAATATGGTGTCGCTTTCTAACACTTGTTTTTGACTTAGACGAGCGAACCATTCATATTTTCTTCTGTTTAAAATTTGATCCGCAGGAATCCATATTCCGTAAGTTTGAGGATAAATTTTTAAATAATTGTTTGACATTAGGTCCTCCAATTTAATTGGCTCTTCTTCAAGTGATTTAATTCCTACATCTATTCCAGGTATCATATTTATGCGGCCATGTTGGATTTTATTATTCGCAAATCTATCAAAATCACCCAAAAATTGACTTTGCGCAGTATGATCATTTGATATTATTCGCTGCATAAAATCTATAAACTCCCTTACTGTTTCATTGTTTTTAGGAGCGCCACAAAAATTTAAGTCAGGATAAAAATCATATGTCGCAGAGGTAACATTTTTGTCATTATTTTCACAAAGAAACATTTTCTCTCCTCTAGTACCTTTTTGATATAATCCAGACAAGTCCTTTAAACATAGAAACGAAATTGGACAGTTTACACCTCCATATTTATAAATTAACTTCATTAATCCTAATTTTCTCATATTATCTGAAATTGGGTTTGAAATTTTGGACATGTCAATTGACCATCCTGGCAACAATTTCTCAAATGAATTATCATCTATTATACAAATGGTAAAAGATTGATCACAATGTTTCATTATACTTCTTACTGTTAAATACAAATAGGGTTGATTTAACTCAAAAGAACTTCGTGAACCAAAACTTAACCATTTTCTAGAATTATATTCATAAGGAATATGAAGCCATAATATTGGCTTTTTACTCTTACCTAAAGTTACATCATCTAATAAATAATTTTGAATAGCCTCAGAACTATCTTTATTTTCTTCACGCATTAGCTTTTCTTCAAACTTTTTATGTAATATACCTAGAACAATAAGAATAGAAAAAAGTATAATATAATTAGTTATTGACATATATTATACTATTATATTTTATTTGCCTATATACAAATTTTTATTTTTTAGTTTTTTATAGTTTATAGTTTTTAGTTTTTGATTTTTGTTAGGGAACCCCAAAATTTTGACTGATTTTTATTAGATTCTTCTAATTGTTGTGCTAATTTATATGCTCTATTAGTTGTTTGGATTTCTTCATATTTATTTTTATTATTTAAATACTCTGTTGCTTGAATCTCTGATAATGGCGTATTATCTTGCGAATTTCTATAATTATTAAATTCATTCAAATTTTTAAATTTTTTCACATTATTATAGTCTTCCATCGTAACTGGAATTACTGATTCTACATGCGCCTTTCTTAAATCCTCATATTGTAAACTACTAAATAAATCAGAACTAAAACATTCTGGAGTATCACCTGTTAAATTACTTACTCCATTAAAATTTGAATATAATTCATCTATTCCTTTATGAACTACTAATGATCTAACTTGCTGTTTCTTTTTTTCTATTTCTTCACCTAGTTGCGTATATGATATTTTTTTCTCATTATCAATGTCTTCATTTGATTTAAGCCAGTCGCCATATCCACTTGTTTCTTCTTCACTCTGTATTTTGTTCTTTTCGAACTGTTCATTAAACCATTTACTAAAGTTTTTCCCAGTTTCAATTTTGTTAGTAGAGAGAAACTCATTTAAATGTTTCTTTTTATCTTCTCCTAAAATAGAGTCATCATTTTTTACTTCTTCATAAGTTTTTAAAGTATTATCTTTTGCGGATGTTGATTTAAATTTCCAAATAAAATATATTTTTTTATATGCTTGTGAATAAAAACGAAAATAATCTGGATGTAGACCTGATTTATCCGGATGAGTTTTTAACACAATTTTTTTTGCCCTTTTTATATCTTCTTCTACAAAATTTTTTGGCATCTTAAAAAGATTTAAAATATCATCTAGATCATAATTATTTATATTTAAATCCATTTGTATATTTTATCTAATTACTATTTTTTTAAATATATATTAATTTTTAAATATATATTTAAATTGATTTTTATTTATTGAATTATTATATTATTTTAACTAAATGTTGGGCTATTTGCAGTTGTTAATGCTGAATTAGTTGAAAATGATGCTGGTGTTCCTGTAAAAGATATTATCCAATTCATTGGTTGTGTAGTTCCATTTGAGGCTTGACCATTATTAAAAACAGTAGCACCTTGAAACATACTGCTCATATAAGTTATCTTAGATGTGTTCCAATAATTGTTTGAAGCATCATAAGATATTTTTTGATTAAAAGCAAAAGCAAAAGCAAACATACCAACCATATTAGTTACTTTACTTACATCCCAATTACCAATATTTTGATTAAAAGCCTGAGCAACATTAAACATAAACATCATACTAGTTACATTACTTACAGTCCAAGTGCCGATAGGTTGATTAAAAACTGAAGCACCTTGAAACATACTATCCATATTAGTTACATTACTTGTATTCCAACGGCTAATATCTGAATTAAAATTTGTAGCATATTGAAACATACTAGCCATTGAAGTATTTGTTAATATATTTGGCGATTTTGTATCTTGGATAGTTAATTTCGTAAGACCATAAAATTGTGATCCTCCACGTGATAATGGAATCTTACCAAAATTGATTATTTTTAAATTACTAATACTAGTATTATTATAGAAGTTTCTTACAGTTGAATTATTAAAAGATAATCCATCATTTGTTGTACCTGATACATTGTCAGTAAATGTACCTGTAATTGTAACAGTTGTAGTAGGAGCAACAGTATTTAGTGTATAAGTATAATTTATATTAGAAGTTTTTATAATTGGAATATTACTAGCAATAATATCAGCTATTGGAGTTGAACCTGTGTAATCAAATGAATAAATGAAATCAAATGTGGTATAAAATTGTGGTTTATTTTCGCTTGTTAATTTTGTACGTTCTGAAAACCATGTTGGGGTTCCTATAAAAGATATTGTCCAATTCATTGGTTGTCCAGTTTCATTAGCAAGTTGACCATTATTAAATTCATTAGCATCATAAAACATATATATCATATTATTTACATCAGTTATCTTAGATGTGTTCCAATTTCCAATATTTTGATTAAATTTTTTACAAGCATTAAACATACTACCCATATTAGTCACATTACTTACATCCCAATTACCAATGGGTTGATTAAAATTTAAAATATTAAAAAACATAGCATTCATATCAATTACTTTACTAGTATTCCAATTTCCAATAGGTTGGTTAAAAGCCTTAGCAAGAGCAAACATATAAGTCATATTAGTTACATTACTTGTATTCCATCTACTAATATCTGAATTAAAATTTGTAGCACCATTAAACATATTATCCATTGAAGTATTTGATAATACACGTGGGGATTTTGTATCTTCTATAGTTAATTTCGTAAGACCTAAAAATTGTGATCCACCACGTGATAATGGTATATTACCAAAATTGATTATGTTTAAATTACTAATACTAGCACCATTATAGAAGTTTCTTACAGTTTTAAAAGATAAACCATCCTTTGTTGTACCATTGTCAGTAAATGTACTTGTAATTGTAACAGTTGTTTTAATACTTTCAATTATACTAATTCCTTGAAAAGCAGTTGATACGTCAGAAGTACTGGTTCCAAGAAATTTTATAGTATTATTACCACTTGTTGTAACATTAAAATTAGTTGAATAACTAGTCCACTCATTATTAGTAGGTGGTGTAACATAAAAAAAATTTGTTCCATTTAATTGAATGTTTATTGTATTTGCTGTATATTCTGGTCTTTTACAAGCCATAAAAGATAAAGTATAACTACCAACGCTTAAATTAATGGTTTGTTCCATATAATTTGTAAATTGAATAACAGCGCATTGATTTCCATTAGGATATGGCATTGAAAATCCCCAAGCACCAGAATTATTTAGTAAAATCGCATTTTGAAAATTCCAACCTAGCACTGTAGAAGTACTTGTGATATATTCAAATGAATTGTTTGATTTTACAGGTTGCGAAAAATTACCATTTACAACGGTATTCGATGTCGATGTATTTGAAGATTGAAGTGTATAAGTATAATTTATATTAGAGGTTTTAATAATTGGAATATTGTTAACAATAGCACTGGCTATTGGGGTTGAACCTATGTAATTAAATGAATAAATGAAATCAAATGTGGTATAAAATTGTGGTTTATTTGCTGATGAGAATGACGTTGCGCCGAATGAAAAATCTGCTGGGGTTCCTACAAAAGATATTGTCCAATTCATTGGTTGTGTAGTTCCACCAGAAGCTTGGCCATTATTAAAAACTGTAGCATTATTAAACATATAATTCATATTACTGATATTAGTTACATTACTTGTATCCCAACCACCGATATTTTGATTAAATTTTTTAGCACTATTAAACATAAAACCCATATTAGTTACATTACTTGTATTCCAACCACTAATATTTTGATTAAATTCGTAAGCATTATAAAACA
>Ga0214919_10013248_pt1 | contig 10014 bp, 13 predicted proteins | sample LL1503_MetaG_FD_177994 | JGI IMG/M metagenome (GOLD analysis project Ga0214919, IMG submission 177994) | Freshwater microbial communities from Lake Lanier, Atlanta, Georgia, United States - LL-1503 | ecosystem: Environmental > Aquatic > Freshwater > Lake | place: USA: Georgia | collected... | reverse complement strand
CCATAAAAACAACACTTTTACACTATCAATATTTCCTTGGACATCAATTTTTATGCCCAACGGATCTATTTTTTTCTCAGACAACTTTATCATAAATGTTATAACAAATATAACTATATAATATCAATCGTGTAGCATTATTTTATTAGACTTATGTTCTGATACTACCCCAACTTTTCTCTTTAACATACTCAATGCGGCTTTGGGATTCATCTTACCAAAGTTAAAACCAAGTATGTTATATTGTCTGCAAAACTCTTCTAATTCTTGTACATCTCTTGGATCATATTGCATAACAGGAAAATCTTGAGGATTGTCCTGCATCTGCTTACGCCGCATCAACATTTGATACGGATCAAATGATGGATATTCACTCATCCTATAGCGTAGTTAAAACCAAAATATTCAGACAAAAATCGTTTCAAAAACTCGGTATTTCTACCTTTCAATTCTTTACCACCAGCATATCTCTTATACTGACTCTTCATGCCTTGCAAGTCATTGTTCAATGCAAATTCGGTAAACTTAGGAAATTTCTTCAATGTACCCATATTGAATACAAAATCAATAAACATTTCCTCTTGTTGAGGAGTTAATTTAATACCACCCAGTTCTTTATTGACTTGTTGTTTTGCTTTTGCTAAATCCGTCTTTAATAGAGACTCAGCTTGAGCATCTGTTATACCGTTGCTAAAATCCTCACCTTTTTGTATTTTATGACCATATCCAATAGTATCACTGCCACCTTCAAAACTCTTGTGAGGAAACCACAATTTCTTTTGTGCATCATATCCAACTTTACCTTGATTTTCTACTTTCTTGATATAATCGATAAATGATCCAGATGACTTTTGTGCGGTTTTAGTTATTGCGGGTTGTGTTGCAACATTCAATTTAGAAGCATCAACTTTACCAGTCATTGCACCTAAACCTAATGCGCCGGCAGCAACCCAATCTTTCCAACCTTCTTCAAGATCATGAGCAATTTTCACTTCGTTAAACTTTCTACCTTCTGGACCAAAGTGATCCAAATGGTGATATACATCATCCAAGTATTCACCGGCCAAGTTCAACTTAGCTTTTACCCAATCCTCCAACTCAGAGTCTGGTTGTAACATCCCTTCTAATTCTTTTGCATCACTATTGATTTGCTTTAAAGCACCCATAGCCATGCTACTATTAAATTCTTTCAATAGTTGGGATGTAACCTCTTTATATACTTCTCTTACTGGTTTGCTTTTTGTAGAATGGCCAGATTGTCTTAACTTTCTGGCTCTACAATGTGCCTTTTGACTAAAACCTTTTGGATTACTACAATTAATACGATTCTTATAGTTCATTGACCACTTTTCATCTATTTGATCTTCAGGAGTACCAGCTTCCTTTTCATCACGATAAAACTTCAAGTAATCACGAACGGTGGCTACATAATCACAAGCATGATTCAACTTAGCCTTGACCCAATCTTCTAAATTGGAGTCAACGCTAAACATTGATTGCAGTTTTTCACTATAATCGATTAGTTTGGTGATATCACTTTGAGCCATTTCGGCATTTTCATTGATTGTATCAGGAGCCATTAACTTATTCATCGTATCATTCTTTTGTGCCTTCTTCAAGTCCTTGGTTTGTATTGGTAACAACTCGGATGCGGAATATCTAGCTTGATCACCAGTAAATTTATAATAACGTGGTAATGTAGCGATTTCCCAATTAGTATTGATAGGATCTACTATTTGTAAGAAATAATAGGATTTATCATTGTACATGTCGTAGGAGGGTCTTGCTTTATCAGAGAAAAACCCCAATTGTCCTGTACGTCTAATCTTGAAAAGAGGCATATAGATGTATTATTTCTTCTTTAATTTCTTAAGAGTCATTGCTAATCTTGCACGTTGACCAACTTTACCACCCTTCTTTGCGGCAGCTGCTAGTTTACCAGCAGGAATCGTTTGACCTTGTGGTACTCCTAATTGCTTGTGAAGTGCGCCTTTTTTGGATGGCTTAATTGCATTTTGAATCCACTTCTTCTTGGTTTCATCAATGTCTTTGGATTGTTCAAAAGTGATTTCACCAATATCACCTTGAACAGATGGACCTTCAGTACTAGGTGGCAATTGATCATCATCCATATCTTGTGCTACAGGTTGAACATCTCCACCTTCAGTGTCGTTTGATGTGGCCAATTGAGCCATCAATAAATCATGAAGTTTTTGTGCGGTTTCACGATCCAAAGTCAATTTGATATCTTGAGTCTTTGTTTCTCCACCATCGGTTGAATCACCTGGAACTTCGGTCTCCATATCAGTGATGTCAGTTTCTTGTTCAATTTCTTGAATTGATTCTTTAATTAGATTTCTTAATATTTGTTTAAATTGTTCTTTTTTCATAGTTTTACTTTCTGCATATCCGACAAAATCATATCCACTACCAAATGTACCTGTGCCTTCTGGAGAAGCTTCAGCTGGGCTTGGACCATCAAATACTTGTCCTACAACACTTTCGTCAACATCTTCACTCATTCTCCATCCACCACCTTTGGATTTATACCATTTAGCAGCCCATCCATTAGCATAAGCACTTGGATAAACATCAAATTTAGCTCTTGCTGCGGATTTGGCTCTAGCCCACAATGCTGGATTTGTTGGCTTTGGTTTCTTCTTACCCTTTTTTTCTTCCAACTCTATATCAACGGTCTTGTTAACAATAGGATTGCTATTTCGACCATGAACTTGTCCATCGGACGTACCACCCATAGTACCACCCATATTTCCAACTTGTAGTCCCTTTTTTCCAACTCTAGCCGTATCATTGAAACTTTGATCAGGATCTCCGAAACCACTATTGTGTGATGGTTGAAACTCACTTGCTAATCCGGCTTTAACGAGTTTTGAATAATATTCTGGATCCTCAGTCAAATGATCCAATGCGATTTCTTGTGCGATATCAGGATCGTTGGTGTGTTCCATTTCAATCTGTATACCCAAACTTAATTGTACAGGATCTACATCACTGGTTGGTGTTTTATCACCAACTCCTCCTGGAAGTTTTTTATGTAAATTATCAATCATTTTTCTTTAATCCTTGTTGAAACTTTTCAAATCCTTTACCGCTACCATATCCATAGTCAATCATCCATCTACGGCCACGCATAGCTGGACTATCAATAGTTGGATCGTGAAACTTACCATCGCCTACGTAGTTCCAATTACCTTTCAATGGTTCTGGTTTACGATATGTTGGTTTATCATTTGCAAAATTAGCCATATTAATACTCTCTTCTTTGTTGTGCGTATTTTCTAGCCTTTAAAATAGTCATAATCTCCATCAATGCCTCATCCTTATCATCTGGATATACACCCAACATATGTAGTTTACTATAGTATTTAGGGTCTTTCTTCAGATTATTAACTACTTTTTGTTTGGCAACTTGTTTGTCTTTTAGTACAAGTTTCTTCATTTCGTAGTCAATACCCATAATAATTTCGTCTGGGGTAACCTTATACTTGATTTGTTCTACGTCTTTTACGTAATCCCATGGATCTTTACCACCATATGGTGCAAATGGAGAAATATTTGCTTGTGTTTGTGCTGCTGTTAAATTGGATTTATCGGTCAAAGTACCGAATTTATTAGGATCTTGAACCACATCTGGACTACTAAATGTATCCAAAACGCCTGGTTCTACAGCGCCGGCAATAGCACCACCTTGACCATAAGGTAATCCCTGCATCATTCTATCGCCTAGGTCACCAATTTCGTTTATCTTAGACATACTTATAAATATTGTTTATTTGAAGATATATTCAAAATCTTTAATCATAGAACATACTGATCGTTCATTTAAAACATAGTTATATGACTTTTCTATTTTTTCAAAATCCGGACTAAAATTTTGCATTAAAGACTTTAATTCTACAGCATTTGAATATACACTTCCATATTCCATCATATCAGTTGCTCCTGCTATGTTTCTTGATATCCATGGAACTTTATTGATCATTGCATCTAACAATACCAACCCAAATCCTTCATCGATACTATTCATTATATATAAATCAGCATTAGCCAATATATTCAAATAATCAGTTCTGTCATCTATGGAGTATATCATAACATTATCACTACTAATGTTTGGTATGTCTCCTATATAACCAGTTAATATCAATTTTGTATTGGGTATATTTGCATCTAAAAACGTTTGAATCAATTCATCAAATCTCTTATGATGTCCAAATCCTCCTGAACTACAAAAATATCTGAATTTACTTTTTGATTTAATACCAATTGAATTTTGTATATCAGATGAGTATCTTATGTATTTTGCTTTATTTAAACAGCCATGTTTAACTAAATGTTTATAATCATATGATGTACCCCAACCAATTGAGGATGTGTATTTGAACCCATTAATTGCACTTTCACTATCTGATGGTTTGATTATCCAATACAAAACTTTAGATTTAATCTTGGTAATGTTATTTAATGCATAATCTTGAATAGGCATATCGTTACCATGAATAATAACCCAATCATAATCATCAGAAAATAAAACATTTCTGTCGGTCAAAACCCTTACTTTTCCATAGTTTCCATTTGAAACATCTGTTAGGATTGTTACATCATATCCTGTGTTTGACAAACCTTCGCTTATTAATTTAACGTTGTATTCGGATCCGCCATTGTATGGGTATGCTCTATGTACTACAAATAATATTTTCATTTTATTTTTTGATATTAATTACTAACCAATCTGGTATACCTTCTTCTTCTTCAATTGTGACTTTACATACAATAGATGATACTGATAAATAATCATTTACACAATATTCACATCCATACTTGTCACTTATATAAAATTTTGAATCTTTAGTAAAAAAGTTCCATTGATGTAACCCTTGATAGTTTTCAACAATTCCTTCATTCAATTTATGTTCTAAAATCACATGACTATTAGATACATGTACCATTTCTTGTATACATTTTATAGGATTAAATGCGTGATCTATACTATTTCTGGCATATACAATATCAAATTGGTTTTCATTAAACAAATTACTCAACTCGGATGCATCACATCGAATTGGTTTAACGGATGGATGTATATCATATTTATTGTACAATTTATCATACTCACATGATAGATAATCGACCGATGTAAATAATAATGTCTTATCAGAAACTTTACCTAAAAATGGCAAAGGGCCAGATCCTACATCTAAAATTGTAATTTGTTCTTTATTTATATCATCGACTAAATGTTGTACATTTGTATGTAATCTCAATTTATCATTCAACCTTCTTTTTGTATATACATGATAATATGAATTTATGTGATTGACATAACCATTAAATACACGATCCCAATGGTTTATTTCTTCTTGCGTTAATTTTGACCACTCTTCTATTTTCATTTTATGAATTTATTAAATTATACATTTCATTCATTTGATCAAATGTTTTCATAAAATGATAACTAAGGTTGTATTTTTCATCATATATAGACATATCTTTTATCTCTACATTATTATAATATAAATCTATTCCCACACTAACATCTGCATATCCAACATTATAATTTTTAAAAGGTCTAACTTTCTGAATTATTTGTTGACTTATAAAATATCCAGTTCCACCTTGCATATAACAAAGTCCTTTTGGTACAATAGGATTTTTAAATACTGGATTGTCAGGATTATTACTTTCGTTAATAATCTTAGAATAAACATATTTTTCATCTAGTTGATTTAAAATCTTATCAATCAATTTGGTGTTAACAAACGTATCATCATCACAAAAGAAAAACCAATCGTATTCATCCGTTAATCGATTTAACATATTAATTTGTTTTTCTTCGTTACTATGATAATCACTACGATTTGAAACTTTAACTATATTCTCACTAATATCCTCATGATCTGAATATAAGATATACTCTACATTTTTACACCATGTTCTTTTAATAGATTTCACTCTCTGTTCAAACATAGATCCTGTTATTATAACATATAAAAGTCGGCCTTTTTTCATCACAATATATATATTTCTATGAATGTTATAGTTTCCTTCAATACCAAAAACAACCCACACATTGTATCTGGAAACACATTAGATAGCATATACGACGCATGTAAACGATGGAATTGTAAATATATTCAAATAACAGAATCTTTGCAACCACCAGACTTTCATGACATGTTCACTAAATTGTATCTTCCACAAATTGTAAAGGACTATAACAGATGTCTATATTTGGATACGGATGTTATCATAAGACACAATGCACCAAATCCGTTTGAATTGTTCATAGATGATGATAGTGTATATGTTGTTAAAGACATGCAACAATCTTTTTTATCAGATGAAGTAAAAAATAATTTTAAAAAAGTACAATTGTGTAGTCCTTGGTATGATCAGTGTAAGAACGCATTAAAAATCGATTTAGATCATAACGCCTATTGTGATGGATTTTTTAATGCGGGGATGTTTATGTTTACCCCCAAAAATCATATGTACATTTTTGATAAAATCGTAAACTCACTATCTCTAATTTCAAAAGAATATAAACAAATTCACCAAGTAGAACAAGCACTTCTTAATTATGCAATGATGGGCTATTTGAAAAACAAACTAGTTTACATACCAAAAGAATGGAACTATATAGATCCACCATTGGATTCATCTGTTATGGAGGGATATATTTATCATTTTACAGGATGGAGATATCAAGAGTATAAAGAAAAAATCAAAACATTCGATTTATGGAAAAAATAGCTATACTAACAATCGCAACTGGAAACTATATCTCATTATTTGATAGTTTAAAAAATAGTGTGTTTGATAAATTTCTACCAAATCATGAAAAAACAATATTTCTGTTCACAGATTGCAAATATGAATCGACTAATAACATACGAGTAAATACAATAACACATCTACCTTGGCCATTAAATACACTTTTAAGATTTAATTATTTCAATAGTATTATTGATCAATTAAAAAATTATGATCTTATTTACTATATTGATAGCGATATCGTGGTTAATGATGTAATCGATAATGAAGTGATACCTATAAAAGATGAAATTATTGCCGCAAAACATTATTGGTATGAAGATCAGTTGGGAACATATGAAACCACAAATAAAAATTCAACATCATATGTGGATGCGTCAGATCTTATTGTGGGACGTTATTGTCAAGCATGTTTTTTTGGTGCCAAGACCTGTGATTTTATTAAAATGAACTCGACTTTGCATAATAACATAATCGAAGATTTAAAAAATAATATCATAGCAATTTGGCACGATGAATCACACTTTAATAAGTATTTGTTAAGTACACCTTGTATAAGACTACATACGGGATATACTCACCCCAGTATATATGATATTAAAGATAATAAAAATCCAGTAAAATTATTGCATAAAAATGCAAAAATATGTGGAGTATGATCGTTTTATAATATTAATTTGCCTTGACTGATGATGGATTGTGTTCTATCAATCTCTCCGATGGCCCACGTATGATTCTCATACATTTTTCTAGTTTTATTCATAATAATCCGATCTGACATATTACTTAACCATTTAAAATGATTAACCATATTTGATGTCTTATAATGAACAAGTACATTCTGATCTATGCAATAATGATGACCTATATTGACTGTACATTTTGACTTAAATGCAACTACTTTATGTGAACAACCTTTGATTATTTTTTGAGTCAAAAGCATCTTTTTTGGAAATTGTAAAAATATATCAGTACTTTTATCAACAGGTTTTAATTTATGATTTACATCTATGCAGTCTATTAGATGTCCAGCTGCCCAATCATACTTGTTTTTACTTAGAAAGTATACATACTCAACTAATGTATAACACCCATACGACATAAACTCATCTAGATCAGTTTTTATTAACCAATCGTATTTAATACCGATGGTTTTTTGCCAGTCCAAAAATTTATTATGTGCATATACAAAGTCATAATGATAGTTTTCGATTGAGTATATTGGTACATCATAATATGCACATATAGACTTGTATAAATCATAATTGTATTTAAACTTATCATATCCATATGGAAGTATGTTTATATCAATAGGTAATACACCCTGTTTTATGTAATATCTAATATAATGGTCTAAAAGATTAAAATCCAATAACTCACTCTCGTCTAAATGTACATATGTAAACAATCCAATTTTCATTTTACCGGATGATAAAAATGGTTCTGGATTAAATCTATATTGATATCATCTGGAGTCCAACTAATGTATTTAGAAATATCGATTCTTCCTTTCTTTAAATCCGTAATCTGACTAATTAATGTACCACCTCGTATTTCCGACAACATCTCACAATAAAGATGTTTGTTTTTAATAACTTCAGTTGTACAATGTTTTATTATTTCATTTGTCATGTATATACAAGTAGATTGTCCATATGAATATAATTTATCAAATACGATGTGATTTGGATTTAATTTTCTATAATGTTCTACCCACCACCAAGATTCTTCACCTGGAACAACTATATTGTTTCCAAAAAAATTCAAACTGGTATCAAAAAACTCATCTATCGAAACATTACAAATAGTGTCATATTCATATAAAAAATATGCATCATAGTGGGGATATTGTAAATACGCATCATATAGATACAGGTCTGGATCACACCAATCCGCACTTTTTTGAATAGAATAGTCTTTAAGTAAATTGTTTGTGGGATACTTGGTTTTATTTACCACTATAGAATCTGGTAGTAAATCATATCCCTCAAATCCTATGGGTCTAACATCCCAGTCTGGATTCAATCGTTTCAAGTTATTAAATCTATCAACAATTGTATCAGACACATAATGGTGACTAAATAAAGATAACTTAGTATTCATACTTTGATTTTTCAGTCATTATCTCAATTCTTCTTTGAAGTGGTATAGAGTTTCCTCCAGCTACATGAAAAATAAACATATCTCTGATATCATGATTATAGTTGACCATGGAATTTATCTGTATTAACTCAAGTTTTTTAGTTGCATCATCGTAGTCTTTGTTCTCTCGTAACGTCTTTATCACAAGATATTGATCGTGCCAGGGATGATCAACCACTTCGGATGAAAATGTATTTAACATATCAAATGACATAGGAGTATTCTTCATTAAGAACGTACCCAATTCCAAGTACGATGTATCTTCAGTATACCAGAATGGAGCTTCTCTGTTAATACCTAAGATAAAATTATATCTATCATCGATCAAATCACACACATTAAAACTTTGTTTAATGAATAAACAATCAATGTCCACCCATAAAATCCAATCATAATGCGGTAATATGGACTTTACTATATGATATCTATTTGGTGACCAATGAACGCCTTCTGGATATACATTTTGTGTAGATATATGCAAATCAAAATTGTGTCGGTTTGCATATTTTAGATAGTTGGGGATACTTATATTCGCTATTTCAGAATATACTTTGTCAAAACCAGTTATTATACAAAACTTCATAGTAAATTAGTTACAATCATGAATAAATTCACAATATTAACCTATAATAATTATGTTGGTATAGTTACTGACGCACTTTTATTGAAAAATTTAATAGAAACAAAAACACACTATAAAGCTAACATAAACTACATTGATAGTCTAAATATAGATAAATCCAACGTGGGTATTTGGATCCAAAATTTCAACGTTGAATTGATGAATAATTTTAAGAAAAACATATTCTTTATCAATGAAGAATGGGCTGGTCTACACGAATTGAATAATCTACACTTATTTGATTATGTCATTTGTAAATCAAAATATGCTAAAAAACTATTAGAACCATACTGCAATGCGGTCTACTTACCATTTATATCCAACGACTTTTATGATCCATCAATACAACGAAATGATAGGTTTTTACATTTTATGGGTAAATCTATTCAGAAAAATACAGAATTGGTCTTAAAACAAGACATTCCCCTAACATTAATAGACCCAGATAATCGTTA
>Ga0214919_10013247_pt1 | contig 10014 bp, 9 predicted proteins | sample LL1503_MetaG_FD_177994 | JGI IMG/M metagenome (GOLD analysis project Ga0214919, IMG submission 177994) | Freshwater microbial communities from Lake Lanier, Atlanta, Georgia, United States - LL-1503 | ecosystem: Environmental > Aquatic > Freshwater > Lake | place: USA: Georgia | collected 2015-03-15 | reverse complement strand
TGGTTTTTTTGTTTCGGAACCATCATTATAATTATAGTTTTTTTGATCATCTTTTACCGTTCTCCTCCTCCTCCGGACCTTCCACCACAACTTTTAAATTATCCTCAATATCTTGATGGACCACCCGCAGCATGACGTTGTTGTTGTTGTTGTTGTCGGATAAAAGATAAACTAAAACTCACCATTTTCCTCCCGACAAATGGATAGCATAGCGCGCCTGAATCAGATCTCTCGGTTCCACCGTCAGACGTTGGTTGTGGCGCGCCATGCGGAGAGCCAGGCCGTACACTTTCAGCAGGTACATCTCGGCGTAGTACTGGATGAGGAGCGCCGCCTCGTGTTGAATCCTTAGGTCCGACTTGTACTCCCCAAGGATAGCGCGAACGAGCCTCTCAAAGGACGCCTTGGGAAACGTGGTGCATGTCTGGATCTGTTTCGATTGGCTCTTACATTCCTTGACATCCTTGGTCGTCAGGATGACCTTGTTGGGCCACATGCTCGCGTAGACGTGGTTGACCGAGACGGTCGATTTCCTGTCGTGGTCGGTGTGTATCGCCACGCGCCTCAGAAATTCTTCCAGATAGGTAAAGAGGATCATCCTGGATTCCTCGTAGGACAACCCACTAAAACGGACGATTCCTGCACGCTTCGCCAACCTAATGAGCGCCGGTTTGGTTATTCCCACGAGCGTGTTCATTTCTTTTTTTTAAATAAACGTTGAATTATTTTATTTTTTTTAAAGAATAAATAAAATATGGAAAATTTCGAGGTTTACATCAAGAAAATCCAGAAACAAATACACCCGGACCAACGGATCTCCAAAGACTCTTTGTTGCTGATCCAGTTCATTGTCAATTTTGTGCTTCTCAAGCTTGCACAAAAGGCCGTCATGCTCGCACAGCCCCTGGACTACGAGGCCAAGCCACGCAAAACTCCTCTCGGGAAGAAAACCATCTCCTCCCGCGACATTCAAACAGCCGTCAAGCTCGTGTTACCCGGCGAACTTGCCAATCACGCGGTTACGGAGGGTACCAAGGCGGTTGTAAAGTACACGTCGTTCGAGCCCAAACGCGGTCAGAGACCGCCCATCAAGGCATCCACCAAGGCCGGCCTCCACTTTTCGGTCGCGCGCACCCACAATCTTCTCCGGAGAAACATCAGTCTCCGTATCGGCGAGACGGCGCCGGTATATCTTGCCGCGGTTCTCGAGTACATTGCCGGTGAGATTCTTGAATTGGCCGGAAACCATAGTCAGGAACAAAAGATGAACACGGTCATGCCCCGGCATATCAAAGACGCGGTCGTAAAGGACGAGGAGCTCCACCGCCTCATGCGGGACATCCACGTCATCCTCCCGGGGGTCAAGGACCAGCATAACAAGAACGACGTGGTACACAACACGGGACTTTTGTGGGTCATGTAGAGAGCTCTTGAAGATTACAGATCCAGTATTTATTAGGACGACACAATCGTTGGCCTTCTTCTTTCAGGATCTTGTATCGTAACAATTCACCCTCCCTGGTTCTTACGTTCATACATTTATTGCAATCGGGTGGAGTATTCTGGTAACAGGCGATCTTGGCGTTCGGGAACGATCGAATCCATGATTGAATGAGATGTTCGAGACGTGCCCGGTCCCTGGTCGATCTCCCTCGAATCTTGTGTCGAGACGCAAAGGCGTGGAGCACGTAGAGAGGTTGTTTCTTTATGTTCTTGCGGTCTTTTTCAAACGCTTCTATCGCCGCAGCACGAATTTTCGAAATCATTTTACTCATTATTGTTTATTTATTTTATCCGGAAATAAAAAAGAATGAATAACTACTTTACCAATACCCCGCTCCAAGTTGTAGATCCTTGCACCATTGTACTTACTCCTAACCAAGATCAGATTGATTATTACATAAAGGTACAAAAAGAAAATATTAGATTTAGTATTGCAATATTAATAATAATATGGGTTGCAATAATCATTCTTATTTCAAAATTTACAACAAAAATCGACGACGAGGAGCAACAGCTGTTGTTTGTGTTTGTCCTAATCATGTTTTTTGTGATCACCTCCGGCATATCTTACATGGTTTACTCATCTTATAACACCGGACACCCCTCCAACAATTCTGAACAAAAATACCAGATAAATTATCAGATTAATACGGCTAATCCACTGGTCACGATTCCTTTCTTTTATACAATTTATCCTTTACACTCTAAAAAATTATTATTATTACAAGAATCTTTTCCAGAATTAAAAATTCTAATATCATCACCACCACAACCCAACGATCATCAGATGGTGATAACCATGACTACTCTATTTATACCATTCTTTAAATTATCCGCCAAATGTCATGGACAAATACTACCAAAACATCATGATCATGACGATTCCTTCCTCTATTCGGCTGAGTTCATTTCGGATTTGATCATAAAATATTCGCAATTATACAACGTAACAAAAGTGGAGTGGAACAACTTGAACGATGTATTCATTCAATCTGTTTACAAATATAGATTGCTATATTATTGGTCTACTTATTTCAAAGTTTTGATAATTTTGTCAATTTTGTTTTTGATCTATGTAATTTTCCATATAATTGAAAATAGAAATTATCAACAACGATTGCAACGATTGCGACAACAACGAGAACGAAGACGACTACTACAACGAGGACAACAAGGACAACCACCACCACTTGGACCAACAAGTGTTAATGGTGGTGGTACATCACAACAACCTGGTTCTTATTTACATACACATCCATTAACCACATGTAAGCCAAGTGCAAAAACACGATGATTTGAAAACACGTCGGGTGTCAATATAAATAGTTAATATTAAATAGTTAAAAAAAATTGTAAAACATGGCAGCACAACATTATCACCCTTTAGAGTTTCCGGAGGAATTGGGGGGTCTTGTCCCTGAAAAAATCATTCATTGCAACGTGTGGGGTGACATTCGTGTCGATGCCTTGGCGATGGCGATTATTGATACGTGGACGTTCCAGCGGTTGCATTACCTCCATCAGACCGGTATTCTGTACAAGATCTTTCCGACGGCCAAAACCTCGCGGTTCGAACACGCGCTTGGATCCTATTGTCTCGCCAAGAAATTCCTTCACAAGCTCTGGATCACCTCACAGGAGGTATTTGTGAACAATGCAACGATTCCTTTTTATTTGATTCCTATTGCTGCCCTATGTCGGGATCTTGGCCAGGGACCCTTTTCCAACGTCTTTGATCGTTTTCTACACTCTTTGTCATTATCGTCCTTATCCTCCCAATCGTCGCCATGGATGTCTTCGGAATATCGCAGCTGCTGTCTTTTACAGGATCTTATTTCCAATCTATCCTTTCCCTATCGAATATCACACGATCATATGACATTTATGAAAACGCTGATGTGTCCGAATTCTTTCGAACATCCGAATGTCCTTCCATGGTTCCGAGGACTTGTCAGTGATCCTACCGGTATCGACTTTCCGACGTTTGATTATGTCCTCCGGGACTCCAAATCCCTCGGGATTGCGGTATCCTTTGATCTCCAGAGAATCCTTGAAAATATGAGGATCATCGACGACACGCTGTGTTTCTGCACACGCATCGTGGACGACATGGAAATGTTTCTTGCGACACGACAGCGTCTTTACAAGACTGCGTATCTACATCCTCGCGTCCGTCGTTTCGAGGAGGGCATCATATCCATGTTTCACGAAACCATGATGCAGGATCCATCCTTCAAAAACGCGGTTCATGAGATCCTTCAAGATCGAGTGGATCCACACACCTTTTTAGAATGGACCGATGTCTACTTTCTTGCCATGTGGCAAAAAACACCTTCGTGGAGATCGTTAGAAATCCGTATCCAACCGAGGGTGGAAGCAGGTGAACATGGAAAGGATATTATATCTTCTATACCCTCTATCTTCCAATCGACCACGACGACGACTACGATTCATAATTCGCGACCCAAGTACTGGTACCATCGAAAGAGGCCTCATTTGCGTCTTGACATTTAGACGGGTCGCATCCCATCCGTAAACATCCAGACCGAATATCGAAATCGTTTGGGTGCGTCGTGCTGATGTTGTTGCGGATTCCATCCCCGTTCTTTCATGATGCGGAAAGAAAACTGGGATCCTTTTTCCGTCAGTGTCGGAGCACTCGATGCCATGAGTCCCATCTTGGAGTAAAACATGGCATTTTCGGTACCAAAACGCACCGCACCACGAGGAGAAACGATGCCATTGGTATGAAACAAACATTCCATGTTTGTACCGACACTGGTTACAGTCAAAAAGAACATGCCGCTGTGTCGTTGTGTCACCTGCCCTTTCTTGTTCATGGTCTGCAGATGAATGGTCAGGGAATCGTCCGCATCTCGAAAAATGTACTCGCCGTTCAACGTCAGCACTTCGCACATTGAGGTTCCGTTGGATTCGGGAGACGAAAAAAACGTGGATGCATGGGGTGACGGCAACAACACCGGGTGACTGGGTTTGGTGGATGATTCACCAGCGTCGTCGTCGGTGTCTTCTTCCCGACAGGCGAATTGGAGAGACGTGGATTGAACGCGCACACGATTCGGGTGCAGGGATCCTACAAAATCATTGTCCTGATGAAAGACAAACCCTCCCTTCTTCCCGGGCGATGTGTTGTTGGTAAAATTCAGTTCATTCTTGTGGCGCTGGTCCCAACCGAAAAAACCACCCGGACCATTCTTCTTGATGTTATTCACGGATCGTCCTCGGATGCCCAGCAGATTGTAAAACGCGTAATATGGCGAACGATCCTCAGGACGATCACCGCTTAATCGGTAACACAAACTGCTTGAAGACGAAGAAGAAGATCCTGCGGTAGGAACCACACAGCTCATAAGACGCCCGGGATCTGCCGCGTCGTAGTACTGCAACGACGGTCCCCATAACGTCAGAGGGTACATAACAGATGGTGGTGTGTCTGTTTCTGTGGTTGCTGTTGTTTTCACCTCCGTATTAAATACTTCCAACGTTCCGTTACACGACAAGATTTTTTGCACGGGGTCATACGACAAGGCCTCCTTTTTTGCTTCTGTTGTTTGAGCGGCGGCAACCACAGGAGCGGCGGCGGGAGCGGCGGCGACTGTGGTGGTGGTGTTGTTGTTGACAAGCGAATCCACCAGGGTCGAAGAGGATTTCGATTCAATGGCTTGAGTGACGATACGGCGTAATTGTTCAATCGTCTTTTTGACGGGGTAGACAGATCCACCCCCTTGTTGACTATTGTTTCGATAGAGGTTGCTTTCACTGGTTTTGATCACAATGGGAGCGCCCTCAATCTGATCGGAAGTAATGGGTGAGGTGATGATGGGTTTGGAGATGGTGCGAAGCGGGCGCAAGAATCCTTGGGGTTCAAAACTACCCACCGGTTCTGGGTGATTCATCCTCATGAATTTATTGCGGTGGTACACTGGATCATCCTCGTGAATCACCGCAATTCGTCTCATTTTTGTTTTATTTCCGAATAAACTAATTATTTTCTTCTACCTCGTATTTTTTTTTGTTTTTTTTATTTATTACAAAAAAAAATCGTTCAATAAAAGAAGAGGATTCATGTTGTAGTGCGCCTCGAACCGATCGTACTTATCCAAAATCCATAGATCGATATAAATATTTATAAATATTTATTGAACGTAAAATAAAGACGTTACACTCCATTCACAGACCATGTCGGAAGAGGAAGATTGGGGATTTGTGATCACGCGTCATGTGAATCATGAAAAAGTTGATGAATACTGGAAAGAATGTATTCGTTGTATTCGTACTTTCCATCCTCATCAAAAAATCGTGGTGATTGATGATTTTAGTCCTCCAGAGTTTATCAATAAAAAGGACGAGGAAAGGATATTGACCCAAGATCCTTTCCTTAGTATTGTGATGAGCGAATTTAAAGGAGCAGGAGAATTATTACCCTATTATTATTTTCACAAGTACCGATGGTTTCACTATGCCATGATTATTCATGACACACTATTTTTAACGTCCTCCATGGATCCCTACATCGATCACATGAAGAAATGTAATTCGAATATTTCCTACTTATGGTCTTTTCGAGTCCGGTGTTATGATGATGAGGAAGACATCAAGGATGTGATAAGTCGTATTGAAAATCCTAATATCCTATGGGAAGAACGAAAAAAAGATACATGGGAAGGTTGTTTTGGAAACATGTCGTGTATTCGATACGAATTCTTGGATGAAATAACGAAACATCATCCTCAATTATTCGAAACAATTCTTCCACACATCAATACCCGACAAAAACGGATGACGATGGAACGCGTTCTGCCTATCCTTTTTTATGCACATAAAAACGGGGAACGAGTGGAAACTTTCTTTGGTGATATTTTAGACTATTGTACACGATTCCATTTTAAATTTGGGTTGTTTCATTACGACCACTATAAGAGGAAAACATCCGAAGAATTATCTGTATATCCGATTATCAAGGTTTGGACAGGTAGATAAGTAGTAGGTCTGACTGACAGCGGTTGATCGATCATGCGTGCTCTGTTACAGGTGGACAGATACAGTCGTAAATTTAAAATATTATAAATATTTATAATGTTTATAAAATATTATCATAAATCCAAAAATGTCGAATAAGAAGAATGCAGAGGAAGATAATAGTATGAATGGTTTGGGGTTTGTGATCACTCGTCATGTAAATCAAAACATAGTGAATGATTATTGGAAAGAATGTGTCCGTTGTATTCGTCGGTTCCATCCTCGTCAAAGAATTATAATCATTGACGATTTTAGCCGTCCTGAATTTATTGATAAAGAGGAAGAAAGATTGATTCTTAACTATGATCCTCATATTACTATTCTTTACAGCGAATTTAAAGGAGCAGGTGAATTATTGCCCTATTATTATTTCCATAAATACCGGTGGTTTGAATATGCAATTTTTATTCATGACAGCATGTTCGTACAATCCTCGCTATCACCTCAAGTAAACAAAATGAGAAGGAACAATTCGGATGTTGCATTTTTATGGTCGTTTACAGCACGAGGTTGTGATGACAATGAAGCCATCGATAATTATCTTGAACTATTGGAAGAAAAAGAGATTCTTCTTTCGGAACGAAAATTGGATACATGGAAGGGGTGTTTCGGTGTCATGTGTTGTATCCGACATGAATTCCTGCACAACATTGTAAAGACCCATCCTCGATTGTTTCAATCTCTGCTTCCTCGTGTAAAAACTCGTGATCAAAGAATGTCCATGGAACGCGTTCTTTCTATCATTATCCACGCTCATCTTCATGGAAAAAAGATTGATACTTTTTTTGGTGATATTTTGAAATATTGTGAATTACAATTTGGTTGTACACTTGGTTATTTTAATTATGAGGATTATAAGAGTAAAAGTCCGGAGGAGTTGTCGATGTTGCCGGTGATCAAGGTATGGAGCGGAAGATGATGAATGGATGATGATAATGGTTTGGTGGTGACACCTAAACCTTTAACGGTTTTCTCATGCCAAACCAAGTGGAAAGACCGTTTGTTTTAGCAACAACAGGATTTGGTGGTGGCACAACCACCGTTTGTTTGCATTTTTTCTGTTGTGGTGTCGTCGTCGTCGTCGTCGTCGCCAATCCAACAACACCCGCAACAGGAACAGCAACAGGCAACTTTTGTTGTTTCTTTACCTGAACAGCAACAGACGCCGTCGTAGTAGGAAGAATAGCAACAGACTTTTGTTGTTGTTTCTTAACCTGAACAGGAACAGACTTTTGTTGTTTCTTTAGCTGAACAGGAACAGGCGTTGTTAAACCACTGCTGATCTTCTGGTTATTTTTCTTTATCCTTCTCATTTGTCTGCCGAGCAATACCGTCGCGTCGGTATATTTCTTGGGATTGGCGACATCATCAAACATTTGTTTTTCTTCGCGGAGATCCTCCGAATTCCTGTTTGTGCATATCGTAGTTATTCCAAAAGGTCCCGACGGAAAACAAACCTCTGGAAATCCCTGCATAAGAATCTCAATCATTTGATTGGCACCATCTTTATTAAATGGGGTGGTGACTAATTTCGTATTATTCGGACTATTGGGACGACGATCGGGGTACTTGGGAACGAAAAAGAATTCATTATTTTTGTTTGCATCTCTCTTCACTCCGAGCAAACCCACAAACTCAAATTGTGTGATGGGAGGTTGACCGGGATCGGTTTTGATTTCAGAACCAGGAATCGGACGGAAAAAATACATCTGTTCTTTCCACATTTGATAAATATTCTTAAACCCAGCTTGCATCGCCTGGGCATGCGAACCCGGTGTACGTACAAATTTAGCCGCTTTTTGGCTCTGTGTCACTGGAGGACCCATGTGCATCATATCTCCAGGTAATGTGCAACCCATCACCTTTGGATAATGGTAAATAATTTTACCTTGTTTTTCCTTTAACCTTGCTATTCGTTGTTGGTACGAGGGCATGATAATGATAGAATAGTTTACTTTTTTATTTAAAAACAAAACAATTATTTTTTTTTTGTTTTTATGATTTTGTTTCCAAAAAAAAAACATTAAAATATAAAACGGAGATACATAAAAATAAATTAAATAAAATGTCTGATTTTTTTCAACGAGCGACTCATGAAATCTTGCGTCTGGATCCTTCACCAGAAAATCCACAACTCCCCGTCCTTCGTCCGGATTACGACCCTGCGTGGTTCATTCCGTCTTACCCACCCATTGGTGTGGATGATTTCTCGGAAGAGATTGTGTCCAAAAAAGAATTGTGGGATGTGCGCGACCCCTATTTTCTGCCCCACCAGGTACGCATCTCGCGTTTCCTTTCGGATCATTCCACCTATGACTCGTTGCTTCTCTTTCACGACCCAGGCACCGGTAAATCTTCCGTAGCGATTGCGGTGCTGGACGCCCTCAAGACATCTAATTCCATTTATCGTAACGGCCCGGTCTTTATCGTCGCCAATAACGCCACCATTGTGAACAATTTCAAGGAACAGATTAAGATCCATTCCATGTCTGTTCGTGACACCCTTGTGAAATTAACGGAATCCATCCAGGATCCCGAGAGACGTGCCATCCGCATGAGAGACGGCTGGTCTTCGGCCTTTTCGAAAATGAATATCAAATTTTTTACGTATTATCAGCTCCATAAGGAAATCAATACCAACCCGGATATCATGCGATCTTCCAACGTGGTCCTCATCATGGACGAATGCCACCATCTCCGTTTTTCCAAAGGGAATACTATCAAAGAACAGGTATACTGGGACATTCACGCCTTTGTCCACCAGATCCAAAAGAAAAAAATGCTTCTTCTGACCGGCACCCCCATGCAAGACCAACCCGAAGAGGTTGCCCTCCTATGGAACCTCATGCTTCCCATGAACCAGCAACTCCCCATCGGACCCGAATTCATTCGCAAATATTTCAATATCGAAAAGAAAATCAATGTCGCCATGGTCGAAGAAACCGACATAACGACGATAACGACGACAACGACGACAACCGTCGGAGAAGAAGAAGAAGGACAAGGACAACAACAAGAAGTCGATGTTGTCGATAATGTCCTCCTGTCCTACCAGTGGAAGGAAGAAGAAATTCATAGTCTTGCCACGCTCTTATCTCCACGCATCTCGTACGTTAAACAACGTCTCTCGAATGTCAACATTGTGTACCGGGGCGAAATTACTGCGCCCATGGTTTCCTTGCCCATTTTTCGCGACGCCATGTCTGATTTTCAGACCGAGTACTACGGCCAGGCCATCCTTGCCGATGAATCCGGTGGAACAGGGAACCGACGTCGTGGAAGTGGTGGTGGTGGTGGTATATCCACCTACGACAACCGTCTTCAGGCCTCGTTGTTTGTGTATCCCGACGGGTCCTGGGGAAAACAGGGGTTTCAGCGTTTCATTCGTTTTTCCATCCAGCATCGAAGTGCGGCGGTGGAGGACGACGAAGCGCTTGAACGACTGATGGTGGCCTTGCGTGAACCTTTTGA
>Ga0214919_10013246_pt1 | contig 10015 bp, 12 predicted proteins | sample LL1503_MetaG_FD_177994 | JGI IMG/M metagenome (GOLD analysis project Ga0214919, IMG submission 177994) | Freshwater microbial communities from Lake Lanier, Atlanta, Georgia, United States - LL-1503 | ecosystem: Environmental > Aquatic > Freshwater > Lake | place: USA: Georgia | collected... | reverse complement strand
ATAGCTGGATATCTGGATCGTTCTGTAGGAGCGCCCAACCCGACTTGATGTTCGATAGAAAAACTCGACATTCAGTGATATGGCCAACTGCAATATTCTGAAAAGCAGAATCTAGATTCTTGATTTCCTGCTCCTCATCCAATATCCAATTCTCATAATCCTGGATTATTCGCTCTACCGCGAGCTTCGCATCAGAGTTGAATTCTGCAAGATCTTTCATCCCCACTGAATAGGAAACTCCTTGAGCGTTGCTTACATCAGGACTCAGTGAGGGAACTTTGACGACCGGCATGGAATCCGACTCAATGCATGTGAACTCTGCATGTTCAGTGACGTGGACATCACACCCATGACCAATTGCTCTTAATGGATGACTTCTATACAACAAGTCGAGACTTGAAACTTCAGTGGCTGATGGATCCGTGTACGACAAAAGACTCGAAACAGTTGCTGCTAGCTGGACTTGGAAAATTGAAGTTGTTGAGAGGTTGCTCACACGCTCATGAGGCGTATTGTTCTGCACCCAAACGGTAACTATGCGAGACCCGGCAAGCGAAGGTCTTACGTGAGTGCCAACCTTGATCAGGTGCGTATCAACATTAATTATTTTTTCACTTCGCTCATCAGCAATAGAAAGGCTCAGCTTTTTTTCATGAGGTACACGCTTCCACCATGTGTTTTTCTGCCTATTTACTGGGATTTCAAGATAGGTACCAAATGATAAAGAAACCTCAATTGAATCAATATCTTCAGCAACCCGAATGCTGAATGCCAAAGATTGTGGGATGGATCCATTGCGCTGTTCAAGCTGATTAACTTCATCGTCGACTTCATCTTGTGCATCAGGTAGTTCAATCGTTGGAGCTGATTCTTCGTCGTCATCCAACTCCATTACTGCATCAGGAATATCTCTGGCTGATACAACCTTGGTTGAATATAAAACTCCAGTTCCATAAATGCGATGTGGAAGTTGGTCAAGAATTTCTTGGCCATCCGGATGCACCCACGGCCCGATCGGTCGTGCTTCCTTAGGATCAAAACTGTTGTCAACTATCGATGCAGGCTTAGGACTACCAGGCCAAATCGTCGTTGCAAGTGAATCTGGGCCAAATAGCGATCTTCTGATTCCTGCGACCATTTGGTCGCGAAGTTCGATTTCATTCATGTCAGTCGAACCCTATTTCATCCATGAAACAAAACGGGTTTGTGATGTAATTGGCCGAGCGAGCTGACCGAAACGCGAACAATCTGATCGGGCTTTTGAACCACTGGTATCAAAACCATCTCACCGATACTGCCCGCTTTCAACTTCGCTATTCCCGGCTCATTCACAACGTCCTGCCATGAATCATCTTCGCGGACAATTTCCCTCAGCTCCTGGCTGGCTGCATGTCCTGCCTGCCGATGCGCCGTTTGGAGATTGATAATTGCGCTCCAAGATTCCTGTCCATAATTTAGACCTAATGCCTGCGCTATCTGAATGAAATTTTGAGGCTTCTGTGTAGCAATAGTTGAACCCACGAATGACCTGAGGATTTGGTTCCTGATGTAGCCCTCTTCCATACCGCCATTCACCAACTGCCTAATGAATCTCGAGTCGTCATACTTGGCTTGTAATGCCTTCTTATAGGCATCAGCGATCTCAAACATCTTTTCGGTCGCTAAATCCCCATACTTTTCGACCAACCAGACTCTCGCATGCGATCGTAAAAAGGTATGTGATGCTGCTCCAGTCCTGATCAACAAGACATCGCCTGGCTGCAGAGCAGATGCGCGAACATCATCATCAAGTTCAACTTCGAGTTCACCACTTCGAACACAGGTCGGTTTAGGAGGAACTGCTTCTGAGTAATAGATGTATCGACCGTTAAATAAGTGCACCACGACAGCGTCAACTACTGGATCGCCAGGTACCGATGGTGGTTCGTGAATTGGATCAATTCCAACAATCGGCTCAAAGCTTTCGATAAAGGCAGATGGTTTTTCGCCCACCGACTTGGACTGAAATTGATTTGAACCAGGCCAAATTTCGTAGAGAGAAGAATCGAATGAAGGACAATCTGCAAGTTGGTAAATCAGTATTTTTCGTGCAGCAGGAGAATTAAACAACCAGGCAACTTCGCGTGATTTTTCGATTCCCTTTTTAAAGTAGTTGGCGTGATTTTCGGGAGCACCGAATATGAACATAATTTCAGCAGCTTCAAGTTTTCTCGCTTGATTAAGTTTCATTGCTTGGACCAGGTTGCCGTAAAAAGATTCCGCCAAAAGAATCTCATTTACCTTAGATACCGATTTATTTGAGACCAGCAAATAAGCCTTGTTGTCCGAACTGCTCGCCAGAGATGGATTGCTTGCAAAATATTGAAGCATCTCAATCCGCATTGGATTCTCTGTCGTGCAAAGCACTTTTACGCTCTCTCGTAATCTGGACAGTGATTTCCCTAACTCACTATTCAAATCGACATCAGCGACCGGGATTGAACTATCGAAGTATTCACTTGGATGGATTGGCGTACCACGCAAAACTCTACGCAGATCCCAATATCGATCACGTTCGTTACGAGTCTTTTGGTCCAGGGCTGCACCATCGGCAAGTTTGGAATATGAAATAAGATTCTCGGTAAAGGTTGTGTACTCCGGCCATGAAATCCATTGGGTCGTAATACCTACCGACTCAGCATTAAGAAAGCGAACGTGTGCTTCGTTGAGATCTCTAAACATTAGATTTCCAACTCTTCGTCAATATCTTGAGGGGGTTCAACCCTGGAAACGAATTTCCGCACAAAAATTCCGTTTGGAAATTGACCCAGTTTCATCGAACTAAAATCATCTTGCAAATCTTGACGACCATCCGTTTCGTCTATTGCATTCCAATTATTTTCCACTCTTCTGTTTGCTATTACGATCATTGGCGCACTTGCAAACAACGCTGGATCCATACGTCGGTAGTACGACCACCGAGTGACTATGACTAACCGAGGAGAGATTGTCCTGAGCCACAAATTCGATTGCGCAACCTCGGGACTCAAAATCATAAATGGGTGGAATAAAATTCGATTCGGGTTACTCACTTGACCGGATTCCTGGTCAAGCAAGACTGCTGACTTGGTATCTAACCAATCATGAGCAACATTTACTAGTTCGTCACGTTGGCTGCGCAAAAATTCTTTGCCATCTCCGATGACAACAACTGGAGAGCCACATTGATCGGCATATATTTGCGAGTAATTAGCCCCCATCACAGACAGTTGTTCCCTGTATTCAGGTGTGGGTTGGCCAAACCCACGACCATCTGGAGTTTCTTTGGGAAGTACTACACCCGGGACTCGGTCAATCCCAATCTTTCCTTTTTTATACGACGTTCCGTCTCGTATTTCCCACTCAAGGTCACCTCGAGCGCAAACCTCTACATCTTGCATTTTCTTCTCCAACCAGACAGTGACTCTGTCTCCGATAACGGGATCTTGTCCCAATTTAGGATCTGCCTGAAGAGCACCGTTTGCGAGCATCCAAGAAACATATTGTCCTGTAGGTACAGAAAGTAGAAGTCGAGGTGCTAATTCTCCAATCGGAGTACTCGGTAATTGGGCAAGTAGGTTGCCCGCGCTTGCCATTGATCGGGCCCACTCAGGAATACGCACGGGCAATACCATCTTTAGGACCAATCACAGACGTTGCAAACACACACAAGACACGACATTAGTATCTTTTCTGGAAAGGCTCCCAAAACATGCTTGTCGCAACCTGGAATATGAAACAAGCAGTTGCTCCAAGGAAGCCTTTACCAGTTCTCTGGGACTGGATTGAATCGGACATTGATCCTGATGTCATAGTGCTCACCGAAGCGCGTATCCCCAAAGAAGGACTTCCCAAAGGCTGGAATGCAATTTGGACACCTGGGGGTATCGGCCCACGTCGAACATGGGGAACGATTGTTGCAGCGCGAGGTTTAAAACTTAGACCTGCTCAATTCGAGCGGAATTCGACGAAGGATTCCAATTACAAATCTCCCCAACCAGGTTCGGTCCACACTGTTGACATACTCATCGGAGACAAAGTTTGGGCAACTGTTGTTGGTGCATACGGATTCATGCTCGACTCAAAAAACGGTTGGGACGCGCTTCTAGGTATTGCCAACGAGTGCATGGATTTGATTGACAGTGGCAATGATCGAGTCATTCTTGCTGGCGATTTCAATCTGTGGCCGAGCGATGTACTACCAATAGTTGAAAATAATATGGGTTTAGTTGATTTGATGGGAAGTGTGGATGGGCTGCCAGAGCTTGCTGGTGGCGTGGGTGGTTCACGTATCTGGACTCACAAAAATGGAAATAGTCCTACCGCTGCTCGACAAGAACTTGACTTTATTTTCGTTAGTGAGGAATTAGCGGACGAAGTTGTCTCCGTCGGCGGAGGAATCGACGACTTCCCTGATGCGTGGGACATGAGCGACCATGCACCAGTTATTGTCGAATTTAATGACTAGTCGATTTCCGACTATTGAGAAACCTTAAAGCGATCAGCGAAAGATCCCGGACCGACGATCACCAAATTTGAGCGGGCCCTACTTGCCCCCACATACATCTCGTTCTTACGAATTTCTTCATTGAGGGTGGCAAGAATGACGAAATTTGCCTCAATTCCCTTTGCTCGCTTTGCCGTTTCGCATGCAATGAGCACATTGCTTCGATCCTCCCATCTGCCGAATGAGAATTCGTCAGGTGACAAGTTGTAGAACAAATCACGCTCTGTCGCTGTGCCCGTAATGACCACAATGTCCTTTTCATTTAGACCCTCTGCGTTCATAGCTATGCGAACTTCTGCCAACACTGCTTCCAGCATTGATGCGGATTCAAGCACTGGAATGAATTTGATTGGTTCTCCCTCTGGGCTAGCACTCGCAGATGGGCCACCTCCGAACTGGCGAACGAAACTTGCTATCTCCCGTGTGTTCCTACAGTTCAGACGTAGTTCGGCGAGTGCCCAGGGGGAACCCCCTTCCGGCATGAAGAACCCTCGTTCATAGAGATCTTGGTTCGGGTCGGCAACACATAGAACTTTTGAGTCCTCACCAATGAGCAGTTTCTCAACGATGTCCATCCATTCATCATTGAAATCTTGGCGCTCGTCTAGAACAATCGTGTCAAATTTGATTTCTGATTGATCCGCATATTCAAAGAGATGGTCGATCATCTCCACATTCCAGAAATGGTCGCGCTTGCTTGCGTCGTCAGGTTCGACTAGCGATGGAATACCTGGAAATTTACTTACCGTTCTCAAAAAAGGTCCAACGGTGAGATTCTCGAAATCTGAACTAACGCTCTGGAGATAATCACCAAGTGGATCGTTGTAACACGACAAGAGAGTATTGCGGCCCGAGCGAGCGGCTTGATGTGCCCACCAGAGAGCGAGTCGAGTTTTCCCTGAACCGGCAACGCCTGAAACGAGAACGCGATCATTGATATCCAATGATCGAAGTGCACGAATCTGCTCATCACTAATTCTAGTGATTGCTTCATTCGAATAACGTCGCTGTGCCTCTGGATCCCAAACAAAGTTAATCGTTGGTAATACGAGTCGATAGAACTCTGCGATTTGCTGACTAGTCAACGGATGTTTTTTACCACTTGCATGAATGCAATTCTTCAGCGTTTCTTCGATGTTTTCATAAACCGGATTTAGCAACAGCATGTCTTCAGTACAAGATGGTGGAAGTTCGCCTTCAAGTTTGAGTACGTCTGGCAGTACAACTGCATGTGGAATCTGAATTCGTCTCAAGAGCTCAGAGTTTTCCTGAAGATAATCCCGTAATTTGTAAGCAACGTTCTGAGCTTGTCGCACCGGTGATGGGTCAAAATGGTGATTCCCGCGATACCACTCACCTTCTTCGATCCGAACAGGTCCACCCTTTACTTCCATTGCCAAGAATCCGTATTTCTCGTGCATTACAAGCACATCAATTTCATATGGGCGTTGTGGAGTCCATAAGTCTTGACGCGTGAAGATAAACCAGGAATCGCTCAGTCCATCTGTGAGGACTTGAACAAATGCTTTCTCGGCGCCCTTGAGGCTTCTGATTATTGACCTATCCGGATGCACGATTCCCATGTCTCAATTATGGGCTACAGCTGCATAACGCTTTGAATCCTCAACCTTTGAGGGAGAAGGAGCGTTGGAAACCTTGTAATACCCACAGGAGATACTTCGTGTATGAGCTTTGACGTGATGGAAGAAGGAACACCTTGCGACTATTGCGGGCAACCAGTTGGGTTTATGGACGATGACTGGGCGGTGTGCCCTAGTTGTCGAGCTGAATACATCAACATGGATTTTGAAGGTGGCGACCTAGAAGGTGAAAGCCCTCTTGAATACTGAATTTATTAAGTCAATAGAAAGGTCAAAACAATGAGCCCGTTTGTCTATTTCATGTGGATCGTATGGATCTGCATTCTTGCGGTCATCGCATTCTTTGTATTTCTTCCGATCCTGGTGATCGCAGTGCTGGCAGTCCCGATACTTCTCATTGGTGCCCTCATAATTTAAGAACGCCAGTTCCGCGTTGGCCTTTCATCGTTTGAATTTCAGAGATAAATACGTTCGCCAAGTGTTGTGTTTTTTGCACAGGTTGTACTTACCTTTGCCACCGAAATTCGTGTCCTCGCCACACGCCAAGCACCACTCCAGAGTGCAACATCGATGAACCAGCGCTTCATTGGTTCAGAATCGAACGATTGAACCATGGCCCTGGCTCTAGCAGGGTCTAAATGTGCAATCCGCACTGCTTCGGCTACGAGATCAATTTGTTTATCAAACTCTTTAGGGTATGGAACGAGGCAATTGGTATTCCATTTTTCTGTGTCTGTACCCAAAATTTCGTGTAGTCGTGCTTCATTCTTCGGCATCCACAAATAGTAATGCCGTTGCGAATACATCCTTTAAGAGTTTGAGGACTCAGCCCTGTTACATCCCACCAGTAGAAATGGGTCATGATCACATCACAAATAATCATCGAAACATTGCAATTTTTCTGTCTATTTGCTGGAACTGGAATGCTCGGATTTCTTCTGGGGAGACACGGAGCACGTAGACGGAATAAATAGGCGTATTTCTGGCACATTAAGATCCACTTTATGATTCGAGCACTTGTTTTACGGTTTGAAAGCAACAAACCGATTGTGATTATGGAGACTGACAGAACAGGTATTTTCAGGCAGTACTCGCAGGACCAAGCTAACGATGAGTGGGAAAATTCTTGGTATGAAAGAAATGGTGAGTCACTTAATTACTCGCTAGAGATGGTTGGTCATGGATGGTCTATGTATGAACAAGAATTGATCAACTACGAAGGTGAAGGCAAAGTTAAAATTGATAATGCGTTAAAGGAACTTGGATTTAATAAGCCCGAAGATTATTCGTAGCAAAACCAAAATCAAAATTGGGGATTATACAAATCAACTTTTTCATACTTTTAACTCTCTGACCGGGGGTTTTGTAGTTCTTCTACGAATAAGTCAAAAAGTTTTTTGCTGAATCGTTGCGGTGGCGCTTCGTCGGCAAAATTGATCGATGATTCGTGCCAATATCGGACTGGGTCAAAGTCTTTGTTAGAACCACTGAAAAGTTCAGAAAATAGTGAAGCTTTATCCTTTGACATTCTTCTAATACTTTCAGCAATTTGCGAATCGCCAATTACCAAAAACTCCTTACCGTCATAAGAAAGAACAAATCCATGATCTCGTGCGAGCCAAATAGATTTAATCATTATTGGACTGTTTCTGTATTTCTTTCACTAAATAATCAATAAGTTCGGTTGAAGCACCTTCGGTGATTTTGGGTTGATCTACACCCTCGCTCATCATGGTCCCGACACCCATATACCCAAATCCAATTTTCGGGTCATCAAAAATATTTTTGCTTCTCGGGTAATCCTCTTCGGTCTCTACTGTGCCATTTTGAAAGTACCGAGTAAATTTCCCTTTTTCGCCGGCGACAACAAGCATCTCCAATTCGCCATATCGCCTAGCTTCATACGTTATTGGGAAAGCCATAAACGTTACGTTACTTCAACCGAACACCCCTTTATTAAGTTGTTCAACATCAGACCATTTAGAAAATCAAGACCCAGTTGCAGCTTTTATTAGAACACGTGTCAATGAATAGTCAAGTTAATGAGAGGAAAAATATGGATGAATGTCAGGATGATGTGAATGAAGATGTATTGATTCGATTGCGGCACGACTGTGGAGTTGAAGTTACTTTCCTCACAGCTCCACAAGAGCTATTTTCTGATGGTGACGACCTGTACCCGATCATTACTTGGTTGAGCGAAATCGATGTATACCTTGCGTTCAATGAGTACGTCTTGAATAATCTGATTGAAGAATCCATCAATCTAAATGGGGAACTATATGGCGAACAGGCAGCAGCGTTTCTCCCATTGCAGCACATGATCCAATTAGGTCTTAGCGCAATTGACAAGATTTTGGCCAAACAATAATTGCAAAGTTATACACTTTATGCGACACAGAAATAGCAGATACGAGCTGTTTTCTGAACGAAGTAACGGGGAGATGATTTGGCAACACTAAAGAAAGGTATTCGAAATAGCGCATTACGAATTGCGTTAGTCGAAGCACTTATCAGAGCCAGTGAATGCAATCTTTCTGAGATGTGTCCTTGCGATGGCTGTCTGGGTTTGACCCATCTTTCTCAGTTCATCGGACTTGACTTCCCTATCAGTGGCGACAAAGGCTTATTGCATTTAGACCCATCTTTGGTTGGAAGTAAAGAAACAGATGCGTTAGGGGTTCTATCTACCCAGCACAGGCATCAGCAATTCCAATATGACAATATTTTCCAGGGATTTGGCGAGCTTCCTGATGGTGCATACCCCGCATATACATATTTTCAAGAGCATCGTGAAGATGGGTACTGGATAGACAGATCTTCGATAAAGCGACAAGCTCTTTATATTTTGGTTTCATTAGCTTTGCCGGACTCTTATCTAAATCACTTCGTCGATGAGGTCGGTGATCAAAGTAAAACTGCTTGGGATTTATGCTGTGATTCTTTTGAGTCGATAAACATGCCGATACCCCAACTTCCTGAATCGATTACGAGTGGAATTGTTCGAGGTGGTTTTTGGACGAAACATTTTGGTGCGCAAGGTAGTTGGGAGCCAGCTGCTGGATATGGAATCGAATTTGGAAAACTTAGCCAGGACATCGATGAGCCAATAAGCCTCAAAGAGTATGTGGATCTTTGGCCTTCCCTACCTGATTTTTTTACTTGGTTTGATAAAAGCAACTATCAGACTTACGGCGGGTTTCTTGTCCGGTCGAATGGACTTTTACTTTCACAACAATGGGGTTTTGATATTGGGTCCAACGCCACCTATATGAGTGCCTTCAATACTTTGATGGCTCCATTACTTTCTACTCCTCCAACATCAGATTTCGACCACGTCATTGTCGTGTACTCGGCATACCGTGCCGACGCATACATCGCCAGCAAAGACCCAAGGTCATGGGACGCTAATACCCCATATGACCGTGTATTGCTTCCACTTCCAGATGGCTATGGATTGGTTGGAAACTGGAATTGTTCGGACACTTCCTATATCCCACGTTCATTGGATTCGTTGGATGCTGATGCATATACGCCGAAGCTCAGAATTGCAGCTCAATATCTCTCACAGTGCTTGCTTATCGAACAGATATCACGCGACAGCACTGCTGAATAGGAAATTGTATATCTAAACCATTGAGATCTATGTTGCACCCCCCTGTCAGGATGAGGTGTGGCATTGATCTTTGTTCTTGTACGGCGGCGTAAAGCTGTCTTAAAATTGGCTCAGCGGGCTAGCCAGGTTTATGACCAGTCGGTTGGGTTGCAACGCGATGCTCAACAACGGGCGCTTGTTGCCAAGGGTGCTGCCAACAGATTGCGGTCTGGTTCTCTTGGTTCTTCGTCTGCTGAAGACATTGCGCTTTTGGTGGCTCTTGACAGAGTGAAT
>Ga0214919_10013244_pt1 | contig 10018 bp, 1 predicted proteins | sample LL1503_MetaG_FD_177994 | JGI IMG/M metagenome (GOLD analysis project Ga0214919, IMG submission 177994) | Freshwater microbial communities from Lake Lanier, Atlanta, Georgia, United States - LL-1503 | ecosystem: Environmental > Aquatic > Freshwater > Lake | place: USA: Georgia | collected 2015-03-15 | reverse complement strand
CAGCGCAATTAGCTGCGCTGACGACTGCGCAAGTGGCAAATATGGAGACTGATGATCTGGTTGCCATCACGACGGCTCAAATCACAGCACTTACAACTGCCCAGATGGCTGTGCTGACTACCGATCAGGTGGGGGCATTGGCTACAGACCAGCTGACTGCGCTTAAGACAGCACAGATTTCTGCAATGACGACAGCGCAAGTGGTGGCATTGTCGACAGACCAGGTATCGAGTCTGACGACAGCGCAATTAGCTGCGCTGACGACTGCGCAACTGGTGAAGATGGAGACTGATGATCTGGTTGCCATCACGACGGCTCAAATCACAGCACTTACCACTGCCCAGATGGCTGTACTGACTACCGATCAGGTGGGGGCATTGGCTACAGACCAGCTGGCTGCGCTTAAGACAGCACAGATTGCTGCAATGACGACAGCGCAAGTGGTGGCATTGTTGACGGACCAAGTATCGAGTTTGACGACAGCGCAACTGGCTTCGTTGACCACGGCGCAACTGGCCAAGATGGCGACTGATGATCTGGCTGCCATCACGACAGCACAGATCACGGGTCTGACAACAGCACAGATTGCTGCAATGACGACAGCGCAAGTGGTGGCATTGTCGACAGACCAAGTATCGAGTTTGACGACAGCGCAACTGGCTTCGTTGACGACTGCGCAACTGGCCAAGATGGCGACTGATGATTTGGCTGCCATCACGACAGCACAGATCACGGGCCTGACAACAGCTCAGATGGCTGCATTAAGTACGGACCAGATCGTGGCATTGGCTACAGACCAGGTGGCTGCGCTTAAGACAGCGCAGATCTCCACGCTGACGACAGCGCAAGTGGTGGCATTGTCGACGGACCAAGTATCGAGTTTGACGACAGCGCAACTGGCTTCGTTGACCACGGCGCAACTGGTGAAGATGGCGACTGATGATTTGGCTGCCATCACGACAGCACAGATCACGGGTCTGACAACTGCCCAGATGGCTGTGCTGACGACAGCGCAAGTGGTGGCATTGTCGACAGACCAGGTGGCTGCGCTTAAGACAGCGCAATTAGCTGCGCTGACGACTGCGCAACTGGTGAAGATGGCGACTGATGATCTGGCTGCCATTACGACGGCTCAGATTACCGCTTTGAAGACGGCGCAATTGGCTGTAATGACGACGGCGCAAGTAGCGGCATTGTCGACAGACCAGGTGGCTGTGCTTAAAACAGGGCAGATCTCTGCGCTGACAACAGCGCAAGTGGCGACTTTGTCGACAGACCAGGTATCAAGCCTGACCACGGCGCAGTTGGCCGTGCTGACCACGGCGCAACTGCTGAAGATGACCACAGATGATTTGGCTGCCATCACGACAGCACAGATCACGGGTCTGACAACAGCCCAGATGGCGGCATTGAGCACGGATCAGATCGTGGCATTGTCGACAGATCAGGTGGCTACGCTTAAAACATCGCAATTAGCTTCGTTGACTACGGCGCAGTTGGCCAAAATGCAAACAGCTGATATCGCTGCCATCACGACGGCTCAGATTACCTCTTTGACGACGGCGCAAGTGGTTGGACTGACGACAGCGCAACTGGGGGTATTGTCGACAGACCAGGTGGCTGTGCTTAAAACAGGGCAGATCTCGGCGCTGACCACGGCGCAAGTGGCGGCTTTGTCGACAGACCAGGTATCAAACCTGACCACGGCGCAGTTGGCCGTGCTGACCACGGCGCAACTGCTGAAGATGACCACTGATGATTTGGCTGCCATCACGACAGCACAGATCACGGCTCTGACAACAGCCCAGATCGCTGCATTGAGTACGAACCAGATCGTGGCATTGTCGACAGAGCAGGTGGCTGCGCTTAAAACATCGCAGATCTCGGCTCTGACCACGGCGCAAGTGGCAAAGATGGCGACTGATGATCTGGCTGCCATCACGACGGCTCAGATTACCTCTTTGAAGACGGCGCAATTGGCTGTAATGACGACGGCGCAAGTAGCGGCATTGTCGACAGACCAGGTGGCTGTGCTTAAAACAGGGCAGATCTCTGCGCTGACAACAGCGCAAGTGGCGGCTTTGTCGACAGACCAGGTATCAAACCTGACCACGGCGCAGTTAGCCGTGCTGACGACCGCGCAACTGCTGAAGATGACCACTGATGATTTGGCTGCCATCACGACAGCACAGATCACGGCTCTGACAACAGCCCAGATCGCTGCATTGAGTACGAACCAGATCGTGGCATTGTCGACAGACCAGGTGGCTACGCTTAAAACATCGCAATTAGCTTCGTTGACCACGGCGCAGTTGGCCAAAATGCAAACAGCTGATATTGCTGCGATCAGTACGGCAAAGATATCGACCTTGACCACAGCGCAGGTCGCGTCTTTGACCACGGATCAATTGGTGGCGCTGAGCACTGAGCAGATAAGCAGCTTGAAAACGTCACAACTGAATGCCTTGAAAACAGCGCAAATAGCAGCTATCGAAACGGATGACATCGCAGCCTTGACCACGGCGCAGATCAAGTCCTTGTCTACCAGCCAGCTGAGTGCCTTTGTCGCCGGCCAGATCACTGCAGTGACAACGGCTCAACAAGCCGCATTGTCTGCCGCTCAATTGAGTATTTTAGGATTAAGTTAATTACTTATCACAGTAGCAACAGAAGCTTGTAAAGTTCTGTTGCTATCTGTCGATTTCCTCTTACGACTTGGAATTTTTCCAGTATTGAGAGGTTTTCGATGGCAACAGCAATTACAAGCATCACGGCTAGCAGCACTTTGAGCTTTATCCGCTCAATGGCAACTGCTGATATCGCTGCGACCTCGTCTGAGTACATGAAAGTGCTGACCAGTACGCAGGTGGCAGTCATGTCCAATGCGCAAGTTGCTGCGCTCAATACCGGAACCATTGGGGCGTTAAGTACATCTACGCTGAGCAGCTTGTCTGTCAATCAGATTTTTGCCCTGGTTACCGCTCAAATAGCGGCTTTATCGGCAGATTCGCAGATCTCCACTTTAAAGAATACACAAGTGGCAGCTCTGGGGACCAATCAGATTCAAGCACTCACCACCGATCAGGTCGTTGCTTTCACCACCAGTCAGGTGAGCAAATTGACCACAGCGCAGATTGCCGCAATGACGACGAATCAGATCGTCGCCATAGAAGCCGAAGACCTGGCTAGCTTGACCACGGGGCAGGTGGCGGCGCTGAAAACTTCTCAATTGAATGCCATCACCACGGATCAGTGGGGCTATTTGACAACCAGCCAGATCAAAAGCTTGACCACCAGTCAGATTGCATCTGTCAACACCAAGCAGATAGCGGCACTTACCACTGATATGGTGAAAGTATTGAGCACAGCGCAAATAAGCGCATTGGGTTCAGCACAAGTGGCTACATTAGAAAATGAAGATATTCTGGTGTTGACCACTGGTCAAATCAAAAACCTGTCAGCTGCTGCGGTGAATGGCATCACCACCGACCAATTGGCAAATATTACTACCGCCCAACTCAATAGCATGACCAGTGCTCAGGTGGCCGGTTTGAATACCCTGCAAGTGGCTTCTCTTTCTACCGCGCAAGTCGCAAAATTGGGTACTTTGCAATTATCCGGCCTTGGCACCAAACAAATTGCAGCGCTGGAAACAGACGATATTGCTGTGTTGAGTACCAGCCAATTGAAGTCCATGTCGACCTTGCAAATGTCTTTACTGACATCGGCGCAAGCGGTTGCTATGAGCAGTGCGCAAATCAGTACGCTCAGCACCAATCAACTGAATGCATTGAGCACGTCTGCGCTGGCAGCGATAGACACATCCGATTTGGTGACCTTGAGCACTGCGCAAATCAATAGCTTGAAATCCACGCAAATCTCTGCGCTGAGCACTGCACAGATTGCGTCGCTGGTCACCAAACAAATTCAAAATCTCAGCACCGCGCAATTGAACAATTTGAGCACCTTGCAAATAGCAAGCCTGACCACGGAGCAAGTGTCCGTTTTAACCACCAGTCAGTTGGCTTCCCTGGGTGTCAAACTCGTCGCAGCCATGACCACAGAGAATTTGTCTTCTCTGGCAACCTCAAAGATATCAGCCTTGAGCAGCAGCCAGGTAGCGGCAATGACCACAGCGCAAGTGGCAGGCCTGACCACTTTGCAGGTTTCCAAGCTAAGTACCGTACAAATGGCAGGCATGACCACGCTACAAATCCGCGCTATGGAAACGGATGATTTGATTTCCTTGACTACGACTCAGCTGAGTAAGTTGGGAACCGCGCAAATGCTGGGTCTGGGCAGCAGTCAGATCAGTGTGCTGACCAGCGCTCAACTCAATAGTCTGGCGACGTTGCAAGTCAGTTCTTTGAACACTTATCAGGTAGCTTCTTTGACAAGTTATCAGATGGGCACATTGAAAACAGTGCAACTTTCCGCCTTGACCACGTTGCAAATCGCAGCGATTGAAACAGTCGATTTGGCCTCAATCACCACCGCGCAAATCAAAGGGTTGAAGTCTTCCCAGTTGGCTGCATTGACGACAGCACAGTTATCAGTTGTATCTACAGATCAGTTGACAGTTCTCAACAGTCAGCAGATTTCCGGGTTGAGCACGACTCAGGTCAAGTCCTTGTCGACGGACCAAATCAGCAGCTTGACCACGGCCCAGGTCGCCTACCTTTCTACAGCCCAGGTCGTTGCCATCACTACCGCTCAATTACAAGCTTTGACAACAGCGCAGGCCGCGAAATTGACAAGTAACCAGATTGCTGCATTGACTACTGCGCAGGTCGTTGCATTAACGTCGGATCAAGTGGGTAATCTGCAAACCGCTCAAATCGCTGCCATGACCACAGCTCAAGTGGCAGCCATGGAGACGGTCGACCTGTCTGCCATCACCACCGCGCAGATCAGTGGATTCAAATCCAGTCAACTGGCGGTACTCAGCCTGGATCAAATGGACACCTTGAGCACCGCTCAACTGGCGGTTTTGTCAACAACACAATTGGCCGGGTTGACCACCTACCAGATTCAAGGTTTGTCAATTGAGCAGTTCACCGCCTTGACAACAGTGCAGCTGGCTAGCTTGAGCACCTTGCAAATATCAGCAGTGTCAGTGGCGGACCTGGCCTCTTTGACAACGGATTACGTGTCGGCTTTGTCTTCTAAACAAATCGGTGCATTAACCACGGCGCAGGTGGCTGGTTTGACAACCGACCAAGTCAGCAACCTGACCACCAAGCAATTGAGCGGCTTGAGTTCGCTGCAAATCGGCGCTATTGAAACTGACGATTTGATTGCCATGAGCACTACGCAGATTGACTCGCTATCAGTTGCTCAAATTGCCGGTATAGATATTGATCAAGTGGCGGTTTTGACTACGGATCAACTGGTTTCCATGGGCACTGCACAAGTCGCAGCCTTCAGCACAGACCAAATAGTGGCTCTTACCAGCGATCAGGCTGTTGCATTGACCACAGCCCAGTTAATGGTCTTCTCGGCAGACCAGTTGGGTTCCATGGAGGCGTCGGACTTTGCCAACTTCAGTACAGACCAATTGACCGTTTTAAGCGTCGATCAATTGGCCGGTTTGACCCAAGACCAGGTGACAGTATTAAGCACCACTCAGTTGGGTATTTTCAGTGCCGATCAAATGTCATCCATAGGCGCGACCTTGACACAGGCCTTGACCACAGACATGCTGGTCGCCTTGACGACAGCTCAGCTGAATATGTGGTCAGGCACACAAATCGCTGCGTTGTCAGATGACCAACTGTCTGCGCTGTTAACGGATCAGCTGGTGTCATTGACAACCGCCCAAGTAGCCTCTTTCACCACAGGGCAAATCGTGGCTTTGAGCACTGAACAGGTCACCTTGCTGAGCACCGATCAGGTGCGTAGCCTGACCACCAGTCAGATTGCGTCCATGGAAGTGGAGGACGTTGCCGTTTTGACCACAGATCAGTTTGGAAATCTGCGCGCATTGCAAGTGGCTGCTCTTGGCACGGACCAGATTGCCGTATTGACCACCGATCAGATTGGTGTGTTGTCGACAGCTCAAATGAAAGGTATTAGTACTGATCAGATAGTAGCGTTGACCACCGAGCAGGTAGGCGTGCTGAGCTCAGACCAATTGGCCGCATTAACCACAGTTCAATTGGTGGCCATGGAAACGCAAGACGTGGCTGCATTGACAACTGATCAACTTGTGTTGCTGACAACCAAGCAAGTCAGTGTGATGACCACGGCACAAGTGGCAGGTTTGTCTACCGATCAGGTCTACAGCCTGACAACCAAGCAGTTGGTGACCATGTCTGCCGCGCAAATCAAGGTATTTTCCAGTGACCAAATCACGGCTTTGTCTAATGATCAGTTAGCTAATCTGACCACTACCCAGTTCAAGGCCTTGTCTGCAGACCAGTTCGCAGGTTTGACCACTACCTACATTGCGGCTTGGGACACCTTGTCCACTTTGCAAATGAGTTTGATGACAGCCACTCAATTGAGCGGCTTGAGCACTGCCGCTGTGGCGGCATTGTCTACCTTGGATATTTCTGCTTACATAACCTCGACCCAGCTCAAAGGATTGACCACCACACAAGTCCAGGCCTTGACCACGGATCAGGTCACCAACTTGACCACCAAGCAATTGACAGGCGCATTCAGCACCGACATGATTGTGGTTTTGACCACGGATCAGGTGCTTTCATTGACAGCCGAGCAAGTGGCCGGCTTGAGCGCCAGCCAATTCAACGCCATGGAAACTGAGGATCTAGTGGTTCTTATCACCACGCAACTGGCCAGTTTGACATCTGCACAAATGGCCAAAATCAGCACAGACCAATTGGTCGCTCTGACCACCGAACAGATCAGCGGGCTTAGTACGCTTCAATTGCGCGGCTTGACGGCCAGCCAATTCAGTGCCATGGAGACCGATGACCTGGTGGCCATTGCCAGCGACAGTTTCGGCACACTCAAATCCAGCCAGTTGAGCGGCTTGACCACAGAGCAGGTCAGTGTCTTAACCACCGATCAGTTCACGGCCTTGACCACCAGCCAATTGAGCGGCGCGTTCTCTACAGCCATGATCCAGGCCATCAGTACAGAGCAGTTCGCCGTGCTGACATCACAGCTGGGTGCGCTAAGCGCTACCCAGGTGGCGGCTATCACGACCGATGATCTCGTGGCTTTGACAACCCAGCAAACCGGGTTGTTCACTTCCACGCAAATTGCGGCTTTGACGACTGACCAGGTGGTGGCGTTAACTACAGAGCAGATGGCTAATTTGACCACCTTACAGCTCACCAGTTTGAGCGCTACTCAGGTCAAGAATATGGAAACTGCAGACCTGGTTGTCATAGATACCAGCTATTTTAGTCAGCTCAAGACTGCGCAAATCGCCGCATTGACTACTGCACAAGTGCAGGCTTTGACAACGGGTCAAATCAGTGTCTTGACTACATCGCAACTGGTCAACGCTTTCAGCACCGCCATGGTGGCCGCCATGAGTACCGATCAATTGGCACAACTTGACACTGGCGATATCAAAGCCATGAGTGCCAGCCAGTTGCTGGCTATCTCTGCGAACAGCTTTGCCACACTCACAACCGACCAGTTAGCCGGTCTGACGACCAGCCAATCAGCGGCTTTGAGTACGGCGCAAATCGCTGGCTTGACCACCGATCAGTTGAGCAATCTGACCACAGCGCAACTCAACGGATGGAGCGCCACCCAGGTCAAAGCCCTGACTAGCGCCAATATCTCTGCATTGACAGCCACAAGCACTGGGCAAATCAAGAACTTGACTTCTGCCCAGTTGGCCGGTTTGACAACGAGCCAGGTGCAGGCATTGACCACCGATCAGGTAGCTGCCTTGGGTACCTCGCAATTGACCGGCGCATTCAGCACCGCCATGATCCGCGCGCTCAGCACCGCGCAGTTCGCGCAAATCAGTGCCACTTCGCTGGCCAAGTTTTCTGCCACACAGATTGCTGCCATCAGCACGCTTGACTTGAATAGCTTATCCACTGCCCAGACCAGCGCTTTGACGACCTCACAAGTAGCTGCCTTGGGCACGGCACAGGTGGTGGCATTGACCACAGCACAAGTCAGTAATCTGACAACTGCGCAGGTGGCGAATTTGAGTGCCACACAGCTCAAAGCCATAGAGACCAGGGACTTTGCGGCCATTGGCACAGAACAGATCAGAAGCTTGAGCGCATCAATGGTAGCTAATCTGACGACGGCGCAAATCGTTGCCATGACTACCGAACAATTTGCCAACCTCAAGACCGCACAATTGGCAGCCATGTCAACTGCGCAGATTGCAGCCATCGAATTACTGGATTTGCAGGCCTTGACAACGGTTCAATTCCCGAATCTGAGTTTGACTCAGCTCAAGGCTTTGACACTGGATCAGGCTAACGCCTTGACCGCTGCACAAATAGAGGCGTTGACCACCACTCAGCAGGCAGCTAACACTTACATCACAGTCCCATAACCAGCCTCTGTAGGTTTTTTGGCTGACTTGCCTCCTCGGTCCCCGTCCTGGTCTGCGGCGGGGCCAAGTTGAGTCTTGCTTCCATTCAATCGGGCCGTATTACCCGGTTTGATCAGCAGTTAATATCCTGTTGTTGTTCAAACCGTCATGATTACATTCATAGGAGAGTTAATGCTTAAACAAAAAAGGCATGAACTTTGCTTAACCCTTTGATGAATAAACATGCATGAATAAAATGAATAATTCAGACTTACAAAAAGGTTTCGCTGCCAATCTCAAGATGGCCAGAAAGGGCATATTGCCGCTGGCGGAATTGTTGACCATGGCCGAATCTTTGCAAACCTCCGGCATGACCGATGCTGCCCTGGAGCTGTACGAGGTCTGGACAGGCCATAGCAGCGACAGTAACAAGTCGTTGGCCATGTTTAACTTCGGCTCGCTGTTGCAAAGCACCGGCAAAACTGCCGAGGCGGAAAAAATTTACCGCAAATGCCTGGCAGAGCGGCCATATTTTGCCCAGCCGTGCATCAATCTGGGTTTGATTCTGGAGCGTCGGGGCGAGCGCGAGCAAGCCATTGCCATCTGGAATGGTTTGTTAAGCGCCGAAGCTTTGAAGGTGGACGTCCCTGTCGATATGCTGGTGGCCGCCTGGAACCACGTGGGCCGGGTGCGCGAAGATCTTAAGCTTTACCAGTTGGCCGAGGTGGCGCTGATCAAAAGCCTTGCCTTGAAGCCGGACCAGCCCGGTGTCATTCAACATTGGATACACATCCGGCAAAAGGCCTGCGATTGGCCCATTTACCAGCCATTACCGGGTGTCAGCCACTATCAGATGCTGATGGCAACTTCGCCCTTGGCCATGTTGGCCTACAGCGAAGACCCGGTGCAACAGTTGCTGACAGCCCATGCGTTCGTCGGTCGTACTTACAGCTTCAAGCAGGAAACGCTTTCTCAAGGCCGTGTGTACCGGCATGAGCGTACACGCATCGCGTATGTCTCCGGTGATTTGTGTGTGCACGCTGTCGGCCTTTTGCTGGCTGAGTTGTTTGAAGGGCATGACCGCAGTAAATATGAGATTTATGCCTATGACTTCAGTCTGGAAGACGGCACACCGCACCGCCAGCGCTTGAAAAAATCCATAGACAACATCCGTTTTGTTCACGGTCTGACAGACCGGCAGGTGGCTGAAGTGGTGTTGCATGATGAGATCGATGTGTTGATTGACTTGCACGGCTTGAGCGCCGGCGCGCGCCCCGGGATATTTGCTTTGCACCCGGCGCCCTTGCAGGGCACTTACCTGGGTTTCATCGGTACCACAGGCATGCCGTGGTTCGATTTTGTGATCACTGACAACAAGGCCTTCCCGCCTGACTTGGAGCCTTATTTTGCTGAAAAGCCATTGCGCCTGAGCAGCAGTTTCATACCGCTGACGCCGGAAACGGACGCACCGTTGACTGTGACACGAGAGCAATACGGATTGCCGACCGATGCCTTTGTGATGGCGGCGTTCGGGAACTC
>Ga0214919_10013243_pt1 | contig 10019 bp, 8 predicted proteins | sample LL1503_MetaG_FD_177994 | JGI IMG/M metagenome (GOLD analysis project Ga0214919, IMG submission 177994) | Freshwater microbial communities from Lake Lanier, Atlanta, Georgia, United States - LL-1503 | ecosystem: Environmental > Aquatic > Freshwater > Lake | place: USA: Georgia | collected 2015-03-15 | reverse complement strand
ATCACTTTGCACTCAAAGCCAAAATTTATCTCGCCGCTAATAAAGCTGCTTGGGAAGAACTACAAAAAATAAATTTTCAACATACTGCGTAACATCAGTTACTATCATTTATGAGGGAAGCTTTGATTGCATTGGTAGTTAGATTATGTTTTAACCATTGTGATTTTTGATTTTCTATCAATTGTGTTATTAAACTTATTTTTTCATCTCTTGAAGCTTGAGCAGCAGACGTAGTGGGAGCTGATAGGAGTTCACTCTTTGCATATTCTAATGTGCTAATCCAGTCAATGCATACATCAGTAGGCATACGAGGCACAAGCTTGGGTCGTAGTGCTGGTGCAAAACCGCCATAGATGCGATTCATAACTCGATCTAAAGTACTTCTAGTGATGTGTTCAACATAAGTCCCATCTGGATTTTTAAAATCATCCATCGAAATGCTCGGGATACTTTCAAGATAATTCAACAGAGTCCGGGTGTTTTTTTGGCGTTGCTGTAATGTTAATGCTCGGTACTTAGCTGGGCTAATATCTCTAATGCGAAAATTATAGTCTACGAATACGATATATTGATCTTGATTGGTTTTTTTGGACATAGTGAATGTATGATGTTGTTTAAAGATTTAATCTAGTAGTGCTGTTTTGAGTTGGTAACTGAGCTAACTAGCGTGATGATACAAATTAAAGGAAGGTTGTATTGATTAGTGCCATAAACCATGGGGGTAAAAAATGCCAAATTTACGGTGAATATGGATGTGTTTATTACTCGGTTCAAAAAACACTTCATAAGATTTTGCAATGATATAAATATGTAATTTGAGTACATTAGTAGTCATCTCAATTCCCCAATCGTTTATCAGCTATGTACAAAAAGAGTATAACGATTCTAACGCTAATTTTGTGGTCGGTTTTATCTTTTGCTCAGCAGAGTAAGCCTAAACAAGCTACTATTGTGGTGGGTAAGGTTTTAAGTGCAGCAGATAGTTTGCTAGTGAAGCAGTTTTTTTTTGATGGCCTGCGTGAAAAGGTAATCCAAAATATGCCTTTGGCAACGGATTATTTTAAGCGTGTGATCGATATCGATCCAGCGAATGATGCAGCTATGTATGAGCTCGCCGTTATATATAACACACAGAATAATAGTGAGGAAGCAGAAAAAATAATGCAAAAGGCAACCACCGTAAGCCCCGATAATTTTTGGTATTGGATTCTTTTGGAAGATATATATGCTAAAACAGGGAATGCAGCTCAATTGAACTTGGTTTATGATGAATTAATTCGACTAAACCCAGAAGCTCAAGAGTATTATTTAGCAAAAGCAGCTGTATTGGTTGATCAAAATAAGCTGGATGAAGCCGACCTTGTTTATCAAGAAGTTCAAAAGCATTTTGGTCCCTCAGATGAATTGACCAAAGTGCGTCAGCAAATTTATCTTCAAAAAGGAAAGTCTACTCAAGCAGTTGCAGAGCTTGAAAAACTAATTCGAGATAATCCCAAAAATGTTAACAACTATGTATATCTAGCAGATATTTATGTGCAATTAGGCGATCGAGAAAAGGCCGTTTTTGCATTGCAAAAAGGCAAAAATATCGATCCTGAAAATACCCTGATTCGATTAAGTTTAGCAGACAATTACAGGGCCTTAAATCGTTTTGATGACGCATTTGTTGAATTAAAAATTGCTTTCCATAATGAAGACCTCAGCTTAGATGAGAAAGTGCGTGTCATTCTTTCATTTTTTCCGTTGTTTACAGATGCCAAGGCACGTGCTTTTGCCGATGAACTGGCCGTGATTGTCGTGCGCTCATATCCACACGATCCAAAATCCTACGCCATGTATGGCGATGTTCTTTTTCAGGAGCAGAAATATTCAGAGGCATTGCAAGCGTATAAAAGTGCATTAAAATTAAATAATCAGATTTACGAAGTATGGGAACAAGTGGTACGTATCGAGGTTAGTAGTGATGATTTTCAACAAGCTATCATAGATGGGGATGCGGCTTTGGCTATTTTTCCGAATCAAGCAATGTTGTACCTATTTACAGGTATGGCTTATGCAAGGGAACAACAGCATGACAAGACCATTACATATCTTAAAAGTGCCATTAGTTTGGGGGCGGATAACAAACAGGTTTTAGATCAAGTTTATTCTACTTTGGGTGATTCCTATAATGCGTTGAAGCGGTATAAGGAGTCAGACGAGGCTTATGAAAAAGCATTGGAAATTAATCCGGCTAATAGTTATACACTTAATAATTACGCATACTACTTATCTTTGAGGGGAGTAGAGCTTGAAAAGGCAGCGCAGATGTCTCAGCGTGCAATTACACTAGATCCGAATAATGCTTCCTCAGAAGATACGTATGCGTGGATTTTATTTAAACAAAAAAAATATGATGAGGCTCGTATTTGGATAGAAAAGGCTATCCATGATGATCAATCAAGCAGTGCTATCCAGTTTGAACATTATGGCGATATTTTGTATTACCTGGGCGAAAAAAAGCAAGCAGTGGAGCAATGGAAAAAAGCGCGATCTCTTGGAGGTAAATCAGGTCAGCTAGAAACAAAAATCAATGGACAAAAATATATCGAATAAAGTATTAATAGCGATGATGCTATTAGTCCTGTTAATGGGTTGTAAATCACGAAAAGAAACGATTAAACAACCTGCATCAAAAGTAATTGATCATAGTAAATCAGATCGTCTAAATGCGATTCACGAAGCAGAGATCAACTTTAATACACTTGCTATCAAAGCAAAAGCGGATCTCACAGTTGATAATAATCAACATGATGTGACGATGAATATTCGCATACAAAAAGACCAAATCATTTGGGTGTCAATAACTGCTTTTGCTGGTCTGGAAGTGGCTAGGGCATTGATCACGCCCGATAGTATTAAAATTTTGAATCGTCTCGAAAATACCTATGCGTCTAGGCCCTTCAGTTTTATTCATCAGTTCACGAACAAAGAGATCAGCTTTCAAACGTTTCAGTCTATTTTGGTAGGAAATGCGGTGTCTGAGTGGATTGGCGACACGACGAAGATGACTATCGATGGCGGGAAAACAAAATTAAGTGGCGGCGGCAAATCGCTCACCTGTAATTACCAATTCAATGAATGGAATAGACCCGTCCAAGCAAATTTGATAGGTGAAAATGTCGCCCAAAGTTTGTTGATACACTATGCTGACTTTGCCATCATCTCAGGGAAGAATATTCCACAGTCTGTAGATATGCAATCGAGGGTGGAAGATAAATACATACAACTAGGCCTGCATTACGCTAAAGTTAGTATAGATGACGCCCTAGACTTTCCATTTGTAGTTCCAAAACGATTTTCAGTCAAAAATTAAATACATTTACACCAATGAAGTGGGTTGTACTTTTTCTGGTTTTTCTTGGTATTTGTGTTGGCTCACAAACTTTCGCTCAAAATAGTGCCGAGCTTAAACGTCGTAAAGATGCTTTAACGCGCGAGATAGAGTCATTGAACAATAATTTAAATCAAACTTCAAGCAATAAGCGTTTGTCTTTAAAGCAGATTAAGGCGTTAAATGCGCAAATTCATTTACGCGAAGCAAAGATTGGCACTATCAATTCCGAAATATTTCTGCTGAAAAACCAGATATCTAAAAATACGAGTACGATACATGCCCTGCAATCACAACTGATTCAACTTAAAAAGGAATATACTAAGATGGTCCTCTTTGCCTTTCGAAATAAAGATTCGTACAACAAGCTGATGTTTATTTTTGCAGCACACAACTTTAATCAAGCATATAAACGCTTAAAATATTTGCATCAAATTAGCGAATATCGACGGAAGCAGGCAAAATATATTGCAAATACAGAAAGAAGTCTAAGTGTTAAAATCGTCGAACTGGATCATAATAAGCAGCAAAAGGATCACTTGCTTCAGGATCAAGAGAAAGAAAAGCAAACCTTAGGAAAAGAAAAAAAAAATCAGGCCAAGGTATTAACTGGACTTTCTAAGCAAGAGAAAGAGCTAAAGCAAGAACTTAGTCAGAAACAAAGAGAATCTGCCCGTTTAAATAAAGCGATACAGAACGCGATCAACAAAGAAATTGAAGATGCGAGACGCAAAGCGGAGGCTGATGAACGAGATGCGATTGCAAAAGCCAAGGCCAACAATAAAAGTGCTCCAACGTCAAAGCCAATTTTAAAAGGATCAAGCATCTTGGCTGCAACGCCCGAGGCGGCTAAATTATCTTCTGATTTTTCAAGTAGTCGTGGGAGTTTGCCTTGGCCGGTTGCCAATGGGGTCATTATGGAAGCATTTGGCTTACATCGTTACGGAGCCAATGTAAAAACAGAAAATAATGGAGTTGATATAAAAACAGCGGTGGGGTCTACTGTAAGAGCTGTTTTTGCAGGTGAAGTGGCAACGGTGCAAAGTTTCGCTGGGTCTTATGCCATTTTGATCAGGCATGGGGAGTATTTTACTGTTTATTCTAACTTACGGTCAGTGAGTGTAAATAAAGGTCAAAAAGTTTCTTTGAAGCAGCCTATTGGAACGGTATTGACAGACACCGATGACGGAACTACCGAAGTTCATTTTGAAGTTCGAAAAGGTGCCGTACCAATGAACCCCGAAACCTGGTTGGCGAATTAGTAATGAGGACCAACGATCCTGCAAAATGCACAATTCAAAAATACGTATATTTGTGCCCAATTAATTTGTTGAGTCATGAAGCCAGTTTTGTTATTTCTAAACTTAGGTGGGTCGGAAACGATGATCATCTTATTTGCCATATTACTCCTGTTTGGAGGGAAAAAACTCCCAGAGCTTGCTCGAGGTTTAGGTAAAGGTATTCGTGAGTTTAAAGATGCGTCTGAAGGAGTTAAGCAAGAGATTCATAAAAATATAAATAATGCCTTGGAAAATCCAGAGGCACTCAAGAATGCAAAAGAGAAAGAATCAGAATTGCATATAAAATAATTTAGGTAATGATGTCGAATGTATTATTGTTTGCTGATATTGGCGGTCCAGAGTTAATTATCATCTTGTGTGTTGTTTTATTACTTTTTGGAGGCAAAAAAATTCCAGAACTGATGCGCGGTCTCGGTCGTGGTGTCAAGGAATTTAAGGATGCCAAAGATGGCGACGACGGAAAAGATACTAAGAAAGAAATATAACGTTCAGGCTTTTGTGGCACCTTGATTCGTGTCAATTTCTAAATCATCCTATATTAAGCTACTTCACGCATATCCACAGCTACCACGCGCGAAACCCCCTGTTCCACCATCGTTACACCATAAATGATGTCTGTAGTAGCGATGGTTCGTTTGTTGTGGGAAACGACAATAAACTGCGATTGATTAGAAAATTTACGGATGATCGTATTAAATTTGTCAATATTGGTGTCATCTAGTGGTGCATCCACCTCGTCGAAAATACAGAAAGGGGCAGGCTTAAGCAGATATAAGGAGAAAAGTAAGGCGGTAGCTGTAAGTGTTTTTTCCCCCCCCGATAATTGATTAATAGAAAGTGGCCGTTTCCCTTTTGGCCTAGCTACAATGTCGATATCAGATTCCAATGGATTTTCTGGGTCGGTTAGAATAAGATCACAACTATCTTCCTCGTTGAACAGCGAGCGAAAAACCTCCATAAAGTGCATTCTACATGCCGCAAATGTGATCATGAATTTTTCACGTGCAGTATCGTCAATTTCTTCTATCGTCTGAATCAAAGAAGCTCTGGCATCTAATAAATCCTTTTTTTGAGTTTGAATAAAGTCGTGTCGTTGACTTATTTCTTGATAGGCTTCCATAGCCATCGGATTAATCGATCCATATTCATCCAGTTGACGTTTGATACGATTCGTTTTTGCACGTAAATCCATCTCGTTTTCTTCTGGTGGGATCTCTACATCCAGTAAGTCTGTGATATCAACCGAAAATTCAATGGATAGGCGCTCCTTTAATGTATTTAATTCTATTTTTAGTGCATTCTTTTTATCCTTAATCTCATTTGTGATAAAATCAGTTCGTTCTTTATTCTTACGGAGTTGGGCTATTTTTTCTTCAGTTTCAGTAATCAATCCGCGCGAAGCATAATATTCTTGTTCAAATTCTTCCAATCCTTTTTCTAATCCTTCTTTCTCTGCGTACATATGGGTGAGATTCTCGTTGGGATGATTGGATTGTTGCAGAATCTGTTTCATGCTGATCTGATTTTCCTCCAGTTCTTGATCATGAAGGATTATTCTTGAGTTCAGTGATTGTTCCTGACTTGCATGAAACTGAATATCCTTTTCAATGTTCGCGACCTTATTTTGTTGCTGATGGAAGTGTATATTTTCCTGATTATAGGCCGTAGATTGGTGTGTCAGTAAATCAGCTAATTCACTATAAGTTTGTTGTTTTTGGGCGAGGAAATCCGCTTTTATTTGTTTTTGTGTTTTTAATTCATCGAGCTGTGGTTCCAGCTGGAGCAGTCGCTGATCAATTGAGGCAATTTTCTGCTCGATATCCTGCTTTCTAGTCTGGCTATTTTCAATAAAGGCAAGATGTTGCTCTTCCTTTGTTCTGATTGAAGTTAGCTCATTCAGTGTGCCGTTGATATCATGTTGTATTTGTTGAATTTCTTGCTTTTTTGAAGATGACTGGAGTGTATTTAACTTCTGACTTGACTGATCGGCCTCTGTTTTTAATTGACGAATATTTGCTTCAAGCAATTTGATATCCTTTACTAAGTTTTCCAAATTTCGGGCTCTACCAATCCGTTTGCCATCAAATAATCCAATGGAGCCGCCAGACATTCCGATCCTAGATTTTGAAAATTTGCCTTTACAGCTCAAAATTACAATTTGCTTTTCGGGAAGGAGCGTTTCAAGTTCACCATCATCAGACTGAAGTATATACACATGTTGTAATAGAAATTCGCAGAGCGGAAGGTATTTGGGTTCTACGTCGATGATGTCCAGTGCAGAGATGAATTTTTCTGTATCAAAGGTGCTTGTAGACGAGCGGTTCGAGCTGGTTTTAATGGCATCTAACACCAGAAAGTGGGCTCGCCCTTTAGCAGAGTCACTCAATAAATGAATAGCTTGGACAGCATCTGCTTGGTTTTCTACCACATAGTGATTCATGACGGGTTCCAGGTAATTTTCTATCGATATACGATATTCCTCCTTGCAAGAGAATACATCTGATAGTAGGGGCGCACTTTTAGCCCAACTGGCATTTTTTTTCAGGAAGCGGATAGATTCTGGAAACCCTTCCAAATTGTCTACCAACGATTTGGTTAGGCTATACTCGTTTTTTTTAGCATCCAATAATCGATTTTTAGCATTCAGTTGTTCTTTTTGAGTGACAATTAATTCTTTCGTTGCCGAAATGTGTTGTTGAGCTTCATCCTCCAGTTGTTGCAAAAGTGCATACCCATTTTGTTTAGATTCTAATTTATTTTCAAGGATAGTAATGGCTTTATTGAATTCACTTAATGCTGTTTCTTTAATGGTGGTGTCTGATAAGTTCCGATTGCTTTCTTGTGAAAGAGCCTCTTTCTGAATATTCAGAATCGTAATTTCTTTCTCAAGTGTGTAGACTTGATTTTGTAACTCGTTGTTCTCTTTTACTATGTGGTCGAGTGCTAACTTATTCTCTTGTTGATTGGTCCGCAATCTATCAACCTTGGTTTTGTTTTCTTCTAGACTGATTTTGATAGTTTCCAAAGACCGATTTTCCTGAATGAGCTCCTCATTCAGGTTTTTTAAAAGTTGAGACACATGATCTAACTGATTTTTGTCACGTTCAATATCTGCTATCAGCTTAGTCCTTTTCTCCTCCATGAATCGCAGCTGTTCATTCTTTAGTTTTTGAGCACTTTCGTAGGCCTGTATTTTAGATATGAATTCATTGGTTGCCTTTTGTTGCGCAGCAAGATTTTTTTCTTTGATAAGATGATCCAATTTTTGCTGCTGCGAGTTAGCTTCGAGCGCATCAATTTTTGTATGGATGGCTGATTTTTCTACGTGTTGGTTTTGTTCCTGCTCATCCAGTTTTTCCAATGAATGACGAAGGTCGATGATTTGGAAAGATGCCAGCAAAGTACTTAGGGATTTGTATTGCTCTTTTAGTTGATAATAACGTTCTGCTTTTTTGGCTTGATTTTCAAGTGTCTTAAGATTTTTTTCGATTTCAAATATCAAGTCTTCCACTCGATTTAAGTCATCTTCGGTATCCTTTAACTTGCTAAAAGTTTGCTTTTTCCGAAGCTTATATTTTGAAATCCCAGATGCCTCCTCAAACAAAGCTCTTCTGGATCTTTCCTTATTACTAATAATCTCGTCGATCATTTTTAGTTCGATGATCGCATACGAATCGGAACCAATACCAGTGTCTAAAAATAGGTCTGTGATATCTTTAAGGCGACATTGTACATCATTAATACGATATTCACTTTCACCAGTTCGGTATAATTTACGTGTTAATGTGATTTGAGTAAATTCAGTTGGCAGTATATTTTTAGTATTGTCAAACGTAAGCGACACCTCTGCCAGATTAGAAGGTTTACGGGTTTTAGTACCATTGAAAATAATGTTTTCCATTTTTTCTGAACGAAGCATCCGAGTACTTTGCTCACCTAGCACCCAGCGAATGGCATCAACCACATTCGATTTTCCGCAACCATTGGGTCCCACAATGGCCGTGACACCTTCGTTAAAATGGATTGTTACTTTTTCTCCAAAACTTTTAAAACCCTTGATATCTAGTTTGGTAAGTTGCATTTTATCTCTAAATCGAACCGTTTAAATAGCAATATGACGCGGGACACAATTTACCAAAATATAGGGATGCCAATGGTTTTTTGAGCTTTTGTTGTGATCTATCCATCCTTGGAGTATAGCGACTTGCTGAGGCTTTATAGTTCCGACAGTTTAAATGTTTTTGCCAAACGAGCACCTTTTTCGGTTTGCTGTAACGTGCAACATTCAATTTCTGGATCGTGTTCGAAGAAAAGGATATACTCGTTCGAAACTGCTTCTTGTAAAAATATTTTTTTTTCTGTCAGCGTTTGTAGTGGGAACATGTCATAAGCCATTACATACGGAATAGGAATATGCATGGTAGATGGCAAAAGATCGGCCATGTACAACAGTGTTTTGTTCTTATAGCTAATTTGTGGAATCATCATAGCATCGGTGTGTCCATGGGCAAAACGTACTACCATGTTACTGCTGAAATATACACCATCTTCCATGGGAATAAACTGCAATTGCCCACTTTCTTGAATAGGCAAAATATTTTCTTTCAAAAAAGAAGCCTTTTCTCGATCATTTGGCAAAATAGCCCAGTTCCAATGACTTTTATTGCTCCAGTAAACGGCATTTTTAAAAGCAGGTTTTAGTTTTTCGCCTTCTCGAATAATGGAGCCACCACAATGGTCGAAATGTAAGTGTGTTAAAAAAACATCAGTAATGTCATCAGCACAGAAGCCATGTTTTGCAAGTGATCGATCTAAAGTATCATCTACATGCAAATAATAGTGGCTCATAAACTTGGTATCCTGTTTCGTTCCCATACCATTATCAATTAATATTAGTTTGCCATCATCTTCTATCAACAAGCAGCGCATAGCCCAAGTACACAGATTATTTTCATCAGGTGGATTCAATTTTTGCCAAATACTTTTGGGTACAACGCCAAACATTGCTCCGCCATCTAATTTGAATAAACCAGCATTAATAGTGTATAAATTCATAAGTTTGTCCGAATAATTTGTTCGTATCCTGTCGAAGATAATAAATGAAATATAGGACAACAAAGATGAAAAAATGAGCGGGTGTTACATTGTTTTTTTAAAATTTCTGAGGGCATAGATTAATCATTATTTAAATCCAACGTAGAGTTTCTCGTTTTAGGCTTAAATACAAGGATATTAAGGCCAGCTTGGATGATGTAATTTATTAAATCTGTAATATCTGTTTGGCTAAATATCTGCCATTTAGTTTTAGCTTAACGCTTAGGACCGTGTCTAGTCTTCGTTTTTTA
>Ga0214919_10013242_pt1 | contig 10019 bp, 6 predicted proteins | sample LL1503_MetaG_FD_177994 | JGI IMG/M metagenome (GOLD analysis project Ga0214919, IMG submission 177994) | Freshwater microbial communities from Lake Lanier, Atlanta, Georgia, United States - LL-1503 | ecosystem: Environmental > Aquatic > Freshwater > Lake | place: USA: Georgia | collected 2015-03-15 | reverse complement strand
GGTGTGAACTTGATGTGCGAAGTTTTAAAGGCCAATTGGGCCATACCAATTCTTTATTTTCATGCTCTGGTGGCTTTGACATCAATTCAAATTGAGTGATTGATGTTGCATGATGACGATTTGATGTACCTACACAATCGGACCCTGTGTCCCCTCCACCAATCACGACCACATGTTTACCTGTCGCTAAAATTTGATTTTGTAATTTATCGCCTGCGACCACTTTATTTTGTTGTGGTAAGAAATCCATCGCAAACATGACACCATTAAGTTCGCGTCCAGGCACTGGGAGATCACGCGGATGTTCTGCGCCGCCGGCTAAGATCACTGCATCATAGTTACCTGTGAGTTCTTCTGGTTTAACATTCTCACCGATATTTTGATTGACCTTGAAAACAACACCTTCAGCTTCCATTTGTTTAACACGTCTATCGATATGGAATTTTTCCATTTTGAAATCTGGTATTCCGTAACGAAGAAGACCGCCAATGCGATCATTTTTTTCATAAACGGTGACAGCATGTCCTACACGTGCGAGTTGTTGCGCAGCCGCTAAACCAGCTGGGCCTGAACCTACAATCGCAATTTTTTTATTTGTTTTATATGTAGAAATTAAAGGTTTAACCCAATTATTTTCCCAAGCCTTGTCGATGATCGCATGTTCAATCGATTTAATACCGACAGCGTCATCATTGATATTGAGCGTGCAAGCCGCTTCACATGGGGCTGGACAAATACGACCGGTAAATTCTGGGAAGTTATTGGTCGAATGTAATACTTCAATGGCTTCTTCCCAATTTTGGTTATAAATTAGATCATTCCAATCAGGAATGATGTTATTAATCGGGCAACCTGTGGTGCAAAATGGAATACCACAATCCATACAGCGCGCACCCTGCTTTTTAGCTTCATCATCAGAGAGATGAAGTACAAATTCTTTATAATTTTTTAAACGTTCTTGTGGCGGTATATTTTGTTCGCTGATGCGATCAAATTCCATGAAGCCGGTAACTTTACCCATTATGCAGCTTCCTTTGTAAGTGAGGCATGAAGTTCATTCAATGCACGTTTATATTCGTTTGGCATGACTTTAATAAATTGCGTTCTTGTTTTATCCCAATTATCTAAAATAAATTTCGCGCGCGGACTCTCAGTGTATTTAAGATGTTTTTCAATGAGTGTTTTTAAAATCACTTCATCAGGTTGATTTAAATGTTGAGGCACTTTAGGTTGCGCTTGCTCAGTTTCTACTTTTTCTAATGACACCATGGATGGATTGCAACGTTTTGCAAATAAACCATCTTCGTCATATACATAAGCAACACCGCCTGACATACCTGCTGCAAAATTTTGTCCGGTATTACCTAATACAACCACTGTACCACCTGTCATATATTCGCATCCATGATTACCCACACCCTCAACGACTGCAGATGCCCCTGAATTTCTCACACAGAAACGCTCACCCGCCACACCACTGAAATAACTTTCTCCTGTGGTAGCTCCGTACATGACGGTGTTACCTACAATAATATTTTCGTGTGACTTCGCTTTAAATGTTTTCGGGGGTTTAATCACGACACGTCCGCCACATAAACCTTTAGCTACATAGTCATTGCCTTCGCCAATAAGTTCCATAGAAATACCTTGCGCCAAGAATGCTGAAAAACTTTGTCCAGCGGTACCATTTAAAGTAATTTGGATCGTATCTTGTGGCAAACCTTCATGACCAAAACGTTTTGCAATTTCATGTGACAACATCGTGCCCACAGTGCGATTTGTATTCGTAATCGGTAAATTAATCGATACTTTTTGACGTTTATTCAATGCAAGTTCTGATAATTTAATAAGTTCGTTATCAAGTGCATGTTCAAGACCATGTGATTGTTCTTCTGTGTGACGACGTGACACTTCTTTTTCCGCTTTTGGTTGATAGAAAATTTTACTAAAATCAAGTCCATGAATTTTCCAGTGTTCAATGCCTGCTTGAGTGTCTAATAAATCCGCGCGGCCGATTAAATCGTCAAATTTTCTAATACCAAGAGATGCCATCCATTCACGCACTTCTTCGGCCACAAAGAAGAAATAATTAACGACGTGTTCAGGTTGGCCTGTGAAGCGTTTACGTAATTCTGGATCTTGAGTGGCCACACCGACTGGGCATGTATTCAAATGACATTTACGCATCATGATGCAACCTTCAACGACGAGCGGTGCTGTTGCAAAACCAAATTCATCTGCACCTAATAAGGCACCAATCACAACATCACGTCCTGTCTTCATTTGTCCATCCACTTGAACAATGACACGTCCACGTAAGCGGTTTAGTACTAATGTTTGTTGTGTTTCAGCCAGACCAATTTCCCAAGGGGTGCCTGCATGTTTAATGGATGAAATAGGAGAGGCTCCTGTACCACCATCATGTCCTGCGATCACAATATGATCGGATTTAGCTTTTGCCACACCTGCTGCTACTGTACCTACGCCTGTTTCTGATACGAGTTTCACTGAAATACTTGCACTTGGATTTGCATTTTTTAAGTCATGAATGAGTTGCGCTAAATCTTCGATCGAATAAATGTCGTGATGCGGTGGTGGCGAAATAAGACCCACACCAGGAACAGAGAAACGAAGTTTTGCAATGTAAGGGCTTACTTTGTGGCCTGGTAATTGACCCCCTTCGCCAGGTTTTGCGCCTTGTGCCATCTTGATTTGAATTTGATCCGCTGAACTTAAATATTCCGCTGTCACACCAAAGCGACCGGAAGCGACTTGCTTAATACGTGAACGAAGTGAATCACCTTTTTTAAGTTTAATATCGCTCTCGATTAAGTTTATTCCAATGACGTTAGCTACCGTACTATCTTTATCAAGCGTTAAGAAACGTTTTGCGTCTTCCCCACCTTCGCCGGTATTCGATTTACCGCCAATACGATTCATCGCGATCGCTAATGTCGAATGCGCTTCGGTTGAAATCGATCCTAATGACATCGCACCCGTTGCAAATCGTTTGACGATTTCTTTCGCAGGTTCTACGTCATCTAGCGCAAGCGCTTTGTCATTCGTTTTTAATTTAAATAGTCCACGTAACGTCATTTGACGTTTCGTTTGATCATTAATGAGGGCTGCATATTCTTTATAGGTGCTGTATTGATTCGTTCGTGTGGCATGTTGTAATTTTGCAATCGAATCCGGTGTCCACATATGTTCTTCACCTCTGACTCTAAATGCATATTCGCCACCGGCATCTAATGCATGGGCTAATACTGGATCAGCGCCAAATGCAGATTGATGAATGCGCATAGTTTCTTCTGCAATTTCTTCAATGCCGATACCTTCGATATTGGTGGCCGTACCTTTAAAGTAAGCATTAATGAGTTGGGAGTTAAGGCCCACCGCTTCAAAAATTTGTGCACCGCAATAAGATTGGTAAGTTGAAATGCCCATCTTAGACATCACTTTGTAAAGACCTTTACCAATCGATTTAATAAAGTTCTTGTGAGCGAGTGCATGATCAGTGGTCATGGCATGCATAGATTCGTAAGCTAACCATGGACAAATCGCTTCTGCACCGTAACCGCCTAAAAGGGCGAAGTGATGGACTTCACGTGCTGAACCTGTATCCACCACTAAACCTGTATTGGTTCGCAAACCTTCACGCACTAAATGTTGATGCGTGGCTGATGTCGCTAACAATGCTGGGATGGCCATACGATCTTTGGATTGGTTACGGTCGGATAAGATCAGAATGTTGTAACCATCCTTCACTGCCTTATGCGCATCTTGACGAAGTGAATCGATCGCCTTTTTCATGCCATACGCGTCGTCTTTCTTAAGACCTTTCACATCATATGTAATATCAAGTACTAAAGATTTGTATGCATCTTTTGTGAGTTTCGAAATATTTTTTAACTGTTCTAAATCATCCAGTGTTAAAACCGGCTGACTTGTTTCAAGTCGAGTAGTCGGTTTTGTTTCTTCCACCGATAATAAATTAGGCTTCGGTCCAATGAAGGTCACAAGTGACATGACTAACTCTTCACGAATCGGATCGATCGGTGGGTTAGTGACTTGTGCAAATAATTGTTTGAAGTAGTTGTAAATGAGTTTTGGTTTTTTTGAGAGCACGGGAAGCGCGGCATCATTCCCCATCGAACCTGAGTTCTCTTCACCGTTCGACACCATAGGTTGCAGAATAAATTTAATATCCTCTTGGGTGTAACCAAAACTTTGTTGTGTATCAAGAAGCGTGGCTTTAAGTTCTGTCTTGCTATTTGTTTTTGGGAAGTCACCTAAGAAATAACGTGAGCTATCAATCCACTTGCGATAAGGTTTATGTGTGGCGAGTTCTTTTTTCACTTCTTCGTCATCAATGATGCGACCTTTGTCCATATCGATGAGAAGCATTTTGCCTGGTTGCAAACGCCACTTCTTAATAATTTTTTCTTGTGGGAATTTAAGCACGCCCATTTCTGATGCCATCATGACGACACCATCATCAGTCATTAAATAACGCGCGGGGCGTAATCCATTCCGATCTAATGTGGCACCAATCATACGGCCATCAGTAAATGCCACTGCAGCTGGACCATCCCATGGCTCCATTAATGCAGCATGATATTCATAGAATGCACGGCGATCTTCATCCATCATCGGGTTACCCGACCATGCTTCAGGAATCAACATCATCATTGCGTGCGGGAGACTGTAGCCACCAGCGACTAACAATTCCAAACAGTTATCAAAACATGCGGAGTCTGATTGACCTTCGACAATGAGTGGCCATAACTTTTCTAGGTCGTCACCCAACAATGCGGATTGCATACTTTCATGTCGTGCACGCATCCAATTCACATTGCCTTGTACCGTATTAATTTCACCATTATGCGCAATCATTCTAAATGGATGTGCTAAATCCCATGCCGGGAATGTATTCGTTGAGAAACGTTGATGGACTAAAGCTAATGCCGATGTCACACGCTCATCTTTTAAATCTGGATAATAAGTGTCGACCTCATTTGCAAGCAGCATGCCTTTATACACAATTGTGCGACTTGAAAGAGATGGAATATAAAATTGTGCGGGGTCATCGAGTCCTAATTTTTTAACGCTATGTTCAATACGTTTACGAATGACAAAAAGTTTTCGTTCGAAATGATTTTGATCTTTAATGTCACGGCCTTGACCAATGATGACTTGTTTGATTTTAGGTTCAAGTGCTTTCGCAGCATCTGCGATATTAGAATTATTGGTGGGTACATCACGCCAAGCTAAAAATGTTTGGCCTTCTTCTTTGATAATGTCAGTGATGATCTTTTCACATTGAGTGCGGTGCCCATTTGATTGTGGAAAGAAAATAAGACCACATGCATATTGGCCAAGGACAGGTAAATCAATAGATAGTTTTTTAGCCTCGTCTCGAATGAGGTCGTCTGGCATTTGGATTAGAATCCCGGCACCATCACCTAATTTTGGATCATATCCTGTAGCACCACGATGCGTTAAATTCGTTAGAATCTGAAGACCTTGCGCCACAATTGTGTGACTTTTAGTGCCATGGATATTAGCCACAAAGCCGACGCCGCAAGCATCATGCTCATTTTTAGGGTTATAGAGACCTTGTTGCTCAGGTCTTTCGAATTGAGTCATAAACTACATTAAAAAGATTAAACGGAACCTTCAATAATAAAGCCTAGCGCCTTGTATTTCAATCAATTTATTCAGTTTAAAGCCTAAATTTACTTAAGTTTCAGTTCTTTTTAAATGGTGCTTAATCACGGCAAGATAACCTTCTCTAGTCTGATCCTTATTGAGCGTCGTGTAATTAGTTAAATGTATCCGCCTTGAAAGAAAAATAGCGTCTGATTTAATCCACAAGGGCTGTTCTCGCAAAATTTTAGCCATTAAATCGATAAATTCACCCCCCTTTAAATGTGGCTCAAAGTAACCTACTTTTTTAATCAAATCATGCCGAATTGTTACTGAACCTGGCAGATGGGCTTGCTGAACAGGAGGGAGTTTAAAATGCGCTAAGCTTTTAGGGTCAATGTCTGGTGAATAAAAATGCTCAACTTTTCCAGAAATAATATCCGGCGACTGATGCTGTTTGATAATTGTTTGTATTATTTCATATCGATGACTAGACCAATAATCATCCGCATCTATAAAGTCAATATAGTGGCCTTGGGCAATCTTCAGGCCATCATTTCTCGCCACTCCGATACCCCCATTTTTCTGTCTTTTAATTAAGCGAATACGAGAATCTTTAGATCTCTCAATCACTTCTAAAGAAGAATCCGTCGAGGCGTCGTCAATAATAATCAGCTCATCGTCTTTTGCAATTTGAGAAATAACGGAATAGATGGCTTCTTCCACATACAAGGCTGCATTAAAGCATGGAAGAATAATGCTATGCATTTAATCGATCTAATTTTAATTTTATCAATTTAAGAAGTTCAACATTGGCAGGTAAAGTATTCTGTGTTGTTGTATTTGATTGATGTATTTTTCTTTGCAAAATTGCATCATTTAGCATGTGGGAAGTTAATTTTTTTTCATGGGCCTTAGAGAACCAATCCGTGTCATCGATCCCCGCAAGATATTGTTCATCGAATAAGCCTACTTTAAGCAAAGTCGATTTTTCAATAATCGTAGTTCCTAAAACCCAACCAGCTTGAGACTCTTCTAACCACAATGGATTTAGCCATCGTGGTGGCTTATCCACCTTATATAAATGGAATGTTTGCCTACCTAAAATGTAATCAAGATCTGGATACTCTTTGATCGCCGACTGCTGCAACTCAAGTTTATTAAAGCTCCATGTATCATCCGCATCTATAAAAGCAAGGTGCTCATATTGTGATAATTGGATACCTAAATTTCTTGTGCGCGCAATCCCTTGATTTTTTTCTGAGTTAATCACCTTAATCATATTCGATAATTTTTCAAGCTTATGGGCCACTTCTAAACTCTTATCGATTGAAGCATCGTCAATAATCAAGATCTCTATTTGCTCAGGAAGCCAGGATTGCTTCAAAATACTTTGAACAGCCTCTTCCAAAAAAGGCTCACCATTATAAACAGGCAAAATTACCGAAAGACTCTTAATGATTTTCATTGATAGTTTCCGTAAGGTAATGAATCAAATCGTGGTGAGATGCCTCACCCATAGATAATGTAATTAATTTTTTATTCATTTTTCTAAAGATACTGCCGGCTAACAGCATCGACTGGTCAATCCATAAAGGTATTTGAGCTATTGTACTCATGAGAAAATAATCAAAGCTTAAATCATTAGTAATTACCATTTTCTCTGTCGCAGTAGCATCCAATTTTAGGCCATATATACCTTTTAATTGAAAAGATGCTATAAAAGGTCCTTCTTCAAGCGACGCATTACATAAATAAACTTTTTTATTTGAATGGTTATCAATCTTATAAGGATAATCCTTAAGGCAGGCCAATGATTTTATAAAGTGATCTCCTAAATGTTTAACGGTTCGATACACCGAATAAACTTTAGAATCTTTTGATAAGCATACATAGTCATCGCCTGCTGTTTTCATGAACTGGCTCATCAGGGAGATGGTTGCGGATGATTTTCCTGACCTACCGGGACCTACAAATAGAATGCCTTTATTTTGATCCACAATGGAACCTGCATGGACTAACCAACAACCAGATTGTAGTGCGATTAAATGAATAAACTCTTTCAGGGGCGAAAAAAATTCCCATGCTGATAAATTTTTAAACTCCTTACAAGCAAATAGGCCCAAACCCGTCGATGCATTAAATGCTTTAATCAAAGACCTAGGTGAATCATTAATGATGATATTTTTTTCTTTGAATGCTTTGTTATCTTGATGGAAGTTATGCGCGATAACTTCTGAACCCACTTCTGAAATAATTTTCTTAGCTAAATTTTGATCAACACAAAATATGGTGGGGATCGATGCTATGCGGTGTTTGATGACCTTAGCAGCATAAAATGCTTCTACCGCCTGGATAAACTGCGTGTGTTTTTCAACAACAATCTGAAATTTTATCTCGCCTATTTCTACATAATAGATAAGAAATGCATCATCTAGACGAATCTTATTTAATATCTTGTCTAATCCATTAAACCATGCGGATTTATCGAAACGCATCAGGACGAATGGGGCCATCCCTCTTCAGGGTTCACTTCATGAATTGGATCTAATCCTAAAAGCTCTTGCATGTCCGTATAAGTATGAAGGATCAATTCTGAATCTGGATTCGCAATCGTGATGAATGAAACTTTAGGTGTTGCATTGTTACTTTTGGTAGTAACTTCTAGAATATTTTCTTGCAGCAAAGATTCAATATATCGGCTCAATCCATCCGTCACTTTTTTATCCCATTGATTAAAATCCCTCAACTCGGAAGGCTTGATGCCATGAATCAAATCAACAAAAATCATCTTTGCAGAACCTTTAACATTGTAATAATTGCCTATTTCCATATTGATAATAATCACCTCATCATCAACAATCTCATGTATACAAGGAGGATTTTTAAATTGGTAAGCCTGATCTAATAACATTTTAGTTTATGTATTTTTAAATGGGGTTAAAGTTATTGAATCTTTTCTTCTTCGTTTAATAGATTCCATTAAAACTCTAAAGGTGAATTGCATAATTTTATGATCATTATTGTTGGTCATATTGTCATGATGCTTACGATAGTATAAAGCAATTTTATTGTCGAAATAAAACTTAAAATTACTCTCACGTATCCTTGTAAAAAGATCAAGATCCTCACTGAAGAGATACTCAGGTTTAAATCCCTTCATGGCATCAAATACGCTACGCTTAAATGTAGTTGCTCCCAGATGAACGTGGTGTGTATTTTTAGCAATATTAACGCGTCTGCCATTTATTGCATTTTCAAAGGCTTGTACCTTACCTACAACAAGATCAATCGATATATCGTCATTAAAAAAATTAAGGTGATTCTTGATCCTATCCTTAGGCCACAAGTCGTCATGATCAAGAAATGTAATCAATTCACCTTTCGCAATATCTATAGCAAGATTGCGAGCTCTGGCAGGGCCTGCATCGATTGTCTTTATGACTTGGATGGATCTTTTGTATCGGATACTTAATGCATTTATTTTTTGAATGGTGTCATCATCTGATCCGTCATCAACCACAATGATCTCGTCTTCAAGTGTAATATTTTTAAATGCGCTCCTTAAAGAGGCTTCAATAAATTTACTACCATTTTTAACCGGCATGATGACTGAAATGAGGGGCATTTTAAGCTCTAGGATGTGTCACATTTATTTATAAATTTAAGATAAACTGAAAACTAGATCTTATCAGCTTACCCCTATTTTTAAACTTATCAAACCTCATTAATGGCGCACATGGATTATTTTAAATTAATGGATCTTTCTTCTGTTCGTAACTGGGATGGAATCAAAAAAGATTTGAGCTCAGCATTAAAAAAGGATCCTGATAATACGGAGCTTCTTTGTTTGTCGGCACATTTTGCCATGCGTCAGGGTCATTTATCGATAGCACAGTGGTTGATCAATAAATCTATTGCGGTAGATGATAAGTATCAACCGGCTTTTGCTGAATTGACATTGCTTAAATTTATCAATAATGATCAAACATTTTTAATGCATGATTTATCAGCCACATTACTTGAGTGTATTCCTGAAAATCACCCGCTACATTTATTAAATATTTTTTCTTTGATCCTGAATGAGAAAAAGTTATTGTCAGACCTCAATATTGATCGATTTAATGGCTTGTCGTATTTCAAGGATGAAATTATTCGCTTTATCAAATTTAATCAAGATAGGCAATTTGATGAAAATGACAACATCAGCCTAACCATAGGCCCAAAGACGTTTAAATTAATCCATGAACTTATTGATCAAAAAGATTTATTGCTGGCCCATATCATTTCACAGTGCATAGGACTCTTATCCCCCTTAAATCCAGATATCTTTGCCGCCTCGGGCTTAAGTTATTTGGCATTAAATAAGC
>Ga0214919_10013240_pt1 | contig 10019 bp, 8 predicted proteins | sample LL1503_MetaG_FD_177994 | JGI IMG/M metagenome (GOLD analysis project Ga0214919, IMG submission 177994) | Freshwater microbial communities from Lake Lanier, Atlanta, Georgia, United States - LL-1503 | ecosystem: Environmental > Aquatic > Freshwater > Lake | place: USA: Georgia | collected 2015-03-15 | reverse complement strand
CGACAACAAATTGGAATGTTGTTTCAAGGGTCTGCTTTATTTGATAGCTTAACGGTTGAGCAAAATGTAATGTTTCCGCTCGAGATGTTTTCCAAGATGACCAATGAACAAAGAAAAAAAAGAGTAAATGAAGTCCTTGCCAGGGTTAACTTAGAAAAGGCCAATAATAAATTCCCTTCTGAATTAAGTGGTGGAATGAAAAAAAGAGTGGGTATTGCCAGGGCAATTGTATTGAATCCTAAATATTTATTCTGTGATGAACCCAACTCTGGATTAGACCCCCAGACCAGCTTAGTAATCGATAAACTCATTTATGACATTACAAAAGAATTTAATATGACTACTGTTATCAACACCCACGATATGAACAGCGTGATGGAAATTGGGGAGAATATTTTGTATATGTACAGTGGAAAGAAAGAATGGACAGGCAACAACGATGAGATTATCTTTTCAAAAAATGAGCGACTCAATGAATTTATTTTCGCCTCTAAATTTCTTCAAGATGCCAAGGACATGCGGATGTTAGAGGCAAAAGGGATCATATCCGATGACCGTAACATGGAAGAAATTCTAAATAACGGAGACAAATTATCAAATTAACCAATTCACTTTTTGCAATCCCTTATCTTTGCGAATATTATCTATTTAATTATTAATTTTTAATCAATGTCAGTTTTAGTTAATAAAAACTCCAAAATTATTGTTCAAGGATTTACTGGTACTGAAGGTACTTTCCATGCTACACAAATGATTGAATATGGTACCAACCTTGTTGGTGGTGTTACACCTGGAAAAGGTGGAAGCACTCATTTGGAAAAACCTGTTTTTAATACAGTAGCAGATGCTGTTAAATCAACGGGTGCAGATGTAAGTATCATTTTTGTTCCTCCAGCATTTGCTGCAGATGCAATTATGGAAGCAGCAGAAGCTGGCATTGCATTGGTAGTTTGTATTACTGAAGGAATTCCTGTTCAAGATATGGTGAAAGTCAAAAATTATTTGTTAGGAAAAACTACCCGTTTGATAGGTCCCAATTGTCCAGGAGTTATTACTGCTGGCGAATGTAAAGTTGGTATCATGCCTGGCTTTATTTTTGTAAAAGGAAGAATTGGAATTGTATCTAAAAGTGGAACCTTAACTTATGAAGCTGCGGACCAAGTAGCCAAAGCAGGCTTGGGTATCTCAACTGCAATCGGCATTGGAGGTGATCCTATCATTGGAACAACCACTAAAGAAGCAGTTGAATTATTTATGAACGATCCAGAAACAGATGCAATTGTAATGATTGGTGAAATTGGTGGTAGTATGGAAGCTGATGCAGCTAATTACATCAAATCAACTGGAAATAAAAAACCTGTTGTTGGATTTATTGCTGGTCAAACTGCACCTCCTGGTCGTAGAATGGGGCATGCGGGTGCAATTGTGGGAGGTGAAGATGATACAGCAGCGGCTAAAATGAAAATTATGACAGCTTGTGGAATACATGTTGTTGCTAGTCCAGCAGACATTGGTAAAACAATGGCTGAGGTACTAAAAAAATAATCTTTTAAAGATATTTAATCAACAACCCTCGGTTACTGCCGGGGGTTCTTTGATTCAGTTAATGTCAAAGAGTTAATTTATCCAAAAGATTAATTTTAAAAAGGCCTAAAAAACAATTCATTCAGTAAGAAGAAACCGATCATTTGATTTCAACAAATGGTATCTTTTAAGTAAATGGCATGTACTATGTTTTTAAAAAAAATATGCTTACTCTTTTTTATAGCAACTTCAATCACTCAATGCGTTGAAGCAAATCCAACAAGCAACTATTTTGATCTTTGGAAAAAACCAACAAGACTCGAAAAAACAAAATCCACTCATTCTGCAAATAAGAAAACATCGATTCAATCTTCAAGTAAAAAAAATACTATTTTTCAAAAACCTCTTTTAGTTCAGCTCCAAGCACCTCAATTTTTGCGAGAAGGCGATCGAATAGAATTAAATGCAAAAATTATTAATTTAAGTGATCATGAACTAACTGGAACAACCCAATTGACCTTATTAAATGCAGGTACCAATCAATCGGTAGACGGATGGTTTAAAAATATATTTCCTACACAATACTTTACTGTTGCAGTAGGACAAAGTTTGGATATCAAATTTCCTATAGAAATTCCTTACAATTTTAATTCCGCTCTTAAATACTTAGTCACCGCAACTACCAGCGTACCTAAATCAGTTAAAGAGTCGATAAACAAAAACGATTCTCTTAATTCTTCTATTAACCCCATCAAAAATATTTCGAAATCAAAAGACAATATAGAAAGTAATTTTTCCGATACCAAAGAATTCACAATTCCAATTTTAACCAATCGAATTTTAATTACAGAGTCCTTTCCTTTGAACATTGATAATATCGGAGAAAAGAATTTTGCATTTAAAAAATTATTACAAAGTGAAGAAAATACTTCCATCAAAAACCAAGGACTAACCGTTGAATTAGCTGCTCACCCAAACTGGTCGGTTATTCAATCCTTACCCTATTTAATGGAGCCCGTATTTGAAGGTGCCGAACAAATTTTTAATCAGTATTTTGCCAATGTATTGGCGATGCAAATCAATCGAAGCAATCCCTCACTAAAAGAAACATTTTCTAAATGGCAAACAAAGAATGAAATCAATTCCTTTTCAAAAAACAAAACCAAAAGTGAATTGCTTTCAGATCTTCAAAACAATAAAGAACTGAAACTAGCATTACTTCAAGAAACTCCTTGGGTAATGGATGCAATAGACGAAACTACCCAAGCCAAAAATATTGCATCCCTTTTTGATAGTACAAAAATATCCAACGAAATAGAAAATACAATTAAACAACTTATAGAATTACAAAGACCCAGTGGTGCCTTTGGCTGGAGTAAAGGAGGACCTGAAGACTGGCAATTGACTCAATACATCATCGCTGGAATTGGACGGCTTGTCAAATTAAATGCTTTAGAGAATAAGGACTATCAAAATATTAAAATAATAGTAGACAAAGCTATTTCAAAGCTCGATAAAAAAGTATTTGAAGAATATAAGCAGCTTTCGAAAAATAAAACAATGTTTTCAAAAAACAATTTGAAAGATGCTACTATTCATTACTTGTACTTACGTAGTTTTTTTCAAGACTATCCATTGGTTGATTCAATTAAAATAGCGCAGAATTATTTCCTTGGGCAAGCAAAAAAATATTGGCCTTTTTTTGATAAAAATAGCCAGGCGATGATTGCATTGGCACTCAATAAAACCAATGAAAACGCTACTGCTAGATCAATCATACAATCGCTAAAGAAAAATGCCATTAGTAATAAACAATTGGGTATGTATTGGAAAGAATGGAATACCAGCAGCTATACGTCACACTGGTCACCCGTTGAAAGTCAGTCCATAATGATAGAGGCATTTTTCAATATAGATCAAAATTCAGCAATGATTAATGAATTAAAATTTTGGTTACTACAACAAAAAAAAATCAATCATTGGAATACAAGCAAGGCAACTGCTGCTGCTAGTTATGCGATGCTTTTAGTAAATCAAAAAAATGAAATACTTAATAACTTATTGCCATCTCCAAATAATGCAGCCGTCATTTCACTAGGTGGAAAAAAAATAGGAGAGATCAACTTTAATGCTAAAGAGATTGCCAACTCAACTGATCCTTTTAAAATGAAATCAGATAAAGAATCTGGGTATTTTAAATACAGCATTGAAGCAGAAAAAGTAACTCCTTCAATGGGTAATATTTCGATCTCCGTTAAAACAGGAGATACAAAATTTAATCCTTATTCATTTTGGGGAGCAGTTTATTGGCAATATTTCGAAGACTTGGATAAATTAAAAAAGAATGAAAGTCCATTAAAATTAACCAAACAAATATTTGTCGAAAAAAAATCAGACAAAGGCATTCTTTTATTCCCTATTAAAGAGGTTGCTAACCTGCAAGTAGGTGATAAAATAAAAGTACGATTACAAATTCAAGCTAGCCGAGACATAGAATACCTAGACTTAAAAGACCAAAGAGCGGCCTGTTTGATAACAATAGGGGCTAAGAATAGGTATCAATCAAAAGGCAGTTGGGGGTATTTTCAAAGCAATGGGGAAGCCAGCACTCATTTTTTTATAGACAGGCTATCAAAAGGTATTTATATCATTGAATTTGAACAATTGGTAATACATCCAGGGAACTTCAGCAATGGAATATCTAGCATTCAGAGTATGTATTCTCCTTCGTTTGTTAGCTACAGCGATGAAATCAGGATGATAGTAGAGAAAGAGAAATAACCAGCTTTATAGTTTTTTACAGCATAGAACCTATTGAAATTTTCCAATTACAGTTTGCCTATTTCGGCCATTAGCAATGCATATATTACATATTATTTTACTATAAAAAATAGATCCAATATCAATTACTAGATTATCTATAAAAGTCTTACCTTTGCAGCCCCGTAAACAATTGTGTACGAGGATTAACTAATTATTTAAACTAAAATCAGGGAAATGAACAATTACGAATTGATGGTGATTTTTACCCCTGTGCTGTCTGAGGAGGAATATAAAGCCGCCCAGAACAAGTTCGCAACATTCGTTAAAGAAAACGCAGGCGAATTAGTGCACACCAATCCCTGGGGACTAAAATCACTGGCCTATCCCATCGCCAAGAAGACCACTGGTCTTTACTGGGTAATGGAGTATAAAGCGCCAACCAGCTTCAATGAAAAGTTGAAAACTCAACTTTTACGTGACGAATCAGTGATGCGTCACATGTATACTGTACTCGATAAATACGCCGTCGATTACAACAATAAAAAGAGAAGTGGCGGAAAATTTTCTCCTAACGAAAAAGCGGGGGCATAAATCATGGCAAAACCTAACGAGATAAAATATCTCACAGCAATCAAAGCTGAAAAGCGTCCAAAAAAATATTGCCGCTTTAAAAAAATGGGTATTCATTATATTGATTATAAAGATGCCGATTTCTTAAAAAAATTCTTAAACGAACAAGGTAAATTATTACCTCGCCGTCTTTCTGGAAACTCATTGAAGTTTCAACGCAAAGTAAGCGAAGCAGTAAAGAAAGCCCGTCAAATGGCGATTTTACCTTACGTTACAGATCTTTTGAAATAATTTTTTTCACCACCCTAATTCCTTAATAGGATGAAAGTCTCGCCCCAAATAAAATGGGTATCGAGGATTGGGTAAAAATGCAATCTAAATGCAGGTAATATTAATACAAGACGTAAACAACCTTGGCAGTGCCAATGAACTGGTAACAGTTAAAAATGGATATGGCCGTAATTTTTTGATTCCTTCTAAACTAGCTATCGAAGCCAGTCCGAGTAATCTTAAGCAAAGAGAGGAAAAAGTAAAGCAACAAGTTAAGAAAGAAGCTAAATTACTAGCTGAGATCAACAGTGTGATAGCTACTTTAACCAATGGTCCTCTTAAAGTTGGTGCCAAAACAGGTACGACTGGCAAAATTTTCGGAAGCGTAACTTCAGTTCAAATTGCACGTGCAATTAAAGAACAAAAAGGCTACGAAATTGACCGCCGTAGAATTACTATCATTGATGATGTAAAAGAACTAGGTACTTTCAAGGCAAAAATTGACTTTGGCAACGGTAACGAGTGCGAAGTTGAGTTTGAAGTAACAGCAGAATAATTGTATTTAACATCCAATATGATCCGTCCCAGTTAAAAGGGACGGATTTTTTTGTACTTAAGGTTTGGGTAAACCGGTTCATTTCAAAAAAAGCTCCCTTTCATCCCCGAAATGGCCCATTTATGAATTTTTTTGAATTTTCTTGTTATTTTAAATAAATAGTTACATTTGTATAGCTTTAATGGTTTTAGTATTTCGTCGTTAGCTGATTGAACTCTTTTTAGATGTCCGTTTTCAGTTCATTGTACCCACTAAGTCATTAGGTTTTTTTTTAATTTTAAAAAGTTTTTACAATGAACATTTATGTAGGAAATCTAAGTTGGACAATGACCGACGAAGACTTAAGCAATCTCTTCACTCAATTTGGTACTGTTTCAAGTGCTAAAATTTTGAAAGACAAAATGAACGGCCGCAGCAAAGGATTTGGCTTTGTTGAAATGGAAGACGAAGAAGCATCTAAGGCTGCAATTGCAGGTTTAAATGAAACCGAAGTTCAAGGTCGTAAGTTAATCGTAAACGAATCTCAACCACGTCAGGAAGGAGATTTCAAAAAACGTAGCTTTGGCACTGGCGGCGGTGGCGGCGGTTACAAAAAGCCCGGCGGTAGCGGTGGTTACGGCGGCGGCGGTGGAAGAAGCACCGGTGGTGGCTACGGTGGTGGTGGTAACAGAAGCGGCGGAAGCGGCGGTTACAACAGAGATTATTAATCAAGCTATCTTCTGATAATACAAATCCCTCATTGTAAAATGAGGGATTTGTAATTTAAGGCACCTTGTCATTATAAGTTTAGAAGAAAATACTACTCAAAATAATTCAACACATTAAAACCTTCCTTTTTCAAAAGCTGATCTTTTTGAAAAAGTCTTAAATCCGATAGTGCCATTTCCTCAATTAACATATCTAGGGTATATTTTGGTTTCCATCCAAGTTTGGTTTTGGATTTGGTGGGATCCCCAATCAATAACTCTACTTCAGTAGGACGGTAGTACCGTGGATCAATTCTCATCACTATAGTTCCAGAGGAAAGATGAGCACCAAAAGGAATTCTCAATTCCTGAAGACGAGTTTGATCAACAGATGCAATGCTAGCAATTTCACCCTCATTAGAACCTGAAAATGCTAGTTCTACTCCTAGATAAGCAAAAGTCTTACGGATAAACTCCCTTACACGAGTAGTTACCCCTGTTGCAATTACAAAATCCTCCGATATTTCTTGTTGAAGTATTAAATACATCGCCTCTACATAATCCTTCGCATGCCCCCAGTCTCTTTGAGCATCAATATTTCCCATATACAAAGTATCCTGCAATCCCAATACAATTTTTGCAGCAGCACGTGTAATTTTTCTGGTTACAAATGTTTCACCTCTCAAAGGAGATTCATGGTTGAATAAAATTCCATTAGAAGCAAACATACCATAGGCCTCCCGGTAGTTTACGGTAATCCAATAAGCATATAATTTCGCGACAGCATAAGGAGATCTAGGATAAAAAGGAGTTGTTTCAGATTGGGGAACTTCTTGCACTAGACCATATAACTCAGAGGTTGAAGCCTGGTATATCTTTGTTTTTTTAGTTAAGCCCAATAGTCTAACTGCCTCCAAAATTCTTAAGGTCCCTGTTCCATCTGCGTTAGCAGTATATTCGGGCATCTCAAAACTTACTTGCACATGACTCATTGCAGCAAGATTATAAATCTCATCTGGTTGAGTTTCCTGGATGATACGAATTAAATTAGTACTATCCGTCATATCGCCATAGTGTAAACGCATATTGGCATGTTCAATATGTGGATCTTCATACAAATGATCAATCCTATCTGTATTGATTAGAGAAGAGCGGCGCTTAATGCCATGAACCTTATAACCTTTCTCCAATAAAAGTTCTGCAAGATAAGCTCCATCCTGACCTGTAATACCCGTAATTAATGCTACTTTTTTTTCAGCCATTGATGATTGTTTTTATAATTTTTAAGGTTCGGATTTTGAAAGGTTGTTTAATAAATCACTGTAGAATCTAAAGACTGTTTTAGGAAATCTGCATAGGCTATCTTGATGCCGTCTTGCAATGAAATACTTGCCTCCCAGCCTAGTGAACGCAATTTGGATACATCCAACAATTTTCGAGGAGTACCATCTGGCTTACTGCTATCCCAACTAATCTGACCTTCAAATCCTATTATTGAGGAAATTTCATTTGCTAGTTCACCAATGCTTAAATCCTTACCAGTTCCTACGTTTACCAATTCTTTTTCATTGTAGGTATTCATCAAAAACAAACAAGCATCTGCTAGATCATCTGCAAATAAAAATTCTCGCTTGGGTTTTCCAGTCCCCCATACTTCTACAAAAGGCTGATTATTAATTTTTGCTTCGTGAAATTTTCTGATCAAAGCTGGTAACACATGCGAACTTTTTAAATCGTAATTGTCACCGTAACCATACAAATTAGTAGGCATAACACTGATGAAATTGCAGCCATACTGATCCCGGTAGCCTTCGCACAATTTAATGCCAGCAATTTTTGCAATAGCGTATGATTCATTCGATGGCTCTAATTCACCCGTTAATAAATAAGATTCCTTTAGAGGTTGAGGAGCTAATTTTGGATAAATACAAGAGCTGCCTAAAAACATCAACTTGCTGACCTTGTTCACCCAAGCCGAATGAATAATATTACTTTCAATCATCAAATTGTCATAAATAAAGTCGGCACGATAAGTACTATTGGCTAGGATACCACCCACACTAGCAGCCGCTAAAAAAACATACTCAGGTTTTTCGCTAACAAAAAAGTCGGCAACAGCCTGCTGGTTTCTAAGATCAAGTTCTCCAGAGGTTCGAAATACAATATTTTGAAAACCCTTGGCTTTCAATGCTCGAAAAATTGCTGAGCCTACCATACCTCGGTGACCAGCGATATAAATTTTACTATCTAAATTCATCGAGGTTTACTATTATTCATTTACCAAAACATAGTCCATAAGTAGATCAATTGCACGTTGAAACATCTTGAAAATATAAAGAAATTAAATCTGACTCAAACTTTCCAAGCATCTTAGTTTCAATCTACAAATTAAGTTAATTTTATCCAATTTAACTTACCCAATAGGTATAAAATCGATAAAAAAAATAGTCAACTAAATTTTTTCACATTTAAAATAAAATATCCGTTATTGAACTAGTAGAAAACTAGAAAAACAGGTCTCCCTTTTTACGATTTTATTACTACTTGCAGAAAAGCTATCATTTGAAAATCTATCAATGAGGTTTTAAAGTGCCAATCTTTATAGATAAGAGCGATTGAAAGGAAAATTGGCTAAGTGTTCAAACTTATATAACTTGAATGACAACTGCTTCGAATGAAGAGTTGGCTATCGTTGAAATTTAGCCTGTCAATTAATTTATTAAACGATTTTTTACAAATGATACAGAAGCTTACAACATATAAAATGAAAATTGTTTCAAAAAAAATTATTCAGTGTCGCCTATTTTATCAGATTGCAGCAGGACTTTTTTTTCCACTCGTAGGATTTTCTCAATGGGCTGAATTACACCCTGTATCGATTGAAATAAATGAAAGATCATCCGATCAAGTGAAAAAAGCAGCGCAAGTATTTCAAGAAGAAATTTTCAAAAGAAGCCAGAAAAATTTACCTATTCACCAAAATATTTCTAGTAACAATAAATCACAAAATGTAATCATTTTAACTGAAGCAAATATTCAATCACTTACTATTTCAGAAAGAAATGAATTGTCCAAACTTGAAAAAACTGAAAAGGATGGATACAAAATAAAACTTTTAGACAATCAATTAATTATTCTTGGCCACGATGACAGAGGTTGTTTATATGGAGTAGGCAAGGTAATGAGGGAAATGAAAATTTTACCCAACCAATTATTTATTCATTCTAATTTTGAACTTTCCTCCTCTCCTGCCTATCCGATTCGTGGACATCAACTAGGCTATCGACCTAAAACAAATGCCTATGATGCATGGACAGTCGCTCAATATGATCAGTACATTCGTGACTTAGCCATTTTTGGAGCGAATAGCATTGAAATAATGCCTCCTCGGACAGATGATGATTCTACGAGCGTAAACATGAAATTACCGGCTAGTGAAATGATTAAAGAACAATCTCGCATCTGTGCTTCTTATGGACTTGATGTATGGATGTGGTATCCCAACATGGCAAAAACATATTCAACTGATGAATCAATCAAGGTTGAGTTAGAAGAAAGAGAAGCCATTTTTAGTTCGCTTCCAAAATTAGATGCACTCTTTGTACCGGGTGGTGATCCAGGAGATTTAGAACCGGATGAATTATTTGATT
>Ga0214919_10013239_pt1 | contig 10020 bp, 10 predicted proteins | sample LL1503_MetaG_FD_177994 | JGI IMG/M metagenome (GOLD analysis project Ga0214919, IMG submission 177994) | Freshwater microbial communities from Lake Lanier, Atlanta, Georgia, United States - LL-1503 | ecosystem: Environmental > Aquatic > Freshwater > Lake | place: USA: Georgia | collected... | reverse complement strand
TGGGCACAGGCCCCTTTACATCCTTTCCCACGTAAATCACCTGCTTTGTGAATATGGAATCCATGCTCACCGGCAGGAAGGCGTGTGAATTCGGCAACCACTTTTACACCGCCACTGACTTTTTCAAATGTCACATCTCCGTGAACGGAGCGGGTGTGAAACACAGCTACTCCGAAAATCATCTACAATATGTTTAGACCCGTATGATTGGCGAATTTTACGGGCCTGCGGGTCCTGTTGGCCCGCGAGCTCCATTTGAGCCATTCGCCCCAGCAGGTCCAGCAGGTCCCGGAGGTCCCGGAGGTCCTTCTGCACCATCCATACCATTCGTCCCAGGTGTTCCAGCAAGTCCCGCAGGTCCCGCAGGTCCCGCAGGTCCCGCAGGTCCTGTAGGCCCCGGAAGCCCTTGCACAGGAGTTGAGGCCGTGAGCCCTCTTGAGCTGAGTTCCGCTACCAGCTTCTTCAGATTCTCTACCTCTGATTTTAAAGCCCTCACTTCGCGACCAATTGGATTCCCTCCCTGATAGTTGAGACCACTGGAATAAAGAACAGATGTCATTTCTGTAGGAGTGGAGGGTATTCCCGGGAGGTGAATGAACGCGCGCCCAGTAAAATTGCCTGGGCAACTTTCCCTGAATCATGTAGCACAATGATTATTCCTATTCGTTGTTTTGAATGTGGAAAGCCTATTGCAGACAAGTGGCGCGGGTATCAGAAAGAGTTAAAGCGCATGAAAGGGGAGCAAGCAGAACAGCGTGTATATTTTGATGGGGCGAAAATTCCAGTGACACCTGAAAAAAAAGTTCTAGATGCTCTACATTTGAATACATGTTGCCGAACCCACTTTCTGACACAGGTAGATTTGATGGATAAGATTTAGAATCTTCCAAGGGAAAAGAAGGGTAGCGAGGCACGATGGAATTCTTTTTACCATCGATTTTACTATGCATTTTTGCGATAGGTCTTAGTATAGCTATTGCACCAAATATATCACCGTATGTTCTTACCATTGTATCGGCCATATGTATTGTTCTCGCGGTATATCATCATTATTCCCTATTTTCAAATGAGTATCGGATAATGACGTGGCTGGATTCGGCAAAAGCATTCGCGCCATACCTTCTTACAGGAACGGTAGTCATTATAGCGGGGGGCTATATTCTATATATACTTACTACTGGAAAAGCTCCTTCTATTTCTTTACCGTCCTCCAGTATTCCGCCTCCCGATACTGCCACGAATTTTATTACCAAAAACATTGGACGAGGTCTTTCCTCTATGGGATTGACATCTATTGATAGGAATAAAAATCGCAATGACAATAGCAGTTTAGACGAATCTTTATTAAGTAAGAAATTCTAAAGAATCTACAACCCCTAAGTAGCAAGCATGGTAACGCGAAAGACTCATAAAAAAAGAAATTCATCTCGCATACGCAAGTATTCCGCACATACGCTTCCCTTTTTAAAGCAAAGTTTTGACGAAGTTGAGCATGAAGCTAGTATGATTCTGAAGGAAATTGACAATCCGAAAGAACGTGTTCGCAAGTTTCAGCAAGTTTGGAAACGAGTCTTTGGCAGCCCGGTAGAAGCAGTAGCCGCGGAGGCATATTTACAGGTAAAGGGAAAAAGCCAGTCATATACCCGGAAATCCAAGAAGCAAAAGGGGGGTTCCGCGCCGATTGATTACCAACAACGCCCCGGCATTGATGGTGTACATGGTTCCTTTCCGCAATATCTAACATCTGGACTCTCTTTTTACAATACAATCAATCAGGATCAGCTCAACAAGGGCGTGGGGCTTGACGCCTTTGAACCGGCTGTTCCCGCCGATATGGGATCCAATCAATTTGGTGGAAATGTAATAGCAGATGCTGCCTTTTTGGCAACTACGCGCCCAGTAAATGCCGCATCCCCTCCAAGTGTCTTACATGACGTACAGACATATCTACAGGGGCGCCCACTCGGTTCTTCACCGGATCCTAGTCAAAATCCTTTGAAACTCATGTAATGCGATATACATATGCTCCAGTTACGCATACCAACGTGGTGTGATTAACTTTGGCACGTAAAAGCGCAATCACTGCTAAGATTAGATAGGTTAGAGATGGATGGGATACGCGGCGATGATGCGCGTGCCTTATCAGAACAACTCCTAAAACTATATTTTAAGACGAACGATTACCCCTATACGCGGCATCATATTGAAAGCTTTGATCAGTTTCTTTCACAAGATCTGGCGGCAATCATACATTCCCAGAATCCCATTTTGCTATTGAATGATAATCGCGATGTAGGTGAAGTATCCAAAAGTAAATATTATAAATACAAGGCCGAAATTTTCATAGGGGGTTTAAAGGGAGACCGATTATATATTGGCACACCCACGGTAAGTTTGCAGGATTCGGAAGAAATCCGTATTTTATTTCCGAATGAAGCACGTCTGCGAAACCTCACGTATTCTGCTCAAGTGGAGGCAGATATTGTCATTCGTATTACATATACTACGCCGAATCCTGAGGGGCGTGGGCTGATTACGCGCGAGGAGATATTAGATCCTGCCGAACATGGGAGTAACTATGGATATTTGGCCAAGTATCCTCTTTTTAAAATGCCAATCATGCTTCATAGTCGTTATTGTATACTTCATGGAAAGCCACAGGATTTTTTGAAAGAAGCGGGAGAATGCCAATATGACAATGGTGGCTATTTCATTGTGGATGGGTCTGAAAAGCTGCTAATTACGCACCAGGAACAGGCGTTTAATACGCTCTATATTACACCACAGGAACGGGATCCCAAAATATCCATTTTTTCCTCTATTACGTGCTTGAATCCCTCTTCTAAGCGCCTAAAACGGGTGGCATTCATTCTAAATCGCGTGCAACATACTCTCCATGTGAGCTTGCCGTTTGTGCGCAAGCCCGTGCCAGTGTTTGTGCTTTTTCGCGCACTGGGTATTCAATCCGATGATGATATTTTACGCCTTATCTTTCCAGATCGTAACGCGGCAGAAACGAAGATGCTGGAGCCGATGCTCCATGAATCGATTCTAGAGGCCTTTCCCTTTTATGATACATTTTCGGCAGTTCAATATATTAAAATGCTTACGAAGGGTTTCTCAGAGGCGCATGTTCTCGATATTCTTCATAACCAGGTGTTCATTCACGTGGAGAATCGCCCAAAAGCCCGCGCCTCATTCTTGGCGGAGTGTGTGCGACGTATTTTGCGTGTGAATGCGGGCATTGATACAAAGACGGACCGAGATGACATCCGGAATCAGCGATGTCTAACATCGGGTGTTCTCACGAGGATGATGTTCCAGGGAGTCTATGAATCTTGGTGGAAGGCTATTCGTCTATCGATTGACAGGGAGTATAATTTCAATAAGGGCATCTATGAAGGTGATAAGTATGCGAATCTTTTTTTACAAGGTGTCATGGGTCAAATGATTCGTGGGGGGCGCCTTGAAGGAGAAGCGAGAGATGCGTCGAGGGCGCGCGATCTTACTCTTGGAATTATGCGCGCCTTCAAGGGAAAATGGTCGAGTGGCACGGGTGCGGGGGTGGGAGAGGAGAAAACGGGAGTCATTCAGGCACTTTCTCGCCTGTCCTATTTGGATTTCATGTCGCATTGTAGGCGCGTAGTCCTGGATTTCGACACGGGAATGAAGCTCCCTGGCCCTCGTCGCCTTCATACAAGTCAGTATGGATATTTCTGCACGAGCGAGACACCTGGTGGAGCGAGTATTGGAATCACCAAAAATCTGAGTATGCTTACAGCAATATCGGTTGCCACAGATCCGGCCCCCGTGATTCAATGGCTTCTAACCCGCGGAGATGTTATGCAATGTCATGAAATGACGACGGCCATGTTAATCTTATCGGTCCCAGTATTTGTGAATTCGGGTATTCTTGGATATACATTGCGCCCTGTTGCGTTGCGCGATACACTCAAGGCGCTGAAATGGACTGGCTGCTTACCGGCGAGTGCTTCGGTTGGATTTAGTGTTCGTGATAGACGTGTATTTCTCTATTTGGATGAGGGGCGCCCTTTGAGACCTCTTATTCATTTAGGCGCAAATGGCAAAATTCCCATCGATGCGTTACAGCGTGCCAAATCGTGGCGCGACCTCGTCATGGGCGTATATCCACAAACAATCAAGCGGAATATTTATCAGGGTGGATTTATAGATCCACTCGCAGGAGAATCTGCGCCGACATTGGAGGCATATGTAGAAGCTCTATCCGCCGATGCAGGTGTCGTGGAATATGTGGATCCATATGAAATGAATGAGACGTTTGTGGCAAACTTTCCCGAATATATTAAACCGGATACGAGTCATTTGGAGATTCATCCCAGCACTATTGTCGGGCTTCTCACGAGTATGATTCCATATGCGAATCATAACCAGTCGCCGCGAAATCAGCTAGGAGATTCACAGAGCAAACAGGGAATTGCCGTCTATGCTACAAATTTCATGAACCGATTTGATAATCAGGCGCATATTCTCTGTTATCCACAGGCACCTCTCGTTCGGACATTATATTATGATTATCTGGCGGATGGTCAAATGGGCTACGGGACAAACTTGATTCTGGCGATGGGGTCCTTTACAGGATATAATCAGGATGACGGTATTGTTATGAATGCGGATTCTTTTTCGCGCGGCATGTTCAGAAGCACGTGTTATAGGACATATGAGGCGTTTGAAGAGGATGATCCAATGACAGGGGGTAAGACGCGGATTGGAAATCCTGAGCGAATTCCTGGATGGACATCTTTGAAGCCTGGGATTGATTATACAAAGCTGGATGAGCGCGGAGTTATTCGCGTGGGGGAAATTGTAGATGAGACTACCGTGTTGGTGGGGATGTATCTCCAGACACAGACTGGGGATATGATGGATGCGTCTAAAACGGCCCAAGTCTGGACTCGGGGGCGCGTGGAGAAGATTTCTGTAACAGTGAATAATCTGGGGCATGTGATGGTGAAAGTGCGGGTTGTACAGGAGAGGATACCAGAGCTGGGCGACAAGTTCTCAAACAGACATGGGCAAAAAGGCACGGTTGGCATGTTTGTCCGTGGCTATGATATGCCACGGACGAAAGAGGGTATTCCCGTAGATATGATTATGAATCCCCACGCAATTCCTTCTCGTATGACTGTCGCGCAGCTTATAGAGGCTCTTGTGGGGAAGGCAGCACCCTCTATAGGGAGTGTAGGGAATGGAACACTCTTTATGAATGATGGTAGTCCTGTAGAGGCCATTGGCAAGGTATTGCGTGATGAATTGGGTATGGAGCCTTTTGGTGATGAGCTAATGTATGATGGAATGGGTGGTAAACTTATTCCGACAAAGATCTTTGTCGGAAATGTCTATACTATGCGCTTGAAACATATGCCAGAGGACAAATGGAATGCGCGCGGAGAGGGGCGCAGGGAACAACGAACACATCAACCTACAGGGGGTCGTGGGGCGCAGGGGGGTCTTCGTATTGGCGAAATGGAGCGGGACGCAATTCTGGGACATGGAATTGCAGATTTTCTGCGGGAATCTTTAATGAAACGCGCGGATGGATATTCTACGATTGTATGTAATGGATGCGGGACAATTCCTATTTACAATGAAAAACAGAATCTGTATATTTGTCCTATGTGCGATGGCCCTGTAGGATATATTGGCGATTCTGCGAATACATTAGAGATTCTTCCTCCAACAAAAAGAAGTGTGGTGAGTTTTTCAAAGATTGAGATACCCTATGCATTCAAGCTGTTGGATCAAGAGATGAATACGTATTTAAATATGGGGATGCGTGTTCTTACAAGTAAAGATGTCACGCATTTCCGCCCATATGCTGTTGCAGATTTAACAGATGATCAGCAGAAAAAGTTTTTGGAGGAAAAACTTCCTGAACGCATACTTCCTGAGACGCAGATTCCGGCATTTTTGCCACCACCGGAAGAGCCTGAGGTGAGGCCGGAGGATTTGGCAGCGTTGGGGGCGGTAGAGGAAGATGTTCCAGCAAAAGTGGAAGCACCTTTGGCGGCTACGGCGGCTACGGCGGCTCTAGAAGATGGAGTTCTCATGAAAATTGGAAATATGAATATTCGTATTGCGAATCCTTCTGGGGCTTTTGCTTCTGGAGTTTCTGCGTCTGGAGTTTCTGCGTCTGGAGTTTCTGCGTCTGGGGTTTCTGCGTCTGGGGTTTCTGCGTCTGGAGTTTCTGCGTCTGGAGTTTCTGCGCCTGGAGTTTCTGCGTCTAGATCAATATCTTTGGAAGATGATGATACAGATGATATACCTTTTGCGGTTTCAGAAACATCTAGTTTCCAAGCACAAGCACCTAGCCAGGCAGTTTCTGTTCAAACGACGAACCAACCTGTATTAGTGGTTCCTCTTTCCATGAATCAAGCACCGGCTCCAACGGAAGTCATTCCGCCAGCTGCCCCTGGGGCACCTTCCACGATTGCAGTTGATACTAGCGAGACTGCAATGAAGAGCATTGGTCCATCTGTGTCACGCCCTAACAATCGCAAGAGCATTACACCTTCTGCAGGAACAAATCAAGTGGTGAGTGTGAATAAAATGGGAGCAACTCCGGCAGCGCAAACAACCTCCGCAAATGTTCGTGTAAGTGTGAACAAGTTGGGATAAGCCATACTGCTACCCTTGCTGTAACTTGGATACTTCACGGTAGCCGCCTAAGTAAATTTGAGCTACATACCCTGTAGGAACACCGCATAGGATGGATTACGAAACTCTTAATATTCTGTATCACAGCCGCAAGACACTTCTTAAAATTTTAGCAGGTCGTGGATATGACACAAAGTCGTATGAGAAATTCGGCCCGGTAGAGATTGCCGCCATGGGTGCTGCTGCCACAACGTCTGCTGGACCTGGATCCTTCCGTATGGATTTACAGAGATCTACATCAGAACCCATCAGCAAGTGTCGCGTGGTATATAGTATTAATCGCGTGAAGAACAGACTTGCAACCTTTCTGGAGGAACAGATGGATAAGGAAAGCCCGGATGCCTTACAGCCAGCCGACACGGAATTAATAATTATTCTGTTGGAGCCAATTGCTGACAGCTTTCATGTAGCAGCACTGAATGCCTATGCCACTCAAAAGTTGCGTGTTACTTTCTTCCAGGCGCATACGATTGTAAACAATCCAATGGAGCATATCTTACAGCCAAAGTTTGAGTTTCTACCAAAATCGGAGCACGCCGAATTTCTCCGTTTGAATAATATTAAATCTGCTGCAAATCTGCCATTTATCAAGTTCCATGAAGATATGGTAGCTCGTATTATGGGTCTTCTTCCTGGAGATATTGTCAAAATTATACGCCCAAGCCCTTCGGCAGGTGAATATATATCCTATAGAATGTGTGCCCCATGATATCGATATGAATTACACTACAATTAAACTTCACGGTAAAGTATCTAATGAAGAGTTAGCAAGATGCTATGTACACCTACATTGAATGGATATATATCTAGTAATAGTTCCTTCAACTCGTGGAAAAATACAAATGACACGTTATTAAATACTATTACAAGTTCCACTTCACCAACAACTGATTCTCAAAGGGCCTTGAATGATGCCTCGCAAGAGATTTTCAACTTAGTGAATTGTTTATATGAAAAGCTGAACGAGGTTGGCACAACGACAAATGATATTCAAACAGCTCAAACGAGTATCATAGAATTAAATAAAAATATAGCTGACGCAGAAAATCATGTGAAAATAGCAAAGGATCGTGTCGCGTATATACGAAATCCGGATCAACATACCAGTTACTATGAAAGTTGGTTCCCGATGGGGCGGCCTATGCAACCTAGTTCAATTCCATTTTTTATTGCTATAAATGCGTTTCTCATTATGTTTATATTGTTACTATTGGGCTCGTATGTCGGCTTGAATATTTCACTTGTTCTTCCAAATTCTCGGTATCCAAGTGGGGTTCAAACAATGTTCACATTTCCCAATTTGGCATTGGCATTTTTAGTAGGCTTTATCATCTATTATTTTCTAGTTCCGAAGTAAATGGAATGCCCCGATATAACAACACTGGAACAAGCAGAAGCACAGCTTCCTTCTTCCGTGCTTCCTATTAATGGTCTTCGTAGGGATGATAATGGACTTCTTACAGAAGATGCCCATAATACTATCATAGATGGATTAAAAAGTCGTGGAATTAGTTTCGCAAATTCGGAGGAAATTGCGAAAGTTATGATAGACCTATCATCCCTTCTATGTTCCGCGTCAAAGCAATATAGCTTTCTTATGTCTGCCTATATGAAAAGTGACAAACTACCCAATGATGAAAAAGTGAAACTATTAATACAAAAAAATTTTATGATTACTGATATTATAAGTGTATCCCGGCGTATTCAAGCAATTGTACAGAATACAAATCCTGCTATGCCCAAGATGGTTGAAGGCTGGCAGAATATGAATACGGTGAAGAATGTTACCGATTCGAATCATACATTGATGAAAAAATTGGCGCGCGACAGGGCGCTTTTAGAGGGATTTACATCTATAGATCTTGGAGAACAACAAGTAAATATCACGAACGAAAAAAATAAGATTGTATCTAATTATCTTGGTATGTATGGATTTTTGAATCTTTTTGCAGTAGGTCTTATATTGTATGTAGCTGCAAGTAAATAAAAATACCGTGAAGTATCCATAGTTACACCAAATATTAAGCGGTACAGAATAGAATGGGTCAAAAACAAGAATATAACGATGACCTCACTAAGCGTCAGATACAAGTGAACGAGTGGTCTTACAATAATAAAATGGATACATTATTTATCTTTCAACTCATATTTATATCTTTATTATTTATTGGTATTTTAATAAGTTTGAAAGTAAAAGGTGTTGTGGGGGCAGGATTTGTCTGGTATTCTATGGCGGTTTTACTGATTTTATTAATTATTATCATTGTAAATAGGTCTGTATATACGAATACACGCCGTGATACAAAATATTGGAATCGTAAGAGATTTGACGGGGATAATACTGTGAGTTCTCCACTTGGACGTGGTGACGCATCCTATTTGACGTATATAGATAGCATTCGTAAAGCGTATCCTGCGCCTACTACAGGGAACTCTGGCAGCGGAAATACTTGCAAATGCTAAAGATACTTGGTTCTTAATTTTGGCAGATCACGGTAGTATGGCAACTGTAACGGATACATCATTTCCGGCTAGATTAACAACGACGAAAAATTTGTTAACAAATACTCTTCCGGCTTTGTTTAATACATATCAGACACAGATTACAAATTCAGAATCTCTTATTAATCAGAGGAATTCTCTCAATGCACAAGTTAAAAGCTTAGAATCAAAGAAAAAAGATATAGAAAAAAGTTCTGATACATATCATCGTGAATTTCTTGATCGCACCGCAGGAAGTAGTAGAGGATTTTTTCAGCGGTTTGGAGTCTCTACATTTCAAGATTGGCTTGTTTTGTTATTTTATCTATTATATTGTATCATCTGTATATCGGTATTCGTTATAGGAGTGATAGCATCTACGCAAAAAATATTAGCAGGAGTAATTATTCTTATTGCGTCTATTTTTCTTGGTCTTCTGATCACAGGAATTATCTTGCGATTTGGCTAAGCGGTCTACGATGTTCCTGCGGCATGTGCCGCGTCCCAATCAACCACCGCATCATCACTCCCAAACACTTTAATCGTATGCCACTCTTTTCCATTTACGGGTTCACCAAACTCCTCTGTGAGGCGGTTGATGGCCTCTTGCGCATTCAGATCGACACGCGCCTCTTTCTTCCAAGCCATGATGATAGTCCTGATCTTGTTCGTATTGATTGGCTCATTCCGACACTCCATTTTCTCCTCCATCGTCACAGGCTGCCTGATACGCTCACCACGGAATCGGGCAAACACGTCAAAGTCGCCCTTATATTTGTCGCTGGCCGCCATCACCTCCGCAGGAACAGGGTTGAGACCATAAGGGATATACTCAGTCTCATA
>Ga0214919_10013236_pt1 | contig 10021 bp, 7 predicted proteins | sample LL1503_MetaG_FD_177994 | JGI IMG/M metagenome (GOLD analysis project Ga0214919, IMG submission 177994) | Freshwater microbial communities from Lake Lanier, Atlanta, Georgia, United States - LL-1503 | ecosystem: Environmental > Aquatic > Freshwater > Lake | place: USA: Georgia | collected 2015-03-15 | reverse complement strand
TCCTACGCAGTCCTCAGGGAGAGCCTCGATGGGTACATTCTGATAGAGCCATGTCATGTATTATAGTTATGCCTAAAGGTGCCATGATAAAATATTATTACAATTATGTTATGTCTACGTCAGTATTGTAACTGGTAAACCCATTTTCTTTAACTACGTGTAGGGTATTATTCACACGCCCTGCTAGTTCATCTTTGTGCGAAACTAGCCAAATTGACTTGTTACTGTCTCTGCTCATTTTCTTTAGAATAGCAAGACTGTTTTCAACGCCACTACTGTCCATTCCCGAATCAACAAGTTCGTCAATAAACAACAAGTTAATGGGCTGATATAGACTTTCCCATACATCACGGAATGCCCAACTCAATGATAGAATCAATCTGTTACGTTCGCCCCTGCTCAAGTTGTCAAAGTCCAAGTCTCTACCCAGTTCACTAATAGCCACAGTCAAGTCGTTGTTGAATTTTACAGTATGCGGCAAGCCAATACGATCTAAGTATTGTCCTAAACGTGCATTCAAGTAACTCAGATTCTGATCAATAATACGCTTACGGATAAAACTGTCTTTATTGGTTAACAATTTAAGCAAGAACTCTTGATGTAGTTTAACACGATCTAATTCGTTCATTAAGTCGTATGTGATTTCTTCTACAGCTTGCTCGCTCATTTCTCGAATCTGTTCGTCGTAGGGATCCGCTTCTTCTTGCTTGGCAGTTAATTGTGCAAGGATACTGCCCATGCTACTACGATGTTCAAACGCATCTGATTCCTTATCGTAATAGACCGTAGGTGCAACGCCTAGCTCACCTAATTCTTTTAATGTATCAGTATGTTCCATCCATTGACCGTTTGTGGCCAGTGCTTGCAGTGCGGCTTCTTGTAGTGCCTTCTTCTTTTCCGCTAGCAATGTTACTTGCTTATCGTCATGGAATGATTGACCGCAACTGTGACAAGTATGATTTTCTAAACTAGCAATGTCTGCTTTGAGTTTAGCAATCTCTTTATTTTCGCGAACCTCGTCTAATTCACAACGCCGGATCCATGAGTTTAAATCATTAATGGCTTTGCGTTTGGCATTATAGTCGGTTAGTGCTTTATGCGCCACTAGTTCTGCTTCAATGTCCAAATGACTTAACTCATCAAATGCTGCCTGGAGCCGTGAAATGTCGTCTTCGTGCTTGCGTTGCCAAAGAGTTTGTCTGCGTTTTAAGTTTTCAATTTGTTCTTGGATACGTGCGTTAGCATCTGTAACTGCTTTAATGCGATACTCTTCTTGAGTAATAGCATCCTTAGTGGCTTTAATCTGTTCTTTTAAACTGTCTGCTTTTTCACTTAGCAGTGTAATGCCCAACAACTGTTCAATCATTACACGTTGATCATTGGCCTTTAATGCAAGGAACGGCTCGGTATAGGTGTTAAGAGCCACAATGTGCTTGAACATGTCATGTGTCATGCCCAACATACGTTCAATGTCGGCCTGGGTTTCTCTCGAATCGCCTTGTGCATCGTCTGTGATTTCACGTTCTGTATCACCCACAAAGAAGCGCATCACATTGGGCTTGCGCCCACGTTCAATTCTATAACTTTCCCCACCAACTTCAAAATCAATTGTGACCATCATGCCTTTGACATTAGTCTTATTGATCAAGTTGTCTTTCTTGATGTTAGTAAGGGCGTTGCCGTACAGGGCATAGGATAGAGCATTAATTATAGTTGTCTTGCCTGTGCCGTTACGAGCTCCTGAGTCGTCGCCCCCAAGGTCTAAGTTTTCACCTAGTACCAATGTCAAATCTCTGCGATCGAAATTGACGGCTTGTGTGGTATTACCCACACTCATAAAGTTTTTAACAGTAAGATCTTTTATTTTGAACATAGTTATCGGCTACAACAGTTGATACAAGTTTTACGAGGATTGTGTAAAAGCTCGTTGGCAATGTCTGGTAATTCTTCTAAGGTGTCTGCACAAAGATTTATATTCAAGAAACAACATGGACTGAGTTTACCATTAGCATTTAAGTATATACTCGGCTGTGACAAATGTCTACATTCTTGGGCAGTTAGTATATGTCGATTTGTGTTAAACCCGTACTTGTTTTCTTGCTTATCCCTATCCCAGGGCAGTATAGTTATAGGATTGCCACTGCGATAATCTCTTGCTCTTACAAGGAATTCTTTTCGAACGTTACGAACAAGTTCAAACCGCTTAAAGCCCAGCTTTTGACTCATTCGTATACAGTCTTTAATTTGGTGTTGATTGTGTGCCCATGGAATAAATTGCCAAACTGCAACACCGCCAGCAGACATAAAAGATTTAGCATTATTAATGATAGTATCGAAGTTTGTACCTTGTCGGTAAATGGAATGAGTATCTGCTAGTCCGTCAAGACAAAACCATACTTCGTGATCATGATCCTTAAGGAGATGTCCATACTGTGTCCACCATGTAACATTTCTGAGACTTCCATTAGTGCGTATTAAGATCTTTTTTGCATGTGCCTTTGCTAGTTCTGTCAAAATTTTAATATTAGACGCTGCAATAGCATCTCCAAACGTACCACAAAAATCAATGACCTCTAAGTCCGGGAAGTTTTTTAAATGCGATTCAAATACGTTCTCGTTTAAATCTTCTAGTACTAACCCGGGTGTAAGCCCATAGCCGCCCTGATTCCTGTCACAGCCTGGACACCAGGCGTTGCATTTAGTTGTTGCGTCTACTTGGAGCCACTTGTACATTAAAGGTTCCTGTATAAGTCCAATAATAAGTTAGGATCGTATTGTTGGCTGTCGATAGTGCTCAATTGACTATGTACAATTTGATCTACACTTTCAAACTCGATGTTACCCTGTATTTGATATTCTGTAAGATCGGTAACTTTAGCCGGGATGAGAGTAATTTCACGTAGTCCATAAGTGTTAATGAATGTTTCTTTAATAAACGTTGCTTCTTCGTAACTGATGTCAATGTCCAAATTAACACGCACATGCATACCGGGCTTTAACATGGCCTCTGTGTGTTGTACAACGTCACTTAAATTGAATACACGATATCGGGGTTGTCCGGGCCATGCATGATACACAGGATCTTGCCCCCACTCGAGGATTGTTAATCCTCGATCATCATCGCCGGCATCGGCGTAATTGTGTGGAAAGCAATTTCCAATGTATGTGATATTCTTTTGTGTTTGGCGTTTATGAAAGTGTCCGGTAAACACATGATCGAAACCGCCAAAGTGTTCTCTGCTGACTTCACCATGTTCGGGCATGGCCACCATGGCATTCATCAAGTATCCGGGCAGTTCAAAGTGCCCAAACATGTATTTGCCCGTTAGTTTGGGTATGCGTTTGTGGTCATCTCCGCAAAGCCAAGGAGCAATGACAACATCACCGCTACTAAACCAATCATTACATATAGTAACATTCGGAAGATGGCGGGCCCATTCCACACTCTGGACATCTCGTTTATCTCGATAGTACAGGTCGTGATTACCAGGAATAAAATAAACATGTTCAAAGTTAGCATTTAGGTGCTCCAGTGCTCGAAGGCTATAGCCCAAGGTTAAGATGTTGATGCTGGCACGATTGTTGTGCCAGTCGCCTAGGAACATGGCAGTCTCGCACCCTTCTTCCTGTGCTCGGGCAGTTGCCCATTTCACGAAGTCCAAACAGTCTTCGTTATGTTGCGTACTGTTGCTTTTAAGTCCAAAGTGTATGTCCGTGAATAGCGCGGCTTTATTAAATAGGTTACTCATTTATCAAGTATAACAGATGTTGCTACTAAAAAGCAACGGTCAATTTACTCATCATAACTGCCATCACTACCACTGTAACCACCGCCCATGCCCTGTCGCGTGTAACTGGGATTGAGTCCATTCATTTCTAAAATGTCGTCACGTATGTTTTGGTTACGTTTTTCAATGTTGAGAATACGTGTGAAACTGTTGGTGACTGCAGCTGTATAATAGGCAAACGGATTGGCACTTTTTGATTCATCAAAACGTAATCCAATATAAGTCAATTGTAATAGTGCTTGACTACGCATTTCATCGTTGTATGTGTAGCCACGCCAGTTGCTACGGGTGGCATATCGTTCGCACAGTTTCATGTACATGATAGCCAATTTTTTAGTAATAGTACCGTGCTCTTTGTCAAACACCCCAGTTTCTAAATCGCCCCGCCAATGACTTTTACCCACTAGAACAGGATTACCTTCTTCGTCTAGTTTAAAATGTTGGAATGGCGGAAAATTGACTTTAACGTATTTGGTATGTGTCAAATCCATTTCATCGTATTCAACTAATAAAGGATCTTCATCATCTTCAATTTCTAAGGCGGTCATACGAGCTTTTTTAGTTTTAGCATCGTCGACCGGAACATGGTCCCATGTCATAACTCTAAACACAACATCAGTATCCTTGACATCTTTGAGTTTTACTTCAAATTCATCTAATTTACGTTTAGTGCCATCGGCAGTGGCTGCTTCGTGTGCCACTTTGGCTAGTCGTTCGGCACGTAGTCGTCTACCTTCAAGCACATTCTTTTTATTAAGTTTGCTAATATCTGGTAAAATCATGTCGTAATCGCTATACTCCGGGAGGGTATAATAGCAATACGTTGTTTTGCTCTTGTGTATTTCTTTAAGAATATCTTTATTGTTGAGATAGTTATGACGCATGTTTTTCCTTATGATTCAACTTTGTGTATAATAACAAAGTTTACGGGCGTTGTCAACCTTTTAATAATAGTAGTAGTTTATTTTCGCAATAAATACTATAAAGGGATTATACGTATATATGGCTTTATTACCTACACCAGGACCAGATGTCACCCCAGGATTGGGGCAAAAATCTGGCGGCGGGGTTCTCGACACCGCATTAAACATATTAGATCCCGGCAAAGTACGACTACAAGTTGCAGGATTATTTTCCGGTGGCGTATCCTCTTTGTTTAAGAAAAACGCACCTCCTGGAATTAATTCTTCAACTGGCGCTGGTGATCCGGTTAACACAACAGGAAAAGATTGGCGTGTGAAAATTAGTCTTGCGCCTAGAGCCGGTATTTTTTATCAAGACGCCTCAAACTGGATACAAGAACCATTGGCTTATACTAATGGACTTATGTTCCCGTATACCCCCACAGTCACAGTTGCACATAATGCGCGGTATCAAGAACAGGCATTGACACATAGTAATTATAAAAATTATTTTTATGAGGGCAGTGATGTAAGTGCTATTACTATTGCCGGGGAATTCACTGTACAAAATGTGCAAGAAGGTAGATACTTGCTAGCGGCAATTTACTTTTTACGTAGTTGTACTAAGATGTTTTTTGGCACTGATGATATTGCAGGTAACCCGCCGCCCATAGTATATCTAAACGGATATGGCAGATTATACTTGCCTGGAGTTAGTTGTGTAGTAACAAACTTTAACCATGTCATGCCGTCAGAGGTGGACTATTTAGAAATACCTTATGCTGACAAAGGTCTTGAAGGATATGGACAACCTCCTGAAATAGTAAGGCTTCCTACAACCAGCACATTAAGTGTAACATTGCAACCAGTGTACAGTAGAAGTAACATTCATAATAACATGAACCTTGCTGCGTTTGGCAAAGGCTATTTGCTATACAATAGAGATGGCGGCGCAGGATTTTTATAATGGCTAAAGTAAAATACAACAAAACAAGTCCTTACTACAATACCAATACCTACGGTGTTAAATTTTTAGATATTCTAACATATAGACCAATCGTTAAACAAGCCGACGATGTTACTTTTACCATTAACGGTACATATCAATATCGCCCCGACTTGTTGGCACATGACTTGTACGGTGACACAAGCCTGTGGTGGGTATTTAGGGCACGTAATCCCAATACACTAGATGACCCTATTTTTGATTTTCGATCAGGTGTAACTATTTTTGTTCCTAAAAAAACTACACTAGTTTCTAGCCTAGGTATTTAATATGAGCACACTACAAGACATAGTGGGACTAAATCCTCAGATTAGTAATCCTAATTTGATTTACCCCGGACAAAGTGTCTTGTTGCCTGACGGAACATCACATACTGTGGTCAAAGGCGACAATTTGACATACATATCAAATAAGTTTGACAAGAATCAAATTGAACGCAATATTAACCCGGCTGCAAATACAGCCGCTGACCAAGTAGCCAACGAAGAAGACCGTGCAGACCCAGAGACACAAAACACTGGTACTGATGATGGTGAGGTTGCAGATGAAGATTTACCTGACGATGAAGAAGAACAACTTGAAGAAGACGAGACTGACGAACCTGAAGATCCTGTACCCGAGCCCAACGATGAAGAACCAGGGGACGGGGAGACCACCGAAGATGCTGATGAAACCCCGCCAGACGACACTCAACAAGTTGGCGGCAACAACGACAAGTATGATGTACCGACGGAAAATAACCCGTTATCCTCATACGCCAGTTATACATACAATTTAAATTGGCATGTGCTAACTATAGAAGACTATCATGCCATGTCTAGTGGACTGCCCTGGCGTCCCAGCAGAAACTTGGTTAGTGGTGCAAATCGTTACGGTGAAAAGTATACCGGGCAACGTGCAGGCATAGGTACGTATCGAGACCCGGCGTTCATGGACGATTTCTACTTTAGTGATTTCAAATTAAGTACATTGATTGGATTAAATTCTAATGCTCGGGGAACCAATTTAGTAAACATGAGTTTTACTATTGTTGAACCATATGGCATGACACTAATGGATCGTATATTAGACATTAATGTAAACGAGCTTGGTGCAAAAAATTACCTAGACAATCCTTACTTAATAGAACTGAACTTTTTTGGCATGGGCGACGATGGTGTACCCACGCTAATAGCAGGTCAAACTAAATGGTTTCCTATTAAACTAACTGGCTTAAAGATTAAAGCCTCGGTACAAGGCTCAGAGTATGCAATCACGGCAGTGCCATTTAATCATCAAGCACTATTTGAAAGTCTGCAAGATATAAAAACTCGCATGGAAGTTACTGCTAGTACCGTAGGGGAATATTTTGATAGTACTAGCCTCGATGGGCTGGCACAAGAACAAATAGACACCTTCAGAGAGCAAGATGCTGCGGCAAAAGCCAAAGCAAAAAAAGATGCAGATAACAATGCCGCTTTAAGAAAAGCAGCCGAAAACGATCCTAGGCTTTCAGAAGCTGCGGTATATGATCCACCGCGTGAGCCAGTTAAGAACGAAGCACGTAACACCACTATCACAACAAAAAGTTTTTCGGCTGCGTACAATGCTTGGAATCTTGCAGAACAGAAAAATGGTGCTATAGAATTTGCAGATCAAATCAAGTTTATCATTGACAAAGATATAGCAGATAGTAAGATTGTGGATCCCAAGAAAAATAGTATTAGAAATGTGCCGGCTACAACTGCAAAAGCGCAGGCACAGACAACTAGCAGTGGTAAAGCCCCTGCTGCAACGGCAGATTTTAAATCAGCAATACACAGTTTAGATGCAGGAACAAAAGTACAAGACATCATAAACTTGGTTATGCCCAACAGTGAGTTCTTTAAGAAACAAATTACAGATTCTGCAACAGAGGCCAAGAACAAAAAGAAACAGCAATGTGATGTTGCCGAGCTCAACAGTGAAAGCAAGCCTTTTTTTATGTACAAGGTAATACCTACAATTGAGTTAGGCGGTTACGATAGAGAACGCAATGTGTGGGGCAAAACAGTAACGTTCCACGTTATGAAGTATGCAGTCTATAATAATCAAGATGATCGTGTGCCTAGGAGTCTACCACCCAAGGCAGTTAAAAAATACGATTATTTTTACACCGGACACAACACTGACATAATTGGGTTTGATATTGCGTTTAATGCCTTGTACTATACGGCCGTTAACGTAGACAAAGGCAAAGGTGGCGCTACATCTGGCGCTACTGCTCAAGACGACACTGGCAAAAACAAAGAGACGCTTGATAAACATTGTTCAAATGTAATAGACCCTCGTATGACTAAGCCGGTATCACAGACACAACAAACCAGTGCTGGCGGCGTTTTAGACAACAGTGACACAGTTAATGCAGCCAGTGTCATGCAGAGTTTTTATACTAGTGCTGGTGGCGACATGATTGGAATAAAGTTACAAATAATTGGTGACCCTACCTTTATCAAACAAGATGATATATTTGCCCCGCCAACGATTACAGGGCTAGATACTAAGAATCCATTTGTTGAAGGAACTGGCAGTTTGGCCATGGACAACGGAGAAATTTACTGTTATTTGACTTTCAATACCCCTGTGGACTTTGACGACACCACTGGGTTAATGAGAAAAGACGGCAAGTACCAAGTCAGTAGTTTTAGTGGGTACTATAGAATTTTAAATGTTGAAAACGACTTTAGAAGCGGCAAGTTTACTCAAACATTAGAGTTAGTTCGTTATCCAAACCAGCCGGCTGGACTAACCAACAGGCACGCAGGAAAAGGTGCACCCGATCGGGAACCAGAAGAAGAAATGTCAGACAATCCAGATATAGCCGGTAATGATGTTGACCCGGACCCGCCAGAGTACCCCGAAGAGCCTGACCAGCCGGAAGAGGATCCCGAAGAGGATTCAGACGAGCCGCCAGAGGAAGAGGAAGAAGAAGAAGTAGTTGATGATGAGTTTAGTGATGTTGCCGAAGATGGCGACACATTAGACATGGACGAAGCCACTAGCGATGATGGTAATACCGTGCCAGTGCAAGATGCTGCCCCAGTGCCAGATACAAAAGATTACTTGATCAAGCCCGGGGACAATTTGACTAAAATCGCTAAAGCAAACAATACCACTGTGGACTATTTGACTTTAATTAATCCACAGATTACAAATCCAGATTTAATTTATTCTGGGCAAACAATAAATGTCCCAAACAAGTAACATAGGAATATATAATGGCACAGGATAAAGTAGGTGGTAGTAAAACATCAAAATTATATGACCGAGACGCAATTGCCGGCGTAAAGTTTGATGCTGCTACACAGTTAGGAGTGGTTAAGGATAACCTGAGTCCGGGTCGCGACGGCCGACTACGTGTATGGATACCAGACTTTGGTGGCGCTGAAACTAACCCACAGATGTGGCGCACAGTCAGTTACGCCAGTCCTTATGCCGGGGTAACATATCAACCTAGTACCAGCAAGAACAATACGTTTACGGGAACTCAACACAGTTACGGAATGTGGATGGTACCGCCCGACATTGGTAACCTTGTGTTGTGTACTTTTGTCAACGGCGATCCTGATCGTGGATTTTGGTTTGCCTGTGTACCTAACCATTTGAGCAATTGGATGACCCCGGGCTTGGCCGCAGGCAACGTGGTTGACCATGCTACTGCTAGCGACGATATTAAAGGCAGTTTAGTCTCCCCCACAGACCCTAATCCACAGTATTTGCCTGTTAGTGAGTTTAACGAAAATGTAGAAGCCAACATCAACGGTACATTTTACAATAATGCCAAACCGGTACATGAATATCAAGCCAAGGTACTAATCCGGCAAGGCCTTGACAGAGATAAAGTACGTGGAGCCATTAGTTCAAGTAGTCAACGTGAAACACCTAGTCATGTGTTTGGCATTAGTACTCCGGGACGTGCGTTAACAAAAGATCCAGCAGACGATCCCAATTATGCAGATCGAGTGGCCGCAGGCGGTATTACCAACGATCAATATGCAGTGCCAACACGTAAAGGTGGTCACACTTTTGTCATGGACGACGGTGATGTTAATGGTATAGATCAACTTATACGGTTACGTACAAGTGAGGGTCATACCTTGTTGATGAATGATCATGACAACATTATTTTTATTATTAACAAAGATGGCACAAGTTGGGTGGAACTTAACGATACTGGGGTCAACGTTTACACTTCGGGTGCATTTAATGTACGTGCCGAAGGTGATATCAACATGCACAGTGATACAAATGTTAATATACAAGCCAAAGGCAAAATTAACATGGACAGTGGTATTAGTACAAATATT
>Ga0214919_10013234_pt1 | contig 10022 bp, 12 predicted proteins | sample LL1503_MetaG_FD_177994 | JGI IMG/M metagenome (GOLD analysis project Ga0214919, IMG submission 177994) | Freshwater microbial communities from Lake Lanier, Atlanta, Georgia, United States - LL-1503 | ecosystem: Environmental > Aquatic > Freshwater > Lake | place: USA: Georgia | collected... | reverse complement strand
ACCACCGCCGCCACCATGCATAACTCCTTTTATTAATGTGGGAGATTTTATAGCAGCCCACCGCGGATTAATCACTGGAGTTGCATCATTCTCTTCTGCTTCTTCACCCCTTATAGCTGATAAAGAAAGTGGAGATGGGGGTCGCGGTAATAGAGTCGCAGCCGCAGCCGCCCGTATTTGCAGTATATACTCCCAATAGGCTGTGATGCGAGGATTTCTACGCGATATAGAATAGTATTCTATCACACTCTTTCGTATATGTCTCATATCTTTCAGTTTTTTTTCATTATTCTTAAAAGTTCCCCGATTGCTTATTGTGTGTAGTATAAGACTATCTACACTCGCTATAAATTTATCTGAACCTGGTTGCATACCCGTATTTTCATAGTCAATCCCCCCACTGCGAATCTTACCGAGTGGCGTATTCTGCATGACTCTCAGAAGTGCTGGAATCGCCGCATTTCTCTTATAATGGTCTGCAAATCTCTGTAGTTTATCTAGAGTCGCTGTTTCAAAAAAAGCAAATATAGCCAATACTACCGCGTCTTGTTCCTCTGCAGACATCCCTCCTTACTTGGCGCAGGGATAATATTTACGCATCCAATCCAAATCTTTTCGCTCAGGATTGAGTTGATAGAAGCCCTTTCCAGTAAAGATAGGTCGGAGAGAGTTAAAATACTCTTCATACATGGCCGCAACTCTATCCAAAGAAAAGTTCATTTCGGCGAATTTACGACAAGCAGCCCTATCTATTTTATCAATATTCTTCGCGGCCCAGATAAACTGTTCCATATTTCGACAACGATATCCAGTAACCCCGTGAATATTATTCTCGGCAAAGGCCCCCCAATCTGACGTTATAATCGGAGTACCGCATAATAGCGCCTCGATAGTAACACCACCAAATGGCTCATTATAATGCGTAGGAGCCAACAATGCTCTTGCCCCTCGCATCATATCATCCCGCTGCTTCGGCTCCAAATATCCCACCATCTCAACATTCGGAGGTGGAACGAATCCTAACTCTCTCTTGAAATCTCCCTGGCCGGCCACTTTCAGCTTTAATCCGGTTCTCTTGGCGATTTCTACTGCGATTCCGATGCCCTTTGATTCGATGATGCGCCCAACAAACAAGAAATAGTCCCCAGGTTTATTATTAAACTCGAAATCATTTAGATCGAAATAGTTCGGGATTACTGCATCTGTCCATTTCGGATCCCATTTCTCTTGCCCATATACATAATTCATAACGGCATACGACTCATAAATGCTAAATGGAGTGCAAGGAGTATTAAATGACCCTATGCCTGGCTCCACGGAAATCATATCTGGATGGGCTTTCGCGACATCTGCATGACCAATTCCCCAGAAAAGTAGAAGAAAATCCATGTGCTTTTTTCGCTTACCGACTTCTATAATAGCCCGTTGATTATACGTCTTATTGCATAAATCGGAGGTATTATGTCTCACGACCTCTTTTGTCCAATCATGCTTCCCGTAAGCCTTTTCAAACAACTCATTGTCTGTAATCGTTATGTGTTCCGTACATTCTACTTCGGAATCTTTGTGGCCGTAATGGAAGATGGTATGTCCTCGCCTATGCATCATTTTACAGAACTTGAGAGCCTTTTGTGTGAAGGCGCATGAACTATAGTCGTGGCGAGTGACCGTATGCGGGACACATAAAATATGAAACCGAAAGGGCGGTCTCATAGGGGGCTTCAAATACGGAGATGTCGCGCCACCCAGCATATCTGTCATGCCTCCACCCTGTTTTTTATGTTTTCTTGTCTGGGATGTCTGGGATGTCTGAAAACTCATCCCTATCTACCGTGTTGTGCTAAAATAACTGCGCCTCCTTAGAGAGGTGTAGTTATTTAGCTTACAATACAACTGTAGACACTTGACGGTATTAGATGCTCTGCTTTGTCCTGCTATTAACCGCTAGGCGTTGTTATTCTGGTATACGTGCAACCAGGCCCATCATAAATCTTAGGAGGAAAGTAGTTGCGTTTTCCGGGATTTGTGCATGGCGCGGTGTAAAAGCTGGAAATGTTCTGCTGGGCAAACGGGGGCACACTCATATCGACGCACGGTGTTGGGAGAACAATCTTTGGCGAGACACCTGTATCCGTGGGCGGAATAGTAGGACAGATTGCACATCCCTGCGCCGCCTGTAGAATACCAAAATACTCTCCACCAGCGCCCCCTCCAGTTATAGTGGCATTCATCGCACACCCTCCTGCACTTACTACTGCAGAGACTATAGCAGGGTTGCTAACAGCAGATGCCTTAGACTGATTAATAAGAGTCATAAGAGATGCATCAACACATTTGTTTCTGGAGACATATTTGTTTGCCTGCTCCTGTAAGTGACGTACTCTTTCCTGGTCTGTCATAATCATTGACATCTTATACTATCGCTTGGCCCGAAAAAAAAATCGGGGGCCCCCGTGACCAAAATTGAATGGCTTTGCGCCCTCATGGTAAGTATAGCCGTAGTTAGAAATGTCTTCCAAGGTCTCTTCCATTGTAACTCCCTCTGCATTCAGTACTTCCAAGGTCACGTTCTCTGCCGTAAAAACCCTTGATTCTGGTGGTAAGCAGGCATATCTAAACTATAATGGGAACCCTCTTGTAATGCAGGTCGGCCCCCTGGAGACGCCGTTTGGGCTCTCTGTGTATGACAAGGGCGGTCCTCCCAAGTATTCCGTTGACCTCAAGTTGCGCGGCTACGATGACCCCGCGAACAATCCCAAGAATGCGGCCCTCTTCAAGACGCTATCGGCGCTGGATGAGTTTATGCTGGACCAGGCTGAGAAGAACGCGGTGGCGTGGTTCAAGGGTCCCAAGAGTCGGGCTGTCCTTGCAGAGTTATATACTCCTATGGTGCGCTTTGCTCTTGATAAGGAGGGCAATCGCAAGCCTTACCCGCCAACGATTAAGGCGTCTCTGCGCAAGCAGCGGAACTCCGAGGAGTTCGATGTCGAGGTGTATGACGACAAGCAGCAGCCTCTGAACAATATCCCCTTGGAGGATGTGGTGGTGAAGGGCAGTGTTCTAACCGTCCTCATCCAGTGTACAAGCGTTTGGTTCGCCGGTGCCAAGTTTGGCCTGAGCTGGAAGGCGACTCAGATTCGCGCTGATAAGATTCCTCAGAACTTTCGCGGCAAGCCCGCATTCCTCGAGGAGGAGGATGGCGGCGCCGGGGGGGGCTCTTCCAAGAAGTCCTTTGCAGCACTTCATGATGAGAATGAGGAGGATGATGAGGAGGTGAATGACGATGAGGCACTGGCGGCCCCCGTTGTTGCAGAGAGCAAGCCCGTAGCTGCTGCTGCACTAGAGGCTGAGGATGATGATGAGGCACCGCTCCCTGTCCCCGCAAAGAAGATGACAATGAGCACCGCAAAGATTGTAAAGAAGACTGTGAAGGCAGCGGGCGCTAAGTAATACTAAAATCATAGCCTCATAAGAGGATATGATTCTAACATATTTTTTATACTATGCCGTCGCCTTAACGAGAACAGCCGCATGCACCAGGTGTCTGGCGATTAAACGAGTTATTCGCATTGTTATCATTACAGATGCAGGAACCCTGCTTTCTCGTTGTAATAATCTCGCCGCTCTGAAGTGTGGGCTGCTCCCGTCTAACACCATTACTGATGCTGTCAAGCGTGGTCTTGAACGCAGCAAGGGTTCCAGCGCGCTTACGAAACGTTATTAAGGATGCATCAAAGATAGCTGTGGGCATTTCTGTTACTAGTTTAGACTATTATCCGGGGAGAATCATGTTATCTGGTTTATTGGGTAATGGACATGCCTTTCCTTGAGATACTGGCTCTCCCGCAGTATAATACCACTGAGGAATGGCGGGACATATCTCTATGAAGGGACGCCTGTACATTGAAAAACGACTATCTGGATTGGATGGATCCGTAGATAAATCCTGAGTACGTTGTTGTAAACGGGCTATCCGCACAGATTCAGGGACGCCGGTTTCAATGCCAAATATATTCCTGCCCTGGAGTTCACAGTTATGCAGTTTCGATTGTAATGCGGCACCAGAAGATGGAACAGGCTTGTTATTCGTATTCCCTATAAATCCACCAGACAGATCCAAATGCACACAGACGCTACAATCTTTTTCACTTATTTTTGCGGCCTTGGCCAATGCCTGTGCCACCATGCATTCCTTGTTTTGAGCAATCAGATTTGCTACACGACTACTTTCACTTTGCCGACTATGAGCAATCATGTTTGCTAATCTAGAACTCTCGCTTCGCATACTCTAATGATATGTGCTTAATTATTGCGGATCGCCGACTATCGAATCATTTTTTAATGTTCGGCGGCCCAGAGACTTTTTTTTAGAGGCCGATATCTTTCGCGTGACACTCTTTGTGCCCCCCTTTTCTTTCTTCTGCCGCTTGATTTTTTCTCTTAAAAGTGAGGCAAACCGTGTTTGATGACCACGACATTGCAGTGCAAATGGGGGGAACTGAGAGCTGCGCGCAGAATAGTTCTCTTTTAAGATTTTTATCAGTTCTCTTACTTGGCACATAATGCGTGGGCCCAATACATCTTCGCCATGTAACGTAAAGATACTTAGACTCAGATACAATGTTATCAAAAACTCAAGACTTCCAATATATATGGTTCGCTTATCATCTGTAGGAAAAGGCACATACGAGTGACACGCGATTTCTTCTACTATAATACAAATCGTGGCAGTACCTTGGCGGAGCTCAATGCGTTCTGGAACAAGGTCGCCTCGTGGGCGATGACGAAATAGGGAAATCTCAGGGTTTTTTAAAAGTTTTTGTAGAGCGGCAGCATCAATCTTTGGATCCGGGCTAGTGAATAAAATGGGCCCTCCCTCTTGAATACGAAATACTGCATCCCGCGTTCGTATACCTCGCCGGTACAGTGGCACAATAGGGCCATTGCATAGAACACGTTTCCATTCAATAATAAAATCAATAATGCTTTTCCGAATAGCAAAGGGAATCTGCAGTTTCTTTCCGGTATTTATAGTACATCCTTTGATAGGAAAACTTTCATTGATTAACTGAAGACGCTCGAACACTTTCGTCCAGCGTTCAACCATTCCTTTTGGGCGACTCAACTCTGTATACATCATCATGCGCAGAATATTCTCATCGGTATAATGCATACCCTCTTTAACGATAGAACGCCGAAAAAGAACTCCGAAGAGTTCTGGATCTATATAGGAAATGTCTGCAATGGCCGTATAGTTCACTAGAACTTTTTTCGTGCCATCATGAATACCAACCTTACTATATACATCATTGAAGCCACCTTTTTTAAGAACTGCTACGAGCTCTTTTACATCGCCCTCCAAATCGGGAGTGTAAAAATCGTAGTCGGGTAAATCAACATCTTTGTCATAGAACTGTTTTGAAACTGGAAGAATAGCGTTCATTGCTGTGCCGCCATAGCATACTCGCTTCTTATTCTTTATAAACTCTCGCACAATTGACAGGCCTTTTAAAAGCTGTTCATCGTGCGCCTCATCGTATTTGATACGCGCGGATGCTTTATCTACAGCGGCTTCCAGGCGTTTCTCAATATATTGTTTTGTTTTAAACACTGAATCTTTATATACCGCGATATCTTCTTCCATTTATATGAGTCAAGAATATATTCGAGTATCTGCTATGACGGGTATCAAACATATTGCAGCGCCTGTTTCTTTGGTTTATACGTCATATCGGAATACTCATTTGCAATCAGTAGGACCGATTTATCCGGTGGTGTAAAAATATCAACAGGGAGCATATTGATTCCAAGTGTATTTAATGCAGTATCTATGTCATCGGGGCTGGGATTTTCTGAGCGAGGCCCCATTGCGATTACAAATCGGCGCTTACCTTTTCCTGCAAATACCTCTTTTTGTAAAGGCGTCAGTGCTATTACACGCGATAAACTTACAAGGACAGCCGGTTTAGTAGCAGTATCCCCGAGTTGCGTGATTCCGTTTGCATCCGCCTCCGTATCAAGTGTTACGCGCATATTTACCCAGAAATCAAGATCGATTGCGCTAGGATATTTATTTTCAGTTATTGTTTTATTTCTAAACATGGATGTATCGGCATTTGAGAGAATGACTACCTGGCCTTGCAGCGATTTCAAAGTCATTGTTAAAATATTATCCGCCAACTGTTGGCGTGTGAAATTCCCAAGGGGATTTAATCCGAGGTGATATGATGCTAGAGGGCTGAGTGCTTTTGCAATCTTGCTTAAAAAACTTAGATATCCGTTTGCATCTGTTATCTGGCTTGGTGCACGAACAATGTGCAGATACAGAATAATCGGATACAGGCTATTTGGTACCTCGGGACTAAATCCTTTATCTGCAATCGCTTTAATAACCTTATCTATGGAACCGGAATTACCTCCCATAACAGCCCCAGTTGCATCGCGAAGAAGAAGAGTTGGCTCACCTGGTGCTTCAAAATTAATCAAATCTTTCTTTGTCTCCATATAATCTATTTGTAATGTCAAACACCGGAATCCGGCCTTTAAAGCATATCCTGTGGCAGTTTCTTCATTGAAGACTCCCTTTGGATATGGTCCAAGGAATCCAGTGTCTTTGATAGAAAGAGGTTGGGAATTTACAAATATGGTATCAAGTGGGGCACATGTATAGCCAAGAGGAGCCGTTTCAAATCCTTCAGAGGACCCTCGGGAACCGGATGAGGACCCTGAGGACCCTGAGGGCCCTGAAGTACAAGTACTTTCTGCATTTGATATAGTCGTGTTCAATAAATTCACATTATTTGTCACTTGGGATGGAATAGGCGAATTTGCACTTATTGGTGGACTAAATATTGGAGCAATGGCATATTTATACACTAGATATCCAAGGCCAGATAACAAAATAAGCACGCATACTATTATTACTATAATCATACTCGAACTCGTTGGAGATGCTTGCATTCCCTTCTAACAGATAGTCGTATGAAAGATATTGCAACTGCCGGGTGTCGATTTATTGGGCAAATAGCAAATATCAAATATCAAATAGCAAGCATCAAATACCAAAAATAGTATTTGATGTTTGGTATATAACCGTATATTATCGCAGTTGGGTACGATTTGTAGATGAGACTGAAACCGATCTTGAGCGTGTTACAGTAATAGTTGTAGATGTACTACGCGATACAGATATTGTATAACTTGTAGAAGGAGTTATTGACCTGGTAAATGGCTGTGTGGTTGGAATACTTGTTATCGACCTTGTAAGCGTCACAGATGTTGTGTAGCTTGGTGACACACTTGGCGTAAAAGTAAAGGGTTTTGTTGTTGGAATACCTGTTATTGACCTTGTAAGAGTTACAGATTTAGTATAGCTTGGTGACACGCTTGGAGTAAAAGTAAATGGTTTTGTAGTTGCAATAGGAGTTCCAGATCTTGTAAGCGTCACAGATTGCGTATAACTGGCTGATACGGTTATTGACCTGGTAAAGGGTTTTGTTGTTGGAATACCTGTTATGGACCTTGTAAGCGTCACAGATTTAGTGTAGCTTGGTGACACGCTTGGCGTAAAAGTAAAGGGTTTTGTTGTTGGAATACCTGTTATGGACCTTGTAAGCGTCACAGATTGCGTATAACTGGCTGATACGGTTATTGACCTGGTAAAGGGTTTTGTTGTTGGAATACCTGTTATGGACCTTGTAAGCGTCACAGATTTAGTGTAGCTTGGTGACACGGTTGGAGTAAAAGTAAACGGCTTTGTTGTTGGAATACCTGTTTTTGACCTTGTAAGCGTCACAGATTGCGTATAACTCTGTGACACGGTTGGAGTAAAAGTAAATGGCTTTGTAGTTGCAATAGGAGTTTTTGACCTTGTAAGCGTCACAGATTGCGTATAACTGGCTGACACGGTTATTGACCTGGTAAATGGCTGTGTAGTTGCAATAGGAGTTTTCGACCTTGTAAGCGTCACAGATTGCGTATAACTCTGTGACACGCTTGAAGTAAAAGTAAACGGCTTTGTAGTTGCAATAGGAGTTCCAGATCTTGTAAGCGTAACAGATTGCGTATAACTCTGTGACACGCTTGGAGTAAAAGTAAACGGCTTTGTAGTTGCAATAGGAGTTTTTGACATTGTAAGCGTCACAGAGTTTGATTGCGTAAATGTATTTGGAAATGAAGTCGGTATTGAAGAGCGTGTGACGGAAGTTGTAATAGTTACAGATATTGCAGGCGAGCCTGTAATACTATATTGTGCCGTTTGCGATACAGATAAAGTAGGAGTCTGTGAAACAGTTTTTGTGTTTGGAAATGACGTTGCCAATGGTGATGCGCTACTTGATATAGTATTTGTAACAGATATTGCACCTGTGTTTGTAACTGTATAGATGGCTGAGCGTGTCACAGTGTACACTCCACTCGATGATATACTGTTCTGTGGCGTAGGGGTAGGATATGTTGATGTTGATACACTTCCGGTAAGTGTTAGCGCGTTATCTGTAAACCGTGTCATAGTCGTAGTAACCGTCGATGAAGAGCATTGAGATTTTGAGAGTATACTTGATACACTTGGTGTAATCGTTGTAGATGTAGTTATAGATATAATCGATGGTGATACAGATGGGGTAATAGTTGTTGTATGCGTTGCAGTTATAATAGACGATGATGAAAGTGTACGTAGTTGAGATGCCGATATTAGAGGAGTTACAGATGCATTTATTGAAGGAGATTCTGTAGATGTTACCGATGCGCTAAAGAAACCAGATGAACTAACTATGGTAGAAACTGTTTGAAACGATGATATACTTCGCACAGGAGTTTCAGATGTTATTGGAGTCCCAGATGTCTGTGGCGTGGCCGTAGCAACTGCAGAAAGAGTTTCAACCGGTGTTGAACTCTGTGCAGAGCTGGGAGACGCTTGAGATGACGGAGTAAGCGACTGCGTGGAGCTGCTTGAGATGGATGGCGAGCTGCTCGAACTCTGTAGCGTCGTAAAACTTCCTACAGGGGTTCCAGATGTCTGTGGCGTGGCCGTAGCAACTGCAGAAAGAGTTTCAACCGGTGTGATACTCTCTAAAGAGCTGAGAGACGCTTGGGACGACGGAGTAAGTGACTGTGTGGAACTGCTTGAGACGGATGGGGAGCTGCTCAGGCTCTTGAGCGCTGTGAAACTTCCTACAGGGCTTTCAGATGTCTGTGGCGTGGCCGTAGCAGCAACAGAAGGAGTTTCAACCGGCGTGAAACTCTCTAAAGAGCTGAGAGACGCTTGGGACGACGGAGTAAGTGACTGCGTGGAACTGCTTGACACGGATGGGGATCCTGTAAAACTCTGAAGTGCTGTGAAACTTTGTGCAGGAGTTCCAGATGCTGGTGGCGTCTCCGTAGGAGCCGCAGACGATGTTATGAACGCTGTGAAACTCTGTGGGGAGCTAGGAGACGCTTGGGACGACGGAGTAAGCGATTGCGTGGAGCTGCTTGACACGGATGGGGAGCCTGTCGTAGTCTTGAGCGCTGTCATACTTTCTGCAGGAGTTCCAGATGCTGGTGGCGTGCCCGTAGTAGCCGCAGACGGTGTTATGAGCGCTGTGAAACTCTCTAAAGAGCTGAGAGACGCTTGGGACGACGGAGTAAGCGATTGCGTGGAGCTGCTTGACACGGATGGGGATCCTGTAAAACTCTGCAACGGAGAATATGTTATAACTCCTGTAGAACTTCCAGTAGAAGAATCTGAAGCCACAGGGCTTTGCGAGTTACTTGGCGAAGCAGTTGCGCCAGTGCTGAATGTATTTGCAGAAGCCGATGTCTCTGTTGTAGGGCTATGCGAAACAGTTCCGCTACGTGTCCCAGTCCGTGTTGAAGAAGCACAGCCCGATAAGGAACCAGTCTGAGTGACAGACCGAGATACGATAGAACTTCTGGATGCCGTCGCGGCACCAGACCCACTTTTAGAGCTTGAAGGCGATGCAGTATACGTCGTAGACCCAGTACTGGTTCTAGAACTTGTCTGCGATGCCGTTGCGGTAGTT